>JAEIGA010015784.1_pt1 | contig 11495 bp, 9 predicted proteins | sample 9270691 | NCBI WGS metagenome assembly JAEIGA01 (sample SAMN17057246, study PRJNA624740) | gut metagenome | biome: biome; isolation source: fecal sample | host: Bos grunniens | place: China: Xizang | collected 2019
CAAATTGCGATCTGAGCTGCGTCAGAGAGCAACATACATACGATTGTACCCTTCTCAGCTGCCTCTTCGATAGAGAAAAGTGTTTCACCGGGAACCCAACCGTCGCTAACTGCTTTGTCGTATGTTTTTCCTTCGCGCTGACCAACGATTACGTTGAAGCCGTTGTCGCGGAGGTTGCATGCCTGACCGGGACCCTGTACACCGTAACCGAGTACTGCGATTGTTTCGTTTTTCAATACCTCACGAGCTTTCTCAAGTGAAAACTCTTTTGAAGTCATCACATTTTCGATGACTCCGCCAAAATTCAATTCTGCCATAATCTTTTTCTTATGTTTTGTTAAAAGTTTTTATTTGTTATCTCTCGACACCTTTGCGTTTGGCATCTTCGTTGAAGAGCTGTTCGCTCAGGTCTTCGTTGTAGTCTCTTGTAATTGCTACACGACCGGATTTTACATACTGCAACAGGCACTGCTCGGCTACAAATTCCTTGTAGAGCGATACAATGTCTTCGGTCTTTCCGGTTTTTTCGACAAGCACGTACGATGAGTTTATCTCGATAACGCGTGCGTCGTTGTGACGGATGATTTTAGAAACTTGCTTGTTGTTAAGCATTTTGGGGGTAGAAATCTTGTAGAGTGCTACCTCCTGCATAAATATCTCTTTGTCGGTGTAGTAGTCTGCTTTTACAACGTCAATTCTCTTTTCGATGCGTTTCGCTACCTTTTTAATTGTCTCTTCGTCTGACCAAAGAGTGATGGTGTAGCGGTGTACGTTTTCGATTGACGATGATGAAACGTTGAGTGTCTCAATGTTCATCTGACGACGTGTAAATTCTGAGGTAACCTGATTCAAGAGACCTGCAATATTCTCGGAATATACTATTAATGTAAATAATTTTTTCTCCATAGTAGTCTTTCTTAAATACAGATTATTTATTATCCAAATACCATTTCGTTTACTGATGCTCCGGGAGGTGTCATGGGCATGATGTTCTCCTCTTCCATGACTGCTACGTGCAACAGGAATGCTCCCTCTGTTTCGAGCATTTCCTTAATTGCGTCGTCAAGCTCGGCTCTGTCGCAAACAGTACGCGAAGGTATGTTGTATGCTTCGGCTATCTTGTTGTAGTCGGGGTTGAGCATGGGAGTCCATGAGTAACGTTTGCCGAAGAACATCTCCTGCCACTGGCGTACGTTGCCAAGGTAGTTGTTGTTCAGAAGTATCATCTTTACAGGTGCGCCCTGTTCCATGATTGTTCCAAACTCCTGGATGTTCATCTGGAATCCACCGTCACCGCTGAACACACATACGGTTCTGTCGGGTGCACCAAAGGTTGCGCCGATGGCTGCGGGAAGACCGAAGCCCATAGTTCCCAGTCCGCCTGATGTGAGTACACTGTGGGGCTTGGTGAACTTGAAGTAGCGGCATGACATCATCTGGTTCTGACCTACGTCGGTAACAAGTATTGCGCTGTTGCCGGTAGCTTCGCTGACGCGACGGGCAACTTCGCCCATTCTGATGGGGCCGCCATCGGGCTGAAGTGCTGGACGTATTGCTTTTTCCTCTTCGATGGCTGCGTAGTCGGCAAAACTATCTATCCACTCCTTGTGCTCGCTCTTTTCGAGAAGAGCTGTGATGAGGGGGAGTGTCTCCTTGCAGTCGCCTATTACAGGAATATCTGCGTGTACGTTCTTGTTTATCTCCGATGGGTCTATGTCAAGGTGTATGACCTTTGCCTGTTTTGCATATGTAGATATAAGGCCTGTTACGCGGTCGCTGAATCTCATACCCACTGCTATCAGTACGTCGCAGTTGTTGGTATTGACGTTGGGGCCGAGGTTTCCGTGCATTCCCAACATTCCCATGTTAAGGGGGTGGTCGCTTGCGAGGGCTGAAAGACCGAGCAGTGTTCTGCCTACGGGGAGGTTTGCCTTTTCGATGAATTCTTTCAACTCTTCATGTGCATTGGCAAGCTCTACTCCCTGACCTACAAGCACCAAAGGACGTGCCGAACGGTTGATGAGTTCTGCAGCCGCTGCAATTGCTTTTTCGTCGGGTTTGGGGTAGGGCACGTAGCTTCTGATGAAGTCAACCTTTGTGGGTTCGTATGCAACTTGTGAGGTCTGTGCATTTTTTGTGAAGTCGAGGACTACGGGTCCGGGACGTCCGCTGCGTGCTATGTAGAAAGCGCGCGATACTGCCCAGGCAACATCCTCTGCTCTTCTTATCTGGTAGCTCCATTTTGCAATGGGCTGTGTGACACCTACGAGGTCTACTTCCTGGAAGAAGTCTGTACCGAGTACTGATGACATTACCTGTCCGGCTATAAGAACTACGGGGGTACTGTCAAGCATTGCATCAGCAATTCCGGTAAGCGTATTTGTTGCTCCGGGACCGCTTGTTACTATACAAACGCCCACTTTGCCCGATGAACGTGCATAACCTTGTGCTGCGTGTAGTGCGCCTTGCTCGTGACGTACAAGAATCTGTTTGAAATCCTCCTGATGGTCGTACAGCGCATCAAACACCGGCATAATTGAACCGCCGGGATAGCCAAAGATGGTGTCTACCTGCTCGTTCTGCAAAGAACGCATCAGGGCTTCCGCACCTCTAATAATCTCTTTTTCCATGGTTTTCCGGTTTTTCGTTTGTTAATCTATTATTCTTACACCGCCTTTATCTGCTGAGCTTACCATGTTAGCGTATGCTTTGAGGCTTTTGGGAATTACTCTGTCACGTGTCAATGGGAACATTTCACGCGCGGCAAGCTCCTCGTCGCTCAGTTTTACATTTATTGTGCGGTTGGGTATATCTATTTCTATAATGTCGCCGTCGCGCAGTTTGCCTACGTTGCCGCCTGCTGCTGCCTCGGGTGATATGTGACCTATACTGAGGCCCGATGTTCCGCCGCTGAAGCGTCCATCGGTGATGAGGGCACACTCTTTGCCCAGATGACGTGACTTGATGTACGAGGTGGGGTAGAGCATCTCCTGCATGCCGGGGCCGCCTTTGGGGCCTTCGTAGATGATGACTACCACGTCGCCAGCCTGTACTTTGCCGCCAAGGATACCCTCGACTGCTGCATCCTGCGAGTCGAACACTTTTGCTGTGCCGCTGAACTTCCAGATGCTTTCGTCAACACCTGCCGTTTTTACTACGCATCCGTCCTGTGCGATGTTGCCAAAGAGGATGGCAAGACCGCCGTCCTTTGAGTAGGCATGTTCAAGGTCGCGGATACAGCCGTTGGCGCGGTCGGTGTCGAGTGACTCCCACATTGCGCTCTGTGAACCCAATACGTTGCTGAATACGTTGGCGGGCGCTGTGCCGTAGATGCGTGCTGCCTCGGGGTCTATGTTGTCGCTGAGTATGCTGTATTTTGCTATGTCTTCGCCGAGTGTTGCACCGTCGACGCGCTTAACATCGGTGTAGAGAAGACCGCCTTTGGCAAGTTCGCCAAGGATTCCCAGAATACCGCCTGCGCGTCCACAATCCTCAACACTATATTTTGCAGTGTTGGGTGCTAGCTTGCACAAGCAGGGTACGGCGCGGCTCAGTTTGTCTATGTCTTCCATCTTGAAGTCTACGCCTGCCTCCTGTGCTACTGCCAACAAGTGGAGAATTGTGTTTGTTGAACCTCCCATGGCGATGTCCAGTGTCATTGCGTTGAGGAATGCTTCGCGTGTTGCAATGCTTTTGGGCAGTACGCTTTCGTCGCCCTGCTCATAGTATTTGTAGGCATTTTCGACAACGAGTTTGGCTGCGTCTTTCATCAACTGCTGACGGTTGGTGTGTGTGGCAAGTATGGTGCCATTGCCGGGAAGCGAAAGACCGATGGCTTCGGTGAGCGCGTTCATTGAGTTTGCTGTGAACATTCCCGAACAGCAACCGCAACCGGGGCATGCGCGTTTCTCAACCTCGGCAAGCTCTTCGTCAGATACAGAGGTGTCTGCGCCTTTGACCATTGCAGATATAAGGTCGAGCGTCTCTCCTTTGTATTTTCCTGCCTCCATGGGGCCGCCTGATACAAAAACTGTGGGGATGTTCAGACGCATCGATGCCATGAGCATACCCGGAGTGATTTTGTCGCAGTTGGAGATACATACGAGCGCGTCTACCTTGTGGGCGTTGCACATGTACTCAACGCTGTCGGCAATGATGTCACGCGAGGGAAGTGAGTATAACATTCCGTCGGGTCCCATTGCAATTCCGTCGTCAATGGCTATGGTGTTGAATTCGGCAGCATAGCAACCGAGCTTCTCAATCTCCTTTTTTATGAGTTGTCCTGCTTCGTGCAGGTGTGTATGTCCGGGGACAAGCTGGGTGAAAGAGTTGGCTATGGCGATGATGGGCTTGCCGAACATCTCGTGCTTCATGCCGTTGGCTACCCACAATGCTCTTGCGCCTGCCATTCTTCTACCTTCGGTACATTGTGTACTGCGTAATTTGTTTTTCATACTTTTTTTATATCAAAAAAACCTTTCTCAATCAATGAGAAAGGCCTGTAATTTATATTTATAAATGCACAGCCATATTCTCCTATTAGTCGTACAGGATAACCACCACGCTAAGTCGTAGATATGTGAAGCTGCTTGTAAGCATATTTTCGTTTTTAAAATTCACGCAAATATACTCTCTTTTTTTAGTATGACAAAAGATTATGGCTAAAAATCGGGTTTTAATTGTGTTTTATCGCTGTTTTTGCTTGAAAAATAAGTTTTAAGAGTGTTTTTTCATATTGATACATACGTATTTTGGGGAGATATGTGTGATGGGTGGAAAAAGATTTTTAAACAAAGTGATTTTTTCTACACAATATTAAATTATCTTTGTGCTTTAATATATTAAAATAATGAATAGCGAGATTGTTTCTTTTATGCAGCAGCTGGGTATAGCTGCTTCGTATTTGCCTGTTATATACTGGTCGGTAGTGACCTTGGTTATTATTTGTGTCATCTACTTGTCGAACGTTTTGTGTCATGGTGTTATTATTCCGTTGGTGCGTAAGGTTACTCTAAGGACGCAGATCGATTGGGATGATACTATCTTAAATGACAATGTTCTTAAGACTGCATGTGCGTTAGTGCCTCCGGTTATCCTGATAATATTGCTCCCGATATTCTTTTCTGGTGATAATGCACTGAATGTTATGTCTTTAAAGGCTTGTAACGTTTACGTTGCAATAGTGACGGTGAAGCTGATGTGTACGATACTTACATCGTTGTATATACTATCCAGCCAGCATGAAAAATTGAAGAACCGTTCTTTGAAAGGGGTGTTCCAAATGCTGAAACTGGTTGTTATATGCGTGGGCGTGATAATTGTCATCAGTGAACTTATGGATAAGGATCCGGTAAAGATTATTGCAGGATTCGGTGCTTCGGCTGCTATTCTGATGCTGGTCTTTAAGGATACGATTATGGGACTTGTTGCTGGTGTGCAACTATCTATAAATGACATGCTTCGTCCCGGTGACTGGATAACAATACCTAAGTTTGGTGCAGATGGCGAGGTGGTAGAGGTTACCCTTACAACCGTCAAGGTTCAGAACTGGGATAAGACCATTACAACTATTCCTCCGTATCTGCTGGTGAGCGATTCGTTTCAGAACTGGCGTGGTATGTGGAATTATGGTGGTCGTCGTGTAAAGCGTTCTGTGTTTATTGATATGCAGTCGATTGCTTTTTGCGATGAAGAGTTGCTTGCACGACTCGCTGCTGAGGGACGTCTCAATGGTATTGAAATGGATGGTGGTTCGCCTGTGAATCTTTATGTCTTCCGTAAGTATCTTGAGAACTTTTTGCGTAATCATCCACGTGTCAATAGTGAGATGATGATAATGGTGCGTCAGTTGCAGCCTACTCCTCAGGGGTTGCCTCTCGAACTTTATTTCTTTTCCGATGGTACTGCCTGGGTTCCATACGAGAATCTTCAGTCAGAGGTTTTTGAACATCTGTTTGCTGTGATGCCACAGTTTGGACTTCGTGTGTTTCAGTCTCCTGCAGGAACAGATTTTTCAGTCGTCCCCGATAGAGTCAATAAGGTGGTCGAGGCTCCTAAAAGCAGACCTCAGCGCCGTAAAAAACAGTTGCCTGATAATTCCAATACTCTTTTTTAACACAAAAGAATTTAGTATACTTGTTTACTGATATAGCGATTGTATTGTAGTGTTTATGATGCAATCGCTTTTTATTTTTCTTTTTTGAGGATGTAACTTGGGGTTAATTTATATAATTCAAAATTACATATTATCTTGTCTGTTGCTTCAGAACTTCCTATTCTAAAAAAATACAAATAAGAAAAACGGTACGAACCATTGTGGCGAAATGATGTTGTTCTAAGAAACTGTTTGTTATTCAGACAGCTACAGAATTAACCATAAAATCTCACTACAATGAACTTAAATCCTTTTGAAACTACAACCGACACTGTGACAACTTCAGTATTCGGTTCGCGCGAAATGTTGGAGCCTGCTCCGGTTGACAAAATTCCCGAACATCCTACTACACCCGAAATTGCCTATCGTATGGTGCAGGACGAAACTTATGCACAGACTCAGCCCAGACTGAATCTGGCGACTTTCGTAACCACATACATGGACCCATATGCCACAAAGTTGATGAACGATGCAATTGCCATCAACTACATCGACGAGACTGAGTATCCCCGTGTGGCTGTGATGTGTGCCAAGTGTATAAATATCATTGCAAACTTATGGAATACTCCCGAAGAGAATAAATGGAAGACGGGTGCATTGGGTATTGGTTCCAGTGAGGCCTGTATGCTTGGTGGAGTAGCAGCATGGATGCGTTGGAAAAAGCGCAGAGAAGATGCCGGTAAGCCTGCTACAAATCCCAATTTTGTAATCTCCTCGGCCTATCAGGTGGTGTGGGAAAAGTTTGCACAATTGTGGCAGATAGAGATGCGTACTGTGCCAATCACTGCCGACACTCCCTCGCTCGATCCTAAAGCTGCAATAGCGATGTGTGACGAGAATACCATCTGTGTCGTTCCGATTATGGGTGTTACCTGGACAGGACTCAACGATGATGTTGAGGAATTGAACAAACTGCTTGACAAATATAACAAGGAAACTGGCTACGATATTCCCATTCATGTGGATGCTGCTTCTGGTGGTTTTATACTTCCTTTCCTTGAGCCTGAGAAGAAGTGGGACTTCCGTCTGAAGTGGGTGCAGTCAATCAGCACCAGTGGTCATAAGTATGGTCTTGTATATCCCGGTCTTGGATGGGTTATCTGGAAGGATAAGAAATATCTGCCCGGCTCAATGTCGTTCAGTGTCAACTATCTTGGTGCAGAGGTTACACAGGTAGGACTCAATTTCTCGCGCCCTGCAGCTCAGATTCTCGGACAATATTATCAGTTTGTTCGTTTGGGATTTGAGGGCTACAAGGGTATTCAGAGTAATACGATGAAGGTTGCCGAATATCTGCACGAACAGATAGCCAAGATGACTCCTTTTGTTAACTACTCAAAGAAAATATGCAATCCTTTGTTCATCTGGTCTATGAAGCCCGAGTACGCAAAGACAGCAAAATGGACTCTCTATGACCTTCAGGACAAGTTGCGTCAGAGTGGCTGGATGGTTCCTGCATACACACTCCCTGCGTCGCTTGAGCAGACTATTGTCATGCGCGTGGTGGTAAGACAGGGATTCAGTCGTGACATGGCCGACCAGTTGTTGACTGACATTGCTGCGGCTGTCAACGAATTGCAGAAACTGGAGTTCCCAACCACATCGCGTATAGCTCTTGATAATAGTGTGAAGGTGCATGGCACTGTCTACACTCACACCGGTACAGGTAAGAACAAAAAATAATCATCAGCTTCATGGAGATTAGAATAACCAAAAAGGAACTTACAGAGATTGTCTACGATGCTTATGAACATTGTAAACGTATAAAGGACGGAAAAAATGCCTCTTATATACCGTATCTTGCAAAAGCGAATAGAGACCTTTTCGGTATTACTCTTTGTTTCGTCGATGGAGATGTTATAAATGTGGGCAATCACGACCATGTTTTTGGCATTGAGTCAATCTCCAAGGTTGCCACTGCATTGTTGGTGCTTAAGGATTATGGCTGCGAAACAATTCTTAAAATGATTGGTGCCGATGCCACCGGATTGTCTTTTAATTCGATATTGGCTATACTTCTTGAGAATGACAGACCTTCGACTCCGTTGGTTAATGCCGGTGCCATTGCTGCTGTCAGTCTGGTGCGTCCCGTCGGTAACCGTGGGCAGAAGTGGAAAGCTATTTGCGACAATATCAATGCACTCTGTGGCAGCCGTACGGAATTTATTGAGGAACTTTATCAGTCCGAGGCTCTTTCCAACTTTAAGAATCGTTCCATTGCATGGTTACTGAAAAGCTATAATCGCATTTATGACGATCCGGAGTTGTCGCTTGACCTCTACACGCGACAATGCTCGTTGGGAGTTACCACCGAACAGCTTGCCACTTTTGCTGCGACTATTGCAAATGGAGGAGTGAATCCCATGAGCGGTGTTCGCCTGTTCGAGGCTCGATTTGCACCAAAAATTATTTCGATGATGGCAAGTGTCGGCTTCTATGAGTATAGTGGCGATTGGTTGTTCTCTTCGGGACTGCCTGCAAAAACTGGCGTCAGCGGCGGTATTATGGGGGTTCTTCCGGGACTTTTCGGTATCGCCGCCTTTGCGCCGCCAATCGACGAGGCCGGTAATTCGGTCAAGGCACAGGCTGTTATACGGTATTTAATGGAAAAGACAGGTTTTAACGTCTTTGAGTGTGGAAATATCAGAATTGATGAATAGCCGGCATTCTCCGGTATATGCTCTTACATAAATTTACAGGGCTTTGGCTAAATGCCAAAGCCCTGTAAATTTATATGCAATTCAGATTGTAATGCTATTTGGTATTTGTTTTCTTTGCCCATGTATTTGCCAGTATCACTACCGCAATTGTCGGAACAAAAATGCCAAGTATTCTAAAGAACAGTGCAACCTCTTTTGACATTGGCAGGCATATGCTGATGCATAAAACCGTTGCAGTCCAAATGAGCAGAGTGCCTATGAGCAGTCGCAAGCGTGTAATATTATATTGCTCCTTCTCTTCCTGCGAGGCTGTATTGTAACCCGCAATAAACTTGTCTCCTTTGCCGGCAAATATCACCAAGGCAAAAATGACCAGTGCTGCTGCAATTATAATGTTTACTATGCTCATAATTGTTGTTCTATTACTCTTTTCCGTCTTTTGTCAGCAACCATCCACCGGTCTGTGTGGCTGTTGTGCCGAGTGCGTAATCGCTCTCGCTGAAAGCATTCATGGTGCCGTCGGTGAGGGTAATTCCATTGGTGGTGACAATAGACTTGTCGTATGATTTCATCAGCACTTTACCGCCGTTTTGTGTGTAGGCAAGGGCTGAGATTGTACGGGCCTTTTTGTCGTCTGCACCGTTGTTGTAGTTCTTACCTGTTGACAGGAGTGTTATTGTGCCGTTGTCGATGACTACGCTTCCATCTGCATTGATGGCCTTTGCACCTGTTCCCGAACAGTTAATACCTATTGTGTCATCGGTGATGGTAAGGTTGCCTGTACACTTGATGCCGGCTGTCGATGAACTGTCGCTGCTGACTGTACCTTCGACAATGGCTGTAAGTTTTCCGCCTGTGAAGGCTGCATCTTTCTCGCTGTTGATGGCTTTTGAACCATTTCCTTTAGTGCTTACCTGAATAGTTCCGCCAGTCTGGGTGTAGTTGGCATTTGACTTTATTGCCATGCCCTTTTCACCTGTGGTGTTTACCTTAACGAATCCACCTCTGATGGTTATCGAGGGGTCGATGGTTGCGTCAGTGAATTCTTCGTATGAGGTTACAATTCCGTCGTCAACAGTGTTTACTGTAATGTCGCCGGCTTCTATCAGGATGTTGCCTTTACCGCAGTCGATGCCGTCACCAGTTGCGTTAATATTGATGGTAGGTGCTGCTGATGTCATACGTCCTACGCGGAACATTTCGTTTGTGTTGATGCCATCCTTTGCTGCTGCAAGAACGTTGATGTTTCCGCTTCTTACGCGGATGTAGTCGTCGCTGCATATTGCGTGACCGCCATAGCTGGTGACGTTAAGTGTTCCTGTGCCGCTGAATATAATCTGACCTTCGCTGAAGAATGTTCCTTTCTGATCTTCGGGCTCGCCATTCGAATAGGCAGGATCAGAGTATGTCTCGCCGTCGCAGAGGGCGTTTGTTGTACCGGCCGCAAGGGTAGCGTAAATGGTCTTTCCGCTCTGAATGTTGATGGCTGGGCCTTTGGGATTGGTCAGCTTCAGACCGTTGAATGCCAGCTGGAACTTCTTGGTGCTGTATATTTTCAACGAACCGTTGCTGCAATTACCCGATACGCGATAGGCCATTTTACCTCGTGACGAATTAATCATCAAGTGTGTCTTGTTGACGATAGAGTAGCTTACCTGGTCGATAATGTCAGGTGTAACAGTTACTCCTGTTTCGCTGAAGGTGATTGTTATAATCTTTGAGACAGTGTAGTTCTCTATGAAGTCACCCGATTCGTCAATAAGTTCGTCGGTGATGATTGTTTCGGTAATTTCGTTGTAATTGTTTTTGTCGTTACTGTCGAATGTTACCTCGAAGTTGCCGTTATAGGTCAACTCTTTACCGCTTGTGGGCTGGGTGAGTGCAATACTGTCTATCTTGGCTGTTGCAAACTGGCTTGTTGTACCATCTGTAAGTCTTATGGCAACAAGTTTCTGCTCGGCATCAAAATCCATTTGATGGGTTGCGTCGGTAGTAAGGCTCTGGTATGTGCCATTGCTGTTATAGACATAGTATTTGTTTTGCGCCTGTGTCTGAAGGAATGAGAACAGGCAAAGCATCAGTGTTAATGTCTTTCTCATCTCTTTAGTATTTTAACTGTTTGACTGTTGGCGCGAAGCAGGTAGAGACCTTTGGGGAGATTGGTTATGCTGATGCTTCCCCCTTCGCTGTCTTGTCTCTCTTTCAGAACGAGTGTACCGCTGATGTTGTATATGGCAATCTCTTCACCGGCTTCGCAGTTGACTGCGATTTCATCGGGGCTGATGTATGCAACCAGTTCCTTGCCATCGTTGAAGTCCACTTCGTTTATACGGGTGTAGTCGTCGAAATATATGCGGACAATGTCGCTCATTTCTGTGCTGGTAGCAGTGCCGTTGGTCTGCAAAATGTTCAGAACACTGCCGTTGAAGGTGATGCGCTGAAAGTTGTGCAGGTCGACCGCTTGTGTAGCATTGTTGTTCTTCTCAACAACGATGCGCTGTGAAAATGCCGGCAGCATTGCGACCATTAAAATGATTAAGGTAAATAGTCTTTTCATTTGCTGTCTTTTTTCGGTTTTTTAAAGATCGAATGAGTAGCTTGCTCCGATAGCGTGGCCTGCAGGCTCGTCGTCATCGTTAGCATTTTGGTAGATGTAGTAGATTGAGAAAGAGTTGTCCTTG
>JAEIGA010015785.1_pt1 | contig 11495 bp, 10 predicted proteins | sample 9270691 | NCBI WGS metagenome assembly JAEIGA01 (sample SAMN17057246, study PRJNA624740) | gut metagenome | biome: biome; isolation source: fecal sample | host: Bos grunniens | place: China: Xizang | collected 2019
ACTACACTCCGGGAGAATACAGACAAACCATACAGCACATACAATGAGACATGTGCATATAAGGGGGAAATCCTCAGTTTAATCTCTTATATTTGCGAAAATCTTAAGCAATCGCAATCACATGAGACGATTCCTCCTCTGCATTTCTGCCTGTTTATTTGGTCTGACACTCTTGAATGCCCGAAATTACACAGTCGGACAGATCTGGTCAAACGGCCGGCATTGCGCATTTACATCCCTGATTGAATTCACAGGAACATATTATTGTACATTTAGGGAGGGATTCTCTCATATTTTTGACGAAAATGGAAATGCCGAAGGCAAAATCCGCATCCTGGCTTCCAGGAATGGAAAGAAATGGGAATCGGTGGCATTAATCGGAAAGGAAGGATATGACCTCAGAGACCCGAAGCTGTCCATCACTCCTGACGGGAGACTCATGGTATCACTCGGCGGTTCGATCTATCGTGACAGAAAGCTTGTGGACGCGCATTCTCATGTGATGTTCAGCGAAGACGGCAAAGAATTCACAGAACCCGTTCCTGTTGTAATGGATCCGAAAGTGACAGGAGAACTGAACTGGATCTGGCGCGTGACATGGCACAAGGGTATCGGTTACGGCATGAGCTATGACAGGAAGGACAACATCAGCCTGCTGAGCACTACGGACGGCATTCATTATAGCCTGATCAAGACCGTGAACATGGAAGGTTTCTTGTTGATGCCGGTTACCAGGTGCAGGCTTCGATATTCCGAAGTCCGTTTGAATCATATGCGCATAACAGAGACATAACAATGCAGCTTTCTGATTTCTGCGGCATGCCGGAACAGGGTCTTGAAACCGTTCATAGGTGGAGTGCGAAAAAAATCAACCTGAAAGCCGGCGAGTCATTCGACATGGCATGGGGCGAAATGGAATATGGAGCTGTCATATTAAACATAAGGGCAAAAGGAAGTATCAGAATCTCTGTGGGAGAAGGACATGAATACTTTCTGAACTCACCGGTTTTCTCTGAAGAAAGATGCATCGGAATACGATTCCACAAGACTGCTCCAAAGTTCAGGATTGATGCTTCCGAAGATTCTGTGATCGAGAAGATAGAGGCACTGATTCAGAAGCCTGATTAGAAATCTTATAGTGATATCGGATTTTTATTGGGAGATTTGACAAATTTTGTTAATTTTGCAGGCTGTTTGCGAAAGCAATCAAAGATGTCAAAAATATAAATCTATTAAATATGGCTAAAGAAATTAAAAATGAAAACGTCGAGGCAGTAGTCGAGGCCGTTTCAAAGACAGAGCAGTTCTTCAATAAGAACGGCAAGCTCATCGGTGGTATTGCAGCTGGAATCGTTGTGGTTGCTGCAGTTGTATTCTGTTGGTATAAGTTCGCTTATCAGCCAGCTGTTCAGGAAGCTCAGGGCCAGATGGCTTTTGCTGAGGAGAACTTCCGCAAAGCTGAATACGAACTCGCACTTAACGGTGACGGCAACACTCTCGGATTCACACAGATCATCGACGAGTACGGTGCAAAAGCAGGTGAGGCTGTTTATTTCTACGCAGGAGTATGCGAACTCCATCTGGGCAACTTCGAGTCAGCTATCAATTATCTCGAGTCTTACAACGGTGGCGACGCTATCCTTGCTGCACGCGCAGCAGCATGCATCGGAGACGCTTATACAGGTCTTGAGAACTACGGCAAGGCTCTTACATATTTCGAGAAGGCAGCGAAGTCTGCTGACAATATGTTTGCTGCAGGTTACCTCCTCAAGGCTGGTGCAGTAGCCGAGAAGCTTGGAGACGATGCAAAGGCTCTTTCATTCTATCAGACAATCAAAGATCAGTATCCTCAGTCTATGGAAGGATATGATATTGATAAATATATCGGACGTATAGAAGCTAAGTAACATGGGACGCGCGTTTGAATTCCGTAAAGAAAGAAAGTTTAAAAGATGGGGACACATGGCCCGCGTCTTCACCAAGATCGGAAAGGAAATCACTATTGCTGTAAAGCAGGGTGGACCTGACATCACCGGTAACCCTCGTCTCCGTGCACTTATTCAGACAGCACGAAGCGAGAACATGCCTAAAGACAACATAGAGCGTGCAATCAAGAGAGCTACAGACAAGGATCAGGCAGATTACAAGGAGGTAGTATTCGAAGGATATGGTCCTCATGGAATCGCAGTCCTCGTTGAAGCTGCAACAGACAACAACAACCGTACAGTTGCCAATGTACGTTCATACTTCACAAAGAGCGGCGGATCGCTCGGAACTTCAGGCAGCGTTGACTACATGTTCGACCGTAAGTGCATGTTCCGAATGAAGACAGCCAATCCATACGACCTCGAAGAGCTTGAACTCGAGCTTATCGACTACGGTGTGGAGGAAATCTTTGAGGAAGAGAACGACAATGAGGAAATGGAAATCGTACTCTATGGAGAGTTTACAGCATTCAACGGCATCCAGAAATGGATTGAAGAGAATGGCTATGAACTCGTAGCAGCAGAGTTCACACGTCTCCCTAACGTAGACCTCAAGGTTCTCGAAGGCGACGCAAAGGCTGACATCGAGAAGCTCATCGAGCGCATCGAGGAGGATGACGATGTTCAGAACGTCTATACTACAATGCAGCCGTAAGGTTATCTGAAATACAACAGACCAGAGTGCCCGTCAGAATGATGAGGCACTCTTTTTTTTGCCAGCATAAAAAAAATGCTAACTTTGCGAAGATATGAAATAAATCATGTTATGATTCAGACAGAAAAAATCAAGGAACTGGTAGAGCGTAGGACCGCAGCACGAATGGGCGGAGGCCAGAAAAGGATTGACGCTCAACACCAGAAAGGCAAGCTCACGGCACGTGAAAGACTTGCCCTGCTTCTCGATGAAGGAAGTTTTGAGGAATTCGATATGTTCGTTCAACATCGCTGCACCAACTTTGGAATGGAAAAGACAAAGCACGACGGTGACGGTGTTGTGACAGGAATGGGTACTATAGACGGACGTCTTGTCTATGTATTTGCGCAGGACTTCACTGTCAATGGAGGCTCCATGTCAGAGACCATGGCTCAGAAGATATGCAAGGTCATGGACATGGCTGTCCGCAACGGAGCACCATTCATCGGCATAAACGACTCAGGTGGAGCAAGGATCCAGGAGGGAATCAACTCTCTTGCAGGCTTCGGTGAGATATTCGAAAGAAACATTCTGGCATCAGGAGTTGTACCGCAGATATCCGGAATCTTCGGCCCTTGCGCAGGAGGAGCTGTCTACTCCCCTGCCCTTACAGACTTCACCGTAATGGTCAAGGACACATCTTATATGTTCCTGACAGGACCCGGAGTGGTTAAGACAGTGACGGGAGAGACCGTCTCACAGGAGGACTTGGGAGGAGCAGGCGTACATGCAGCCAAGAGCGGAGTTGCGCATTTTGCAGCTGACAATGAAGAAGAAGGAATACAGACAATCAAGGTTCTCCTCAGTTTCCTTCCTTCCAACAACCGGGAACAGGCTCCGCTTGCAGAGACTTCCGATCCGGCTGGACGAGTGGATGAGGCTCTGAACGAAATCATTCCAGACAATCCAAACAAGGCATATGATATGTATCAGGTTATCGGCAGCATCGTGGATGACGGCAGATTCCTGGAAGTACACAAGAGCTGGGCAAAGAATATAATAGTGGGATTTGCACATATGAACGGGCGCTCTGTAGGAATTGTTGCCAACCAGCCGAAGATACTTGCCGGTGTACTCGACATCAATGCCTCGCGCAAGGCAGCACGTTTCGTGCGCTTCTGCGATGCATTCAACATTCCTTTGGTCACCCTTGTGGATGTACCGGGATTCCTCTGCGGAACACAGCAGGAATACGGCGGCATAATCACCCATGGGGCGAAACTGCTCTATGCATATGGAGAAGCGACGGTACCTAAAGTGACAGTTACACTGAGAAAGTCATACGGAGGAGCCCATATTACCATGAGCTGCAAGCAGTTGAGAGGCGACATCAACTACGCATGGCCATCAGCCAACATTGCCGTAATGGGAGCAGAAGGCGCAGTGGAGATCCTATACTCAAAAGAAATCAAAGACATAGAAGACCCTGCAGAACAGGCTAAGAAGACACTGGAAAAGAAGGCAGAATACAACGACCTCTTCTGCAATCCATATAACGCAGCAAGCTACGGATACATCGACGATGTCATTGAGCCACGAAACACACGTTTCCGCGTAATCCGCGCCCTGGAGCAGCTGGCCGGCAAGGAACAGAAGAATCCTTGGAAGAAGCACGACAACCTACCTTTATAACATAGGAGCAAGATGAACACTATATCATTACTGCAGGTTTCTGAAAGCGTGCTCGTCAAAAGTGCCGAGATGGCTGAGAAGGACCCTCACGGCTTGATTATTACAGCCGTGTCTGTGTCCGTTGTATTCGCAGCATTAGTAATCCTGTATTTCGCATACACATTTGTCGGAAAGGTTGTAAACAACAGTACAGACTGGAAGAAGCTACTGAAACCCTCTTCGCTCAAGACCAAAGCAGAACCATCCTCCGGCAATGATGCGCCATCGGAAGAGGTTGCTGCTGCGATTGCCATGGCTCTTGACCAGGAACTAAGCGGAGAGGTTTATGCCGCCATAGGAATGGCCGTGCACCAGTATCTCAGCGACACAGTACACGACAACGAAAGCTATATAATAACAATAAGAAGGAAATAACCATGAAAGAGTATAAATTCAAGATCAACGGAAACGAGTATAATGTTGCCATAAATTCTGTAGAAGGCAAAAACGCATCTGTCACAGTAAACGGCACTTCATATAATGTAGAACTCGAAGAGGCTTTGTCATCACCGGCACAGGCAGTTCCTGCTGCACCGGTTCAGCCTGTAGCTCAGGCCGCACAGCCTGCAGTTGCACCAAGCGCGGCACAGGCACCTAAGCCTGCGGGTGGAGGAAAACCGGTGACATCTCCGCTTCCTGGAGTGATAATAGCTGTCAAAGTGAATGCCGGTGACGCAGTAAAGGCAGGTCAGGTGGTAGCAATACTCGAGGCCATGAAGATGGAGAATGAAATCCAGGCTGAACAGGACGGTGTAATCACCTCGGTAAACGTTGCCAAAGGCGACTCTGTCCTTGAAGGTGCAACCATCGTAACTATCGGATAATCTTATGAATACGGTAATAGAAAGCTTGTGGCAGTTTCTGCAATATACAGGCTTCGCCAACATGACATGGCAGCATCTGGTGATGATATGCATCGGTATTGCATTCATCACGGTGGCCATTAAGAAAGACTGGGAACCGCTGCTCCTGGTGCCGATAGGATTCGGCATGATCATCGGCAACATTCCTTTCACAGAAGGTCTTCAGATCGGAATCTACGAGCAGGGATCGGTGATGAACATCCTGTATCAGGGCGTACAGAAAGGATGGTATCCTCCACTCATCTTCCTCGGAATCGGTGCTATGACAGACTTCTCATCTCTGATATCACAGCCTCGCCTGCTGTTAATCGGAGCTGCTGCACAAATAGGCATATTCGGTGCATATGCAGCAGCGATGCATCTGGGATTCACACCAGCTGAATCAGGAGCAATCGGCATCATCGGTGGAGCCGACGGCCCTACTGCCATCTTCCTCTCATCAAAGCTCGCCCCTCACCTCATGGGAGCAATTGCAGTGTCAGCTTATTCATATATGGCACTTGTGCCAGTGATCCAAAGGCCTATCATGCTCTTGATGACCACAAAGAAAGAGCGTCTAATCCGCATGAAGACTCCAAGAGCTGTGAGCCAGAAGGAAAAGATTATCTTCCCTATCGTAGGATTCATCCTTACCGCACTCATTGTTCCGTCAGGAATGCCGTTGCTGGGAATGCTTTTCTTCGGTAACCTCCTGAAGGAAAGCGGAGTGACAAAACGTCTTGCAGAGACAGCACGCGGACCGCTCATCGACGTCGTGACAATCCTCATCGGAGTGACTGTCGGATGTTCGACTCAGGCTGACGTATTCCTTACAGCAACTTCTATCAAGATTTTCGCACTTGGTCTGATGTCATTCGTCATTGCGACAATATGCGGAGTGGGATTCGCCAAGATAATGAATCTTTTCTGCAAGGAAGGCAGCAAGATCAACCCTCTGATCGGAAATGCAGGAGTGTCAGCGGTGCCGGATGCAGCCCGCGTTTCACAGAATGTCGGCCGCGAATTCGACCCTAAGAACCACCTTCTGATGCACGCCATGGCACCGAATGTGGCCGGAGTGATCGGCTCTGCTGTAGCAGCCGGAATCCTCCTGAGCTTCCTTGGATAAAAATAAATAATTATCTTTGCAGATTATGATAAATCTGCAGGATAAGATATACATTCTGGACGGTGCCATGGGCACCATGATACAGAAATACGGACTCGCTGAGGTAGATTACCACAGCGGTCCGTTTGTTTCGTGTACCAAGGAGCTCAAAGGCAACAACGAGTGTCTGAACATTACGCGTCCGGACATCATAAAGAACATACACAAGGAATATATTGCTGCCGGGGCGGACATTATTGAAGCCAACACTTTCAGTGCGAACGTTATTTCTCAGGCCGAGTATGGCTGCGAGGAGTTTGCCGCACAGATGGCATATGAGGGCGCGAGGATTGCGCGCGAAGCAGCCGATGAAGCGGCTTCCATGGCAGCATCAATAGGACTGAGCAGGAAGGTATGGGTAGCCGGAAGCATCGGACCGACTTCCAAGTCGCTGTCCCTGTCACCGGACGCTTCAGACCCTGCTTTCAGGCCTTATGATTTCAACAGGATGTATGAGGCTTATAGGGAGCAGGCAGAGGCATTGCTGAGAGGAGGTGCAGATATTCTGCTCATCGAGACCTGTTTCGACGCACTTAATGTCAAGGCTGCTCTAAAGGCGGTTTCAGATATCGGAGCACCTGATATTCAGGTAATGATATCGGTGTCTGTGGGAGACAGGAGCGGAAGGACATTGACAGGACAGACCATAGAGGCCTTCCATACTGCCATCAAGCACTTCCCTATCCTGAGTTTCGGTCTGAACTGCTCTCTCGGTGCTGCAGAACTGATGCCTATGATGGAGGAGATCGACCGGTGGTGCGGATGCGGTGTCAGCTGTTATCCTAATGCCGGGCTGCCGAATGAAATGGGTGGATATGACCAGAGTCCGGAAGAAATGGGGCGGCAGGTAGAACTCATGGCCAGGAAAGGTCTGGTAAATATCGTAGGCGGATGCTGCGGAACCACTCCGGAGCATATCCGAGCCATTGCGGAAGCAGTCAGGGGAATTGCTCCACGCCGGTCTTCGGGCGTTCTGACGGATGAGCCGCTGAAAGTGAGCGGCCTGGAAGCAGTGACAGTAGATGTAGCCAGAAATAACTTCACCAACGTAGGCGAAAGGACAAATGTTGCCGGGTCCCGCAAGTTTGCCCGCCTGATATCAGAAGGCAAGTACGACGAAGCCCTTGAAATAGCCGCAAGGCAGATAGAGGATGGTGCAGCCATAATAGACATAAACATGGACGATGCGATGCTGGACAGCACGAAGGAGATGGAGAGATTTGTGCGCTACATTTCCAACGACCCGGCCGTAGCCAAGGCTGCGCTGATGATAGATTCTTCCCATTGGGAGACTCTCCTTGCCGGCCTTAAGAATGCTCAGGGCAAATGCATCGTTAACTCAATAAGTCTGAAGGAAGGGCCGGAGGAGTTCATACGCAAGGCAAAGGAAATAAAGTCTTACGGCGCTGCTATGGTGGTCATGGCATTCGACGAGCAGGGACAGGCCACATCTTACGAAAGGAAGATCGAGATCTGCCGGAGGGCCTATGAACTCCTCACAGAAGAGGCAGGTGTCGCTCCGCACGACATAATTTTCGACGTAAACATCCTGGCTATAGGTACGGGGATGCTAGAACACTCGAGATATGCAATTGACTTCATAGAAGCTGTAAGATGGATAAAGCAGAATCTTCGTGGAGCACTTACTTCAGGAGGAGTGTCCAATCTTTCATTTGCATTCCGAGGCAATAACGCAGTGCGTGAGGCCATGCATTCCGCATTCCTCTACCATGCGATAAAGGCCGGACTGGACATGGCCATAGTCAATCCTTCAATGCTTCAGATTTATGATGAAATTGAACCAGGGCTGCTCAAGTGCGTGGAGGACGTCATCTTCGACAGTGACCCGACAGCAACAGAAAGGCTTATGGAATATTCCCAGAAGATGGATGCTCAGACGGCAGGGAATGTACATCAAAGACATGACGGCCATCATGGAGAAGGATGCACCTGCGGATGTCATCCGCATCACGAGAGGGCTTCAGAAAGGTTGAAGAATGCCCTGTTGAAAGGCAGTTCCACAGGACTGGGAGAGGCACTTTCGGAGGCAATCGACGAATACGGAAGCGCACTTGGAATAATAGAAGGACCGCTCATGGCTGGAATGGAAGAGGTAGGACGCAGATTCGGTGAAGGAAAAATGTTCCTGCCACAGGTAGTAAAGTCGGCCAAGGTGATGAGGGATGCAGTAAAGATTCTTGAGCCTCACATGGGGCAAGAAGGTCCTGGATCGAGCCGTCCGAAAATAGTCATTGCGACCGTAAAGGGAGATGTACACGATATTGGAAAGAACATCACAGGCATCGTGCTCAGCTGCAACGGTTTTGAAGTGCATGATCTTGGAGTGATGGTCGACAAGGAAACCATACTTGAAGAAGCATGCAAGACAGGAGCCGATATAATCGCAGTCAGCGGTCTTATCACGCCTTCATTATACCAGATGGAGGAGCTATGCAGGGAAATGAAGTCAAGGGGCATGAATATCCCGTTGATGGTAGGCGGAGCTACAACCTCAGCACTGCATACTGCGGTCAAGTTGGCGCCTCTTTACGGACATGTCTTCCATGGAGCCGATGCATCGGCTGCAGCTGTCATGGCAAAAAAATATATGGCAGACAGAGAATTCTTTGAGAGAGATATGCATGCTGAACAGGAGAGACTAAGAAGGCTGTATGCTGCAAACGAGCAGATGGACGAAAGCACGGAGGAGAGAGTCAATGATATCATATCAGGCGGAGTAATGACACCTCTGAAAGATATTCCATCAAGAGAGCTTTCGGCAGATGAAGTAATGCAATACTTCGACTGGAGGATGTTTTATGCCATCTGGGGAGTAAAATATGGAAGTGCTTCTCCTGAAGCCATGGAGCTTATGCAGCTCAGACATGATGCCGAAGACGAACTTGCCATGGGCAACTCCATCGTGAAGATTTCAGCCAAGTTCATGAATGCATGCACTGATGGGAAAGATATCATCACAGATGAAGGACGTCTGCCTATGATGAGACAGGAGTCCGGCGGGAGGATGTCGCTATGCGATTTCGTTTCTCCTGAGTCGTCAGGGAATCGTTCCGTCATGGGGGCATTCACAGTATGCGTAAGGCCGAAGAATGCGGCACATGAGGAAGGATGCTGCTGTCCCGCATGCAGCAACAAATATGAGGACCTGGTGGCAAAAGCCGTCAGGATGACTCTTGCAGAGGCTGCCTCAAAGTGGCTGGACGCTGAAATCCTCAGCAATCTCCCCGAGGAGATGAAGATTATAAAACCCGCTGCAGGATATTCAAGCTGTCCGGACCATACCCTTAAGCGTGACATAATGAAGATACTCTCGGGTAAGTTCGACATGGGTATCAGGCTCACGGAAAGCTGCGCCATGACTCCTGAAGCCAGCATCTGCGGACTGATATTCATGCATCCAGAAGCAAGATATCCTGAAATAAGACGCATAAGCCAAGAGCAGTACGAGGACTACGCCGCACGCAGAAGCATGGACATAACCACAGCACGACAGTTCCTCGGACATCTGCTCAAATAACACCGCAAAAGTATGAAAGTATCTGATATTCTGACAAATAGCCCGAAGGCATTCCCTTCAATCGAGATCGTACCTCCACTCAGAGGCATGACCAAGACCGAACTCCTTGAAAGCATAGCACCCTTCATGGAGTTCAGTCCAAGATACGTAAATGTGACAAGCCATAGGGATGAATACGAGTATCGTCAGCAGCCTGACGGCACCTTCAGCAGGCATCTGGTGCGTAACCGTATCAGTGAGACAACGGTATGTGCAGCCATAATGTCCCGATACGATATCGAAGTGGTGCCGCACCTGATATGCGGCGGCAATACTGCAGAAGAGATCGAAAGCAAGCTTGACAACCTGGAATTTCTGGGAATAAACAACATCGTAGCCCTTAGAGGAGACTGTGTGAGCGGAGAAAAGCGGTTCTCCCCTACTCCAGGAGGATATCAGTATGCCAGCGAACTTGTGGAAAGCATCCGCAAATACCAGGGTAGCGCTGGCTACCGCCGCAATAGAGCCACATCTGAGGAGAGGTATTTCTGCATCGGGGTGGGTGCCTACCCTGAAAAACATTTCGAGGCTCCGAACATCGAGACCGACATAGCAAATCTCAAGAAGAAGGTGGATGCAGGAGCCGATTACATCATCACCCAGATGTTCTTCGACAATAAAGTCTATTATGAGTTCGTGGAAAAATGCCGGGCAGCCGGAATAAACGTGCCTATTGTTCCGGGACTCAAACCTCTGTCCACATTCAGGCAGGTAAGCCTGCTTCCGGAATCATTCTCCCTGGATATCCCGATAGAACTCACAGAGGCTCTGACCAAGGCTAAAGACAATAAGGAAGCAGTATACGAAATAGGCACAGAATGGTGTGCAATGCAGTGCAAGGACCTTATTTCAAACGGAGTTCCTGCCGTGCATTTCTACACTATGGGAAAAACCGACAACATCGTCAGCATACTAAAGGAGTGCTTCTAAAGCATAGCGCAGACTCTACATCACCAGCCCTCCGTCCTTGACAGACTCAGCAAATGCCATGATAGAAGCAAGATGTTCCCTTACACATCTTTCTGCTCCGTCATGGTCCTGATTTATAATGCATTCAAGCATCTTGCAATGCTCTCTGATGACATCCTCCTTTGGAGTCGAACACACCTGATATTTCAGATAATACGTCAACACGTCAGGAGTAATGACCAATAGAAGTGATGAGATTACTGGATTATGGGCACCCTGAACAACAGCTTGATGAAATGCAAAGTCCTTCTCCACACGTCTATCTGTATCTGCATGTAATTTGAATTCATCACATGCCATCTTCATTCTTGCAATGTCATCTTGCGTCCTCATTTTTGCAGAAAGCCTGATAGCTTCGACTTCCAGAAGCACCCTGACATAAACCAGGGAATAAAAGTCAAAGCCATCAATCTTAAGAAGATCTCTAATCATACTTTCAAGGACTTGCACAGTATGCTCAGCGATAATCGTTCCGCTCTGAGGATAAGTCTTCACAATCCCATAGAACTCTAGTTTCTGGAAGGCGGTACGAACATGTGCCCGACTCACACCGAGCTGTTCTGAAAGCTTTCTTTCAGCAGGAAGGCGG
>JAEIGA010015786.1_pt1 | contig 11495 bp, 3 predicted proteins | sample 9270691 | NCBI WGS metagenome assembly JAEIGA01 (sample SAMN17057246, study PRJNA624740) | gut metagenome | biome: biome; isolation source: fecal sample | host: Bos grunniens | place: China: Xizang | collected 2019
GGAACAGATAAAAATATATTAGCGGCTATAAACATTTACAATAAACTTGCTTCCAAAGGAGACACCTTTGCAATTGAAAGGCTTGAAAAATTGAGCGATGAAATAAAAGATGCTTCCCATTTTTTCACTCTCGGCAGCTGCTATGACTTGGGTAAGGGTGTTGAATGCAATGCAGAAAAAGCCGTTAAATACTATACTCTTGCCGCTGACATGGGGCACGACCGTGCAAGACACAATCTTGCCGATTTATACAGATACGGCAATCACGGCGTCGAAATAAACACTGAAAAAGCAATAGAATATTATTCTGCTGTTGCCGAAAACGGAGTGGCTCGTTCGATAAATTCTCTTGGTACTTTGTATGAAGAACTTGGAGATTGTGAAAAAGCTGTTGAACAATATTCGGCTGCATCAAGTTTAGGTTACAGAGATGGCACTTACAATCTTGCTATGTGCATCAAAAACGGAATAGGCATCAAAAAAGATGTTTCTCTCGCTGCAGAACTTTTGCGTAAGCTTGCAGATAAAAACGATGAAGACGCTATGAATAATCTTGCGATTATGCTTTCTGATGGTGAAGCGACTGAAGCATTCAATCTTTTTCTCAAAGCAGCTCGAATGGGTAATACCAATGCTATGTATAATTTAGCCCAATGCTATGAAGAAGGTAAATGTGATGTTGAAGCCAACCCCGCCCTTGCGATAGAATGGTACTATGGAGCAGCAGAAAATGGATATGAACCGGCTATTGAAAAGCTTAAAAACTTTGACTTGCTGAGTAAAGCAGATCCCGGATACATCAGAAAAATAGCGTTTGATTATTATGAAGACGAAGAACAAGAGCAAAAGCTCTATGAAATCGCTGCAGAAGGCGGAGATGCTCTTGCAATGTACAATGTTGCCAATTCCCTTAGTAAATCAGATCCTCAACGTGCATTCGAGCTTTATAAAAAAGCCGCCGATTTGAAAGAACCGTACGGCATTTATGCGGTTGCAAAGTGCTACGAAGACGGTCTCGGTGTTGAGCAAGATGATGAGCAGTATGTTAAATATCTCAAAAAAGCAGCAGACCTCAGAATTGCTGATGCTATAACTGATTTGGGAGCTTGCTATGGTAAGGGTATCGGAACAACAAAAAGCATTAAAAAGGCAATGAATCTTTATTTGAAAGCCGCAATTTTGGGCGATAGCCTTGCTCTAACAAATATTGCATGGTTATATGAAACCGGAACGGGCATAAAAAAAGATGTTGACCTTGCATATCATCTCTATAAAGCTGCCGCCGATAATGGTGAAAAACACGCAATCGAACGATTAGAAGATTGGGAATGAAAATATTTTATAGGAGGCAAATAAAATGTCCGAGTCCAAAGCACTTATCGTTGCCGAATATGTTGCAGAAACGGCACATTTCGGTCAAGTTGACAAAGCAGGCGTTGATTATATTGAGCATCCTCGTGCGGTGGCTTCAATGGTCAACGGAGTGAACGAAAAAATCTGTGCTCTGCTTCACGATGTTATGGAAGATACAGAATTCCCCGAAAGCGCACTTCGTATTTTGTTCGGTGATGAAATTGTCGATACTCTTCTGCTTCTTACCCACCGTGACGGAGAGAGCTATGAGGAATACATAGAAAAGATTTCAAAATCGGAGCTTGCAACAAAAGTTAAAATTGCTGATTTGACCCATAACAGCGACCTCACAAGGCTAAAAAATGTTACCGAAAAAGATACAGCGAGATATAATAAGTATCAGATTTCGATTGCATTTCTTAAATCAACATTAAAGGATTGATATTGTGGCTTGTGATTTACACTTCCATTCAAATTGTTCCGACGGCACTCTGACGCCAGAGGAATTGGTTGTTTTTTCAGAAAAGCAGAATGAAATCATCAAATAAAGTCCTTACACAAAGGGGAAAACCGTTGATATACAAGGAGTTTCGATGGTCGGAGTGGCTAGGTTGATTCGCGCTGCTTCAGCCTCTTGGTCCCGAATTGAAATCACAAATATAAACAACAACACCTTCAAACATGAGAGCGTTGCTACGCTTACGTTTGAAGGCGTTTTTTTGTTGTTTGGTATTAATAGAAATTAGTCACTTTTGTAGTCACCTGATGTTTGTTATAATTTGAAGATTTAATATTCTTTGATTATAATAATAAATAAAAAACGGGTTTTGATTTTGTTTGATGTTTCAATTGATTTCATTTAAGTAAAGTGATAAAATGATATTATAAATATGAGGAGGTTTTGTTATGAAGAAAACCGTAAAAAGAATACTTGCGATGATGCTGGTTGTTGTTATGACAATCGGTGCAGCACCGCTTTCAGGCTTTGTGGGGTTAAAACTGCCCGACCTCAGCATATTGTTTGCACAAAAAGCTGAAGCGGCAACAAGCGGATATTATACCTATACTGTTTCAGGTGGTAACGCAACAATTACTGATGTGAACAACTCAATCAGCGGAGATATTACAATTCCGTCATCCTTAGGGGGATATCCTGTGACAAGCATAGGTGGTTATGCGCTTTGTGATTGTGTCAGCCTTACAAACGTAACAATCCCTGACAGCGTAACAAGCATAGGTCATTATGCGTTCTATCGATGCCACAGTCTCACGAGAGTAATAATTCCTAACAGTGTTATAAAAATTGGTTCATATGCATTTTCTTGTTGTTATACCTTAACAAGTGCGATAATTCCTGCCAGTGTAACAAGTATAGGATACGCTCCGTTTCTTTCTTGCCCTATTACGAGTATTACAGTTGATGCAAATAATGCATATTTTTCAAATGATAGTTATGGTGTTTTATACAATAAAGACAAAACAAAATTAATTCAGTTTCCTATGGGTAATAAAAAAATAGGTTATGAAATTCCAAACAGTGTAACTGCAATATATAATTGGGCGTTTGAGGGTTGTTCTAGTCTTACAAGCATAATAATTCCATACAGCGTAAAAAGTATAGGTGATAATGCGTTCAATGGGTGCGACAATCTTGAAAGCGTGACAATTCCCAGTACGGTGACAAACATAGGTAATTGGGCGTTTTATGGTTGCTCAAGCCTTACAAAAATAACGGTTGATTCCGGTAATTCAACATATTTATCGGATGAATATGGAGTATTATTTAATAAAAATAAAACTGTGTTAATCCAGTATCCTATTGGTAATACAAATTCAAACTACGTTATCCCTGATGGTGTAACAAGCATAGGTGATGGTGCGTTCGGAATTTGCACCAGTCTCACAAGTGTAACGATTTCTAACAGTGTAACAAGCATAGGATGTTCTGCGTTTGAGAATTGCACCAGCCTTATAAGTGTAACGATTGGCAACAGTGTAACAAGCATAGGATATTCTGCGTTCGAGAATTGCACTAGTCTTAAAAGAGTAACAATCTGCAACAACGTAAAAAGTATAGATTATGATGCTTTCTTGTGTTGTGACAACCTTTCTGATATCTACTACACCGGCACAGAAGCAGAATGGAATGCTATTTCAATCGGCTCAAATAACGATCCCCTCATAAATGCAACGATACATTATAACTATATTCCCGAAGGGGGAGAAGTAACCCCGCCTGCCGAGGATGATTATTCAACTCAGAACATCAAAGTAATGAGCTACAATGTTTATGTAAAAGACGGCGATGTGAAAGGAATAACAAACGGCAAAACATACGATTGCAGTTATGAAACAAGAACAAGATATATTGTTCAGAGTATAAATGAAAATATGCCCGATTCAATCGGTCTGCAGGAATTAACAAGCGAAATGAGAACTTTTCTTGAAAACTTCGAAGATCTCAACGGAGGCATCCTTGCCGCTAATTATACAGGTGTCGGTGATTATCGAAGCAAATCGGGAAACAATAATGAAGCTTCTCTGATTTATTACAACAAGAATAAATTTACCCTCAAAGAATCGGGTACATTCTGGCTTTCGGAATCGGGCGATAAGTATTCAACACACAGCGCTTCGGATTATCCGAGAATATGCACTTATGCATTATTGGAAAATAAAACAACAGGACTTAAGTATTTACATGTCAACACTCACCTTGAGCATGACCACAGCTCCGAGAAAGGCGGTTCAAATGATGCCGCAATCTTTTCAAGCGAAAAGATCCTTGATTTTATCAACAAGAAATTTTCCAACACACCTGTTGTTATTACCGGTGATTTTAACCAAAAGAAAGGTTCTGCGCCTTATAATATTTTTATTGATGCGGGATATACCGACACAAGAAATGTTTACAGCGGTAATCTGAATACATACATAAACAGTTATAATCAGGGCGAAGATAAAAAAGCATACGGTGTAAAAGTTATTGACCACATTCTGGTTAACGAATACTTCAAGGATGGAATTTTAAGCTACAAGGTATATGATGAAGACTATTCTAACTCATCGAAATACGGCAATTTAGCTTTGGATTATCCTTATCCTTCGGATCACCATCCGGTTGTTGTTGAACTGAAGGCAACTTATTCAGGCGATATCATTTTATCAAAAGATATTGAATTTGATGATTACGACACGGTTGAAGTGGTGTTTAAAGATGAGTGGTTCGAGAAATCAAACAGTGAGTATAACCATTCATTAGCACAGTTCTGCTCCGATTATGTCATGATGGGTTATTGCTATGACAAAGACGAAATGAAATCATATCTTTCGCAGATGGAATTTGATACGGTTGATGCAAACATGAGTACCGGCAGAGATGAAGTCAACTATTTCATTGCAAGCAAGGATATAGTTGTTAACGGTGAAAAAGAAACTCTTGTTTTTGCCGCATTTATAGGTTCATATCAAAAACAATGGTATTCTAATTTTGATCCGTACGGAACCAAAAGAGATAATTGGAAAAACAGAAATGCACCTTATGCCGACAACAATGAAAAAGATAAGGTTCACCTCGGCTTTGCCGACGCAAGAGAGTATGTTTACGCAAGACTTAAATCCTTTATTACCAAAAACAATATTGACAAGGAGAATATGAAGCTTCTTCTCAGCGGTCACAGCAGAGGTGCTGCAACTGCAAATCTTCTTGCCGCAAAGCTTATTGATGAAACATATACAAATTCGTCAACCGCAACGGTAAACAGAAACAGCATCTATACTTATACTTTTGCAACGCCAAATGTTGCCTCTACACAAAAAAATGTTTTTGACAGCAAATATAAGTGTATATTCAACATTGTAAACCCCGAAGATTTTGTAACAAAAGTTTTACCCAATTCATGGGGATATTACCGTTACGGAAAAACCTATGTTCTTCCGAGTCAGACAAATGATAAGAATTGGAAGTCGTATTTGAAAGCGATGAATAAATGCTTTGTTCAGTACAAGTTTGGAGAGATATATGATCCCTATAATGACGGTGAGAAAACAACATATAAGATTGTGGAAAAGTTTACAAAAAACATAAACAATCTTGATGAGTTTTACGAGAAAGATATATGGGCATACAATATTTCGGGGATGATACCCAAATTTATGAAACCGTATGATTTCTTTAAGGATTCACTTCTCGGATATCTTTCGGAGCAAAACAAAGCCGGAGGTCTGAACTTGGCTGTTGCCATTTTGCTTTATGGAAAAACCGTTTATCAGGATATGATTGCTTATTTCTTTAATCCGGATTTATTATTAGATGCATCTTTAAATCCGGGAGTAGATCCGGGCGGAAAGTTCAAACAAGCACATCAGATGGAAACATATTGTGCATACATGAACGCAATGACCGAATCTCAGATTAAACAAACCAGATTGTATTATGAGAATAATGTAAACTGTCCCGTAGATATTGAGGTATATGACAACGCAACAAACGAGCTTGTCGGCAAGATAACAAACAATGTTATCGACGAAACTGTTGCCGCTAAAGAAAATGCAATTGTAATGGATGTTGAAGGAGATTCAAAATCATTCTGGTTGCCTTCAAACGGTGATTACAGAGTGGTTCTGACAGGTAACGATGACGGAACGATGGATTACACGGTCAGCAACATTGATTCCGATACGGGTGAAACAGAAAGATTAAATTTCTTTGATGTCGAAATAGAAAACGGCGTATCAATGGAAGGCGAAGTTAATGCAGACGAGTTTGTTCTTGATGAATATACTCTTACGCATGAAGAAGATGGTATTATAAAGCCAACTGAGATACTTGTAGACGAAGATCTCAAGGATATTTCAATCAGCGTTACAACCGAAGGTATCGGTTATACAGACGGAAATGTTACCGTCACAAGCGGTGATTATGTAACGTTAAACGCATCAACAAACGAGGGTAACAGTTTTGTCGGTTGGTATGAAAACGGTGTTCTTGTGTCATCAGATTCTGCATATTCGTTCGTTGCAAAGGAAAACAGAACTCTTGTTGCAAAATTTACCAATAACCGAATGGTGGTTTGGGATGTTGACGGGCAAACGTCAGTGACGTATGTTAAACCCGGCGAAGCAATCACTGTTCCTGAAAATCCGGTAAAAGAGGGTTATACGTTCCTTGGCTGGACTCCTTCAATACCTTCGGTTATGCCGAATGAAGACATGACCTTCACCGCAGTTTTTGCTTTCAGCGCAACGTGCCCTGATTGCGGTCAAATATTTACAGACGAAACTGCATATAACAATCATTTGGTAACACACAAGAAGATAAGTGTTTCGGTAATCAGCGGAATGGTAATAGGCGGCGAATTGAAGCTCGGTGCAACAATAACCATAAAAGCAGAACAGATTGACGGTAAGGTTTTTAAACAGTGGGTTGCAGAAGGTGCAAAGGTTGCTGATAAGAATTCAGCTGAAACAACGGCTGTTATCGGAGCAAGGGAGATAACCATCACCGCAGAATATGACGATTGCGAATGCAAGTGTCATAAGGGTGGCATAACTGCATTCTTCTTCAAGATTGTTGTATTCTTCCAGAAACTATTCGGAAAGAACGTTGAATGTCCCTGCGGAGCAAAGCATTAAAATTCAATAGTAATAACAAGAGCCTCTCTGAACTAATCAGGGAGGCTCTTTGTGACTAATCATATTCGATACGATATAAAAAATAAAACTCCTTGTTCATACGGCAAAACCGTTGATATACAAGGAGTTTGGATGGTCGGAGTGGCGGGATTTGAACCCACGGCCTCTTGGTCCCGAATTGAAATCACAAATATAAACAACAACACCTTCACACGCAAGAGCCTTGATAAGCCTACGTTTGAAGGTGTTTTTCTTTGTTTTGATATTTAGATTATTAGTCACTTTTGTAGTCACCTGATGTTTGTTATAATTTGAAGATTGAATATTCTTTGATTGTAATAAGGGACAAAAAACAGGTTTTGTTTTTGTTTGATGTTTCAATTGATTTTATTTGACTAAAGTGATAGAATGCAATTGTGAATATGAGGAGGTTTTGTTATGAAGAAAACCGTAAAAAGAATACTTGCGATGATGCTGGTTGTTGTTATGACAATTGGCGTAGCACCGCTTACAGGATTTGTGGGCCTTGAACTGCCCGAATTCGGTGGATTCAAGAAACTTGCCGATTCCGTATCGGAATTCTTTGGCGGATTTATCCCAAAAGCAAGAGCGAGTGATTATGCCGAATATAAAATCCAAACCTACATAATGGATTTAGATGGGTTTTATAAATTGGAAGACATTGTTATAAAATTCGGAACAATCGGTATGGACGTTGAAGTATTTCCCCATGCTAAAGAAGGTTTTTTTGTTGACGAAAAAAATAGTTGTTTGAAGGATGTTGTCCGTGCAGATGGTTCTACTGTTTTAAGCGTTTATTTAGAAAGAGATTATTTTAACGTTACGTTTTATTGTGTTGATTTAATAGAAACATGGGGCTATTATTATGGTCAAAAAATAAAAACACCATACTGCTCAACGGATATTGGAAAAGATTTTGTGTTTTTAGGTTGGTCAAAAGACGGAGTTAATGTTTTGGCTGATTTGGGACATGCAACATATGATAATAATTGTTTTTATGCCGTTTTCGAAAAGCGAGAAAATATTGTGATGTATAAAGTTGAAATCTATAAAATGGACGAAAATGGAAATTATGTGCTTGAGTCCATAATGACACCATATGGTCACGTGGGTTCGCCTTTATCAATTGTGCCTGATAATAATTTAAAAGGTTATACTGTAAATTATTCTTTAAGTGTTTTGGAAGACATTATCAGAGCTGACGGTTCAACTGTTTTCAAAATATATTATGATATGGATTCAGTTGAGGTAGAAAACAGCTATTGCTCTACAACAGTCGAACTGTCAAACGGATCTTGTTTTATTGAATTCAATTCAAAATGGCTGGATCAATCTTCTTTTTTGTATAATCACAATATTGCTCAATTTGGCTCTTGTATATCTTTGTTGACATATTCTAATTTGTCAAAGATAAGAGTAGGTTTAGAAAGTCTAGGTTTTGATACTTTTGAAAAAGATTTAACTGATAAAAATAGTGGCAGTAAAAGAAAAGAGGTTATAGCCGAAAAAGATACCGTGGTTTATTGGCCGAATAGAGAAGATAGTGTTTATGACAAGAATTGTTTTGCAATTACCAAAAAAGATTGTGTTTTGGATGGTAAAGATTACTCAGTTGTTTTAGTTATGCTCAGAGGAACTTATGGCAATGAATGGTATTCGAATTTTGATCCTGAAACAGGGGATATTCACCAAAGTTTTGATAAAGCAGCAAAATTTGTTGGCGAACATTTAGAAGAATACTTAAATGATAACGGATTAAATGATTTAAATGCCAAAATTATAATTACCGGTCACAGCAGAGGTGCGGCAGTAGCAAATATTCTTACCGGATATCTTGATGACGGATTGTATTCCGACGTTAATCCTAAAAACATTTTTACCTATACTTTTGCAACACCGAAAGGAATAAAAAGCAAGGCTCTTAACCAAAAATTAGGTTCAAACAAAAATAAATATAATAATATTTTTAATTTTGTGAATCCGGAAGATTTTGTAACAAAATGTATTCCTTCACAATGGGATTATACGAGATATGGAATAACTTTAACATTACCCAGCAAGACAAATGAATGGGGTGAGTACAAAACATACCTCAATAATATGCAATCTTTATTTAATGATTATTGTGGTGATACGTATACTCCATATCCTGGCGGCGAGTTAGAAGTTTATACAATTACTAATATACTCACTTCAACTGTTCCTACGTTAGATATGTTTTACAACTTGTATTTCCCGTGTAAAGTAAGTGGTCACTTGTTTTTAAATACATACACTTTCTTTAAAGAAACTCTTTGTGTGATGGTATCGAATACCGCATCTAAAAAAGACTTGGTTTCTGCAATGATGATATGCTTGCAAATCCTAGCACCCCAAAATATATTTTTAAGCACTTTTAAATCTATAATCTTATTTTTCTTAGGCGCTGAAGCTATTGGCTTAGGTAAAGAAGAGCTTTTAAATAATCACGAAGAAATTCCATTGATTAACAGATATTTTGAAGAAGCTCATTTAGCAGAAACCTATACAGCGTATCTTATGTCTATGACTCGTGAACAAGCGTTTGATAAAGGCTTGCAAAGAAAGCCGATAATTGGAACGGTTAATTGTCCTGTCGATGTTGAGGTATATGACAAAGAAACGGGTGAACTTGTAGGAAAAATAGTTAATAATGTTGTTGATGAAGAAATTGCCGCAAAAGAAAACAGTGTAGTGATGTCCGTTAACGGCGATTCAAAATCTTTCTGGCTTCCATATAATGGAGACTTCGATGTTAAGTTAATCGGAAACGATACAGGTGTTATGGATTATACAGTAAGCGAACTGGATTCAGATTCGGTCGAAGTAAGTCGAGTTAACTTCAATGATATTGAAGTGGTTGAAAACTACGAAATGACAACTGAATTTATTCGGGGCGAGCAATCAATCAATGAAATGACTTTGGTAACAGAAACAGGCGAAACTATCGAGGCATCCGAATATTTGGAAGGCGAAGCGCTGAGAAATCTTTCTGTTGAAGTTGAAGTTGAGGGCTTAGGATATGCAACTGGATATAGCAACGTTTCCAAAGGTGATTATATAACATTAACAGCATCAACAGATGAAAATAATAGTTTTCTTGGTTGGTTTATTGACGAAAAGCTGATAAGCGAAGATGCAGAATATGGCTTTGTGATTGACGAATCACTTTCAGTTATCGCTAAGTTTACTGATGTGATCGTTGACGTTGAAGAGATTAGGATTTCCGAAACGGAAGCTTTTATGGATCTTAGTGATGAGAAGAAAATCAAACTTCTTGAGACTGAATTTCTTCCGATTAATTCAACTGACAAAACGATTGAGTGGTCTTCATCAGATCCTTCTGTAGTTACCGTTAATGAGCTTGGTATGGTAGAAGCTGTAGGAAACGGAACAGCAATAATAACAGCTGAGCATATAAGTAGCAAAAAAACTGCAGAATGTAAAGTTACAGTTGGTGATTCATATCATAAAGTAACATGGTTAGTTGATGATGTAGAAACCGTACAACATATAGTTGACGGTGCAACAATTTCGCCACTGTTTATACCTGATAAAAATGGTTACACTTTTGAGGGCTGGACACCGGAAGTCCCCGATGTAATGCCTGCTCAAGATTTAACCTTCACTGCAACGTGGAAAGCAAATAGCTATGATGCTGTCTTTAATGCAAATGGCGGTAAGTGGGCTGACGGTGAAGAGATAAAAATAATTCCTACAGATTTCAATGCTGAAATCAAAGTCCCTGGAACTCCCGAAAAGCAGGGATATATCTTTTCAAAATGGTCTCCTGAAGTTGGTGTGATGGATTGCGTTGACGGAATAATCTTTATTGCTGAATGGATTGCCGCAACGGACACAAGATACACCGTTGAAACGTACATTATGAACACAGCCGGTGAATATGAAAAAAGCGTTCAGTCTTTGAGCGGAACAACAGATACAATCGTTGATGCCGAATATAATATTGAATCAGGTTTTGCGCTTAACTCTGAAAAGAGTGTTATTTCCGGAAAGGTTACTGCAGACAACTCTCTTGTTCTGAAGGCGTATATCGACAGGAACACTTATAAATTCACAACCGTTGTTGACGGCGTTTCAACAAGCGTAAACTATTATTACGGCTCTATGGTTTCAGAGCCAGAAATTCCATCTAAGGAAGGTTATAAATTTATTAAGTGGACCGGTACAATTCCAAAAACTATGCCTAATGAAAATGTAACGGTTACAGCGGTATTCGAAAAGATTTATGCGTGTCCTGATTGCGGCAAGGAAATTGTTGGTGAAGATGAGATTAATAAACATATTGAGTCAGAAACGAAGGTTAATATCAACAATGGTTCGGCAATCGGAGAATTAAAGCCAGGCGCAACAATTACAATCAAAGCCGGACAGATAGACGGAAAGATATTCAGCCACTGGGTTGTTGAAGGCGCAGCAATTGAAGATGCTTATTCACCTGAAACAAA
>JAEIGA010015787.1_pt1 | contig 11495 bp, 9 predicted proteins | sample 9270691 | NCBI WGS metagenome assembly JAEIGA01 (sample SAMN17057246, study PRJNA624740) | gut metagenome | biome: biome; isolation source: fecal sample | host: Bos grunniens | place: China: Xizang | collected 2019
TGGGATTCAGTGCCACAACATCATTATGGAACCTTGCCAACATCTGGTAAGTTGTCTGGCCGCTGATACCTCTTGCAGCATATCCGTTGTTTTTGAAGAAATCGGGATGGAACTTCAACCAGTTCTCGGTAATTGAATTTCCCATAAAAACTGCCTTGGGAGCAACTGTGATTGTATCATTGGCTCCTGCATAACGGCTGTACAGAGCCCAATCCTTGTTCTTCTGGCCAAAAGATGCCGTACATACAGAAACCAGCATCAATATGGAAAGCATAAATCTCATATCTCTAAATGTTTATTAGGGCACAAAGATAACAAAAAAGAGGGTGCCGCAAAAAAAGAAAAAAGCCCCAGAAAATCTGAGGCTTTTGGAGCGGAAAACGAGGCTCGAACTCGCGACCCCAACCTTGGCAAGGTTGTGCTCTACCAACTGAGCTATTTCCGCATTAAGTAAAGAACTGTTCCCGTTCAGGACCCGTTGTTTCCGTTTGGGATTGCAAAGGTATGAACTTTTTTTTAACTTCCAAAAAAATCTTCAAAAATTTTTAAAATTTTTCACTTTTTTGCAGTTCTTTATCTTTTTCACCCTAAAAAATGGGTTAAATCACTGTTTCAAACTCTCTGAGGAACCTTACATCGTTCTCAAAATAGTGGCGCAAATCCTTAACCTGCCATTTCAACATGGCAATTCTCTCCACACCCATACCGAATGCAAAGCCCGAGTACTCTTTTGAATCTATACCTGAAGCCTCAAGAACATTAGGATCCACCATACCGCAACCCATAATCTCAAGCCAACCGGTACCTTTACAGATGTTGCAGCCTTTACCTTTACAAATGTTGCAGCTAACATCCACCTCTGCACTTGGCTCGGTGAACGGGAAGTATGAAGGGCGCAACCTTATCTGGGTCTCCTCACCGAACATCTCCCTTGCAAACAGAAGCACTGCCTGCTTCAAATCTGCAAAAGATACATTTTTGTCAATATAAAGGCCCTCTACCTGATGGAAAATACAATGTGCACGTGCAGAGATTGCCTCATTTCTGAACACACGGCCAGGACACACTATTCTTATTGGAAGAGGCATCTTCTCCATACTTCTTACCTGAACAGAAGAAGTGTGGGTTCTTAGCAGAATAGGGTTGTCTCCACCTGCAGAGATGAAGAATGTATCCTGCATATCCCTTGCAGGGTGCTCAGGAGGGAAGTTGAGGGCACCAAACACGTGCCAGTCATCCTCAATCTCAGGACCCTCAGAAACGGCATAGCCGAACTTGCTGAAAATGGAAATGATCTCCTCCCTGGTTACCGATATAGGGTGTCTTGTACCAAGATCAAACTTGTCACCCGGTTTTGTATAATCAAAAGACGGAGCGTCCGAGCCACCCATCTCCTCAACTTTCTGTCTAAGCTCCTCAATCTTCTCTGCAGCCTTGGTCTTAAGGACATTCAGTTTCTGTCCAAATTCCCTCTTCTGCTCAGGGGGAACGTTTCTGAACTCATCAAACAAAGCGGTAATCTCACCTTTCTTTCCCAACAGTTTTACCCTTATCTCCTCCACTTCCTGCAGCTTTCCGGCAGTAAGGGAATCTATCTTAATTAGCAAATCTTCTATTTTCTGCTTCATATCAAACAATTTAAGGATGCAAATCTACAAAAAATATCTGTTCCTACAACGCTTTCCTTCTTACCGGCATTGTCATGCAGCGGGCTCCGCCACCGCCGCGCGGAAGTTCGCTTCCCTCAATGGTTATTACGCACTTGCCGTAATCTGCCGCATCTTTTGTCCCTTTTATTATATCCCAGGCCGGGATTATCTCAAATCCGTGTTTTGAGAGTTCCTCAAGGGTATTTACATTTCTGGAATATGAAAGGAGCCTTCCCGGGGCAAGGGCAAAGAAGTTTGCCCCGCTGTGCCACTGCTCCCTCTCCTGATTCCAGGCATCTGTGCTGCCTCCGCAGGCAACAGGCTCAAGATCCATTCCAAGTTCCCTGAGGGCATGGAGAATTGTCGGGATACTCCTTATTTTTGAAACTTTTCCGTCTTCTATTGTTATATGCACGGTCTGGTACTGGTTGTCCCTGAGCACAAGCGGTTCATATACCATGCATTTGTCCCTGTCCAGAAGAGTGAAGACCATATCCAGGTGGATGAATGACTCCGGCGATGAAGGGAGCTGCTGTACAATTATGTGCCTTGTACCCCTGGTGTGTTCCTTGCAGAGCCTTGCTATGAGCATATCTATTCCCCTGGTGCTGGTTCTGCAGCCGTTGCCTATTACAAGTATGTCTTCACGGGCAATGATGATATCTCCCCCCTCCATATATATTTCATTGCTGCCGGGGCAGAACTCGTGGGCATTTATGATTCCCCCGCTGAATGAGCCGCTGCCGCGGAAGATTGCCTCCATAATGAGCGACTCCCTCATCCTCACCTTGTTTGCCATACGGCAGATAAGGGCATTGTTTCCTATGGTTACCGATGCATCTCTGGTAAAGTAGAAATTGTACAACGGATAAAGCGCATAGTACTCGTCACTCAAATATGCAGTAAGGGTGTTTTTTCTGGCAGGAACACCCTCTATAAGGGCCCTGGCAAGTTCTGCCGAGGACATCTGCATCAGCATCTCGTAATATTCCAATGCCCCCTCGGTGTCACATACTTTCTTTATGAGGGCTTCCCTCTGGCTGTAGTTGTCCAGTACCGCCTCCAGAAGTTCAGCTACCTGAAATGTGCGGGTGTATTTCCCAAGCACTCCCTGCAGCTGCTCATATTCTGTCCTTGCTATTGAAAGGTTGAGGATATCGCTGTAAAGTGCCCTCTGGGCCGTACCTGGAGTCATATTTTCCACCTCTTCTCCAGGAGTATGAAGGATCACCCCCTCAAGTTCGCCAATCTCGCTCTGTATATTCAAATTAAGTATCTCTGCCATTACCGTATAATTATTGGTATTTATCAAATTCGTTTAATGTAAGGTCTGTTATTACATTCTTGAACCTCACGCTGTCCCTTGGGCATACCAGAAGTACATCATCTGTATTTATTACCATGTAGTCCTTGAGCCCTTTCACAACTACAAGCTTGTCCTCTTCGCTTGACACTATGATAGAACCCTCCACTTTATCTATAAGGCTGTCTCCTACACTCAAAAGGTTTTCATTTTCATCCTTCTGCCCAAGATGGTAAAGGGATTCCCATGTTCCCACGTCACTCCATCCGAATGAAGTCTCAAACACCCAGCTGCAGGAGGTCTTCTCCATAACGCCGTAGTCTATTGAAATTCCGTTGCACCCCTCATATATCCCCTTTATGTATGCCGCCTCCTCAACGGTATAGTAGAACGGCACAATGTCCTTGAACTGGTTGGCAATGTCGGGAAGATGTTTTTCAAGTTCCTGCGCAATGGTTTTCACATTCCACACAAAGATTCCCGAGTTCCACAGGAATTCCCCGCTGCTTAAGAACACTTTGGCCAGCTCTGCATCAGGCTTCTCTGTAAAGGTCTTTACACTGTACACCTTTGTACCTCCAACCTCCTGCACCTTTGCAGTATTCACCTGTATGTATCCATAGCCGGTTTCCGGACGGATTGGCTTTATGCCAAGGGTAAGGAGTTCATCATGGCTGGAAGCATGCCCGAGAGCCGCCTCAATAGTACCAAGGAACACATCCTCATTCATTATAAGATGGTCGGAGGGCGCCACTACAACCGTTGCATTGGGGTTCTTCTTCTGGAGTTTGTAAGTAGCATATGCTATACAAGGGGCTGTATTCCTGCGATGCGGCTCCAGCAGAATATTCTCAGGCAACATCTGCGGCAACTGCTCCTTTACCAGGCCTCCGTACTGTTCACTGGTTACCACCAGAATGTTCTCACTGGGGATAATTTTGGCAAACCTGTTATAAGTTTGCTGCAAAAACGAGATTCCTGTGCCAAAAAAGTCAAGGAACTGTTTAGGTTTGCTGTTCCTGCTCACAGGCCAGAAACGGCTGCCGACCCCTCCAGCCATAATAATGCAATAATAATTTTCTCTTCCCATTTCTTTCATTTTACCACATAGGTGCAAATGCATCCTGAATATACTCCATTTTAAACATTTCTCCATTGAAAAGGATTGAGACCACATCAAAAACCACCTCTTTACCTCCCGACAATCTCCTGTTTTCTCCCAAAAAGCCTCTGGCTGCCGCCATTATATTTTTCCTCTTGGCTGCAGTAATGCTCTCCAGCGGATCTGTGTGCGATGGCCACTTGCGGCTCTTCACCTCCACTACCCTTATAAAATCACCGTCCTCCATAACCAGATCCAGCTCCTTGTGCCCCCTGCGCCAGTTTCTGGCCAGCAGTTTCATCCCCCTCCGCAAAAGATATTCCAAAGCCAGATCTTCTCCCCTTTTACCCAACTCTTGTCTGTTTACGCACCAAAAATCCTCCATAATCCTCACCTTTACACAACTGACCAAGTTACAAAAATTTCTCCGCTTAAGCAAGTGGTGACGTTGTCTTCTTTTACATTTTGCTGATTCTCAGCAAAATAAAAATAGATATGCAGAAGATTTCTGCATATCTATTTTTTAATTGCTTGTTTCTCAAGCAATTGTAAAAGAAGACAACGTCACAAGCAACGCCCCTTTCGGGAGCTTTGCCCCCACGCTCACCTCTATGGTTTTTACCGTGGCGTCAAATGGGGCCAGAATGCGGTTCTTCATCTTCATTGCCTCATATATCATAAGGCAGGTCCCCTTCTTTACTTTTTCCCCCTCCCTAACACAAATATCAGTCACAGAACCGGGGATTATTGAACGCACCTCTCCAAGGTCGGGGGCTTTCCATTTTTTCCTCTCCATAAACTTTTTGGTATAGAGGGTTCTGTACTGCCTTCCACACTCATGGATCTGAATTTTGCCTGTAAACAGGTTGGGATCGTTTGACATAAGCACAGCATCTCCCAGATCTGCACTTATATATTTAATATCCTGTGTATCCATTTTACTTGCCTCCTATATGTTAAAATGGTGGAATACCATGTTTTTTGGCAGGTCTCTTCAGAGTCTTGTTTCCCGATATGCTCAAGGCATGGATGATGAATTTCCTTGTATCCTGAGGTGTAATTACGGAATCTATGTAACCTTTTGCCGCCGCCACATAAGGGTTGGCAAATTTGTCCTTGTACTCCTGAACCTTAATCTTGCGCATTTCGTCGGGATTCTCAGCCTCCATAATCTCCTTGCGGAAAATAATGTTTGCAGCACCCTCCGGTCCCATTACGGCAATCTCTGCCGTAGGCCAGGCAAATACAAAATCTGCACGCAGATGTCGGGAGTTCATTGCAATATACCCTCCACCGTAGGCTTTGCGGAGGATAATTGTAATTTTTGGCACAGAAGCCTCGGAATATGCATACAGCAGTTTTGCTCCGTGACGGATGACTCCTGCATGCTCCTGGTCTACTCCCGGAAGATATCCTGGCATATCCTCAAGAGTTATGATAGGTATTTCAAATGCATCACAATACCTTATGAAACGGGCAGCCTTGTCTGAAGAATCACAATCAAGCACTCCAGCAAGGTAAAGCGGCTGATTGGCAACAAAACCAACCGTACGCCCCTCAATACGGCCATATCCTATAACTATATTCTGGGCCCACATCTCCTGAACCTCCACAAATTCGGAATTATCTGTAAGAGACTTTATAACATCCCTTACATCATACGGTGTAGTAGGGTCTACGGGCACCACCTTCTCTATCTTGTATTTCCTCAACGGATTGGAAGCCTTTACAGGAGCCGGCTTTTCCTCATTATGGGCCGGAAGATAACTGAGCAGCTTCTTTATCTGCCCAAAACACTCCTCCTCGTTCTCCGCAAAGAAGTGGGCATTTCCCGTTGTCTCGCAATGAACCCTTGCTCCTCCAAGGGACTCCATGTCTATTTCCTCCCCAAGGACCGATTTTATAACCTCCGGACCGGTAATGAACATCTTTGAAATCTTGTCCACAACAAACACATAATCAGTAAGGGCAGGGGAATATACGGCTCCTCCGGCACACGGTCCAAGAATCACCGATATCTGCGGGATTACCCCACTTGCCATGGTATTGCGGAAAAATATCTCTCCATAGCCAGCCAATGAATTTACACCCTCCTGGATGCGGGCTCCTCCCGAATCATTTATCCCGATAATAGGTATCCTCATTCTCAAGGCATAATCCATTATCTTGGTAATTTTTCTCGCATGCATGGAACCCAGCGAACCTCCTGCAACTGTGAAATCCTGGGCATAAATTGCAACCGGCTTGCCATTGATGGTACCTGTACCTATGACTACACCATCTCCTGCAAGACTTTTCTTCTCCATTCCAAACTCCCTGGCGTCATGCTCTATGAAAAGGTCATATTCATAGAAAGAACCCTCATCCAGGAGTTTGTTTATCCTCTCACGGGCCGGAAGCTTGCCCATTGCAATCTGTTTTGCAATGGCTTTATCTCCTCCACCCATAACTGCGCGGGCAGTTCTCTCCTGAAGCTCAGAAATTTTTTTACTTAGTAAACTCATAATTTGTAGGTTTGGTTTTCACAAAAATAATCATATATTTGTAAACTCCTAACGAACTGAAAAAATAATTACACTTAAAATATATCAAAATGTCACTTTCATTCACTGACAGACACATCGGACCTAGAGACTCCCAAATTGAGGAGATGCTTAAGGTGTTGAATGTCCGCACTTTGGACGAACTAACAAATCAGACCGTCCCTTCGGACATCCTTTTGGATAAAGAACTTAATCTTACACCTGCCGTATCGGAGAACCAGTATCTGGCAAATCTGAAAAAGATGGTTTCCAAAAACAAACCGTTCAGAAGCCTTATTGGAATGGGCAACTACGGCACTGGAGTACTTCCTGTAATTACAAGAAACATTTTTGAGAATCCTTGCTGGTACACTTCATACACCCCATACCAGGCAGAGATAAGCCAGGGCCGTCTTGAAGCATTGCTCATTTTCCAGACAATGGTAAGCAGCCTTACCGGCTTCCCTCTTTCAAACTGCTCAATGCTCGATGACGCACAGGCAGCGGGCGAGGCAATGAGAATGATGTTTGAGGTAAGAAGCAGAGATGCTGTAAAAGCAGGCAAGAACGTTGTATTCGTAGACGAGAACATGTTCCCTCAGGTTGTTTCTGTACTTAAGACCCGCGCAGCAGGCCTTGGCATAGAGATCCAGTTTGGCGACTACAGAACTGCTGAGCTTTCAGAGAAATGCTACGGTGCCATGGTACAGTACCCTGCAGCAAACGGAGAGGTAAGGGACTACACAGAGTTCTGCGAGAAAGTTCACGCGGCAGGCGGTCTTGTAACAGCATATTGCGACCTTCTTTCACTTGCAGTGCTTAAGGAGCCTGCAGCATGGGGCGCGGACTGCGCAGTGGGTTCTGCACAGAGATTCGGTTTGCCTATGGGCTTCGGTGGCCCTACAGCAGGTTTCATGGCAACCAAAGACGCTTACAAGAGACAGATTCCAGGCCGTATCATTGGCGTATCTGTAGACCGCTTGGGCAACAGCGCAGTGAGACTTGCATTGCAGACCCGCGAGCAGCATATCAAGAGAGAGAAAGCAACCTCAAACGTATGTACCGCAACTGCCCTTATGGCAACAATGAGCGGTATGTATGCCGTATACCACGGACAGGCTGGAATCAAATCAATTGCACAGCAGGTATCACACTACGCACACGCAGTAGCAGGCTTACTTAAAGCAAAAGGATATACCCTTGCAACAGACAAATTCTTTGACACCATAGAGGTACAGGGAATCAACGCGGAAGACCTTAAGGCAAGAGCCGAGATGGACGGAATCAACTTCTTCTACCCTACCCCTACCAGCGTAAGGATCAGCTTTGACGAGCTTACCAACTGCATGGAGGCAATGAAAGTTGCAAACATCTTTGATGCAATGCCAAACGGCTGCCCTGGTGCACCTGCAGAAGATACATTCATGAAGAGGGAGAGCGAATTCCTTACTCACGAGGTATTCAACACATACCACTCGGAGACTGCAATGATGAGATTCATCAAGAAACTTGAGAGAAAAGACATCTCACTTGCACACTCAATGATTCCTCTTGGATCATGTACAATGAAACTCAATGCTGCAGTTGAGATGTTGCCTCTAAGCTGGGCTGAGCTTGGCAACGTTCACCCATTGCAGCCAAAGAACCAGGTTGAGGGCTACATGGAACTGATTAAGGAACTTGAGCACGACCTTGCAGTTATCACAGGTTTTGATGCCTGCTCTTTGCAGCCTAACTCAGGTGCAGCAGGTGAGTACGCAGGCCTTAAGACCATCAAAGGGTTCCACGAGGCAAACGGCGGTGCCCACAGAAACATCATGATCATCCCTACTTCCGCACACGGTACAAACCCTGCATCTGCAGCAATGGCAGGTTTCAGCATTGTACTTGTAGGTTGTGACGAGAACGGAAACATCAACGTTGAGGAGCTTAGGGAAAAAGCAACTGCAAACGCAGAGAACCTTGCAGGATTGATGATTACATATCCATCTACCCACGGTGTATTTGAGGTGCAAATCAAAGAGATCTGCAACATCATCCACCAGAACGGAGGTCTTGTTTATATGGACGGTGCAAACATGAACGCACAGGTTGGCCTTACCAACCCTGGCTTCATTGGTGCAGACGTTTGTCACCTTAACCTCCACAAATCATTTGCAATGCCTCACGGTGGTGGCGGTCCTGGAGTTGGCCCTATCTGCTGTACAAAAGCACTTGCTCCTTACCTTCCAGGCCATCCGCTTGATCCTGAGTGCGGCGGCAAAGGTGTTGAGGCAGTATCTGCAGCAGCATACGGAAACCCTCTATTGTTGCCTATCACCCACGCATACATCAAACTTCTTGGTGCAGCAGGTCTTAAGAAAGTTACCCAGGTTGCCATACTTAACGCAAACTATATGGCTGCACAGTTTGAGCCTGAGTTCAAGACCCTTTACTCAGGGGCAACAGGCCGCGTGGCACACGAGTGCATCATAGATTGCCAGCACTTCAAATCTGAGTACGGCGTAGATGCAACAGACCTTGCAAAACGTCTTATGGACTACGGCTTCCACGCTCCAACACTTTCATTCCCTGTACACGAAACCCTAATGGTTGAGCCTACAGAGTCTGAGCCTAAAGAGGAGATGGACAGATTTATCCAGGCAATGAAACAGATTAAGATTGAGTGCGAGAAGATTAAGGCAGGAGAGTATGATCCTAAAGACAATCCTGTAACTATGTCTCCTCACACTGCAGACGAAGTTTGTGCAGACGAGTGGAACCACCCATACAGCAGAACCGAGGCTGCATTCCCTCTTGAGTGGTTGAGAGAGAACAAGTTCTGGCCTGCAGTAGCACGCGTGGACAACGGATTCGGCGACAGAAACCTTGTTTGCAACTGCCAGTAATGACACATGACATACAATGGAAAAGAAGGTGACCCAAAAGGTCACCTTCTTTTTTATAACTTCTCCTTTTCTCAAGCAGAGTGCAATAATATAATAATTTCTTGCTAATTTATAGCTATTTACATCATTACCCTATTGTACAGTGTAAAAATATTGCCATATTTGCAGCGCTAAAACAAAAATTTATGAAGAAGATTATTTTAATGGTCATTGCGGCAATCCTTCTGGCAATTCCAGCTGTAGCACAGAATGTAAACTCCAATCCCGACAGCATAATTGGAGAATATTCAACCGACAGAGGCGGCAAGAAAAGCAAAGTGCGCGTAACAAAAAATGAAAACGGAACATATACCGCACAGGTATTTTGGGTAGAGAACCCTCTTGATGAGAAAGGCAACAAGAGAAAAGATGTAAAGAATCCCGACAAATCATTGCGCAATGTAGATATTGACAAGGTTACCCTTGTAAACGGCCTTAAATATGACCCGTCAAGCAAGACATGGGGCGGCACAAAAATCTATGACCCTTCAAAAGGAATAAAGGTAAATGTGAAGGCACAGTTTGAGAATCCCGACAAACTCCGTCTTGAAGGGACAATCTTTGGAATAGGAGTTACCCTATACTGGAACAGAATAAAATAAAAACCAATAACAACCTACTACAAAAGGAAAGAGGGTGCCCATCTTTTGGGACACCCTCTTTCTCTCTAATACAAATCCAGAAATTCGTACTCTCCTCCCCATTTCTCAAGGAACCGCATGAAATCCCCATTCTCCACCACCAGGCTGGCGGTGTTGTCGTTGGGATGAAAGCTCAATTTGGGTGCATTCAGCAGATTCTTGTCGAGGAACAGTTTCACATGCCTCTCGGGATCATTGATGAGTCCAAAAGGGGAAACAGAACCGGGACGCAAGCCAAGATACTTGTCCATCCTCTGCTCGGATGCAAAACTCAACTTGCCCTGTTTGAGCATCTTCTCAATATCGTGGATAGCCATCTGCTGGTGGCACTCAAAAACTACCAGATAATGTTTGTTCCCCTTGTGGTTCCTGAAGAAAAGGTTCTTGCAATGGGTTGAATCAATATTCTTCCAGTACTCCAATGCCAGTTCAATGGTAGGGAGCGGCGGGTGCTCATACATTGTATAAGGTATACCCCACTCATCAAGTTTGTCCAACACCTTCTGTCTGCGCTCGAGCTGAGCCTGCTGCTCCATCTGCTCCTGCTGTATATTCTCTTCCATATCCTGCAATGATTATTTGATATATTTGATAAGAAAATCGGCAAAACGCAAGAAGCCAAGGTCTGTCATATGCACACCGTCCACAGTACCCTCATGATCGGGGCCAATAGGGGATTTCTTCATGTTGCCTTTTGCGTATGCATCTATATAACGTACATTTTTGTAGCCCTCTTTCCTGAATTTCTGTGCAAACTCCTTCCAGATGGCATTCTCCTCAGGGGTATCTATCTGGAACTGCGCATCAAGATACTGGTAAGGATAGCAGTAGTTTGAAACCATAAGTACCGGAACATCGGGGTTGGCCTCAACAATGGCACGGATAAAGTGCTCGGTACTGTCCTTTACAATCTGCGATGTACAGTTGGCAAGACAGTCAATCACATACATTGAAGCAGGAATTTTTGCAATCTTGTCTCCAAGGCATTTGTCCATACGGCCGTTGCCGCTGAAACCAAGATTCACGGTCTCCCTGTGAAGTTTCCTTTCAATGATTGAAGGGTAAGCCATTCCCGGACGGGTTGCACAACCTCCCTGGGTTACACTGGTTCCATAGAATACTATAGGAAGATCCTTCTCCGAAGGTACAAGATCCGCCACATGCGGCTTCTCTATCACAGCTGTAGAATCAATACCTATAGAAAGGTTTATAACACCGTCATACAAAGGCAAGTACATTATATACTCCCTCATTTCACCGTTCATCCTCCTTATAAAGACATTCCTTGATTTTTTGCCGTTCGGCTGGCCGGCACCTACAAAAAGCCACTCCCCGTCCACAAGGGCGTAAA
>JAEIGA010015788.1_pt1 | contig 11493 bp, 7 predicted proteins | sample 9270691 | NCBI WGS metagenome assembly JAEIGA01 (sample SAMN17057246, study PRJNA624740) | gut metagenome | biome: biome; isolation source: fecal sample | host: Bos grunniens | place: China: Xizang | collected 2019
ACCAGAAGACTTATCATAGGTCCTATGATTGTTTTCTTTGGTTATTTATCAGTTATAGTTGCAATTTTATACAAAAAGAATAAAAAATGAATTGGTACGAAGCTATTATTTTAGGCCTTATCCAAGGGCTAACAGAGTTTTTACCTGTTAGTAGTAGTGGTCACCTAGAAATAGGTCAAGCACTATTTGGCACTGCAAGTGAAGAAAATCTTTCATTTACTATTGCCGTACACGTTGCTACAGTATTTAGTACAATAGTGATACTTTGGAGTGAAATCTCATTCCTTTTCAAAGGTCTTTTCACCAAAACTTGGAATCCTGAAAAAGACTATATCGCTAAAATCGCGATTTCTTGTATTCCTATTTTTATAGTGGGAGTATTCTTTAAAGATGAAGTAGAAGCATTATTTGGTAGCGGACTTACAATTGTAGGTTGTTGCTTAATAGTAACTTCACTTTTACTTGCTTTTTCATATTACGCAAAACCTAGAGTGAAAGAAAACATTTCATACCTAGACGCTTTTATTATTGGTTTAAGCCAAGCTTGCGCAGTGCTTCCAGGTCTTTCTCGCTCTGGTACTACCATTGCTACAGGTCTACTTTTAGGCAATAAAAAAGAAAATATGGCACAATTTTCGTTCCTTATGGTACTTGTGCCAATTTTAGGCGAAGCATTATTAGATACCATTGAAATACTTCAAACAGGTGTTACTATGGATAGTAGCACAATCAACCTTGCTTTAGGTTTCCTTGCAGCATTTATCTCAGGTTGTTTCGCATGCAAATTTATGATTAATATCGTAAGAAAAGGCAAATTGATTTATTTCGCAATTTACTGTCTCATCGCAGGTGGATTGGCCCTAATATTAAGTTAAACAGTGGATACAGTTTTATATTTCGACAAGCCACTGGGTTGGACTTCGTTTAACCTGGTAAACAGAGTGAGAGGGGTTTTGAGCCGACATATAGGTGTAAAAAAACTTAAAGTAGGACACGCTGGCACATTGGACCCTTTGGCAACAGGGGTAATGATTCTTTGCACAGGCAAAAAAACCAAACTTATTGAAAGTTTTCAATATCAAACCAAAGAGTATGTAGCAACTATCAAACTTGGTGCTACAACCCCTTCGTTTGACCTAGAAACAGAGATAGATGCCGAATACCCTACCGAACACATCACTGAGGAACTTGTTAAAGAAACTTTAGAGAAGTTTGTTGGCGAGATTCAGCAAATACCTCCTACCTATTCTGCTATAAAAATAAATGGCAAACGTGCCTACGAATATGCTAGAAAAGGTGACGAGGTAGAATTAAAGCCAAAAACTCTAGCGATAGATGAAATTGAGCTTCTGGATTATAATATGCCAGAAATAGTGGTAAGAGTGGTTTGTAGCAAAGGTACATACATTAGAGCACTAGCTCGCGACATTGGCGAGGCGCTTAATAGCGGAGGTCACCTTACCGCCCTTAGACGCACCCGCATTGGCGACATTATAGTAGAAAACTGTCTCCAATACGACGACTTTGTAAAAAATTTAAATAATATAATAATTGAATAAAGAATCGAGAAATATTGTAAATTATTAGTGCTTCGCACTAATGATTACTGGCGTCACTCAGCAATGCTTAAGCAAGCTTATCATTGCTCTCGCTAGCACAGTAATTCCTCATTCCTAATTCCACATTCCTAATTAAAAATATGAAACTTTCTCAATTTAGATTTAAGTTACCAGAAGAATTAATCGCACAGTATCCAGCAAAATACCGTGACGAATCTCGTTTACTTGTACTTCACAAAGACACAGGTGAAATCGAGCACAAAAGATTTTCAGACATTATCGATTTTTTCGGTAAAGACGACTTGTTTATCTTCAACGACACTAGAGTTTTCCCAGCTAGACTATACGGAAACAAAGAAAAAACAGGTGCAAAAATTGAAGTATTCTTACTTAGAGAACTTAATGAAGAATTAAGATTGTGGGATGTGCTTGTTGATCCTGCACGTAAAATACGTATTGGAAACAAACTTTACTTTGGCGAAGACGATTCACTTGTTGCCGAAGTAATCGACAATACCACTTCTCGTGGTCGTACTCTTCGTTTCCTTTTCGACGGAGACCACGACACATTTAAAGAAGTGCTTTATAGCATGGGTGAAACTCCACTTCCAAGATATATTACTCGCCCAGTAGAACCTTCTGACGAAGAACGTTACCAAACCATCTTCGCTACAAACGAAGGCGCTGTTGTGGCACCTAGTGCAGCACTTCACTTTAGCCGTGAATTGCTTAAATTGATGGAAATCAACGACATTCATCATACTTTCATCACTTTACATGCTAGTTTAGGCAACTTCCGCGAAATAGACGTAGAAGATTTAACTAAGCACAAAACCGACTCTGAACAACTTATCATCGGCGAAGAAGCGTGTGAAATGATAAATAGCACACAAGACAAGAAAAGAAGAATCTGCGCTATTGGCACCACAGTGATGCGTGCTCTAGAAACTGCAGTTTGCACAGAAGGTCACGTTAAAACATACGATGGTTGGACCAACAAATTCATTTTCCCTCCATACGACTTTACTGTAGCAAATGCTATGGTAGCAAATTTCTATGCTCCAGAATCTCAACTTCTAATGATGACAGCTGCATTTGGAGGTTATGAGAACGTAATGAATGCATACGATGTAGCCGTTAAAGAAGGATATAAATTTGGTTGCTACGGTGACGCAATGCTAATTATATAATTTTATTTGGCGAATCTAAGTATATTTACTATATTTGTGCCTTATTTTTTGGGGCGACCCCCTAAAACAAACGTTTTAAATCAATTTAATAACTAATTTATAATATGCAAAACAAAGGATTTATAACCGCTTTTGCTGTTTTATTAAGCCTAGTTTGCTTATTCTACCTTTCATTCAACGTAGTTACTTCATACTACAACAATGAAGCAAAAGAATATGCAAATGGCGATAAAACTGCAGAATACCACTACCTAGACTCTCTTTCTACAGAGAAAGTATGGTTAGGTTACACTCTTAAAGAGTGCCGTGAAAAGGAACTTGGCCTAGGTCTTGACCTTAAAGGTGGTATGAACGTTATCTTAGAAGTTTCTGTTCCAGACATCGTACGCACACTTGCAGGAAACTCTAAGGACGCAACATTTAACAAAGCCATGGATTTGGCAATCGAACGTCAAGCAAGCAGTCAAAAAGACTTCTTAGAACTATTCAATGAAGCTTACACAGAACTTGACCCTAACGCTAGACTTTCAGCAATCTTTACTACATTCTCACTTAAAGATCGCATCAATTTAAAAAGCACAAACGAAGAAGTTATCTCAGTACTTAAAGAAGAAGTAAAAGCTACTGTTGACAACTCATTCAACGTTCTTCGTACTCGTATCGACCGTTTCGGTGTGGTACAACCAAACATCCAACGTCTAGAAACCAATGGTCGTATCCTTATCGAACTTCCAGGTATCAAAGAACCAGAACGTGTACGTAAACTGCTTCAAGGTTCTGCAAACCTAGAATTCTGGGAAACATTCAACCTAACAGAAATCTACGGCGACCTAGAAAAAGCTAATGCTGTAATTGCAGAAGTACTTGCTTCTACAGAAGAAGCTGCTCCAAAAGCAGAAAAAGTTGAAAAACAAGAAGTTGTAAACTCTCTTGACTCACTAAGCGCTGCTCTTGCACAACAAGACGCTGCAAACAACGACAGCATCAAACAAGCAGAAGCATTTGCAAAAGCAAATCCTCTATTTAGCAAATTGATGATTTCAAACAGCAACGGTCAACTTATCCCTACTCCAGCAGTTGGTGTAGTAAGCGTAAGAGACACCGCTACTGTAATGGAATACTTAAATATGCGCAAAGTAAAAGAAGTTCTTCCTCGTGAACTTGCATTCCGTTGGACTGTAAAACCAGTTGATGAAAAAGGACTTTACTACGAACTTGTTGCTATTAAAGTTACCGACCGCGACGGCAAAGCACCACTTGAAGGCAATGTTATCACAGATGCTCGCAACGATTTAGACCAAATCTCTGCAAGATCTACTGTAAGTATGACTATGAACCCAGAAGGTGCTAAAGCATGGGCAAAACTTACAAAAGAAAACATCGGCCGTAGCATCGCTATCGTGCTAGACGACATGGTTTACTCATTCCCTAACGTAAACACAGAAATTACTGGTGGACGTTCTGAAATTTCAGGTAACTTCACACCACAAGAAGCAAAAGACTTAGCAAACGTGCTTAAATCTGGTAAAATGCCAGCTCCTTCTCGTATTATTCAAGAAGACGTAGTTGGTCCATCACTAGGTCACGAAGCTATTACAAAAGGTCTTATCTCATTTGCTATTGCATTCCTAGTAGTAATGCTTTATATGATGTTCTTCTACGGATTCAAACCAGGTCTTGTAGTAGACGTTGCACTACTTATCAACGTATTCTTCCTAATAGGTATCCTTGCTTCATTTAAAGCAGTGCTTACCCTACCTGGTATCGCTGGTATCGTGCTTACTATGGGTATGGCAGTGGACGCAAACGTGCTTATCTACGAACGTATTAAAGAAGAGTTAAAAGCTGGCAAATCTCACAAATCTGCTGTAGAAGACGGTTATAAAAATGCTATGTCTGCTATCGTAGACTCAAACTTAACAACAGTTTTAACAGGTATTATCCTATTCTATTTCGGTACAGGTCCTATTAAAGGTTTCGCTACCACATTGATTATAGGTATTATTACCTCATTCTTCACTGCTGTATTCTTAACTCGTTTATTCTATGTAAACAAAGTTGAAAGCAACAGCATTTCTGATTGGACATTTACAACTAAATTATCTAAAGACCTATTTGCTAAAACTAACGTTAACTGGGTTAAAATCCGTAAAGTTGGTTATATCCTATCATGCGCATTTGTACTTATCGCTTGCGTTTCACTAGGTGTTCGTGGGCTAAATCAAGGTATCGACTTCAGTGGTGGTAGAAACTATGTAGTTCGCTTTGCAGAAAAAGTTAACACAGATGATATTATCAACCACTTAGAAGATGGTTTCACAGATGCTCAAGTTTCAGTTATCACAATTGGTACAGAAAACCAAGTACGTATCACAACCAACTACAAAATAGCTGAAAACAGCGAAACTATCGACGACGAAGTAGAAGAAATCCTATACAACGAACTTCAACCAGAGTTGGAACAATATGGTGTTACCAAAGAAATGTTCCTAAAAGGTTATCTTCTTGAAGACGGAAAAGCAGTACTTGCTACTGTTGACGCAGAAAACACTTTAGGTGTACAAAGTTCACAAAAAGTAGGACCTGCTATTGCAGACGATATCAAAGCAGACGCTATTTGGGCTATCCTATTCTCAATGATAGGTATCTTCATCTATATCTTCATTCGCTTCCGCAATGTATCATATAGTGTTGGTTCTGTAGCATCTCTTGCACACGACGTAGTATTCATTTTAGGTCTATACTCTCTACTATACAGCATTATGCCATTCTCACTAGAGATTGACCAATCATTCATAGCTGCTATCCTAACCATTATCGGTTACTCTATGAACGATACAGTGGTAGTATTCGACCGTGTACGTGAACTTGTTGGCCTATATCCAAAACGCGATAGAAAAGAAGTAATTAATGAAGCTATCAATGCTACACTTACACGTACATTAAGTACTTCACTTTCTACCTTCATCGTACTTCTAACCATCTTCTGCTTAGGTGGTGAAACAATTAGAGGTTTCGTATTCGCTATGATGGTAGGTGTGGTTATTGGTACATTCTCAACATTGTTCATTGCTATTCCATTAGCATACGATATTGAAAAGAAAAAATTAGCAAAAGCAGCTAAGAAATAATCTCAATAAGTTTTTTTGATAGGGTGATTATCATTTGATAGTCACCCTATTTTTTTCATATCATACTATATTCTTTTGTGTTAAAATTTTACAACAATTAAAAATATTCATTATATTTGCAGTTACGCAACTTAACAAATCAATATTATATGAAAAAATTATTACTTATTCTGAGCTCACTGCTAATTACCACGGCTGTTTGGGCACAAGTATTCACCTCTCCTACTTTCATTACTTCGGAGACAAATGAAACATTCTATGTTTTCTACGACCCTGCACAAAGTAATGCAGAGATGGCAAACGTAGCAGAATGTTATGCACACACAGGTGTTATTCTTACAACTAGTAAAAGTGATAGTGACTGGAAACACGCTTCTACTTGGCTAGACAACTCAGACAAATACAAATTGAAAAAAGAAGGCAATCTTTGGAAACTTGAAATCACAGGGGGTCTTAAAGAGTACTTCAACCTAGCAGAAGGTGAAGTAGTTACAAAAATTGCTTTCGTGTTCCGCGATGCAAAAGGTACTACAGAAGGTAAAACTGCTGGTGGCACAGACATTTTCTACGAACTATTTGAATCTGGAGTTCCTGCAGTTTCTATTATCAATCCAATGGACGGAGGTTTACAAACTGTAAACACAACAATTGCAATTAAAGGCGAATCATCTAAAAAAGGTATACTAGAACTTACAGTAAACGGTGTACCTGTTACTACAGATGAAGATGCAAATTCTATTTCATACGACTTACTACTAGAAAAAACTGGTACATACGAAATTGTCCTTACTCTAACAGAAGAAGGAGAAATTGTAGCAGAAGATAAAGTAAGTTTCTATGTTGCTACTCCTGTTGTAGAAAAACCAGTTCCTGCAGAATACAAAGAAGGTATCAACTACCACACAGACTGCGACTCTATCACTCTAGTGCTTCGTGCTCCACTAAGCGAAGACATTTATATCATTGGTGATTTCAACGACTGGGCATACAACGAAAAATTCCAAATGTACCGCTCAGACGTGCAACTATCAGACGAAAAAGCACCTACTAGACTATTCTGGCGTACAATTGCAGTGCCAGACCCAACAAAAAAATATGCTTACCAATACTTAGTTGATGGAAAAATTAAAATTAGTGACCCATATTCAGAAGTAATTCTTGACCCATGGAACGACCAATACATTAGCACAAGATTGGATGCTACCCTACCAAAACATCCAGGAAACAAAGCAGATGGTGTAGTTGCTGTATTGGAAGGTCCTAAAGCAAAAGAAAAATACGAATGGCAAGTAACAGACTTCAAACGTCCACTTCCAAAAGACCTTGTCATCTACGAATTACTTGTGAGAGACTTCTATTCAACACAATCTCTTCAAGCAGTAATCAACAAACTAGATTACCTTAAAACACTAGGTATCAACGCTATCGAGTTAATGCCAGTAACAGAATTTGACGGCAACGACAGCTGGGGTTACAACCCTAACCACTTCTTTGCATACGACAAAGCATACGGTAAAAGAAACCTATACAAACAATTTGTAGACGCATGTCACAAAAAAGGTATTGCAGTAATCGTTGACATGGTGTTCAACCACGCTACAGGTCAATTCCCAATGGCAAAACTTTACTGGGATGGCAATGCTACTGCTAAAAACAACCCTTGGTTCAACCGCGTTGCAAAACACCCATTCAACGTATTCCACGACATCAACCACGAATACGAAGGTACACGTAAATATTTCAAACGCGTACTTCAATATTGGGTAGAAGAATACAAAATTGACGGTTTCCGTATGGACTTAACCAAAGGTTTCACACAAAAAGACTATGGCGACAATGGCCAAAAAGGCGACTGGAGCCAATATGATGCAAGCCGTATCGTTATTCTTAAAGACTACTGCGATGCAGCAAGAGCAGCACACCCAGACACATACTTCATCATCGAGCACTTAGGTGCAAACAGAGAAGAAGTTGAATATGCAAACTATGGTATTCTACCTTGGAGAAACATGAACCACAACTACTGCCAAGCAGCTATGGGTTATGCTTCATCTAGCAACTTTGCAGACAACAACGACCTTAAGAAAATCAATAATAACCAACCAAACAGCCTTGGAGGTATGTTTACAGACACATGGGTAGGTTATGGTGAAAGCCACGACGAAGAACGTAACATGTACAAAGCATTGGCATACGGCGATGGCAACCTAATGAATGAAGAAGCACACGCAGACCGTATGGCACGTGTACCTGCAGTAATTGCGTTCACCACCCTTATCCCTGGTCCTAAAATGTTATGGCAATTCCAAGAACTTGGCTACGACTACTCTATCAACCACTGCTCTGGAGGTAGAATAGACGAAGGTTGCCGTACATACGCAAAACCAATTCCATGGTCATTGAAATGGGACCAAGATCCAGACCGTTGGGCTGCATACGAAAAATCTGGTAAAGTAATATCTCTACGTACCCAAAATCCAGAAATCTTCCGTGCTGAAAACTTCACATCTGTGAACTTAACAGGAGCAAACTGGGACAAACCACGTAGAATGGATATTTCTTACAAAGACGAAAAAGATGCAAACAAAAACATCGACATTATAGTTCTTGCAAACTTTAGTGCTACATCAAACGTTACTACAACTGCAGATGTTAAAACAGTTGGCACATGGTTCAATTACCTAACAGGTGAACAAATCAACATTAGACGTAAAGACCACGTCTTAACACTAAAACCAGGTGAACTAGTAATCTTGACATCAAGAAAAGTAAACAATGCTGTTTCTATTGATGAGACATTGGCAGATGACAAAAAATGCATCGTACTTCCTACAATTGCAGAAGACAATATCACTATCATTGCAGAAGAAACACCTGCAAGCGTAGAAGTTATCAACCTTTCTGGCAACGTAGTGGCTAAAGCAGAAAACACAGACAATATTTCTGTAGATGGTCTTGCAAAAGGTCACTATATAGTACGTGTACTTATCGACGACACAATTTCAACACACAGAATCATTAAAAAATAAGCATTATGAAATCAATTAAATATTTTCTAGCACTAGGTTTATTTATCACAGGTCTTACCTCTTGTGAAAAAGAACCTCCTACACAAGATGAAATTGAAGCAAAATGGCCAGCAGCTATCACTACAATAGAAGCAGGAGACTTTGTTTTAGTAAAAAGAAGCGCAGATGGTTTCACTATGGGTGATGCATTCTTGGCCACCTCATCTCCAGAGCACTTAGTAAAACTAAGCAAATCTTACTATATGTGCAAAACTGAGGTAACTCAAGCACAATGGAAAGCCATTATGGGCACCAACCCATCAGACAACGAAGGCATTATTGCAAGTGGCACAAACACAGACAATTGCCCAGTAAACAACATTAGCCAAAATGATGCTAAAGATTTTATTGAAGCACTAAATGCTGCTACTGGCAGAAAATATGCTCTACCAACTGAAGCACAATGGGAATGGGCCGCAATGGGTGGAAATCTTTCTGCAGGCAATATGTTTAGCGGTAGCAACGATATGAATGAAGTTGCATGGACTGCATTAAACTCAGATGGTTACCTAAACGAAGTTGGCAAACTTAAAGCTAACGAATTAGGTATCTACGATATGACTGGCAACGTAGAAGAATGGACAGCAGACAGATATAGCGAATATAATGAAGCAGAAGCGACCGACCCTACAGGTGCTACATCTGGTGCAAACTATGTTACTCGTGGTGGACATTTCTACGACAGCGATGCAGACATTCTAAGCATTAGAGCTAGAAACAAAAACAAAAATTCTGACAAAAAATACACAAGAGGTTTAAGACTAGTTATCCTAGAACCACTTAGCACAGAATTGAGTAAATAACACAAAGATGGCGACCAGTTGGTCGCCATTCTTTTTATATACAATTATTACAAATATCTATTCCCTTACGATTCTTTAATATTATCCCTCTAAACCTCATCGCCTTATCTCCCAACCATACTTTTTTCAGACTTGCATCTTTAAGGTTGCCAAAACTATATTTTCCCGATTTATCAAAGCAACAAGCTGGTACATTGCCATCTACATCTATCACAATGGTAGAAAAAAGTCTCCAACATCTATTTTTAAGTTTCCCCTTAGGAACCAAATTTCCAGAAGCATCTCTTTTATACCTTAAGAATTTAGGATTTTGAGGCACAAGAAAATCTTCATAAAACTGAGCCTTTTTAAATACTAACCTTTTCACTCCTAAAGATTTACACAAAGATTTAATATCTTCAATCTCATTTTCTGTAGTGCTCAGAAGTAAACATTGCACCTCCACAGGCAGTCCGTATTTCACGGAAAGAGAAATACCATTTATTACCTTGTTGAAATCGCCACCTATTCTATATTTTGAGTAAGATTCTGCCGTAGCCCCATCCAAACAAATAATAAACCTACCTACTCCACTATCCTTTAGACGTTTTATCACATCCTCCGTTAGAGCAGTGCCATTTGTAGACACACAAGTAAACACACCTCTATCAAAAGCATATCTAATCATTTCAGGTAAATCCCTATTCAAAAGAGGTTCTCCTTGAAAATAAAGATTTAGATACATTAATTCTGGAAGAAGCGAGTCTATATATTGCTTAAAATCGTTGAGTATTAGCCTTTTATCTGTTTTCTCAATAAGTTTCCGTCCTGTTGGACAATGCGGACAAGACAAATTGCAATAGTTGGCAGGCTCTATAGAAGCAGAAATAGGTTTTGCGTTCAAATGAACATTGCCAGTTACATTTGAACACCAATAACCAACCCTTGCTCGCAAGTAGTTTGTTAAACGAGAACCTGTTAAATTCTTTAGTAATTTACCGTACACGATGCAAATTTCTACATTAAATTTTTCTCTTTCAGTTTTACTATGTTAAAAAATATTAAAATCACAATCATACAAAAATCATTCTCCTAAAAAGTTCTCTTTACTCTTTTTTCTTTTACGCATTATAATTATCTTTGTACGTTAAATTACATATAGATTATTATTAACTAACTTTTTATAACAATGAAGAATTTATTTCGTTTAAGCATCGGTATGCTTGTTGCCCTAGCTTTTGCATCTTGCCAAGACCTAGGTGAACTTACTCCAGATTATTTCACTGTAAACCCTAACCCACTTGAAGTAAAAGGTGGTAAAGTAGAAGGTACTATTACCGCTACATTCCCAGAAAAATACTTCGCAGAAAAAGGTGTAGTAGAAGTTACTCCTGTACTTAAATACGAAGGTGGAGAAGCTCTTTCTGAGTCTAAAACCTACCAAGGTTCTAAAGTAGAAGGTAACAACGAAACTATCCAATACAAAGCTGGTGGTACAGTATCTCAAAACTTCTCATTCGACTATGTACCTGCAATGCGCAACTCTAAACTAGTTTTACGCTTCAAAGCTACATTAAAAGACAAAGAAGTTCAAATCCCAGAAGTTGAAATCGCATTAGGTTGTATCGCTACTGAAACTCTAGTTGACGCATCTGAAATTGCTCCAGCATTCGCTAAAGACAATTTCCAACGCGAAACATTTGAAGTTACAGAAGCTGACATCATGTTCCAAATCCAACAATCTAACGTTAAAGCAAACGACG
>JAEIGA010015789.1_pt1 | contig 11493 bp, 12 predicted proteins | sample 9270691 | NCBI WGS metagenome assembly JAEIGA01 (sample SAMN17057246, study PRJNA624740) | gut metagenome | biome: biome; isolation source: fecal sample | host: Bos grunniens | place: China: Xizang | collected 2019
TGCAAAATTGCAGAAGCAAGAATTGAATACGTTATAAAAAATAAGTAATTTAAACTAATGTGGAAAACTCCAAAAATGTTGACTATATAATAATATTATCAATATTTAAAAATATATATTATATAATACTTAATATATAGTAGTGTTTTAGAAAGGGAAAAATAAATTAAAATGATTGAATTATTATTAATTGATGAACATAACGAAAGGGAAAAAAGAATAAAAGAATTAAATATTTTAAGAGAACTTGTAAAAAAATATGGTGATAAACAAATTACAATCTGCATTGAAGAAATGTCTGAATTAACTAAAGCACTTTGCAAATATCTTCGTTATTGTGATTTTGATTTAGAAAAGATGATTGCAACAGATGATATTTACGAAGAAATGGCAGATGTTTATATTATGCTTTATCAAATGCAAATGTTAATCAAAATTGATGATGAAATTTTAGATGATATGATTGATAAAAAAATTCAAAGAACAAAAGAAAGGTTATTATAAAACGTATGATCACTTTAAAAGATTGGTTACAAGAAAATGAATTTAATTTTGAGGATATTAAAAATGGGGATATTAAGGTTTATGATGAAAATAGTTTTAGAATCAGTTTGTATGATTTAGCTGAAACTGATGATTATGAAGTTCTTGACTCGTACACTGAAGAAGGAACTTGGGTTGTTATAGTTGAATTTTTAGGTCGTTAGTAAAATATAAAATTAGCACTCTTTTAAAAAAGGGTGTTTTTTAATGTTTTATATGCTTGCGTGTAAAATTATAAATACTCGTTGCTATCTTTTAAAATTATGCCCTTTTTAAGCCTTAAATTAAAAAATAAAGTGTTTTTGTTTGACTTGTTTTCGTGGTGTGTGTTAGAATAAAGGCGTAAAGTTCAAACAACAAGAAACAAATAATTTAAAGGAGGTATTTGTTGGTGGCTGAACAAGATAAAAAAAAGCGTTCAAATTTTGCTAACATGACTCCAGAAGAACTGAAACATATAACAAGTCTTGGTGGTAAAAAGTCAGGTGAAGCAAGAAGAAGAAAAAGAGATTTAAGAGAAGCAACTGATTTATTATTAAGCCTAAAAGTTAAAGATCCAAACTTAAAAAAAGAAATGCTTGAAGGTGGAATTAAAAAAGGTGATTTAGACAATCAAATGGCTTTAGTATTTAAACAATTTGTAAAAGCTTTAAGTGGTTCAACACGAGCAGCAGAGTTCTTGGCTGATGTGTTAGGTGAAAGAAACATTAACGAAAAAGAAAACAATGCTTTACAACAAGAACAACAAGATGATCCATTAACATCTTCAATTAAAGAAATGCTTGGAATACAAGAACCAAAGGAAGATGAATAAATATGTCGTTTAGTGAAAAACAAATTGAAATATTTAAGTTTCCATATCAAGACCAATATGATGCAATTATTGCAGATGGTGCAATTCGTAGTGGCAAGACTTCAGCAATGTCTTTGAGTTTTATTCTTTGGGCAATGTCAACGTTTAACGAACAAAACTTTATTATTGCAGGAAAGACTATACGTTCAGTTGAAAGAAACTTAATTAAAGAGTTGTTGAAAGTAAAATATCTTCAACAGTATTACAGTTTAGATTACAAACGTTCTGAACATGTGCTTATAGTGAAGAAAGGCAAAAAGACAAATTACTTTTATGCTTTTGGTGGGCAAAATGAAAAGTCACAGGATTTAGTACAAGGGATTACAGCTGCTGGTGCATTGTTAGATGAAGTTGCTTTAATGCCTCAATCATTTGTAAACCAAGTGACAGGGCGTTGTTCAGTTGAAGGTTCAAAAATCTTTTACAACTGCAACCCTGATGAACCTAATCATTTTTTCAAAAAAGAACACATTGACAAAGCAGAAGAAAAACGTTACAAGTATCTACACTTTACAATGGAAGATAATCCAAGTTTAAGTGAAAGAGTAAAAGAACGTTATCGTAGAATGTATGAAGGTGTTTTTTATAAGCGTTTCATTCAAGGACTTTGGGTTCAGAGTGAAGGGTTAATATATACAATGTTTGCTAACAACAAAGAAAAGTTTTTAATTGATCATGATTACACAGATGAAGAACATAAACAAGATTTATGGTTTATTAACTGTGGCATAGACTTTGGTAACAATAAATCAAGTCATACATTTGTTGCAACAGGCTTTACATATAACTTTAAAAAAGTAGTGTTTTTAAAAGCAGTTAAAGTATCACGTTCATTGACACCTAAAGAATTAGACAATGAATTTAAAAAGTTTGTTGAAATTATTTATGCAAAATACAAAAAGACTTTTAATGTAAGGTGTGACTCTGCTGAAACTACACTTATTAATGGTTTTAAACTTGCATGCGTAGAAAATAACTTGTTTTTCTGTGATGTTATGAACGCAAGAAAGTCACCAATCAACGAAAGAATACATCTTGTTTGTCGTTTATTTGGTGAAGGAAGAATTGAAATTGTTGAAAGTGAATGTCCTGACTTAATCAATGCGTTAGAAACAGCTGTATGGGATGATAAACACGCAGGAGAACGTTTAGACATTGTAGGACCAGATAATCCAGTAGATATGTTAGACTCTGTTGAATATTCTATTGAAGAATTTGCAGATGATTTACTACAATTTAGTATAGATTTTTAGGAGGTTAAATAATGGATGCATCAACAATAATTAAACAAATAACAGGTAAAGAAATTATATCAACTAACTATAAAGCTAACGACTATAAAAGCTGGTATCGTGGTAAAGTTGATGGATTTCACAATTATAGATTATATCAAGGTAGCAACTATTTAGACATCACAAAAAAGACTCTTAACATGGCTAAAACAGTATGTGAAGATTGGGCTGACTTGCTAGGAAATGAAAAAACTGAAATCGTGTTACCTGAAAAAGATAACGATATTTTAAAAGAAATTTTACAAAAAAACAGATTCACTACAAAATTAAACAACGCTATTGAGAAAACATTTGCATATGGTAATGGTTGTTTAGTTTTAGGATTAAAAGACATATTAGTAGGTGCAGAAAGTAAAACTATTTCAGCAACTGAAAACACAAGTATAACTATTGACTTTGTAGATTATTTCAACATGAAAGTATTAACAATAGAAAATGGTGCAGTTACTGAATGTGCTTTTATTACTGAAAACACTAATTTCACTGAAGTTAGTATTCACACTAAAGATGAAAAAGGCAATTACGTTATTACAAATGTAAAAATGCAAGATAACAAAGAAATTGAACGTTGGGAAGCAAATACAAATTCAAAAACACAATGGTTCTTCCCTTTAAGACCTAACATTAACAATAATTCATTCTTTGAAAACAACGCTTTAGGTATTTCAATTTATGCTAATGCTATTGATGTGTTAAAGGGTATTGATGACTTATTTGATGGGTTCTGTACTGAATATGTTTTAGCAAGAATTAAAACATATGTATCTTCAAAGGCTTACAAAGTAGTTAAAGAAGAAAAAACAGGAAAAATGGTAAGAACGTTTGATCCATACGACTCTCTTTACTATGAATTACCTGAAACACCTGATGGAAAGCCAATGATTCAAACTGAAACACCAACTATTAGATATGAGGCTTATATTGCAGGAATTAACACACTTTTAAATCTTTTAAGTAAAAAATGTGGTTTTGGTAATGAACGTTATAAATTTGACAAAGGTTCAGTAGCTACTGCAACACAAATAATCAGTGAAAACAGTGATTTAGCAAGAAGTTTAAGAAAACAAGAAAACTTATTATCTGAAACTTTAAAAGCAATGATTTATGCAATTAAAGAAATTCACAACACTTACATAAAAGGGCAACAATTTAGTGATTTTAAAGAGTCAGACATTACTATTAACTTTGATGATTCAGTAATTGAAGATAAAAACGCAATCCAAGAACGTGATCGTGCAGATGTTCAAGCTGGCTTAATGAGTGAAATTGAATATCGTATGAAACATTATGGTAAATCAGAAGATGAAGCTAAAGCTGACATTGTTAGATTCTTCTTATACAAAGAACTTAATAAATATATTAATGCTTTACAACAAGGAGTTATTACTCCAAAAGAGTTTATAGTTCGTTGTTATGGTGAAGAAAATGCTGAACTTGAGCAATATATTATCCAAAAGTTAGAAGAAGCAAACAATAACAATCCAATGGACTTTTTTGAAGAAACACAAACAAACAATAATGATGAAACAATTACTGATGAAGAAGATGAAACACAGGATGATGTAGTTGAATAATGGATAACAAAACATTAGACATTTTTGAAGCAATGAATGAATTATATGACACTGCTCAAAATAATTTAATTTTAATTGCTAACAAGCAACTATTTAAAAATCTAAAAAACAGTAATTGGCGTGATATTCAATTATCACATAAATCAATAAAAGAGTTAAATAACCTTTTAAATGAAAAAGGCAAAGAACTTTTAGAAAACATGCAAGAAAGCACATTAAACGCTTTTAAAGTTGCAGGAGTTAAACCTGATAAAACACTTATAGCAACTAACAAAAAAGCAATGGGTGTCGTAATTGGTAGTGCAAGACAATACTACAAAAGTCAAGTTAATAAAATATGGCGTTTAGATTCAGCAGATGACTTATATGAAGCAATCTTAAAAAATAGTAAAACAGGATTTGAAAATGGGCTATCTATTACTCAAAGTGGTAGAAAATATGAGTACAAGTCTTATATGGAAATGAAAGTTCGTACTACTATTTCAAATCAAATAATAAATCAACAAATGGAATTAAACCTGACTACTCAAAATATCTTTTTTATTACTAATTCTTTTGGTGACTGTGCAGATGACCATAAAGATTTACAAGGCAAGATATACTATGATGAAAGGTTTAGAACATTTGATATTCCAAAAGAAATAAAAGAGCAAGCATTAGCGTTAATCAATAGGAAAAAATTAATGTCAATGCAAAAAGCAATAGAAAAACCTTATTGGTTAACTACTAGACCAAATTGTAGACATAGATTTGTACCTATTACCTTACAACAAGCATTAGGTGATAGAAACGCATTGCTTGATAAATTAAAACTTAAACGTGGAACTTATAAAGACCAAAATTATCAAGATTCACAACAATTAAGATACATAGAAAGAAACATACGAAAATACAAAGCTACTTTAAACTATTATGAAGAAATCTATAAAACAGGGCAAAATTCAAAAGTTTTGCCTTACATAGATAATTACAAGAAATTAGTTAGAAACTGGCAAAAAGAGGCTCGTTTGCTCGTTAAATCGGCAAATGAAAGAGGGTATGAACTTGAACGTGATTACGAAAGAGAAACACGCAAAGTTATAGTTCAAGATTTAGGTGTTAAATACAACAAGTAGTTGTATCAAACATATACATTTTGCAGTTATGCGTTAAATAACAAAACATAATAAATCTATCGTGGGCAACACGTTAAAATGTGTAGGAGGAAATTATGGCATTAAAAAGAGCAGACCTTGAAAGACTACTTTCAGGAGTAGAAAACAAGGATGACATTATCAACACGATAATGGCAGAACATGGTAAATCAATCAATGAGTTAAAAGCTGAAAATGAAACTTTAAAAGGTCAAATTCTAGACAAAACCAATGAGTACAATGATTTAGTAGAAAAAACAAAAGATTATGATACCATGAAACAAAGCAACGAAGATTTAAACAATCAAATTACTGCTTTCAAGTCAAAAGAAGAAAATCAAAAGTATTATTCGGTTTTAAAAGAATTAGGTTACAATGAAGAATTTATTGATGAAAACATCTTTAACAAAGTACAAAAAGGTGAAAGCATTGAAACATTCAAATCAAATGCAACTAACTTCTTAAAAGAAAAACCAATGTACAAAGCTGAAGGATTCCAACACAGACAAGGGACACATTCAAGTGGAACATATAATGGTGGAGGAACAGGAAAAATTGAAAACTTTGAAGGTATGAGTGATGAGGAAGTTTACGCTGCTTTAAAACATAACGCAACAATAAAATAACATAAGAAAGGAAATTAGTTAAAATGCCAAATCAATTTTTAACACCACAAGTTATTGCTTATGAAGCATTAAGAATTTTACGTTCACAAATTATGTTTGCTGATTTAGTTCACAAAGATTTTTCAAGTGAATTTGCAGCAAAAATTGGTGATACTGTAAACGTTCGTAGAGTAACACCTTTAAAATCAAAAGAGTTTCAAGGTGAAATCGAAATTCAAGATTTAGATCAATCATCAGTTCCAGTAAAATTAGACAGAATCAGAGATGTGTCTGTTGCTGTAACTTCAAAAGAAATGACATTAAATATTTCAGATTTCAGCCAACAAGTTTTACAACCAATGCTATTTGGTGTATCACAAGATGTTGATTCTGATATTGCTGCTGCAATTACTTCATATGCAAGCAAAGTAAATCCAGCAACTGCTAAACCAACTGACTTAGCAGACATTGCAGGTTTAGGTAAAGCATTAGACAGAAATAAAGCACCTAAAAATGACCGTTCATTAGTATTTGCTGTTGACCACAAATACAATTACGCTTTAACTGATAACTTATCAAAAGTTAATTATGCAGGTGACAACATCACATTAAGAGAAGCATTACTAGGTCGTATTTATGGCTTTGACACTTATATGTCACAAAACGCAGTAAACACTGAAGCTGAAACAGCAGGTACAGCAACATCATATAAAGTTGCTGGAACAAAAGGTCAAAAAACAGTTGCATTAAGTTCAGTAAGTGCTGCAACAGGTACAATTAAAGCAGGTGATGCATTTATCGTTGATGGTCATATTTATCGTTTCACTGCTGATGCAACAGCTTCAAGTGGTGCAGTAGCTTCAGTTGCTATTGACCAAAAACTTCATAAAGATATTACAACTGCTGATGTAATTACAGTTGTTAATAAACCTGTTTCAGTTGCATTCCAAAAAGAAGGTGTTGCATTTGTTACTAGACCATTAGAATTACCAAAAGGTGCAGCAAACGCTTATGTTGCAAACGCTGATGGATTCTCGGTTCGTGTAGTTATCGACTACGACATTAAGACTAAAGAAGATATTATTTCAGTTGACATTCTTTATGGTATTGCTAAACTTAACGATAAATTAATCGTTGCTTTAGCATAGTAAACAATTTAAACACAATTAAGGGTGTGGGTAATTTAATGCCCTACCCTTAATTTTTTACATATTTAGGAGGAAATAATATGTTATTTTTAACAAAAGAAGATTACTTAAATACTAGAGGCATTAACCTTGAAATAGAGTTGAAAAATGCTGCAACAGATAATCCTAGTAATGCTGTTAATATTTTTTTGCAAAATGTTCAAGATGATGTTATAATGTACATGGAACAACATTTTACATGCGATACAACAAAATTAGAACCTGATGTAATGAAACAAGCACTAGCTCACCAAGTAGATTTTTTACGTAGAAATGGTGATTTGTCTTTAGATAGTGATAATAATACTGAATATGTGTTAGCACCTAAAACATACCAAATATTAAAAATTTATGGTTATGCTAATATTCAGACAGGAAGTGATTTTACATATGTCAGTAAATTTAAATACTAAAAGAAACAAACACGCAACTAGATGCCTTTACTACAAAGGGCGAATGGTAGATAATGCATCAAAATTAATTTCAAACGCTGTGGCAGAGGGTGTTTTTTATGCTCAAGACAAAGAACCATACAGAGAATACACTGAAGTTGTAAATGGTGTTAGTAGAATCAAAGTCAAAACTTTAACACTTGAAACTAACGACTATATACCTGATTTAGAATGTGATGACTTTGTTTTATATGAAGGTGATCTATGGCGTGTTGTAAGCATAACAAAAGATGACCAAGAAAAAAATAAATTTTATTCATCAAGAGCTGCAACAGTGTCAACAATAGAATTAAGAAAGTAGGGTGTGATATTATGGATAGACTGCAAGTTTTTTATTATAATTTGTATGCAGTTTTAATACCTACTTGTCCTGTAAGAACAGGAAATATGCAAAGACATATACAAATGGATGTACAACCTGATTATATTTATGTTAAAATAGAAGCACCAAATGAAAAGACAGGATTTGACTATGCTTTAGCAGTAAATGAAGGTCTTGCAGCAAAAGCACAAAATCGTGAACGTAGTATTAAAGAAGAAAGAAACTATCACTGGGTGCAAAGAGCATTAGAACAAGCTGCTGAATTAACAGCAGAAAGAGTTAGTTGGGAAGGAGGAATAAGTTTTGAAATACATTGATTTTTTAAAAGAACAACTACCAAAAGATTGGTTAATTACTGAAGAATTAAACATAAATTGGAATGGCAACGATACTATCGGCATATTAAAAATGCAAACAGGCACAAAGTATGAAGATTCAACTGTTCAACCTTTTCAATTAATGGTATTAACTGCTGATGTTTTAAAAGTAAAAGAAGAATTAGAGGCTTTCATTACAGTTAATCAAAATCAATTTTTTATTAGTGAATTTGTAAATTATTGCAAGCAATATTACTACACGCCTATTGTACCAACTATTGCAACACCAACAGGTAATCAACTAACGCATCAAGTAATTTTAACAGGAACTTTAATTATTAGTGAAAATGTTTCAGATATAAAAGAAGCATACATTAATGGTGAAAAGGTAAAAATAACAACTTCAGCTATTAGTTATACAACACAGCCTGAAGCACATGTGTTTCCGTTAAAAAATACAACTTCAGCGTTAGCAGAAACATCTTTAAAAGCTGCTTCATTAACGATTCAGTTGACATTTATAAATAAAAATTCACAAGTTTGTGAAAAGTTAAGAATGTTAAGGCGTGGAAAATTAGCAATTAATACAACATTTGATATTAAATTAGTATTTACAGATAATGATTTTGCTGAAAGTTATAAATGTGTTTGTACAAGTGTTTCTTTAAATACTGAAAATGGTGCTTTACCTGTCATAACAGCTGTATTTGCAAGAGGTGAACAGTAGTATGGCAATAGAAGTAATTATTCGTGAAGATGGAACATCTACTGGCGTTAATTCTCAAGGTGCTGCTGGTGTAAATACAACACCAAGAGGAAAAGGTGAAGAACAAGGAAAACCAAAACCAAATCAAACAAACTTAAACGCTTTATTAATTGACTATGGAAGAAACATTTTATCAACAGGTATGAATGTTGCATTAGACTATTCAGGTAATAATATATTAGCAGATCAGATTTCAACTGCTGCAAATGTTGGAGCTGATGCTTTAATGATAGTAAAAGGTGGATGGGTTGGTGTAGCTGCTGTTGCAATGAAATACGCAACTTCAGCAATAACATCATCTATCAACATAAACAGGGAACTATACAAAACAGAAATGTTACAAAGACAAGCTGGTATAATTGCTGAATACGGAGGAAGATATACAAATGATTAAAGTATATATCAACGAAGTAGAAATTAAAGTAGATGATAAAATAGCCTTAAATTCGGCGTTTAACGAAACTTTAGACACAGGGGTAATAATTATACCTAATTCTTCAGAACTTTCAATAAAACGCATGGATAAGGCTGTAATCACAAATTCAGAAGGAATTAGATATTATTTTAAAGTTGGAACTGTTGTAAAAGAGTATGAAACGTTTGAAAGACCTTACAAATACAAATATACTGTTGAATTAGTAAGTCCAACGATAGATTTACAAAATATTGTATTACCTAATATTTCAATTACTCAACCATCATCAACAGACACAATACAAAAGCGTTCTATTTATTATCAAATCAATAGATTAGTTAGTGTGTTTGCACCTGAATTTACAATATCAAATGAATTAAAAAAATTAACTGAAACAATAATTTGTCCTGAAAACCAATACAATAGAAAAACATTATTTGAAATATTAAATGACTTACTTATTAATGTTCCAGCTGTTGTAACAGTATTAGAAGGTAATGTTATTTCATGTATTGAATTAGACAAAGAAGGTACTGAAATAAATCATAATAAAATTATAAACATTGTTGAAACTAAAAAAATTGATGAATATTGCTCTGAAATTGAGATAAACGCTGAAAATGTAGTAGGGGAAGCATCTAATACTACAAATGATATATTAATCAGCCCACGTTCAGAAGAATACATCATGACTACTGACAACGCACAAATAATTTTAGATAAGCCTATTTACAGTATTGATAAAGTAGAAGTGTTTTTACCTGAAGAAACAACTAAAATTTATTATTTATTAAATGGTGGAAACATTGCAACTGATGTTCAAGAAATTGACATTAGTAATGTACTAATTGATATTACAAAATATGTTGTAGAAGAATCAGTTTACAATACTAAATTACCAGAAGAATTAAATATTATTAAGGTATTACAAAATGGAGTATTAAATCCTAATTTAAAAAATTATAAGCGTGCATTTTTAAGTTTTGTTCAAGGAAGTAATGTAATCAATAATTTATCTTATCGTGAAAAAGGGTTATTTGGAACTATTGATCAATTTGCTTTAGGTGTTGTACACATGGCTAGCGTTATTGAATACGCTTTAAAAATTATTCCTTCTAATGCAACTTTAGTAGGTGTAAATGGGTATGATGCAAGTGGTAAATCACAAGATTATACAAAAGAAATTAACGATCCAAGAAAAGTACAATTCAAAGTAACATATACTTCACAATCAAGTTTAAGATTTAGAGTAAAAAAACCTAATACAGAAAATACAAATTATAAATTATTAATTGATAATCAAAGTAATAGTTATGTAAGTGCAAAGTCATTATGGAATGTTGAAAAAGAAAACGTAAAACGTTTAGGCAATCCTGAATTAAAAATTAATATGGTTTTTAATTCAATAGAAGAAATACCAACTCATCCTGCAAAATTTGAAGATTATGTAATGACTAATTACGTTGTAAATGTGTACCAAGATAAAGTATTATTTGAGGGTTACTTTACAAAAGATTATATTAGAAAGAACTTATACACAGGGTTAAAATCTAAAGCACGTTGGACTTCTATTGCTAAAGGCAGTGAAGCATTGTCAAGACAAGATTTAATAATTATTGATTATGAACTTCAAACTGATAAAGGCAACACATATAGCAGTTCAGCATTAGGGACTATGTTAGAAAATATTACAACTGAACCTACTTTATCAGTTAAAGCTGATACAGGTTATGGTTATTTAGTTGTTGATAAATCAGTTTACAACATAGGGAATAATTTGTTATTTAGCTTTAACTTTAAAGACAATTTTAACGCTGGTATGTCAGTTGATTCTATTAAATCATCAAAATACGTTATGGCACAAGTACCTTATGTAAATGTAAGAGGTGAATTTAATAAGTTAAAACTTCAATTTTTTGAAAAGAAAAAAGATTTAACACAAGTATTTTTATCTCATTCACAAGATTTACCAAAAACAAATCCATCAACAAGTGGGTATGTACAACAAAACGAATTTTTGGTAATGAAAGATAA
>JAEIGA010015790.1_pt1 | contig 11493 bp, 11 predicted proteins | sample 9270691 | NCBI WGS metagenome assembly JAEIGA01 (sample SAMN17057246, study PRJNA624740) | gut metagenome | biome: biome; isolation source: fecal sample | host: Bos grunniens | place: China: Xizang | collected 2019
TCAGCAAAGAATTCTCTTACATAACGATAACGAAGTTTAAGAGGCATAAGCTCTCCACCTCTGTCACCTTCTCGACCATCAACTAAAACTACGCATCCGCCATCACATTCTTTCTTGGCACGCATAATCAGGTCAAGATGCCCCTGATGCATAGGAGCGAAGGTACCGAAAACAACTCCGACCTTTTTTCCTTTCAAACGTTCCTGATAAGTATAAATCATTTGTGTCCTCCTTAATAACTTACTATTTTATAATACGATAATTAAGTTATTAAATTAATAATTTAATAGAAAAAAAAGAACACTACTAACTTAAAAAATCAGTATTGTTCTTTATATTACTTTATAACCACGGATCGTTTTTAAATGTTTCTATTAACAGCTCAGCAAATAAACTAATTATTACTAATGCTGCTAGAATTATCCAAGGAGCAAAGATTCCCATAGAAGAGTTATCTCCATTTTCTTAGCCAGGTAACAGCATCTTGGTAGGTATTAAATCTAATAGTTTCTGGACCGGCGTAACCTTCCTCAGTATAAGAATAATAAGTTTCTAGCCAGATCCACTCATTATCAACTGTAACAGGAATGATAGCAAATCTCTTCTTTATTTTATCAAAAATTGTTTTGGGTTTATATTCCCATCTCATTTTAGTTTCTCCTTAAATTAAATAAATTTCAGTTTATTAAATTTAGTTTTACCGTCGCCTATTTTCATTCTTGTTGGCCTCAGACCAAACCAGCTTTTATACCAAGGTAGGTTAGTGACAACTAAAATCATTCCGTCTGGAATAATATAATTTTTCTCTTTACACTCTTTGTAAGTACCTCTGCAGAATTTAACAATCGGATTGCTCATCAGATACCTCCTTTAGAGGACACCACTTCTGTCGGAAGTTGTCAGGATACGGATAGTCAATACCTCTATTATTTAAAGCATGACAAGCCATGTCTGAATAGTGATCACCGAAGAAAGGACACTTTGAGCAGGAGTCAGGCATATCAATGACAAATGTTGCTTTACTCATAATCTTCCTCCATTGATTAAAATTCTTTCTTACCAATCAATGTATTCACAACCTCGATAACATCTTTGTTTGCCTGTGCAATCTTAACAATATTATTATCGATGATTGTTCTATAGCCAGTACAAAGCTCCTCAAGATTTTTGATCATAGCTCTGTAATCTTTGATCTGGGCCTCAGTTTCATTAATAATTTCTTTATAAGAATCAGACTCTGCTTGTACTTGCTGCTTTGTTTCTTCTAAGGCAGCTTTAGTTGTATCCAGTTTTTCCAGCATCTTGGCTACATATACTTTATTAAAATCTTCATCAAGGCCAAGCGAGATTTTGTATAAAGTTACGACGTTCTTGGCGCGGTTATCAACTAAAACAACCCAGCAGTCCTTAAGGTATACATCAATGATATTACCTTTGCCTTCTTTATGAGATTGCTTGCCAGAAAAAATTAGCTGTCCAAAAGAGATTAGCTTGTTAACATCTGTTTTAATTTTCTCTTCATTCAAGGTAATGAAGCGATTAATGTCAACAGCTTCTTCTTTCTTCATAATACGCTCGGCATAGCGCTCCATGCAATGTCTGCTTACTGTGTATACAACAGCATTTTCAATGTTTTCCATAAAATCCTCCATAGATATTTTCGCGAGGCTTGACACCATATCATAGCCAAGCACTATAATAAATTACTTATTATATAATACAGTACACATTTAAAAAATAAAGAGCCTAAGATATTTTTCTTAAGCTCTTTTTAATTTAAAGTATTTAGGTAGTTTTAGTTGAAATGTCACTCAAGAATAAAGCACCGAATAAAGCAATCCACCACTTGCCAAAGAAGATGGCTAAAGCTGTCCAGCAAATTGTGCTAATACTATTTTTAACTGCCCAAGCCCAAATCATATGTTTAGACATAAAACTTACTCCTTATAATCTTCTAAAGTAAATCCGTAGTAACCTTTTTCATTTGGCTCTATTTCTTCGCTCCAGCGAGTAAAAGGAAGATCAATTCCTCTTTCTTTTAGAGCACAGCAGAAGTGATAATCACATCTTTCAGGATAAAGCCTTTTATCAGGAATAAAATTTCTATTTGACTTTACTTCAATTTGTCTCATATTCCTAGGTTTAGGATCACCACGCATAAAGCTCCCAAGTTCTTTTTCGTAGCTTATCGAATAATCTGTGTTATAGACTACTGTATAAATCTTTTGATCTTTCATATAAACATGGAAAGTTTCTCTTTCGCAGGTATATCCATATAGCAGTGTTCTATTATAGATATAAGGCCTCAGCTCTTGAATTCCAATAATAGCTTCATTAGCTTTGCCTATCTCACTAAGTTTATCAAACCATTCTTTCTTCATAAGTTATCCTCACTTTATTCGTATCTTCCCTCAGGGCCAATAGTGTCTTCCATAAGAGCTAGACAGTCCTTAAGAAATTTCTTCATGCGCTCAGGGTCCTCGCAGTAAATGCCGGTATAGCAAATAGGCTTAGCCCAGAAAGCTTTCCAGGCCCTCTTGAATCTTCCTTTAATGCCCATAAAATCTCCGCCACAATAAGAGTCCTCAATACTAAGCTCATAATCAGTTTCTTCCTGGCGGTCCCAATCATATCGGCTGAATACAACAGACTCTGAATTATCATCACAACGTAAGTAAATATTTATAGCGTTTTTCATAACTGTTACACCTTTCTAACTTTATCTATATTTTATAATACAACAAAAGATAGCGTAAAATAATAAAGCCTAGAAGTTTTATCTCCTAAGCTTTATTTAGTTATTCAACTTTTAGGCCAAGGGCTTGTAAAAATCATCAAAAGTTTCGTCGTAGTAATCACCTGCTTCTCCACCATTGTACCAACAAAACTCAACAAGCCTTACAAAATCCATGTTGATATTCTGGTCAATCTGTTGGAAGATCGGCTTAAACCTTTCTTTCTCAGAATCATATAGGGCTCTTGTTTTACCCCAGTCGCCATCGCAGTCCCATTCCTTTTCAATTAGATAGTCAATAAAAGAGGATTCTGTAGGCGCTGTCTGAAACTTACCTTCCTTGCCATAATCAAACAAGTCAGGAAAGGTATCCTCGAGATACCAGTTAATATCATCGTCAATATCCTCTTCAGGGTGCTTTTCTTGAATCTTAGTACGAATAAAACTAAAATCAAGTTTATCTGTAGGAATTCTTAAAACTTTCTCTCTAACATATGTACTCATCTTTTGTAACCTCCAATATAATAAATATATTATATTATACGATATAAAATATAAAAGAATTTAAAAAAGCTATTTACAAATTTTACTTTCTGCGGTATTATTTACTTAAATACAAATTAAAGGAGGATTTTAATATGTTTTACTGTACTATTTATAAACAATCAAAGCTATCTGACAAAAACACCTGCGAGGTTTTTATTAGCTTATCTTACTTAGATAAGGCTGACGCAGAAAAGTATCAACAAAATTTAATTCAGCAAGCCATTGAAGCTGGTGGCCGTACTTATTTAACAGAAGGTAATTATACTACTTTGACAGGAAAGATACTTCTTACGCCGGCGGGAATTACTAGTAATAAAAGAGGTAATCACTACAGAATAGGCATAGAGAGTGAATCAACAAAATTTTCTATTATACCTACTAAAGCAAGATCTTTAATACCTGCCTATAAGGTGACTGACGGCCTTGCTTATGAAATTTATACTGAAGAGGCTACTCAACGTCAGTTAACTGAGCTCTTAGCTAGACAAGAAGAAGTTAGTGAAAACTTGAAGAAGTTTGAGGCCGAAATAAAACCAATGACTGACCTTTATCCTGTGTTAAGATCTTTTGTTAAGTATTCTAATCAAAAGTCAGATAAAGAAATGCTTGCTGCGATAGCTATCGGAAAGATTCAAGAATTAATTTAATAAGATGTTAATAAGAAAAGAGGGTAACTAGCGTTACCCTCTTTTCTTATTACTTAATAGCCTTTATTTTTACTTACCTACTGTGAGTATTATCTAGACACTCAGTAACACGATAGTCTGACTGACTAGGCAGCCTTGTTTTACGTAAACTAATATTTTGTTGTTTGGAAAAAGTAAAACCCATAGAATTGATCTATGGGTTTTACTTTGAATGATTTATACTGATCCTGTAGTACTATTTTGGATGTAGTAGTAAGACAAAGTTGTACTGGTTGCTCCTGTACTTGTATAATGCTTTACAACAAGCATTGTGTCACATCCAGCTCCACTCTTTGCTGTAACAGTAAGTTGTCCAGCACCTAAATCTGTTACTGTTATTGAATCTGTGTTTTCAATAATATAACTCCACACTAAACCAGGGAATGTAAGTGTTGTACCTTTATAGCTATTGTTAAAACTAATGTTAGTAATAGCAGGACCAGTACCAGTAACACCAAAAATGGTTTTACCTGCGACAATGTTTTCAGGCTTTAGACCTGATTTACTGGTGTCTATCTTATCTAGATATATATAATCATCGCCAAAGAAGCTAGTATTATCTTGTACCCAGCCACCTTTTTCTACGTTTCTATATACCTGAATATAGTTACTACCGCTATAATAGTTAACAACATGCTTACTACCAGGCTCATTTGCGCCACGACCTTGATAGGTAGGTTCAAGAGACTCAACTTGAGGAAGTAGTTCACTATTAGGTGTAGGTCTTTTTAGTCTAAATTTAACAGAGTCATTATAGTTATGAGAAGACGTATCCTTAATAAATTTAACTGCAATAGTATGTGTTCCAGGTGAAACACTGTAGTAAGTTAATTCTTGGATACTTGAGCTGCTAGATCCTTTGAAACTCTTATAAGCAGAAGAGTCAGCTGTTGTATTATTACTAAAATAGGAACTATCTAGCTTACTGAAAATTGCGTAGTCATAGTTAGCTTCTGCATAGTTAATGACTTCAAAAGTAACATCACAAGTTTCAAACACTTCAAAACTAAATCTACCTAGTGAGAAAGAGCTGTTTACACCTTTGTTTGAAGACTCCCAGTAACCATCGTCTGTTTCTTGGAAGCGATAAGTAACAGTACCACCAGCGTAGTCAGAAGACTCTCTAGTCAGTTTTGGGCTGTAAGGTATGAAATTACTTGGACCTTCTAGCGTACCAGTAAAACCTAGCATATACACATCTTTTTTAATGTTACTGGCCATTAGGTTTTCGCCACCAGGGAGATCCTTAAGATCTGCACTTAGTGATTTAGTACCAGCCTTTATATAACCGTCTTGTGGTATAATAACATCAACATCTAATGCAGTACTACCAGCATTAACCAAAGACAGACTTGCGTTTTGGTTTGGAGTGGCTCCCCAAAGAGGTATATAATAAGGATTTCCTATTTTAGCTGTACTTGTAGCAGTACCACTAACTGATACAGAGCCAGAGCCTGTTAAATTTGTTGGTGCATAACCAGCTGTACTTACAGAGGCACTCGCCGTACCAGAGCCGTTAATTGAAGCAGAGCCTGCAGCAACTTCAGGCTTTAAAGCTATAACATATGGAAATGTTATAGCATCCGGGTCATCTACTATACTAGGTGTAATTAGAGTACCGGTACCAGAATACTGCCCATACGCAGCCGTGTGCTCATCAGCTGTTAATGTGTCAATAGATAATTTTCCAGGTTCTACTGTAGGATTAATTGTTGCAGAACCAGAAGCACTTAATGAAGCACCTTTTAAACCTACATAACTTGACCCACTACCAGTGTTTACTGTAACCGTTTTAGAGGCAGAACTAATTACAGTTGTTGATGATTTATCAGGAATATAGCCAGCGGTGTGTGTATCTGTGACAGCAGCACGAGATACAGTAGAAGAACCAGATGAACTCGATCCATTAACCTTAAAGTAATATGGGTAAGTCGAGGTATTCTTTGAGCCAACAGTAATATTGGACATGTTGGTATCACTACCACTAGAAAGGCTTACTGTAGGAGTTACTGAGCTTCCTCCTGAAAGTCCGCCTCCTGAAACGGAGCAACTTCCTGTTGGTACAGAATAATACTTTGTAGCTGTATTAGAACTTGCCGAGGTAGCATTAGATACCGTGGCGGATCCGGTTGAAATAACACCACCAGTAGCACTCTTAGTAATTGCAGCACGATTTACACTACCAGAACCTTGTGTGGTGAAATAATAACCAGATGAAGGTTGACTACTACTTTCTGTTAAACTCATATTTGAGCTAGACGCTGATACTGAGCCAGCTCCGGCAGATAGACCGCCACCACTGGCACCATATGAGCCACTAGGTAGTGTATAATACTTAGTTGCTGTAATAGAACTTGCAGATGTTGCCGATGAAACAGTTGTAGCTGATTTAGCTGGAATATAACCTGCTGTATGAGTGTCTGTAATTGCAGCACGATTTACACTACCAGAACCTTGCGCAGTAACATAATATCCAGATGAAGGTTTTGAAGAAACCTCAGTAAGAGTGATATTTGTACCACTTGCAGATACAGATCCAGAACCAGCCGATAGACCCCCGCCAGAAACAGTGCATCCGCCGCTTGGAATAGTGATGTACTCAGTTTTAGACCCAGCATTTACAGTAACAGTAGGGCTAGCAGAGGTACTATTGATAACGTTTGTAGCGCTTTTTGCTGGAATATATCCGGCAGTGTGAGTATCTGTTACAGCCGCTCTTGTTACTTTTGTGCTTCCACTCAAAGCCGAAGAGTTCGCGCCGACAGTAAGATAATAACCGCTAGAAGGTTTTGTGTCGGTAATTGCAACACCAGAAGTTGTTTGATCATCTAGGGTAATATCTACAGTAGGAGTGCCAGAATAGTTATTTGTTACGCTCAATCCGCCCCCAGCGACGGTACATCCGCCGGATGCAACAGGAATATAGTAAGTTGAGCTACTCTTCGCAGACGTCTTAGCGGTAGCAGTGCCAGTTACAGAGCCAGTAGCGTCAGAAGAAACATAACCAGCAGTATCTACTTTTGCAGTTGCAGTACCGGAAATATTTGAAGTTGTTCCAGTAGAGTTTGCTGCAGCAGTTGCGCCTACTGCCATATAGTAAGTGGAAATTCCGCTTGTGGCTGTCGTTGGAGAAGCAGTAATTTGAGTTTTTCCACTCACAGCCGCTGTTTTATTGGCAACGGTTACAGTACCTGGGGCAACAGTAGTTGTTGCACTAGCAGTACCGGAAGCAGAAATCGCACCAGATGCCACGGATTTGCTGATAGAGTTGGTTCCGTCTGTCGCGGTAACAGTGGCACCGCTTGCACTGAGTGATACTGACTTTGTTGCTGTTTTATTGGCGCCTGTTACATAACCAGTGCCTTGATTATTGCTAGCTGTGAAATCAAGCGTATTATTTGTAGTGTTTTTAGAGGAAGTAAGTGTTGTATCTGCCCGTCCAACAGTGTTAACAGACTTACTTACTTTTTTGCCACCAGTTTCTGTTGCAGTAACTGTTGCACCTGAAGCAGTCAAAGTTACCGTAGTAGTCGCGGTTTTATTTGCTCCGGTTACATAACCAGTAGACTGATTATTACTTGCATCAATTTTAAGGGTATCTGCCGTGTCATCAACAGTTACACTAATACTTGTGTTTGCGCGAGAGGTTGTAGACACGCTCTTTTCGGCGGCAGCTGGGTAATAACCAGCAGGAACTGTAACTTTTGCACCGCTTACGGTCAAATCAGAAGAAGATTTAGCTCCGAGAGCCAAAGTTTCACTCGTTTTGGATACGGAAACTGGAGTAGAAGAATTGTCTGTTGCGGTTGCGACTGCAGTAACGTTACCACTTGCATCGATTGTGGGCTTTGCTACGCCAAGCGTAACCACTTTACTTGCAGTTTTATTAGAGCCGGTTACATAACCGGTACCCTGGTTATTACTAGCCGCAATAGTGAGAGTGTCTGCCGTATCATCTGCTGTAGTGGTCGCAGTTGTGCTAGCTCTACTAACGGTACCGACATCCTTGCTTACTTTTGTTCCATCTGTCGCTGTAGCAGTAACTGTTTTTCCACTCGCGGTAAGTGTTACTGTCGTAGAAGCAGTTTTTGCCGAAGTGTCGGAAACGTATCCTGCAGTTTGAGTATTTGAGCCGGTGATCGTGAGCTTATCATTTGTGTCATCTGCCGTCACAGAAATTGTAGTTCCTGCTCTTGTTGCTGTTGTAACACTCTTAGAAGCATTGCTTGCATAATAGCCTGCTGGAACTGTTACTGTCGCTCCAGATGCTGCGAGATTACTCGAAGTCTTGGTTGGGATATTGCCTGTTACCTTTACACCATTTACATATGCAGTTTTGCCGCTAAGGATTTGTCCTGCAGTAGCATCTGCATCCTCAGTCTGTTTATCAAGTCTTAAACCTAGGATTCTTGCGTCAAAGTCTTGTGGATCGATCGTTTCTGTTGAGGCTGTAGCGCTCTCTACTTTTTTTTCTGCATCTCTAATAGCATCCGCAGTATTAGTTAGAAAGTCAGTTAAATTATTATTCTTTGCCATAATTCAAACCCCCTTAAACCGGTGTGTTTAGTGCTGTGGTAATTGCAGTTGCGATTGCATCAGTAAGTTCAGTCTTGGTCGCATAAGTGCTTGTAATAACATTACCAGAGCCATCCTGAGTTGCTTTGGTTGCAGTACCTTTAAAAGTACCAGTAAACGTAGTACCAGTAAACGTAGTACCAGTAAACTCAGTTGCTTTTACTTCGCCAGTGCTGGGATTTAGTGTAGGAACCTTTGTAGTGTCATTCCACATAACTGCATAAACTGCTTCTTTTGAGCCATCTGAATCCTTTGTAGCAATGTCTGCCGCTTTAGTTCTGCTTATAAGAAGCGGATAATCAGCGTTATAACCTGTGGTTTGACGGTACACGTACATTTTAGTATCACTATTAGCATCGTAGTCATTACACATCCAGCAGCCGCTATTTAAATCAGTGTGATATATAAGTGTAATAATACTGCCAACAGGGAAGTGAGTTGTAAGAGTAGTTGTGTTAAAACGATATACTCTTTTTGCACCAAGGCCATTAATATTAAGTGTTGTGGTAGTTTGTCCAGCAACACCAATTTTATATCTGATTGCTAAACCATCGTAGTATTCTGTTACTCTATCACTTGTACCAATCCAAGTAGACGTTTTAGCAGTTGCATCTGTAGTACCAGAGCCCTCAATAAAGATAGCACCTTCTGCTTTTGTTGCTAGACCGCTATGCTTGTGGTCCATGCCTGCAGCCAATCCATTAGCGCTGGCTACTGTATCAGCATCGCCATTACTGATTTTAACGTGTCCATATTTGGAAGTAGTAGCAACGCCATAAGTTGTTTCACTAGAGGCATGACTTTTTGGTGCCTTGCCGTCAGCAGCAGTTTGAGCGGCAGCGGCCTTTGAGTCCGCAGTAACCGCCTTGTCATAAGCAGTTTTAACGCTATTCGGGGTGGCAGCTGTTGTAGTAGATGTACTTGATGTGCTGTTAGTAAATTGAACAATACCCGTGTCATTGTCAACAGTTGAAAATGGTAGGTTAGTTACCGTGGTTTTACCGTCACCAACTTTAAAACGTGGGTGCTTATAGGGGGTGGACCTGCCAGAAGGTAGCTCATCAGTATCAGACTCGGCTTTATATACAATTAATTCGCCCTCGAGAGGCACAAAACTAGTTGCTTTTAGCCAGTTAACTTCAAGCTCGCGTTTTTGCTGAATTCTGGTTTTAGTGGTTTTTTGCGCCATTTTACATTATTCTCCTTTGTTATATTTTATTTAATAAAAAACTCACTTTATTATCAGACAAAACAATAATTCTATAGCTTGCCTCTTAATAAAGTGAGTTTAAAATTACCCTAAGAGCTAAATTCCTTTAAAATTATCATTTCAAATTTTTTTGGACTTAAGTTAGCCGTCCTTTCAGACTAACCTAAATATTTAGTTGTCATATAATTTAGCAAATAAGTATTAGATAATAAAAAAATAAACCCGAAGCAAGAAATACTCCGGATTTATTTTTAGTTAATTAAGCTTCTGTGCTGCTATTTATCTCGATGCCGGCTCCAGTAGGCTCACCATTAATAAATATATAAAGTAAACCGTCAGTGTGCAAGCCTAAAGTAATTTCTTGTTTACTTATCGTATTAGCCATAAGGGCAGTGAATTCTGCCTCAGTGCCAGTATATCCTCCTAGTTGAGCGAATTCGTATGCAGACTTTCCTACTAGGCCATCAGCTCCAGGCGCTCCTGTTGGACCAATTGGACCAGTTTCACCTTTATCTCCTTTGTCTCCTTTATCACCTTGAGGTCCCTGAGGTCCTTCTGGACCGATATCTCCTTTATCGCCTTTTTGGCCTTGTTCACCTGGTTCCCCTTGTGGACCAGTGGGGCCGGTTTCTCCTTTATCTCCTTTGTCACCTTGTGGCCCTTTCTCGCCCTGAATGCCTTGAGGGCCAGTTGGTCCTATAGGTCCCTGTGGTCCAGTATTACCCGTAGGACCCAGCTCACCCTGCGGTCCTTGTGCTCCGGCAGGTCCCTGAACACCATTTAGTACATCAATAGTTTTAGTACCTAAGGTATCTACAATAGTTAGTCTATGACCACCTGCGATATTTGTGATTGTTATTGTTGGGGATACTCCATCTTTTCCGCTTTCTCCAGCACCAGGTCCTACTGGGAAAAATGGTAAATCATGTAAACTCATTGATATACCTTGTCCTCTCTAAAGTACATGTATCTTACTACTGCATTAATGCCGGTTGTTTTGAATACAATACTTTCCACTTTAATGCTATCATAACCAAATTCTAGTGGCTCGTTAGGTGTTACTGAAAAATCTCTGCCATTGATTTCTATATCGCAGGCGGCACTAACTTTAATACCTAACTTTCTTAGCACTAGCTTCTTTGGTACCTCATTTAAGTTGAGGCCTATTTCGTACTCTCTTATCGCAGAAACAACATTTTCTGAATTTGTTTCATTGATGTCAAATTCACCATATACTCTCTGCATAATGGCTCGTCCTCCTTTGTATAAATATATTTTTTAGGCCTGCTCCCAACAAGCTTTATAATATTCTAATTAAAACACTCTCAACTAATTTAGCTTAAAATAAGAAAAAGAGCTTGCAAAATTAACAAGCTCTTTTTATTTTATTATTCTGCTTGTGCTACTTGGACCTTTGCAATGCATATATCATGTTTTGCTGAAGTCGTTATTAAATAACAATATCCTACTTTTTTACCACGTAGTTTAAGTATATACTCGCTATTGTCTGGATCAACTTCGAGTATACTCTCATCAGAAACCTTCCAGTTAGAAACATTGGTGGTGCCAAAAGGCTGATACAATTTCGTCTCTGAGGTATTTACTTGTTCATCTTCAGCTATACCATCTACAGACGGAGCGGTACCCGTAAGACCAAATATCGTAACTCCAGCTTTTATGTTTGATGCACTAAAATTAGAATCTTCTAAGTTAAGCCTTTCTGTAGCTTCTCCAACAATCCA
>JAEIGA010015791.1_pt1 | contig 11493 bp, 10 predicted proteins | sample 9270691 | NCBI WGS metagenome assembly JAEIGA01 (sample SAMN17057246, study PRJNA624740) | gut metagenome | biome: biome; isolation source: fecal sample | host: Bos grunniens | place: China: Xizang | collected 2019
CACAGCACGATCCACATACACGTCGTACGCAGAGGCGCACACGATGGCAGTTTGCTTCGAAATCAACAGCCCCTCGCGCTGCGGTGCCGAAGGCTCGTCGGTCGGACCGTCAGTTGGACCGTCGGTCGGGTCATCCTGCTCAGGTGGCGGGGTAGGCGTCGGAGTGCATGCCACAGCGCTCACGAGCATCAATAGAGCCAAAAGGCACAACGTGAACCTCTTCACCATGCCAAGCCCTTCTCCTTAGCCTCCTTCGCCATGCGGAAGAAGTTATAGGGGTCGACCAACGTGAAGTTAGCCTCAGGACGGGCAGCCTTCAGGCCCTCCATGAGACGATCATGGTCGGTGGGAGAGACCAGAATGGTACGGAAGATATGGAACTTCTTTTCCTTGGGCATATGATCGACGAAATGCAGCATCAAATTGACGCACTTGTCGATGTCTACCTTCTCTGCGCCCGCGTCGCAGGTCTCGCGCATATAGACGGCGCCGTTTACGATGGTCGTTTCGATCGGGCCGTTGTTCATGCTGCCACCGATGATGTACTCGGAGAAATCGCGCATCTCCTGCTCGGTCGTGGGCTTGTGTCCGTCGATGATAAAGCCGATGATCTCGATATCAAAGCGATCGAAATACTTTTTATTGTGCGCGTCGTTGACGGCGTGACCGTCGGGAAGATTCGAGAAGGGGCGAGGCTCGTAGAGAAGACGAGGATTGTTATAGCCCGCACCGCTATCGCCTGCCTCGAAATAGTCGTTCTTGGTGTAATTCTTATAGATGAAGTCAAATGCCATGGGGATGCGATCGGACAGGTTGGGATTAAAGCACCACATCAACGGGTTCTTGCCCAGCATGGGATCCTTGTACCAGCGCGGAATGTGCTTGGCCGTCCAGGCACCTGCATCGTAGTCGCCGACGTAGAACAGCACGTAGGTCTTATTAGGGTCGTACTCCTCGACCGTCTCGGGACGAGGATTGTGATACTTTTCGTCCAGCGGGAAATGGGTAAACGCAGAGGCATTTGCCAAACCGCAATAGCCTGCAGCGTCGGCATCCTTGACACAGTTGTAGCAGGACAGAACCTCCGTAAATCTCCATTCACTGTCAACACCCTCGTGCGAGCCCTTGCCGCCCGCGTTGGTATACTTGATGTGCCACGGGATGAAGCCGCCAACGGTAGTCATCTCCTGACCGTCCGTCTTTTTGTACTGGCGCATGAACACCTCTTGCATGATGGCAAAGTCCGCGCCGATGGGCTGATCGGGATCGTCCCAAGGGGCCTCGTCATCCCAGCAGGACACGTCAAAGACGAAGGCTGCTTTAGAGATGGCATAGTCGTGGTTGGGAACGAACAGATTGCCAAGATCGGGATAGTAGGGCTCGCCGCGTCTGTATCCGCCACCATCTGCCATGTAGACGAGCAGCGTGGGATTGGTCTTGTCCATGTACTTTTCCAGCGCCCAGACATAGGCGTCGCACTTGGTCGAGCCCGTCGAGGGACGGTCGGTATCGGGAACGATTCCCTTACCCGTAAACTTGCCAACGAGGTTGAGCTTGACCTCTACCCCCGTCGCGGCCGTCACACGGTTCATAATGCTGTTTTCCTCTGTACTGAAACGCACAGGCAGATAGCCGTCGACACCGCAGGCGGTGGTAGCGACGTTCATGGTCGCGGGAACGGCAAATTCCCAGAGCGCAAGACCGCAAGCACGGATGAAATCGGCGTACAGCGAAAGAAATTCGTCAAACGTGTTCACCGGAACAAGCTCCATGCCATGCATGAAGTTGCCCTCCTTCATCATGTAGTCCAGCCAGAAATAGTCCGACTCCTGCCAGTACAGATAGATTTCTGGGAAATCGCGGTTGCGAAGTCCCTGCACGGCAACGACGAGCTTGAGCATATCGTAACGCAGAACGGTGTTGCCTTGGCACTCGGCAAGCATCTTTTCTACTTCAATGGTGTACAGTTTTTGTTTTGCGGGCATAACAATGTCCTCCTTGGTATTTTGTTACCACAATTATACAAAGAAATCAAGGCAAAGTCAATGGATTTTGGAGTTTTTGTTGAATAATTTATAAAAACGTTGTTAGGGATATTTTAAAAGAAGTTTCCCCTTGACATTTTTTCATAGGCGTATTATACTGTTTTTATCAAAGAAACAGGAGGATCTGTTCATGAAAACTCGGTATCTTTATAGACTTCTTTGTTTGGCTCTTTCACTTTTGTTCGTACTTCCTTTGGCAACGGGCTGCAACAACCGGCCTGTTCCTCCCGATAATACGCCGGAAACACCGCCGGAAACGCCGCCTGAAAAAGACCCTGATGACGAGTTGCCGGAAACTTACGTTGGCTTCGAGGACATTGATTTTTCTGATCTTAGTAATTTCAAGGAAGCACCGGATGCTGACAGCGGTGAAAACGGCGATATCTACGTCGTGCATCAGAATGTGTTCAAAAATGCGACCAAAAACGCGGCACTCAACTATGACATGATGAAATTTTCCGTCAGCCTTCAAGGTCTGCTCAACCGAGATGAGCCTGTCTTGTACGTAAATGACGGTGATTCCATGAACTGGTTCCGCTTCCTCCGCGCCACCACCGACGGTCTGCTTTATGGTAAAAAGCAAAAAAGCATTGAGAACATCGATGCTCTCTTGAGCACGTTTGAAGCGCAGATCGAGGATCGCGGCATTGTGGTATGGGATCCGACCGCGCCCTACACCTCCAATATTGCCACCACCGTTTGCGGCGTGGAGGGGTATCTTCCCGTCATGTACAGTGAGGACAGCGCGTCGCTGTATCAGATCCTTTTGGCCAAATACGGTTCTGCTATTGTAAAAATGGATCTGCGCGGAAAATTCACCGGCGAGAAGGGCTCGAAAATTTGGGATACCGACGTTGCCTCCAGTGGATCGGCCAAGTGCGACGCTTACCTTTGGGCCTTGGAAAAGTATCTCAAGGAAGGCTTGTGTGACCGTGGTCATATTGCCTACATGACCGACTTTTATCCTCTGAGTGAGCAGAGCGGAGGCAAAGGCTATCTCGACAATTCTCCTTATGAAACCTATTTGCCAAGTCAGGATTACATCGTAGCCAATGCGATCTTTGTGTTCGATCTTTCCATCTTTTCGGACGAGCCCGCCACGGATGATCCTACCCAGCCCTCCGGCTTGGATTACCGCACACTCAAAAAAATCCTTCAGTGCCAATATGACCTCAACGACGGCGCTTTTTCTAAATGCATTGGATTCCCCCCGTTCCCCTATAAATATACCACCAAGCAAGGGGGAAAGTATGATGAAGTCATGGCAGAATGGACAACGGTAGAAGTTATGAGCTGTTACAATATCGCCGTTGAGGCTGACTGTCCCGGTCCTTCCTCGCTTTACAACACCTCGGTATACTCGCAATATGAGCAACAGCTCAGCTACTCACAATCCGAAAAACGCCAGAACGCGCTGGACAATCTGCCTGAATACGACGAAAACACTTACTACATATACATCTACGGCGGAGACTACGATGCTGCCTCCTGGACATATCACATCGCGGCAAACGGAACCTGGCAGAGTGAGGATCGCGGCAATATTCCTCTTTCCTGGGCGTTCAATCCCAATCTGATGGAGCGCGTTCCCATGCTTTGGGACGTCTTTTACGCTACTGCTACCGAGAACGATTTCTTTATTGCAGGTGACAGCGGCGCCGGATACATCAATCCAATGCTGTTGCGGCAATATTGGCGCAAGCATTCAAATTTACCCAGCGGCGTCGATGCATGGGTTGAATGGTGCGAATATTGGTACGGCCGAGCTGATCTCTCCATCACGGGAATGATTTTGGACGGTAACAATCCTTACGCTGACGATGAAATTTTAAAAGCCTATCTTTCCTTCTCCTACGACGGCATCGGCGTATGGAACTGGCCCGGAAATGATTCCGGAATCAAAGAAATCGGCGGTACCGGCATCAGCGGCATGGCACAGGATTGGGGCTTTACCAGATACAATACACCGGAAGAAGCGGCACAATCCATTGTCAAAGCCATCAGCTCCGGTCGCAAGCTGAACTTCTATCCTATCAAAACCAATATCATTGATCCTACGTTGGCTTGCGAGGCGGTTGAGTTAGCACAGCAGCTGCTGGACGAAGAAGGTAACGGACGCATCATTAAGGTCGTCGACCCCTACACCTTCTTTGCCATGCTCGCCAGAGAGTTAGATCAATAAATTCAAGGAATAGGACTCAACGCTCTTGCTTCGGCAAGAGCGTTGTTTCTTTTATTGATGATTTTCAAAAAATATTTTAATGATTTTGTTAAAAGACCTTGCTCTTTATCGCCTTTTATGGTATGATAAATGTGTATTTTTATTTTCACCCAAACCGGGGATGAGGAGGTCATCATGCTTCAGCATCATATGTGGTACTGCTATCACGGTGCGGTCGATACCGAGCTGCGCCAATGCCGCGACGAGGGTCGCGACGTGTCTGCCTTGGAAGAAAAGGCAGCTGCGATTGGAATTGTCGAGCCCGTCACCGAGGAGGAATACGACAAGGTCATGTCCATGGTGGACGAGCTGGAGGCCCTCCCTCTGCCCGAGCATCCCGAGTATGTGGAGCCTGACACGCTCGACGAAATTCACGCCTGTGCCGCCCCCTGCCGCGAAGCTGTGCCTTACGATAAGGAGGCGTTGGTCGATCGCATTCACGGTGCGTGGATCGGCCGCGTAACAGGCTGTCTGCTCGGCAAGCCGGTCGAGAACCGCTCGCGCGAGTACATTCGCAAGATCGCTGAGGCAGACGGTAACTACCCCATCACCCGCTATCTGCGCGGTCAGGTGGAAAATCCGAATAACGATCCGTTTTTTGACGATCCTAACTTCAAATTCAATTGCTTTGCGGAAAAGCTTTGCGGCTGTTCCCCCTCGGACGACGACACCAACTATACCACGCTTGCACTGACCGTGGTCGAGCAGTACGGCCGTGACTTTACCTCCAACGATATCGTTGAGGCATGGCTGCGCAACTTCCCTGCCTGGGTGCTTTGCACCGCCGAGCAGGCCGCATTCCGTAATTTTCTCTGTCACATTCTGCCGCCCCGCTCGGGGTACGTCCGCAATCCCTTCCGTGAGTGGATCGGCGCCCAGATCCGCGGCGACTTGTTCGGCTATATCAATCCCGGCGATCCCTGCACCGCCGCCGACATGGCATACCGCGACGCTTGCTGTACCCACACTCGCAACGGCATCTACGGAGAGATGTTCATCGCCGCTATGATCGCCGAGGCGGCTGTGTCAAGCGACATCCGACACATCATCAAGACCGGTCTTGATCGCATTCCGCAAAAGAGCCGCTTAAAGCGCGACGTTGACCGCGTAATTGCGATGTGCGACGAGGGACTTACATTCATGGAAGCCATCGACCGTATCCACGAACAGTATCCCCAGCAAGATCTGCACAACGCCGTCCACACCATCCCCAATGCCATGATCGTTGTCGCCTCCCTGCTTTGGAGCGAGGGCGACTACACCAAGGCTCTGGGTTACTCCGTCATGGCGGCTATGGATACCGACTGCAACGGTGCGACCGTCGGCTCTATCGTGGGTATGCTGAACGGTGCAAAGGCGGTTCCCGCTCACTTCACCGAACCCATCTGCGACACGCTTTGTACCGATATTGCAGGCAACGCGCGCGTTCATATTTCGGACATGGCCGAGCGTACCATGAAGCTGATCCGCTAATTACAGGCATAGTCAAAATGAAAGGACAAGGGGCATTATGAATCACATTGGCTTTGACAACGAAAAATATCTTCGCACCCAATCCGAAAAGATCCGCGAGAGAATCGCGCAGTTTGGCGGCAAGCTGTACTTAGAGTTTGGCGGTAAGCTGTTTGACGACTTCCACGCCTCGCGCGTGCTGCCCGGCTTTGCGCCCGATTCCAAGATCCGCATGCTGCTTCAGCTCAAAGAACAAGCGGAAATGGTCATCGTCATCAGCTCGTCCGATATTGAAAAGAATAAGGTGCGCGGCGACTCGGGCATCACCTACGATCTGGAGGTATTCCGCCTGATCGACGCCTTCGTCGGCTTTGGACTTTACGTTGGCAGCGTCGTTCTGACACGCTTCCAATCTCAGCCCAGCGCCATGGCTTTTGAAAAGAAGCTGACCGAGCGCGGCATCAAGGTCTACCATCACTACGATATTCCCGGCTATCCCAACGATATTTCAGGCATCGTCAGCGACAACGGCTACGGCAAAAACGATTACATCGAGACGACCAAGGAGTTAGTCGTCGTCACCGCGCCCGGTCCCGGAAGCGGAAAGATGGCTGTTTGCCTGTCCAATATTTATCACGACTACAAGCGCGGTATCCGCGCGGGGTATGCAAAATTTGAAACGTTCCCCGTTTGGAACCTGCCGCTTGATCACCCCGTCAACATCGCCTATGAGGCGGCAACGGCCGATCTGAACGACATGAACATGATCGACCCCTTCCACCTCAAGGCTTACGGTGAAACAACGGTCAACTACAACCGCGACGTCGAGATCTATCCCGTGCTTCGCGCTATGTTCGACCATATTATGGGGAAATGCCCTTATCTCTCCCCCACCGACATGGGCGTTAATATGATCAAAAGCTGTATTTTCGACGATGCGGTCGTTCGTCGTGCCGCCGAAAGTGAGATCATCCGCCGCTATTTCAACGCGCTGTGTAACCGCCGCCGCGATATGGGAAGCGACGTTGAGGTGCAAAAGCTGGAGCTGCTCATGCAACAGCTGAACATCAAGCCGCTCGACCGCGCTTGCGTTGAGCCTGCCCGTCGTCGTGCGCAGGAAACGGGCGCACCGACCGTGGCCATCGAGTTGAACGACGGCACCATCGTCACAGGCAAGACCACGCCCCTGTTGGGTGCCTCGTCGGCGTGTCTCTTGAACGCTGTCAAGAAGCTGGCCGGCGTTCCCAAGGAGGTCAAGCTGATCTCGCCCGAGGTTCTGGAGCCTGTGCAGGCGCTCAAGCTCAACCATCTGGGCAATCATAATCCCCGACTTCACACCAACGAGGTGCTCATCGCCCTGTCCATTTGTGCGACAACGGATGAAAACGCCGCCCGTTGCATGGAAAAGCTGTCTGAGCTGCGCGGCTGTGAGGTTCACTCCTCGGTACTGCTTGCCGGCGTGGACGAGACCGTCTTCCGCCGACTGGGATGTAACCTGACGTGTGAGCCCATCTATCAAACCAAAAAGCTGTATCACGGAAATTAAGACCATTTCAAGGGAGATCACGCTATGTGCATCTCCCTTTTAAGTTTTTAGTCAAGTTTTTTCAAAAAACTTGCGGGTCAAGGGCGGCGCCCTTGTCGCTCTCCGCAGAGGGCGAAACCCTTTATCCTTCCCAAGCGCCCGAAGGGGTGAATGTCAAAGTGCCCGCACTTTGAAAGAGGGGAAACCACAAGTGGGGGTTCCCCCTCTTCTTTACCTGAAATCCGATTAAAACACAAATATTTTCCCCTACCCCCTTTTCAATCCCCGAAAGTTGTGCTATAATATAATTGGAATATTATGTTTTAGGAGTTTATCTATCATGGTTCAAGAAAAGATCGACCGAATCAACGCGCTTGCCCGTAAGTCAAGAACCGAAGAGGGACTGACCGAGGAGGAAAAGGCGGAGCAGGCTGCTCTGCGCGCCGAGTATATCGCCGAGTTCCGTGCTTCGTTTGCCAGCCAGCTCGATCACACCGTCATTCAGCGCCCCGACGGCACCAAGGAAAAGCTCAAAAAGAGCGACAAATAATGGAGTTTATCATGTCTTTTGACCTTCCCTACCAACAACTGTCACAATCGGTAGACGAAACCGAGACGCTGGGTACACGTCTGGCTGAGGCGATGCTGAGCGACACCTCGCTCCCTCGCTACATTGCCCTGCGTGGCGATCTCGGCGTGGGGAAAACCGCCTTTGTGCGCGGCTTTACCAAAGCGATCGCCCCCGAAGCTCTCGTCCGCTCTCCCACCTTTGCTCTGGTCAACGAATATCGCCCGCCGCGCGCTTCGGGTCACCCACCCGTGTTTCATTTTGACATGTACCGCATCACGTCCGAGGACGATCTGTATTCCATCGGCTACGATGATTACCTGGATCGCGGCATCTGCCTTGTGGAGTGGAGCGAGAACATTCCCTATGCCTTGCCCGATGACTATTTGCGCTTGACCATCGAAAAGTGCGGCATCGACACCCCTGACCATCGTCAAATCACTATCACCCGCCACGCGGGCGGTCAGTAAGGAGCTTTTTATGTACATTCTTGCCCTTGACAGCACGGCCATCGCGGCCACCGTCGCTCTTTGTGACGACGAAAAGCTGTTGTCTCTTACCACCGTCGAAAACGGAAATACCCACAGTCAGACCCTTCTGCCTATGGTTGAGCAAACGCTTGCGCGGTTTGAGCTTCGCTCTGCCGACGTCGAGCTGTTTGCCTGCTCGGCCGGTCCCGGCTCGTTCACCGGCGTTCGCATCGGCGCATCGACCGTCAAGGGCCTGGCGTTCGGCACGACCATCCCCTGCATCGGCGTATCTACGCTCGAAGCGCTGGCGCAAAATCTCATTGGCTTTGACGGTATTCTTTGTCCCGTCATGAATGCCCGACGAAATCAAGTATATAACGCGCTGTTCGAATGCAAAGGTGGTGTCATCACCCGTCTTTGCGAGGATCGCGCCATCGCGCTGGATGCCCTGGACGAGGAGCTGGCTGCTATGGAGGATATGCCCGTCTATCTTGCCGGCGACGGCTATGATCTGGCCGCATCTCAGCTGAAAAAGAGTGCCGATCGCATTCGTCCCACCCCTGTCCTGCTTCGGACGCAAAACGCCTATTCTGTCGCGCAAATCGCTCTTGCGTTGTATCAAAGCGGCGTGAGAACGAATGACCGCGAGCTTGTTCCCGTGTATCTTCGCCCCTGTCAGGCAGAGCGCGAGCGCATGGAACGTTTGGAAAAAGAAAAATCATTGACTGAATAACAATAAAGGAGCATTCTCATGGCAAACAAAACCATTGTATTGGCCTGCGATCACGCGGCCCTCGATTTGAAAAAGAAGGTCATCGCTCACATAGAGGGGCTCGGGTACGCAACGATTGACGTCGGCACCCACACCACCGACTCCTGTGCCTATCCCGAATATGCAAGCGCCGCTTGTAAAAAAATCCAGTCCGGTGAGGCTGATCTCGGCATTTTGATCTGCGGTACGGGCATTGGCATGGGCATGGCCGCCAACAAGCATCGCGGCATTCGCGCCGCCATCTGCTCCGACACCTTCAGTGCATCGGCCACCCGTCTTCACAATGATGCCAACGTGCTGTGCTTTGGCGCGCGTGTAGTTGGCGAAGGACTGGCCATGCAGCTGGTTGATGCCTTTATCGGCACCGAATACGAGGGCGGCAGACACCAGTCTCGCGTCGATATGCTCACCGCGATTGAGGAGAGCGAAGCACGCCGCTAACCTTCCCACCAACAAAAAGAAAGGAGCCTTGCATATGGCAATCAAGGCATATCAAGTGGCTGACCTGTTGCGTGTAGCTGCCGGTCGCCCCGTTTCCCATCGATTCACAACTGCCATCATCGCCGCCGCCGGCTCTTCCACCCGTATGGGAGGCGATTCATCCAAGCTGTTGCTTGAAATCGACGGAGCCCCCGTGTTGGCGCGCACCCTCATGGCGCATCAGTTAGCGGAAAGCATTGATGAAATTGTGCTTGTCGCTCGCCGCGAGGATTTTGAAGTATTCGCTGATTTGGCACGCCGACATGGCATTACCAAGCTCAAGCGCATCACCGAGGGGGGCGAGAGCCGTCAGGCCTCCATTCTGCGCGGGTTGTCCGTGGTATCGAGCAAAACACAGTTCGTTGCCATTTCGGATGGCGCGCGTTGCCTCATTACCCCCGACATGATTGACCGCGTCAATCGCGCGGCTTGGAGATACGATGCCGCAAGCGCGGCCTGCCCCGCCACCGATACTGTCAAATTGGTCAATAAAAAAGGATATACCGAGCAAGGATCTCCTGATCGCAGCTGCGTTTGGCTGGCACAAACGCCTCAGACCTTTGCCCTGCCCCTCTATCGCGCCGCCGCCTACTACGCCAAGGAAAACGGCATTGTGGCCACGGATGACACATCGCTTGTCGAGGCCATCGGGCGCCCGGTCAAGCTGATCGATTGCGGTAAGGAAAACATCAAGATCACAACGCCGGAGGATATCTATATCGCCCTTGCAATTCTTGCACGCCGCAAGGCAGAGCAGAACAAGAACGGAGGGGTGAACACATGAGCACCCTTCGCATCGGTCACGGCTACGACGTGCACCGCCTGGTAGAGGGACGCCCCTTAATCTTGGGCGGCGTCAACGTTCCCTTTGAGCTGGGGTTGCTTGGACACTCGGATGCCGACGTACTCACCCATGCCATCATGGATGCCCTCTTAGGTGCAGCCGCGTTGGGTGACATCGGACGCCATTTTCCCGACAGCGACGAGGCCTATCGGGGTGCAGACAGTCTGTGTCTTGCCTCGCACGTTGCCGAACTGCTCAAGCAGAACGGCTATACCATCGTTAACATCGACGCGACCCTCATCGCGCAACGTCCCAAAATCGCGCCCTTGATTGAGCAAATGCGACAAAATCTTGCCCGGGCGCTTTCGATTGAGATAGGACAGATCAACCTCAAGGCCACCACTGAGGAGCATCTCGGCTTTACGGGCGAGGGACTTGGCATGGCGGCGCACGCCGTCTGTCTGATCGAAACCGTCTGACGCCCATAAAAAGGGTGTTCCGGACGATTGCCCGAAACACCCCAACACCGCACGCATACGATCATGTTGTCTTCACGTCTTTGATTTGAAATCCGATCGTACCGTACGGATTGCACGTGTCCACCGGAACACGGCAGGACATCTGCCCCTGCATGACAGTATATGCCCCATCATAGAAACAGTTACAAATTTCGACATTTTTTTGCGTTCCGCCACGCGGACGGAAAGGACGCTCATGGTACATATTTCCCCTTCTATTTTGGCCGCTGACTTTGCCAATCTCGCCAGCGACGTCGCTCGCGTAGAGGCAGGCGGCGCGGACTGGCTGCACCTGGATGTCATGGACGGTGCCTTCGTCCCCAACATCAGCTTTGGCGCCCCCGTGATCGCGGCACTGCGTCCCCACTCGGCCCTCTTCTTCGACGTACATCTGATGATTTGCGATCCCGGTCGCTACCTCAAGGATTTTCTGAAGGCAGGGGCGGATCTCATCACGGTGCACGCCGAGAGCGCCGACAACATCCCCGAATGCTTAAAGGAAATCCGCGCTGCCGGTTGCCGCGCAGGACTTGCCATCAGCCCCGACACGCCGGCAGAGAGCATTCTGCCGCTTCTTCCCCTTTGTGATCTTGTGTTGGTCATGACGGTCTATCCCGGCTTTGGCGGACAGTCGTTCATGGAAAGCATGATGCCCAAG
>JAEIGA010015792.1_pt1 | contig 11492 bp, 10 predicted proteins | sample 9270691 | NCBI WGS metagenome assembly JAEIGA01 (sample SAMN17057246, study PRJNA624740) | gut metagenome | biome: biome; isolation source: fecal sample | host: Bos grunniens | place: China: Xizang | collected 2019
GGGAATTCAATGAATTGTGCTAAAAAATATAATATTATGTAATAATTTAAGATAACTACATGGTATATTAATACATGATATAGATAAGTTTAGATAGGGAAGGCGAAGAGAAAAGATATTATTAGAAAGTGGCACAAATGAACTGGAGATTGTCGAATTTGGTATAGGTAGTAATAAGTTTGGTATTAACGTCATTAAGGTAAAAGAAATTATTAATCCTGTTCCGATTACGGTGGTTCCTCAGGCTCATAAGAATGTAGAAGGGATTATTGAGCTAAGAGGAGAAGTGCTCCCGGTTGTTAATGTTGCGTCTGCATTGGATTTTCCACCTTCAGAGAATCCGGCACAAGATAAATTTATTGTAGCGGAGTTCAACAAACAAAAAACGGTTTTTCACGTACATAGTGTAACACAAATACACCGTATTTCATGGGAACAAATTGAAAAGCCTTCTGAAATGTATCAAGGACTTGAAAGTCAAATAATCGGTGTTATAAAATTAAACGGAGAACTTATTCTCTTGTTGGACTTCGAAAAAATAGTAGTAGACATTAATCCAGAATCGGGAATTAATGTTCAACAGGTTAAGAAATTGGGCAAAAGTGAACGCTCTAATAAAAGAATTATTGTAGCAGAGGATTCACCATTGTTAAGAAAGCTATTGAACGATACGCTTACAGAAGCAGGGTTTGAATATATAGAGTTCTTCGAAAATGGAAGGGATACGCTACATTATTTAGAGGAAATAGCTAAAAGTGGGAAAAATGTAGAAGAGCATGTGCATTTAGTGGTCACAGATATTGAAATGCCGCAAATGGATGGACATTATTTAACAAAGAAAATTAAGGATTCTAAGGAATTAGGTAATCTATCCGTCATTATTTTCTCTTCATTGATTACTGATGACCTTAAGCATAAAGGACAGATGGTCGGTGCAAATGCACAGGTGAGTAAGCCTGAAATTACAGAGTTGATTACGTTAATTGATCAGCATATTTTATAGGCTGTAGGGAGGAAGTTGTAATCATGTCAAAACTTATAATACAAGCTAAGCAATTTGCTGAGCAGGCACATGAAGGGCAGGCCAGAAAATTGAATGATGAGCCGTTTATGAATCATCCCACAAATGTCGCATCAACACTGCTTGCTGCTGGTTTTGACGAAACAGTAGTTGCTGCCGGCTATTTGCATGATGTTGTGGAAGACACTACTGTTGAGATTGCAGATATATCCGAGAAGTTTGGTGAGAAGGTGAGAGCGCTTGTAGAGGCAAATACTGAAGATACTCGACTCCCTTGGAAAGAGCGAAAAGGGCAAACCATCCAAGCTGCCAAGCTAGGTTCCATCGAAGTGAAGGCATTGATTGCTGCTGATAAAATGGACAATTTAGCTAATGTATTGAAATATGAAAAGCAAATGGGAGAGAAGGTATGGTCAGCTTTTTCGAAAGGAAAACAGGATCAATATTGGTATTATTCAAAAGTCGCTGAAGCAATCTTTGAAAATCTTCCGAAACAGGAAATACCTTCATTCTTTTATGATTATAAGAAGCTGGTACACTCACTTGAAAAAATTATAACGTAAGCAAATATAAAAAAATATAAGCCGCATATGCAAATGGTCGTATACGAATCGTATAGGAGAGTCCGTTTGCGTATGCGGCTTAAGCTTTCTGGAAAATATGGGTTCAAATAATGCTCGGATTTATGTCGGTTTTAAGAATGCACTACTTGTACATTTTTTTACTAAGAAATGAAGAAGTGAATATACTGGCTTCATTTTTTCGATGCGGTTGAAAGTATGAGCGCTCAAATGACGATAGATTTTGTTTCTTTGTACGTTTACTAACATCTTTCTTTGGTGCTTCTTCTATAGGGCCAATGTAATTATTAAGGATTGCTTTTGCTCTTGTTAAAGACATATGCGTTTTCGGATTTCGTTTATTAAGAGAACGCTTACCAAGATGAGGTAGGCATTTAATATCCTCTTTTGATGGCGGTAAATGAAACACATAATCTCCGCACTGAATTATTACATCTGATTGCTGTTGGGCGTTTTTGGGGTTGTCAGAATAATGGAGGCCCAGTTTTAGCGCTTTGCCTTCCTCTATTAATTTTTGAAGAGCTTGTCTTTTTAATTTATAGAGCAATTTAGGCATAGGTGCCGCTTTGGCGTGTTTATTAACAATAAATATAGCTTGATAAAGTTCATGTTCCTTATAGGTTTGACAATTCGTCTGCTTTTCTTCCATTTGGCAACTCCTTTCTTTATATTTTGCGGCCTTTAAAATTAAGGGATAATAAGCCGACAATCATAGTATGAGTTCTAATAATACAAGTTGTTAAAGATGGGCTGATTGCAATATTTCTATACACTAAAAAGTATAACTTGGAAACGAGATAGAAGGATCGACTCATTGTCCAATTTAATGTGTATGGCGAAAGTGCAATTTACCTTCACCTCAGGAAAGTTTTCTTTATTATAACATTTTGCCGCGTTAAAGTGATGGAAACATCTAAATATTCCTTCTTTTAAACAATTTTCTTTAAATAATCCACAAAAACAACATATTTTATATAAGTTAGGTTAGGTTCTCACTTCTATTTATATAGGATAATGACAGAAAGGGGCATAAATGTGTCCGCAGCGAATAAGTGAAAGAAATTCGGAGTGCGAGCATGCCCTTTTTGAGAGTCAATTTCATAGAGCGAACGCAGCACTTCTTCCATTAATTCCTTAGAAAATGAAATGCGGGAAGCGAAGAAAATGATATTGCTTATAGCAAAAGCATTGTTGCCTGAAAGTAAAAATAAAAGGAGCAGCTAGCATCGTTTAATATAGGTAGCAAAGATTTATGCTATCTGCTCACAGAATACCACTATTTTAGGTATGTTTGCAATGTTCCTCGTATTATATTTTGAAACGTATTGCGTTTTTTCTTATTTAGTATAAATATTAATCGTATCGTTTACGCTGCCAGGCAGTGAATTATATGCTTGTGGTGGGGTATTTAGAGGATAAGCATATGGTTGCGGGTAAGCATATGGTGGTGGATAGGCATAAGGTGGTGGATAAGGCGGGCAGCATGGACGGTTATTGAATAATAGTGGAGCGATAGCTAATCCAGCGACAAAAGGCAGGATTCCAAAACCGAAAAAACGCTCATCTCCATGCCCATATTGTGTAAGTGGTTGACTATATTCATCAGAGTAGTAACGATATGGGAAGGTTGATACATCGTATGTGTTTTCATAATAGTACATAAAAAACCTCCGTTTCCTCTTTTTTCTATCCGACTTCATAAGAATCTATAATATCCGACTTTATATCCAAACAAAGCATATTGCGGGGTTGAAGGAGCTTCTACTGAGCAGTGTTTTAATATCTTAGTTAATAAATAAACCACTTATAAAAAGTGCGGATTTGTTTTATTGCTTTCATACTGTGTTGTACATTATTGTATGGACATACAAATGCTGTTGAGCCTGTACATTTTGAAGAGATGAAAAGATAGTCTTTTGCCTAGTAAAGTCTATATGAGTGAGAAAAAAGTAGGCTCTATCAATCTTTTTTTATTAAGGTGAAGATTGATATTTCGGGACGGGATAACAAACGGATAGGCAATCGAGTTGTTCCTAAGCCGCGGTTAACATAAAGTGTCAAAGAATTAAGGTCATACCTTCCCTCGTAATAGTTATTGGCAAATAAAGGCTTCATAAGCGGGCCAAATAGTGGAAGTTTCACTTGTCCTCCATGACTATGTCCGCTAAGTTGCATAGAAACACCCTGAGTCTGAGCAAAATCTGCTAGGTCAGGAGCATGTGATAATAGAAGACAAAAATGATTATTTGTTAGACCGGAGAGTGTCTGTTCCCAATTTGGATTGCCAAGCATTGGGTCATCGATACCTGCTATAATAATCTCCTCGTTTTGATAAGTAATGGGTTGATTACTATTTTTTAATAGTGTAAACCCACTCTCTTTCATTATTTTAGCGTAATGTTCAGTGCCATAGCCTCCATGGTCGTGGTTGCCATAGACGGAATATTTACCGAGGGGTGCTTTGACTGCTTTCAAAATTTCAATTGTATTTTTCTGTTCGGAAAATTGGTCAGGCTTATCTAATAAATCACCGGTAAAAACAACTATATCAGGCTGCAATTCATTTATTACACTAACTGTTTTTAGCAGGTCTTTTAACTGATAGTGAAATCCTAGGTGAGTATCACTGAATTGTAGAATCTTTATTCCACTAAAGGTCTGAGGAATTAACGAATGGGAGATTTTATGATGTGTAATGCTTAGCCAATACGGCTCAATATTTCTTGCATAAAAACCGCTGCCAATGATCACGCCAGCTACGGATAAGAATGTCTTCAGTCCTTTTTTAAAAAAGTCTCTTCTACTAAAATCACGTTTCATCTGTGCATCCGACCTATCTTCTATTATAATAATGATAATGATATTCAGTTTATGTATATAACTAGATGAATGAACTTTTCAAATCTGCCTGAGTCTGAAAATTCAATCTAATGTTTAGTTAGGCTGATACAGTTGGGGGTTTAATATGACGACTTCACCAATGATTATGACATTTGTTATTTTATTAATTACCATTATACTCTTTATACACGGAAAATTCCGCCCTGATTTTGTTTCGGTTGCTTCTTTATTGGCACTGACAATATTAGGTATTCTTACACCTGAAGAGGCGCTGTCCGGATTTTCTAACAGTGTTGTTTTAATGATTGCTGGCTTGTTCATAGTTGGAGCAGGTATTTTCGATACAGGATTAGCTAGTAAGATTGGGAAAATGTTGCTGCACTTTGGAGGCAATAACGAGCATAGACTACTTTTTATTGTTATTTTAACAGTTAGTATGTTTGGGACGGTTTTAAGCAATACAGGAACGGTAGCCATTTTAATTCCGGTTGTGATGAGTATTGCTGTTCAGATGAAAATAAGCCCCTCCAAATTTTTAATTCCTTTGACGTATTCAAGTAGTTTAGGAGGGTTAATGACGTTAATTGGAACAACTTCTACATTAGTTGTGAGTGATGCGTTAGTCCATGAAGGATATGCACCACTAGGATTCTTTTCAATTACTGGTATAGGATTTATTGCATTGCTTTCTGGGATGTTCTTCATGCTTACAATCGGTAGAAAGCTTTTGCCTAAGGAACAACCCAATTTTAGTTTAGGCAATGACGGTATGTCGCCAGGAGAGTTGGCCGGGATATATAAAGTATATGACCATCTGCACTTTATATATGTACCGAAACACTCAGATATTATAGGAGAGAGAATTTTAGACTTGCAGTTGGCTGGTCAATATGGGATTACAGTTGTTGAAATAGAAAGAAAAGCAAAAGAAAGGCTGCCGTTAATAAACAATACACAGTTGATCGTGGCTAAAGCGGAAGACGTGATTTATCCTGAAGATCTTTTGCTTACATTTGGAGAAAGTGAACAGGTGCAACGTTTTGTGAAGAAATTTGAGCTAGAAGAAAGAAACTTTAATATAAATGAGATGAAAAATCACTTTTTAAACAAAACGTTTGGGATGACGGAGATTCTGTTGACACCTCATTCATCACTAGAAAACCATACTATTGCAGACATGCATTTTAGAAAGAGATACGAATGTAATATCCTGGCGATTAAGCGGAAAGGGAAGTATATTCAAAGCGGCTTAACGAAGGAAAAACTAAAACACGGTGATGCTTTGCTTGTTCATGGTCAGTGGGAGAATATCGAAATGTTGGCGTTGGATAAGAAAGATCTTGTAGTGTTAGGTATGGTTTCAAAAGATGCTGATTTGGCCTACGCTAAGGGAAAATCCCCAATTGCCGGTGGAATTATGCTACTCATGTTGGCTTTAATGATTTTGAATATTTTCACACCGGTTATAAGTGTTCTGCTTGCGGCATTCTTAATGGTTGTTACTGGGTGTATTCGCACATTTGAAGGAGGTTATCACAGAATAAGTTGGGAGGTTGTTGTACTTATTGCTACTATGCTTCCGATGGCAATAGCACTGGAAAAGACCGGAGGGGGGCAATTTATTAGCGATATTTTCCTCGAGTTGTTTGGTAGCTACGGTCCTTACGGTGTGCTAATTAGCTTTTTCTTTTTAACATCAGTTTTCTCGCAATTTATAAGCAATACGGCAACCGCTGTTATTTTCGCTCCGATAGCGATTACGACTGCAGTCAGTATGGGTGTCAGTCCATATCCATTTATTATGGCAGTTGCGATGGCGGCCGGTATGTCCTTTTCTACACCTATATCGACACCCGCCAATGTATTAGTCATGAATGCAGGTGGTTACAAGTTTAAGGATTTTGTCAAAATAGGGTTACCTATGCAACTGTTTGTAGGGATAATCGTCATTATAGCATTACCGATTATTTTTCCTTTTTGATGAAGTGCTATTCAAATTCCTTTCTATAAAATAGAAAAAATAGTATGATAATGGTAAAGTAGAAAGTATATAAACTATCAAGAATAATGTTCGGGAGGTACAACATGGATAGCATGGAAATGTTGACAAATCTTGAACGTCTACATCCATATTTTCAACCCGTTTTCAGTGCGGATGAGCACGTGGCAATTGGGTATGAAATACTCGGACGGTATGTAAATGATTCAGGTACAATAGATGTGGCTTCTTTTATGCAAGATGAACAAATTCCGGAAGAATATAGAATCGAAGTTGATCAATATCTTCTTGAACTTGCATTGTCAAAAATTAGCGAAAGTTGCGAGAGTTTTTTAATTTTTATACCTTTTGAAGCTGACCTTTTAATGCTTGATCATGGAGAGAGCTTTCTAAAAATGTTGAAAAAGCATGTAGGTGAAGAGGCACTTTCACGAGTAGTGATTGAGTTTTCTGAAAACAGGTTTAAGGGAGACTTTGATAGCCTTCAACATTTGTTGACATATTATAAAACATACGGAATAAAGATTGCCATCAATGATCTGGGACCGAATAGTCAACAAGACAAGATTGCGTCAATATCCCCGCAAATATTGAAGATTAATAATGATGAACTTAAGTATGAATCTTGGGGTTCTCAAAAGGATTTCATATCTTCCATGGGAATGCTTGCTAGAAAGATTGGCGCCAGTCTGCTGTTTGAAGGTATTGAGAATGTATATGAATTACAAATTGCATGGAAGAATGGAGTAAGATACTATCAAGGTGTTTACTTAGCAGAGCCTGCAGAGCATTTCATTGGTCGTGAGCAATTGAAGGAAAAGTTTAAAGAGGAATGTCACCGATTCATTATTTCTGAAAAGAAAACATTGGAAAACCGTTATAATGCAAAGAAACAAATGCAGGAAATCATTCAATCAATTGTAAGTAAAGTGAAGCCTTCCAGTGTAGATATAGAGCAGCTAAAAAATTTAGCGCATTTGCTTGACGACATATCATTCCGATTGTATGTATGCGATGAAGATGGCTTTCAAACTTCCCCGAATATCGTTCGTTATAGTGGAAAATGGATTGTCCAAGAGGAGTATATGCAAAAGAATTGGAGTTGGAGACCATATTTCCTGAAAACAATTATTACGATGCGAAATGATCAAAAAGGAGAACTGTCAGATTCATATAGTGATATTGAGACAGGTGAAATTATCAGAACTTTTTCAGTTCCATTGAATGCACAAGAATATTTATTCATCGATATTTCATACAATTATTTGTTTGAGCATGATATTTTTTGAATAGATGAAATAATCAATAATGCATTACTGTAGTTAGTCCCTCCAAAGGCTTATGATGTCTTTTGGAGGGGCTTTTTGTTTTTTTTTACCAAGTGGGTATATAAAATATGTCTTCCTGCAAATCTTTACTGAATATGTCGTTATGAGGAAGATTGGATTAGTAAAGTTGTCAGTTATTGTTTGTTTTTTGCGAAGGGTATTTGTACTATTGCTTGCGTTTATATTGGTAAAATATTAGCTATGGAGTGATTGAGGGGAGAGGAAAATGGTGGGGAAAAAGCGGTTACTTTTGCTCGTTGTATTTACGCTAGTTTTAGCTTTAGGAAGTTTCGTCTTCGCGGAAGAGATTGAAAACTTCGATATCGATATGATTGAATTGACAAAAGAAGCAGCTGATGTGCAACTATCATTAAGTGATAGGGGATACATGTTTAGTGAGGTAAGGGAAGAACTATCTCCATATTTTACAGAACAGTTTATTGACCACTTCATAACAACTAATATGATGAAGGAAAGTGATGGTCTTTATTACGTCATGGGCACTGATTTTCCGCTTTATTATATCCCTTTCTTTAGCTATCAAGGTGATACTAGGGTGATTACTGCCCCTCATCTTGACCAGACGATTGTTTATGAATATTTTCGAGCTTCAACAGATGGGCCTGTTGGATATGATAATCATTATGAGGCTGTTGTATATACTTTAGAAAATGAAGTTTGGAAGGTCGAAGAAATTATATACGAATTTGATCTAAAACAGTTTGAATCTGCAGAAGAGGAAATTAACACTATACAAGAAGCGGTACAAGCAAATGGTTTTGAAGAGAGTACTGTTGAGGAAGCTACATTAGCTGAGAAAAGTGCTAATTTCTTTCGGATGGTTAAATCCTTTTTTACTTCCTTCTTTGGCATTATATATCTAAATAATAAATATTAGAGCTATAGTCCGAATAGAAACCGAACAAGGTATCTATTCGGTTTTTTACTAACATGAAATGAAAACGCTGTCAAACATTTTATTCGATTTTTCTTGAAAAAATTAGAAAATAAAAAGGATTATGTTAGTAAATGTCGAATTATCTTTTTTATAACATTATTATTTTGATTGTGCTGGAGGCGGAAGTAGATGTTTAAACCATATGAGACTGGGGAGTATTTCGATGAGATGCTGCAGGGAAATGAACCAAAGAAACACTATAAATCGTTTTATTCTAAATTATCTAAATTTTCTGATGATGAGTTAAAGGAAAAGAATGAAGTGGCAAAGTCGAGCTTTCTAAAGCAGGGTATTACCTTCACTGTCTATGGGGAAGATGGAGGCACAGAAAGAACGATGCCGTTTGATTTTGTGCCAATCATTGTTCCGGACGAATCATGGAGAATGATTGAAAAAGGCATGAAACAGAGAGTTGAAGCGCTTAATATGTTTCTTGATGATATTTATAATGAGCAAGATATATTAGAAGCAGGAATCATCCCGAAAGATTTAGTCAACAATAATTTGTACTTTTATAAGCAGGTTATCGGGACGAAGATTCCGTTGAATAATCACATATTTTTGGCAGGTATTGATTTAATTCGTGATGAACATGGAACATATCGAGTCTTAGAAGATAATTTACGTAATCCTTCCGGAATGTCTTACGTCTATCAGAATAGGTATGTAATGAGACAAGTATATCCGGAGTTTTTTTCGAAGCACTCTATTCATTCTTTAGAAAATCAACTTTCTTTAATGCGTTCTGCACTTTTATCACATACTCCAGTCAATATGGAAAAATATCGAGATCCTCAGGCTGTTCTACTAACAGCTGGTGTACATAATTCAGCATATTACGATCATGTATTTCTTGCACAACAATTGAACATTCCGTTAGTTGAAGGACGTGATTTAATTATTAAGGATCACGTTGTTTATATGAAGACTATCCGGGGACTAAAAAGGGTGGATATTGTATATCGACGCATAGATGATGATTTTCTTGATCCTGCCGCTTTTCGTAAAGATTCATTATTAGGGGTTCATGGAATATTGGAGGCACATCAAAAAGGTAACGTAGCGATTCTGAATGCAATTGGCAATGGTGTAGCTGATGATAAAGCTATGTATGCGTATGTACCTGAAATGATTCGCTTTTATTTAAATGAGGAACCAATCATACCTAATGTTGAAACATATATTTTAAGTTGTGAAGAGCAGCGGGCATGGGTGTTGGATCATCTTAAAGAGCTTGTGGTGAAAAATGTCGGTTCTTCCGGCGGATACGATATGCTTATAGGTCCCCACGCTACCGAAGAAGAGATAGAAATTTTTCGCAAGAAAATCATTGAGAATCCCAAACAGTATATAGCGCAGCCTACCATTAAGCTTTCAAGAGCTCCGGTCTATCAGCAGGGTAAGTTTTATCCTTGCCACATTGATTTACGTGTATTTGTGATGAAGGGTGATGACATACACGTTTTACCTGGTGGTTTATCTAGAGTAGCTTTAAAAGAAGGCTCACTCGTAGTTAATTCGTCTCAAGGTGGAGGAGGAAAAGATACATGGATTTTAAAGGAGGCTTTGGAGCATGCTTAGTAGAGTAGCAGATGCTTTATATTGGATGGCAAGATACAGTGAGAGAACGGAAAGTAACTCTCATATTCTAGGAGTACAGCTAGTGAAAATGCTGGAGGAATCGGGCGGTGACTATATGAATCTTCAAGATTGGCAATCGATTTTGGAGATTTGCGGGGATCTTTCAGAATATGAGAATACATATGATGATATAAGAGTTCGGAAGGTTGTAGACTATTTAGCTTTTACAAGTTCAAATGTAAATTCTTTATCGGTGAATACGAGCAATATTCGTGAAAATGCCCGTATGACACGTGATATCATTCCAAATGAACTGTGGGAAGTATGGAACGAGCTGTACTTATATTTGCAGCATGAGAAATATCAAGTTCGTGCACACACCCATTTCTCATTGCGAGATGTTAATGCTTTTTTGCAGCGAATTAAGACAACAACCATGACGGCTTCGGGGTTTATTGATTCGTCAATGTCTCGGGATGAGGCTTATCAGTTTATTAAGATAGGGAAATGGCTGGAACGAGCAGAGAAAACGTCGTTAATTATTGAAACCCTGCTCCAACGCTCTAGTCTTAAAAATACTTTGGCGTTTGACGAGTATGATATGAACTTTACTCTTCAGCTTGTTCATGGTTATGAAGATTATTCAAAAAAACATCGTATAAATAAGTCGGAGTTAGTATTGAACTATTTAATAACAGATCGGACTTTTCCAGGATCTATTCGTTATTGTCTGGAAATGGTTAAGCATGCCATTAATGAAATTGAAAGAAATCAGGTTGCTCCTTATTCCTTAAAAATGTTTGGAGTACTTGAAGAAATGATGACAGTCATTGAAACTGAAAATATCCAACAATTCAGTTTGCAGGAAGCATTGCTATTCATAAAGGAACTCTCATTCTTAATTACGCACTTTGGCGATGTTTTTTCATCTACCTATTATTTAGTTGAAGTAGATGGGAAAATATGAAGACATGACAAACATAAACAGCCCTTTAGTGAACAACAGTAATAATTCATACTTAATGGGGTGAAAGGGAAATGAAATATAAAATTTTACATACAAATACGTTTCAATATGATACACCGGTTGAGCAGAGTTTAAACACGATAAGACTAAAGCCGAGAAATAATGAATGTCAGAGACTGTTGTCATATCGCACTAAAATCACGCCTGCTTCAATGA
>JAEIGA010015793.1_pt1 | contig 11491 bp, 12 predicted proteins | sample 9270691 | NCBI WGS metagenome assembly JAEIGA01 (sample SAMN17057246, study PRJNA624740) | gut metagenome | biome: biome; isolation source: fecal sample | host: Bos grunniens | place: China: Xizang | collected 2019
AACCCCATCTACATCGACAACATCTTTATGAAGGTGTCGCTCGTGATGCTCATAGGCCTCTCGGCAAAGAGCGCCATCCTCGTGGTGGAGTATGCCGACAAGAAGTTCTACGAAGAGGGGTTCTCGCTCGGAGCCTCGGCACTCGCCGCCGCCAAACTGCGCTTGCGCCCCATCCTGATGACCGCCATAGCCTTCATCGTGGGCATCCTACCCCTCGTATTTGCCTCGGGAGCCTATTCGGTGGCGAGAAATGTGATGGGTGTGGCACTTGTGGGCGGTATGCTCATCGCCACGGCACTCGGCATCTTCGTCTACCCCTCGCTCTACTACCTCGTGGGCCGAGTGGCACAGTTTGAGAAGAGAAGAGAGAGATTACACAAAAAACGTATAGAGTATGAAAAAGAGAATACATTGTAGGGCGCTGGCGCTCCTCGGCACCCTCTCCCTCACCATAGGATGTGCCGTAACACCCCCCGAGATTGTCCCCATCGTCACCCCCGATGAGTATATCTTTGCCCAGAAGGGCGACACCCTCGTAGTGGTGGGTGTGGAGTGGTGGGAGATCTTTGGCGACACCACCCTCAACCGACTGATGGTCACAGCCATCGAGAACAACAAAAACCTCGCAGTGGCTGCCTCGAAGATTGTCGAAGCCGAGGAGAGCCTCGCCTCCATCCGTGCCTCACTCTCACCCGCCCTCGACCTCGGCATTGGCGGCAGCGCCACCTACACAACACCCTCGACGGGCGGAAAAAAGAGCATCGGGCAGAGCTACTCCATCCTGCCAAGGGTTAAGTGGGAGGCCTCGATTTTCGGGGGCATAAAGGGTGCTACGGATGCTGCACGGGAGGAACTCCTCGCCACCGAGTGGGGTTATCGTGCCGCACGCCTTGCGCTCGAAGCACAGGTTGCCACCACCTATTTTCAGTGGTTGCAGTATGCCCGTTCATTGGAGATCTCCGAGCGCAGCTATGCCCTCCGAGAGGAGGCGCAACAGAAGAGCGACTCACTCTTCTACTATGGCTACACCTCGGGGGTGGATCTCTGGCAGGCACGCTCGCTGACAGCCACCGCCGCAGCCAACATCCCCGCCTATCGCAGGGCTATGGTGCAGACCAACCTTGTGCTCAACACCCTCCTTGGTGGCGGGCCCGAACTGCTCCCTATGCCCTCCCACTCGCGCGAGTGCCGGCACTCGCTCGGTGCGCAGCTCGACGGGCTCTACTGTGGCCACCTCACAGCCTCTCCCCTTCCCGTCTATGTGCCGAGCGGCCTACCCTCCTCCCTTTTGGAGCGCAGGCCCGACGTTATGGAGGCCTACCACAATGTGGAGGCGGCGGCAGCCCGCACACGCATAGCACGTGCCAACCGCCTACCCTCCTTCTCACTCACTGCCGAGGGTGGCCTTCTCTCCTCCACCATCAAAGGGCTCACCTCCCACAACCCCGCCTATTGGAGTGCGGCGGTGTCGCTCTCGCAGCCCCTTATCCACTTCGGGGAGTTGCGTGCCGAGGAGCTCAAAGCCTATGAGGTGTGGCGACAGGCGATGCTCAACTATCAGCAGACCTCACTCGAAGCCCTCTCGGACGTGGAGAGTGCCCTCGTGGCGATTGCCACCTACAACAATCAGGTGGCCGAATACCTCGCCCTGCTCACCGCCAACTCTCGACTCCAACAGATGACCGCCGCACTCTATGACGATGGTTTGGCATCCTCGCTCAACCTGATAGATGCCGAGCGCAACCTCTACTCCTCGCAGCTCGACTACATCTCCCTGCTGACGGAGCAGCTCTGCGCCTATGTGGATCTCTACAAAGCTCTTGGCGGAGGGTTTTAGTTAGTAACGAGCAGAGCAAAAAAATTGTGCGGTCGCAACCCCTTGCGACCGCACAATAACTTTCAACTCTCGACTCTTAATTTTCAACTTTACGGAACCTCCTAAATCGCAGCCCCAAGACGCCCCAGAAGGCCTCGCCGAAGGTCGAGCCCCTCATCTTGCTCGTACCCGCCGTGCGGTCGCGGAAGATGATGGAGTGCTCCTTGATATTGAAGCCGAGCTTCCAAGCCGTATATTTCATCTCTATCTGGAAGCCATAGCCGTGCATCCTCACCTTGTCGAGGTCGATAGCACGCAACACCTCGGCACGATAGGCCACAAAACCCGCCGTTGCATCCCTCACAGGCATCTGCGTCACAAACTTCACATAGCGCGAGGCACACCACGAGAGGAGCAGGCGACGCATAGGCCAATTCACGACATTCACACCGCACACATAGCGCGAGCCGATGGCGACATCCGCACCCGCCTCCAACTCGGCAGTAAGGTGCAGAAGGTCGTCGGGGTCGTGCGAGAAGTCGCAGTCCATCTCATAGATTGCCTCATAGCCCCTGTCGAGAGCCCAGCGGAAGCCCGCAATGTAGGCGGTGCCGAGTCCCAATTTACCCTCACGCTCAATCATAAAGAGCCTCTCGGGGTGGGTGGTCATAAGGCGGCGAACAATCTCGGCGGTGCCGTCGGGCGAGCCGTCATCGACAATAAGTAGCGAGAAATCGCCGGCGAGCGAGAATACCTTGGCAACCATTGCCTCGATGTTCTCACGCTCGTTGTAGGTGGGTATGATTATAAGTTTACGCATCTTCGTTTGTAGGATATTGCGCAAAAATAGTTATTTTTGCCGAAAAGACTCACACATCGTGCCCAAAACAGTAAATTTAACACTTTCACCCAAGCAGGCCGCCTCCACAGAGGGGTGGCTGCCCATCGTCGTGCGCACACTCGGTGTGCGTCGTGACCAAGTGGCTCTCGCCCGCGTTGTCAAGCGCTCCGTAGATGCCCGCCACCAGACTCCCCGAGTGCTCCTGACCGTCGAGGTCTTCCTCGATGGCGACGAGAGGCCCGAGGATATCCACTTCGACTACCCCGATGTAAACGGCAATACGGAGGTCGTTATTGTGGGCGGAGGTCCCGCAGGACTCTTTGCCGCACTGCGCCTCATCGAACTCGGCGTGAAACCTATCCTTCTGGAAAGGGGTAAAGATGTTGCCGAGCGTCGCAGGGATATCGCCCAGATTCATCGTGGCGCAGGGGTTGATGGTGAGAGCAACTACGCCTTTGGTGAGGGCGGTGCGGGTACGTTCTCGGATGGTAAGCTCTTCACACGCTCCAAGAAGCGCGGCGACTACAACCGTGCGCTCCAAACGCTCGTTTTCCACGGAGCTTCGCCCGAGATTCTCTATGAGGCACACCCCCACATCGGCACCGACTGCCTGCCCAAAATCATCGAGCAGATGCGCAAGACCATCATCGCCTCGGGCGGTGAGATTCACTTCGGTGCGAAGGTTACAGACGTGGAGGTGAGGGACAACCGCATTGTTGGCGTGTGGTGTGGCGACACCCTTGTGGAGGGTGCGGCCGTCGTTCTCGCCACGGGCCACTCTGCCGATGACATCTACGAAATGCTCCACCGTAGGGGCATACTTCTTGAAGCCAAACCGTGGGCTATGGGCGTGAGGGTGGAGCACCCGCAAGCGCTCATAGACCGCATCCAATACCACTCCGACGATATGCGCGAGTGGCTCCCGGCCGCTGCCTAGACCCTCACCGCACAGGTGGGTGGCAGGGGTGTCTATTCGTTCTGTATGTGCCCCGGCGGTGTGATTGTCCCCGCAATGACCGACTACCGAGAGTGCGTTGTGAATGGTATGAGCGCCTCGGCACGCTCCTCACGCTGGGCAAATGCGGGCATTGTCACAGAGGTACGACTCGAAGATTTCGCCCATTTCCACGAGGAGTGGGGCGTATTGGCGGGTCTGAAATATCGTCAGGAGCTTGAACGCCACGCAGCAGAGATTGTTGGCGGTGGTGGCACAGCCCCCGCACAGAGGCTTGCCGACTTTGTGGCCGGCCGTCAATCCTTCGACCTCCCCCGCACCTCCTACCTCCCCAAAGCCGAAGTTAGGCGTGGCGAGGAGTGGCTGCCCGACTATATGGCGGCATCGCTGAGGGGCGGTTTCCGCCAATGGGGTAGCCGTATGAGGGGCTTTGTGACCAACGAGGCGCAAATCATAGGCCTCGAATCGCGCACCTCAACCCCCGTGAGAATTCCTCGCGACAAGGAGACGCTCCAACACCCCGTAGTTGCGGCTCTTTATCCCACAGGCGAGGGTGCCGGCTATGCCGGTGGCATCATCTCCGCAGCCCTCGATGGCACGAGAGTTGCCGAGAAAATTGCCGAAGTTCTCCGTTAGCAACCCCAAAAAATCGCACAACAGTGGAGCATTGTCAGCGTTTTTTCCTATATTTGTGTCTAATTAACCGACAAAACGAACAAAAACGTCCAACACGATGAAACGCATCGCAGCAATAACAATGGTCCGCAACGACGAGTTCTACCTGCGCAAATGGGTGGAATACTACGGTCGTGAGCTCGGCAAGGAGAACCTCTACATATTCTTCGACGGTACAGACCAGCGAATTCCCGACTTCTGTGAGGGTACGACCGCACGACTGCGTGAGCGCAACCCACAGCACGTCGTAAAGGCCGAGAAAGACCGCCTCGGATTCCTCTCCGAGCAGGCTGCCATACTCTTCAACGAGAAGGGTTATGACCTTGTGATTGGCACGGATGCCGACGAATTTTTGGTTGTCGATCCTGCTGTTTGTGGTTCGCTGGCAGAGTATTTGAGCAAGAAAAAAATCCGCACAAGCGTTTCGGGACTCGGCATAGATGTCGGCCAACACCTCAAAGAGGAGGGTGTGATTGACGGCTCGGTGCCCTTCTTGGAGCAGCGCCACTATGCCTACATCTGCTCGCGCTACACCAAGCCTTCGACCATCGCACGCCCCGTGCGCTGGGGCTCGGGCTTCCACCGCATCAAACGTCACGACTTCCACGTCGATCCCAACCTCTACCTCTTCCACTTCGGCAGCATCGACTTGAAGATGATTGAGGATAGGATGGGCAATATGGATCTCGTTTCGACCGGCAGGCTCAAACATATCCAGAAGCGAGCACGCACCATCTTCCTCATCAGCGAGGCGAAGGCTCTCGATTGGGCACGCACAACCCGTCTTGTGAGGTGGATACACCAATACATTCGCCCCATTTGGGCGCTCAACAAGCCTTGGAACACGGTGCGCAAATTTGTGGTCCGCATCCCCGAGCGCTTCTCCAAAATAGTATAGAAACAATGAAAGATGCAGTAGATGTAGTTATCGCTTGGGTCGATGGCGACGACCCCGCCCACCGAGCAAAACGCCTACAATATGGCGGCAAGGTGGCGACCACCCACAACGATGTGGGTGGCGATATGAGGTTTCGTGCTACGGGCGAGATCTACTTCTGTGTGGCATCCATCCTGCGCTACGCCTCGTGGGTGAGGAAGATATGGATTGTCACCGACAACCAAGATCCCCACGTGGATGAGTTTGTGGCGCGCAACTTCCCCGACAACAAGATCCCCATCGAGCTCGTGGATCACAAGGTGCTCTTCCGCGACTATGAGAAGTACCTGCCAACATTCAACTCGCTGGCAATCTCCACCTCGCTGTGGCGCATCCCCAGTCTTGCCGACCGCTTCCTATACTTCAACGACGATGTTTTCCTCGCCGCCCCCGCAACCCCCGAGATGTGGTTTGAGGGCGAGAAGATGCGTATCTATGCCGACCGTTTCCCCGCACTCTGGGCACGCCTTCTGCGTTGGGGCAAGCACCTCGGCAAGAGCCACAAGGTCTTCGGACACAAGGACCCAATGCTCAACTCGGCAGACATCCTCCACTCGGGACACTTCTACCTCTTCCCCCACGCACCCGTACCTATGCGCAGAAGTTGGTATGAGGAGTTCTTCGGCAAGCACCCCGAGCTATATGACCACAACATACGCCACCGCTTCCGTGAGGCCTCGCAGTTCAGTGCCCCCACACTCCTCTATGTGAGCGAGCGCAGGGCTGGCAGACTCGATGTACTCTCCCCACGCAACACAACCTGCTTCTTCAAGCCCTCGCTCGATAAGCCCGAGGGTTATATGGCACGCAAGATTCAGGAGGCAGAGAGCAACAAAGCGCTCAAATTTGGCTGCATCAACTCGCTGGGCGAAACATCCGTGGAGGAGCAGGAGATGTTCAACAGGTGGATCACCAAAAGACTCAACATAACACTCTGACGCCCAATGGAGCAAGCCGCCAAACAGCCTCTCGCGTCGGTCATCGTCCCCATCTACAATGCCGAGCAGACTCTCCGCAGGTGTGTTGAGAGCATTGCGGCACAGACCCTCACCGATTGGGAACTTGTGCTCGTCAATGACGGCAGCACGGATGGCAGCGGTGCGCTTTGTGACGAATATGCCGCAAAGGAGCCCCGCATAAGGGTTATCCATAAGCCCAATGAGGGTGTGGCTGCAACCCGCAATGTGGGCATACGGAGCGCCCGAGGCAAATACTCCATACAGATCGACTCCGACGATTGGGTGGAGCCCACGATGTTGGAGGATCTGTGTGGCACGGCGGAGAGCGAGGGTGCCGATATGGTGCTTTGTGACTTCTACAACGACTATGCGGGGCGCAAACCCCAGAAATATATATCACAGAGGCCATCGAAACTAACAAGCAGTGCGGTGCTTGCAGATATGTTGGGTGCAGGCCGACTCCGCCCCTACTGTTGGAACAGGCTTGTGCGCCACGAGTGCTATGAGAAATATGGTGTGGTGATACCCACCGACATATCCCACGGCGAGGATTTCCTGCTCTGCTTGCAACTCCTGCGCCACGCAGAACTCAAAGTGGCCTACGTTCCCAAAGCCTACTACCACTATGTGCAGGCCGAGGGTTGCAACCTGCTGACCCGCACCTACACCCACCACGACTTCGAGCGCGACGAGCGACTCGTAAGATATGGAGTGACAATGATGGAGGGGCACCACGAGCAGCGCAGCGTGGAGGAGCGAGCCGTTTTTCACCTTGTGCGCAGGGCTTTCAACGGCGGCATCTTCACCCCCGCAGAGTTCAAGGCACGCACCTATGGCTACCGCAATATAATAAAGGGTAATCGCTCCATAGCTTGGCATCGTCGCTGGCGACTCAACCTCTCGTGTATTGGCCTCTATGGCCCAATGCGCGGCTACCGCAAGATACTCAACAAAAAAAACGGAAAAAAATAACGTCGGAGAGTCAGACGTCGGACAAAAAAAGATAACTATGCAACCCGAAATTATCAGCAAATATTTCACCCTCACCGAGGAGCAGAAGCGCCGTTTCGATGCGCTTGGCGAGCTCTACACCGAGTGGAACAGCAAGATAAACGTCATCTCGCGCAAGGATATCGACGAGCTCTACACTCGCCACGTGCTCCACTCGCTCGCCATCGCCAAGGTCTGCACCTTCGAGGCGGGGGCAAAGATTGTGGACATTGGCTGTGGCGGCGGTTTCCCCACCATCCCTCTGGCGATACTCTTCCCCGAGGCGGAATTTACGGCCGTGGACTCCATTGGCAAGAAGATTACCGTCGTGAGGGAGATAGCCTCGGCACTTGGCCTTACGAATGTCACCCCCATCAATGCCCGCATCGAGGCGGTCAAGGGGGAGTTCGACTATGTCGTGAGCCGCGCAGTGACGGATATGAAGACCCTCAAAGGCTGGGCACTGCCCAAATTGCGCAGCGGACAGAGGGGCTCACTCCCCAATGGTATGCTTATTCTCAAAGGCGGCGACCTCGCGGAGGAGCTCGGAGAGGCCCGTATGCGTTGCGACATCCACCGTATCAGCGACCTCTTTGAGGAGGAGTTTTTCGACACCAAACAGGTGATTTACGCTCGTAAATAGTGACTTACAAAGGGGCTCCGAGATAGGAAGAGTGGCAAAAAAAGAACAATTTTGCATTTTGAATTAAGAATTATTGTATTTTTGTAGGACAAAACAAACACAACAAAATTTTTATAGAAACAGAACAGACACAAATTCAACACATATTAAAATTGTAACAGCATCGACGTTAGCCTTGCGCCTTTGAAACCTAGGAAATTTCAAACAACAGCATAGCAATGGATACTGAAATGCTCGCGTTTCGGCGTGGGTTATTTGTATTTCATTATGCGCGGTCATTCCTAGGTACCCAAAGGCGTGGAATATAAAATGATTTCACGCCTTTTTTGTACCTATGAATATGGTTGGCATAGATGCAAAATACAGACGCCTATGACCACCATTCCAAAAAAGATTGGCGACATTTGTCAGTACCTATGCGCCAAAGATTTCTCATTGTCACGAACAACGGCAGACGGCAGAATCAATGCAGCCATCAATGAGGATGAAATCATTGCACTAATTCAACAAAAGTTCGACATTTCTGTTCCCAGAAGTCGCGCTTGGTATGATTTTGCCATTGATGATGGCGAAGAGTTCATTCCCGTAAACATCAAAGTTACAGACACTTCACACGCCGACAATCTCAATTGTAAATTGGGACTATACTATGCACTCACGGGGCGCAAGCCACATTTTCAAAATGAAATTGGATGGTTCCGCTTCTTCGAAGAGTTACACAAGAATTTCGGGTACGACAAAACCCACGACTACTACTTTCTTGTTGTTAATAAAACAAATCAAAACGACGTTTTTTGCACCACCCTTAAAGGTATTAAAACACTTCAACCAAACGGCAACAACTTACCCTTCCAAAGCCGATGGAGGGATAACAGAGTTGCACAAGAGAGGAGTTTTGAGGATGCCGCAGAAATGCTACTCTCCACATTGGGCGAATCCATAAAACTACGAGCTGATATTTATTTCCATTTCAAAAAATACTTCCCCAAATATGTTTAATGTTAAGACTTTGGGGCAAGTATTCACCCCTCAATTTATTGTTGCCGAGATGTTACAACTCAAAAGAAATTGTGGCAGAACATTGGAACCCTCTTGTGGCGATGGCGCATTCTTTCGAGAAATCCCAGACTGCATTGGCATTGAGATTGATGCATCACATTGTCCAAGTAATGCCATAAATATGGACTTTTTTGACTATCCTATCGAGGAAAAGTTCGACACAATCATAGGTAACCCACCCTATGTAAGGTATCAAGACATCTCCGAGGGCACCAAGGGTAAATTACACTCACGCCTATTCGATAGTCGTAGCAACCTATATCTTTTCTTCATAGAAAAATGCATTCATCACCTAAATGATGGTGGCGAGCTGATTTTTATCACCCCCCGAGACTTTCTTAAAGCAACTTCCAGCATAATGCTCAATAAGTTTATTTATGAAAGTGGAACAATCACAGACTTAATTGATTTAGGGGATAAAGTTGTTTTCAAGGGATTCAACCCGAATTGTGTTATTTTTCGTTTTGAGAAGGGAAATTATTCTCGAAAAACAAACATAACGAAAGAGTTTGTATTCTCAAATGGTCAACTATTATTCACGGATAATGCCTATCCATTAAGATTTGCAGAGTTGTTTTTCGTAAAGGTTGGGGCTGTCAGTGGTTGTGATAAACTATTCACACACAAGGATGGCAACAAAGAATTCGTATGCTCCGAAACACACAAGACAGGGAAAACAAGGACAATGATATTCAATATACCACACGAAACACTTATACCCCACAAAGAACTTTTAATGAATAGAAAAGTTCGCAAATTTGATGAAACAAATTGGTATATGTGGGGAAGAAATCATTATGTGTCTGACGAGAAACGCGTATATGTAAACTCCAAAACAAGGAATAAAAATCCCTTCTTCACTCATAAATGCAATGATTATGATGGTTCAATATTGGCGATATTTCCAAAGAATCAAACAGTAGACATTGATGAGGTTTGTCAAGCGCTTAACGAGATAAATTGGTACGAATTAGGGTTTGTGTGTGATGGCAGGTATCTTTTCTCACAAAAAAGTTTGGAAAATACTCCACTACCCATAAGTTTCCGTCGATTCCTACCAAGAACTCTCTTTGACTAGCCAAGTTTTTGAAACAAAAAATGTTATCTGTGCAAATAAACGTACCACAAAGGGCAAAAAAAGAACAATTTTGCATTTTGAATTTTGAATTTTGAATTTTGTGTGTATCTTTGCAGTCCGAAAAAAGATAAAAAACTGATAAACAAATATAAATAGCGCTATGAAAAGGACTTATCAACCTTCCAAGAGGAAAAGAATCAACAAACACGGCTTCCGTGCGCGTATGGCTACCGTAAATGGTCGCAAAGTACTCGCAGCTCGCCGCGCAAAAGGTCGTAAGAAACTCACCGTTTCGGACGAGTTGCGCAACAAATAGTCGAGAGGACTAAACGTTGATTCGCTGCCACCGATGGTGACAAGGTCACCCGCTCGCAGAGGCAGTAAACAAAAAAACCACATCGGACGCGATGTGGTTTTTTTTGTTTATGACTTTTTAGCCCCCTCCCGACTTCTCTTAATGGCCGAAAGAGCTATCAGGACACCAATGGTCACTATTCCCAATATGCCCAACACCTGAAAGAACAAACCGCCATTGAAATCCAAAAGAGAGATGGAAATCAACACCACGCTTATGTCTATCAAGATTATACAGGTGGTTGATATTGCGTTTGACCATTTAGCCAGCGGGTCTTTGACGGAGTGTCTGCCAATCAGCAGGATAGGCACCATTGCTATCGAAACGAAGAACATTATGATGCCTATTCGCTCGCACACCTCCCCAACCCTTCCTTCTGTAAGCAGGTGAACAACATCCGCCGCCACCGAAATAGTGAATGGTATCTGAAATGCCGAATGAGATAGAATTTTGTTTTCCATATTCATTTATAATTTTGAAAGATTTAGTTGTTACAAAATTAACTTCCAAAAGTGAGAAAAAAGAGATTTTTGCACCCTTTTAACAAATTGTAACACATTGACCACAAACAAGATAGGCGTGCAAAAGTTTCACACACCTATCGCTTAATGAATAATTATCTTGAAAATCAGATAATTACCCTACTTGGCAGACTCTTTTAACTCTTCAACTATCTGATATATAAAGGTTTCGACTTGTATATCTGCGGGGGTTTGTAGTTTTTTACGCAAACGATAGCGACGATTGTAGATGCTCGACGCTTTTGTGTTGCCAAAAACAACACCAATGGAACTCGCTGAAAATCCTAAACAAATCAATGCACAAAGGGCCAATTCTTCATAAATGAGAGTTGGATAATTAGCTTTTAGGTAGTCAATTATTCCATAATAATTATCATTAACCACATTGAGAAGGTCACCGAAAATAGCCCCTTTTTTCTTGTCTGTTATATTGAAAAAATGGTCGAAATTCTCCTTGAAAAGTTTGGGATTATTTTCCGTTGCACTGGCAGTTGTCAGGAAATTGCCGAGCAAAGAGTAGTTGTTGCTGATTGCTTGTTGGAGCCTCTGATTTTTTTGGGTCACAAGTTCTATCTGCTTTTGTTGTTCAGAGTCTTTGTCTACAAGTTTGTAGAAAATAAATATTCCAATAAATGACAGGGCAAATAGGCAGATAACACCTA
>JAEIGA010015794.1_pt1 | contig 11491 bp, 12 predicted proteins | sample 9270691 | NCBI WGS metagenome assembly JAEIGA01 (sample SAMN17057246, study PRJNA624740) | gut metagenome | biome: biome; isolation source: fecal sample | host: Bos grunniens | place: China: Xizang | collected 2019
AGATAATACTTTTGCTACTCCCGTAAACTGCCGTCCTATTGAGTGGGGATGTGATATAGTCACACACTCTACTACAAAATATATGGACGGACACGGTGCGGCTGTGGGCGGTTGTATAGTTGACAGCGGAAAGTTTGATTGGACTAAGTATCCCGATAAATTCCCCGGTCTTTGCACTCCCGATGCAAGTTATCACGGAGTTACCTATACCGAAAGATTCGGCCTTGAGGGAGCATTTATAACCAAGGCTACCGCTCAGCTTATGAGAGATTTAGGTTCCATTCAGTCACCTCAGAATGCTTATCTTGTAAATCTTGGTCTTGAAAGCCTTCACGTAAGAATGCAAAGACATTGCGATAACGGTCTTGCAGTTGCTAAATATTTGCAGAATGATGACAGAATTTCTTGGGTTGTTTATCCCGGTCTTGAGGGTGCGCCCGATTATGAACTTACTAAAAAATATATGCCAAACGGTACCTGCGGTGTCGTAAGCTTCGGTGTAAAGGGCGGAAGAGCTGCCGCTGAAAAGTTTATGGCAGGTTTAAAAATTGCCGCTATTGAAACCCACGTAGCAGATGCAAGAAGCTGTTGTTTGCATCCTGCAAGCGCTACTCACCGTCAGATGAATGATGACGAGCTTATAGCAGCAGGTGTTCTTCCTGATTTAGTTCGTTTTTCTTGCGGACTTGAAAGCAGTGAAGATCTTATTAACGATATCAAAAACGCATTAGACAATATTTAAAAGAGAGAGTTGACAAAATATGCCAATAAGAATACCCAATGACCTACCCGCAGTAAAGACTTTACTTAACGAAAATATTTTCGTAATGTCTGAACAGCGTGCAGTAACTCAGGATATTCGTCCTTTAAAAATTTTATTGCTGAATTTAATGCCTAATAAAATTGCTACCGAAACGCAGTTATCCCGACTTCTCGGTAATACTCCGTTGCAGGTGGAACTTGAACTTATTCATACCAGTACCTATCATTCTAAAAATACTTCAAGCGAACATCTTCTTGCTTTTTACAAAACCTTTGAAGACGTTAAGGATAAAACCTTCGACGGTATGATTATTACCGGAGCACCCGTTGAGAAAATGGAGTTTGAAGAGGTTGAATACTGGGAAGAACTTTGCGAAATAATGGAATGGACTAAAACTCACGTTCATTCTACCTTCCATATTTGTTGGGGCGCTCAGGCAGGTCTTTATTATCATTACGGAATAAAAAAATATCCGCTTGACGCAAAACTGTTCGGTGTGTTTGAACATACTGCAGATTATAAAAACTCAATGCTGCTCAGAGGTTTTGACGACAGATTTTTCGTTCCTCATTCCCGTCATACAACTATTAAAAGGGAAGATATAGAAAAGGTAAAAGAATTAAAGATAGTATCATCTTCCGAAAAAGCGGGAATTTATGCCGTACTTACCGAAAACGGTAAGCAGGTATTTATAACCGGTCATTCGGAATATGACGCTAATACCTTAAATGATGAGTACGTAAGAGATTTGCAGAGAGGCGATAAAATCGACGTTCCCGAAAATTATTATCCAAATGATGATCCAAAAGAAAGTCCGCAGGTAAAATGGCGCTCTCACGCGCATCTTCTTTATTCTAACTGGCTTAACTACTTCGTATATCAGACAACGCCTTACGATATAGATGAGATTAAAAAATCTAACTAAAATACTTTAACCTGCGGGATTTTGCCTGCAGGTTAATAAATTTTTTTAAAATAATATATTTTTTGCAAGAAAACTCTTGACTTCACCACGCTGAAGTGATAGACTAGTGAAGTGAAATTTTTCCTCGGGAGGCAAATACTTATAATGATTATTGATAATGCATTACTTAAGTATGATGAAGAATCTGTTTTTAAACTTCGTTCTCTTTACAGAGATTTCGGTTACAGCAGATATAAAATGAGCAAATTTGAAGAATATGACCTATACGTTAAAAATAAGGATTTTCTTATTTCGGACAGTGTAATTACCTTTACTGACACACGTGGTAAGCTTCTTGCGCTCAAACCCGACGTCACCCTTTCTATTATTAATAATTGTAAGGACGTTGAAGGTCAGGTACAAAAGGTTTATTATGACGAAAAGGTTTACAGAGTTTCGGGCAGTTCACATAATTACAAAGAAATTATGCAGACAGGTCTTGAATGTATAGGTGATATCGGTCTTTATGACATTTGCGAGGTACTGCTTCTTGCTATACGCAGCCTCAACATAATTGATGACGATTACGTTCTTTCGGTTTCTCATATCGGACTTTTGAAAAGCATACTTGACGATTTGAGTATTGAAGACGGAAAAAAGGAAACTATTATCAACCTTATTTGTGCCAAAAATTCGGATGACCTTGCCTTAGTTTGTAAGGATTTCGGATACAGCGATAAAACCTTTGAGGTTCTTAATACCTTTACTAATTCCTTTTCTTCCTTTAATCAGGCAATTGAGGCTTTTGGCAATTTTGAAAAGGGCGAGGAAAGTCAAAAAGCATACGATGAATTCAAAAATATATTAAATGTAATAAGTAACCGTGGTTTTGAAGAAAAAACGGTTATAGATTTTTCTTCAGTTGACGGAATGAAATACTATAGCGGTATAGTTTTTAAGGGCTATATCAACGGTATTCCCGAAAGTGTTTGCTCAGGCGGTCAGTATGATAAGCTGATGCGAAAAATGGGCAGAACAAGTTCTGCTATCGGTTTTGCAGTTTATCTTGATGCTCTTGAACGCTTTAAGGAACACGAAAATGAATTCGACGTTGACGTTGTTCTTTTGGAAAACGATTCGATTGATGCGGTATTTGATGCAGTTAAAAAACTGTCAGACGACGGACAAACGGTCAGAGTTTGCAAAAACGTTCCCGATAATATCCGCTTTAAAAGGGTTGTTAAGCTTTCCGGAAAGGAATTGGTGACCGTTTGTGAAAATGATTAACGTTGCTCTTCCAAAGGGAAGACTTGGTGAAAAAGTATATGATATGTTTGAAAAGGCAGGTTTTCCTTGTCCTTCTATAAAGGAAAATAACCGAAAACTTATCTTTGAAAACGAGGAAGTCGGAGTAAGATATTTCTGGGTAAAGCCTTCCGACGTTGCTATTTACGTTGAAAGGGGCGCCGCCGATATAGGCGTTGCAGGAAAGGATATTCTTCTTGAATATAATCCTGACGTATATGAACTTTTAGACCTTAAAATAGGTAAGTGCCGTATGGCAGTAGCCGCCAAAAAGGATTTCAGAGATAATACCGACAGAACTTTAAGGGTTGCTACGAAATTTTCTAATATAGCCGCTAAATATTATGCTGAAAAATGCAGAGATATTGATATAATACATCTTAACGGTTCTATTGAAATAGCGCCCATTTTAGGACTTTCCGACGTTATCGTTGATATCGTTGAAACGGGAAAAACGCTAATCGAAAACGATTTGATTCCCTTCGAAACAATAATTCCCATAAGCGCCAGACTTATTGCAAATAAGTCTTCATATCAGTTTAAAAAAGAAACTATCGAGGCTGTAAGACACGGTCTTGGCGAACAAGTGAGTGAGTAATATGATTAAGATTTTAAAATACGGTGACGTATCTTTAGACGAGATATTTAACAGAGGTACTGCCGCAACCGACGTATCGGGAATAGTCAGTGAGATTATTGCAGACGTAAAAGAAAACGGCGATGCAGCGCTTTTTAAGTATTGCGAGAAATTCGATAAGGCAAAGCTTAACGTGCTTGAAGTAAGTGAAGAAGAAAAGCAAGAGGCTATGGCGCTTGTTGACGACCGCTTTATTGAAATTCTGAAAAGAGCGGCAGAAAATATCCGCGCATTCCATTCCCGTCAGGTTCGTAACAGTTTTATAATTAACGATACTCCCGGTGTGGTTGTCGGTCAAAAGGTTATTCCCGTTGACAGAGCAGGTCTTTACGTACCGGGCGGTACCGCCGCTTATCCTTCTACCGTTCTTATGGACAGTATTCCTGCTAAAATTGCAGGTGTAAAAGAGGTGTGTATTACCACTCCGCCTATGGCTGACGGTAAAGTTAATCCCGTAATTCTTGCCGCCGCAGTTGTTGCAGGTGTTGACAGAATATTTAAGGTGGGCGGCGCTCAGGCTATTGCCGCACTTGCTTTTGGTACACAGTCTATTCCAAAGGTCGATAAAATCGTAGGACCGGGTAACGCTTTCGTTGCCGAAGCGAAAAAACAGGTTTACGGTCTTGTATCTATTGATATGATAGCGGGTCCGAGCGAAATTTTGGTGGTTGCAGATAATACCTGTAATCCCGCCTTTGTTGCGGCTGACCTTCTTTCTCAGGCAGAACATGATAAAATGGCAAGCGCAGTTTTAGTTACCGACAGTGAAGAATTTGCCGTAAAGGTAAGTGAGGAGCTTGAAAAACAAATTCCGCTATTACCGAGAAGCGAAATTGCAAGAACTTCTATTGATAATAACGGTAAAATTATAGTTGCAATCGACCTTACCGCAGCAATTGAAATTGCAAACGAAATTGCTCCCGAGCATCTTGAACTTTGTGTTGATAATCCTTTTGATTATCTTGATTCTATCCGCCATGCAGGAAGCATCTTTATGGGTAAATACTGTCCCGAGGCATTGGGGGACTATTTTGCAGGCCCCAACCATACGCTTCCCACAAGCGGTACCGCTAAATTTTCCAGTCCTCTTTCTGTGGACGATTTCGTTAAAAAGACACAATATACCTACTATACAAAGGATGCGCTCAGCAAGGTAGCGGACGACGTTGCTTTCTTTGCCGAAAAAGAAGGACTTACCGCTCACGCAAAAAGCGCAACTATTCGTACGGAGAATAATAATGAGTAAATTTCTTAAAAAATGCTATTCTTCTCTTGAGGCGTACGTTCCCGGTGAACAACCGAGAGATGGAGAATACGTAAAGCTTAATACAAATGAATCGCCTTTTCCTCCTTCTCCAAGCGTTATTAACGCCGTTAACAGCGGTGAGGTTATGAATCTAAGGCTTTATTCCGACCCTACCGCTAAAGACCTTAAAAATTCTATTGCTTCTCTTTATGGTGTGGGCAGTGAAAACGTTTACGTTGCAAACGGCAGCGACGACATTCTTAATTTTTCCTTTATGGCTTTTTCGGGTGATAAGGGTGAAGCAGTATTCCCCGAGATAAGTTACGGATTCTATAAGGTTTTTTCAGAACTTTACGGAATAAAATCCGAACAAATTCCCTTAAAGGAAGATTTTAGTATCGACTATAAGGATTACCTTAATAAAAATAAATTTATAGTAATCGCTAATCCTAATGCTCCTACAGGTCTTACCTTAAGTCTTAGCGAAATTGAAGAGATTCTTAAGACAAATAAGGATAACGTGGTACTTATAGACGAGGCGTACGTTGATTTCGGCGGTGAAAGCGCAGTAACGCTTGTGCCTAAATACGATAATCTTCTTGTTTGTATGACCTTTTCAAAATCACGTTGTCTTGCAGGCGCAAGACTTGGTTTTGCTATCGGTAACAGCGAGATTATAAAGGATTTGGAACTTATCAAATATTCCACCAATCCTTATAATATCAACCGACTGACTCTTGTTGCGGGAAAAGCGGCAATTGATGATAATGCTTACTATGTTGGCAGATGTAAAAGCATTATGGAAAACAGAGAATATACGGTAAACGAACTTAAAAAACTTGGCTTTTTCGTTACCGATTCAAAAGCAAATTTCGTTTTTGCGCAGTGTGACTGGATAGACGGCGAAACGCTTTATAAAAAACTTAAAGAGAGAAAAATACTTATCCGTCATTTTTCTACCGAAAAAATAAAGAACTTTAACCGTATTACCATCGGCACTTTAAATCAAATGGAAACGTTTATAGAAAACGTTAAAAACATAAAGGAGGAAATGGTATGAGAAGCGCTGACATTAAAAGAGATACCGCTGAAACACAAATAGAACTTTCCTTAAATCTTGACGGAAAAGGGGAGAGCGAACTTAATATTCCCTGTGGTTTTTTAACCCATATGTTAACCCTTTTTGCCCGTCACTCAGGCTTTGACCTTAAGGTTAACGCAAAGGGTGATACCTTTGTTGACGATCATCATTTGGCTGAGGATTTGGGTATTTGCCTCGGCAAAGCTTTTAAAGAGGCTTTAGGTGATATGAAGGGTATTACCCGTTACGGTTTTATGTTGCTTCCTATGGATGAAGCGTTAATTGAAACTGCGGTTGATATTTCGGGCAGACCCTACCTTTCCTATAAACTTGATATTCCCACCGAAAAGGTAGGAACCTTTGATACGGAACTTATTGAAGAATTTTTTATTAGCTTTGTAAGAAATGCTGATATAACCCTTCATATAATAAGCAAAGACGGAAAGAATTCGCATCATATAATCGAGGGCGCATTTAAGTCGGTTGCAAGAACACTTCGTCGTGCAGTAGAAATAGATGAGCGTTTTGCTAATGAAATTCCTTCCACCAAAGGAGTTCTCTGATGATAGCGATTATTGATTACGGAGTAGGAAATTTATTTTCACTTTGTTCTTCCTTTAAATCTCTAGGCGCTGATATAGTAGTTACCGGTGATGCTGATGAAATTCGTAAAGCAGATAAATTAATCCTTCCCGGTGTCGGCGCTTTTAAGGATGCCGCCGATAAACTTAAAAATCTTGGACTCGATAAGATAATTATCGACGAGGTTAATAAGGGAAAGGCTATTATGGGTATATGCCTTGGTATGCAAATGCTTTTTGAGAAAAGCTATGAGTACGGAGAACATAAGGGACTCGGTCTTTTAAAGGGTGAGGTAATAGGAATGAACGGTACTATTCCCAATAACCTTAAAATACCGCATATCGGATGGAATGCTTTGCATTTTACCAAAGAAAGTCCGCTTTTTAAATATATTAAAAACGGTGACTGCGTTTATTTCGTTCATTCCTTTTATGCAGATGGCTGTGATGAAAGCCTTATAGCAACGGCTGAATACGGAAAAGAACTTACCGCCGCCGTAAATAAAGATAATATTTTCGGTTGTCAGTTCCATCCCGAAAAAAGTGGGGAAGTTGGACTTAATATTTTAAAGGCATTTTGTGAATGGGGAGAATAATATGTTAATTTTTCCTGCTATTGATTTATATGGCGGAAAAGCCGTTCGTCTTTATAAAGGCGATTATAACAATATGACGGTATATAGCGAGCATCCCGAAGAGGTTGCGCTGGAGTTTAAAAAAAGCGGAGCAACCAATCTTCACCTCGTTGACCTTGAGGGCGCCAGAGATGGTACGACCCCTAATATTGAAACTGTAAAAAGAATAAGAAATATCACCGACGCTTTTATCGAAATAGGCGGTGGTATAAGAAGTATGGAAACCGTTAAAACCTATATTGATGCAGGTGTTGATCGCGTAATTTTAGGAACTGCCGCCGTTAATGACAGAGCCTTTCTTTTGGAAGCGGTAAAAACCTATAAAGAAAAAATTGCCGTGGGTGTTGATATTAAAGACGGCTTTGTGGCAATAAAGGGTTGGACCGAAAAATCCAATTTTGACGGAATTGAGTTTTGTAAAGAAATGCAGGAAATAGGCGTTAAAACTATTATCTGTACCGATATTTCCCGTGACGGAGCTATGAGGGGTACTAATTTAGAACTATATAAAAAACTAAACGATACCCTTGACTTAAATATAGTTGCTTCGGGCGGTGTTACCGATATGAGCGATATTGAAAAACTTGCAAAAATAGGTGTTTACGGCGCTATTATCGGAAAAGCCTATTATACGGGCGCTATTAATCTTAACGAAGCGGTGGAAAAAGCAAAATGATTACCAAAAGAATTATTCCTTGTCTGGACGTGAAAAACGGCAGGGTAGTAAAGGGTGTTAATTTTAAGGGGCTGAGCGACGTTTCTTCGCCCGTTGAACTTGCTAAATACTATAGTGAAAACGGCGCCGATGAGCTTGTTTTTTATGATATTACGGCTTCTTTTGAGGGCAGACAACTCTTTACCGATATTTTAAAAGAGGTTGCAAGTCAGATTTTTATCCCTCTTACAGTTGGCGGAGGTATAAACAGTCTTGATGATTTTGATAGAGTTTTAAAATGCGGAGCCGATAAGGTAAGTGTAAATTCGGGCGCTATCAGAAATCCCGCTTTAATTGGGGAAGCGGCTAAAAAGTACGGTGACCAATGCGTTGTTCTTTCGGTTGATATAAAACGTGTTGACGGCGCTTTCCACGTTTTTGCAAAAGGCGGAAGAGAAGATACGGGAATAGAAGCTATCAACTGGATTAAACGCGGAGTAGCAGACGGCGCAGGTGAAATAGTTGTAAATTCTATTGATACCGACGGCGTTAAGGGTGGCTTTGATTTGGAAATGCTGAGCGCTGTGTGTGATGCCGTAAACGTTCCCGTTATCGCTTCGGGCGGAGCCGGCAATATCGGGCATTTTATAAACCTTTTTAAAACCTTGCCCGACGTAGATGCAGGTCTTGCTGCTTCAATTTTCCATTTTGGAGAGGTTAAAATCAGTGAGCTTAAAAAAGAATTAAATAATAATGGAATTATTGTGAGGTTATAATTATGCTTAATATAGATGAACTTAAATTTGACGAAAAGGGACTTATTCCTGCTATAGTTGTTGATGCTGACTCTAAAAAGGTTCTTACTCTTGCTTATATGAATAAAGAAAGTCTTGAAATTTCTATGGAAAAGGGACTTACCTGTTTTTACAGCCGTTCCCGTAATAAACTTTGGTTAAAGGGTGAAACAAGCGGAAACTTCCAGCATATAGTATCAATTACCGCTGACTGTGATAAGGATGCTTTAACCGTTGTGGTTAAAAAGGACGGCCCTGCCTGTCATACAGGCAATGATACATGCTTCTTTAACGAGGTATGGCAGAGTGATGAACTGACTGAATTTTCCACCGAAGGTCTTTACGCTTTGCTTGAGGGCAGAAAAAAGGACCTTCCCGAAGGCTCCTATACAACCTATCTTTTCCAGAAAGGCATAGATAAAATTCTTAAAAAGGTTGGCGAAGAATGTACCGAAGTAATAATCGCAGGTAAGGCTAACGATAAGGCTGAAACCGTTTACGAGGTGGCAGACCTTATGTATCACGTAATGGTTATGATGGTGGAAATGGGAATAAGTGTAAACGATATTAAAAACGAACTTGCTTCCCGCCACGTTATAGATAAAAAAGTTAAACAGGAAAAAATGACTGGAAATTAAAATTATGACGGCAAAGGAATTTCTTTGCCGTCTTTTATTATTACAAAAGTGTCACTAACATTGTCTTGAAATAAATAATATGATATAATTTTTCTTATAAAGGAGTGATAATATGATAAATATACTTCTTGTGGAAGATGATAAAGACATAGTAGTGAATTTAAAAGAGTTTCTTAATAATGAAGGATATGCGGTAGATTATGTATCGGGACAATCGGCTGCTATGAAAAAACTCGAGGAAAATCACTTTGATATAGTATTGCTGGATATATCTTTGGAGGAAGGCAACGGTTTTGCCACCTGTAAAGCCATTAAAGCGCAGTATCGTATTCCCGTTATTTTTCTTACTGCTTTTTCAGATGAATTCAGTACCGTAACCGGTTTTGAAATCGGTGCTGACGATTATATTTCAAAACCATTTCGTCCAAGAGAACTGATTTCACGTATTTCAAACGTATTAAGACTTACGGGGAATATGGGTAAAACTGTTAAACTCGGCGAAGTTATAATCGATACAGAAAAAGGAACGGCTATGAAAAATAATAAGGATTTATTTTTATCCGCTCTTGAATACCGACTGCTTTTGGTATTTATCAATAATAAAAACGTTGTTTTAAGCCGTGCGCAACTGCTTGATGCCATTTGGGACGTTGCAGGTGATTATGTAAATGACAACACTGTTACGGTGTATATAAAACGCCTTAGAGAAAAAATAGAAGATGATCCTGCCGAACCTAAAATAATTCTTACTGTTCGTGGTATGGGATATAAGGTGGAAATATGATAAATCTTTTTAAAAACTGTGAAGTGAGAAAAACCTTTATAATTCAGATAATTGTTTGCTTACTGTCTTCGGTGATATGCTTTTGTATCAATGTTTATTCAGGGGTTGTTGCAGTAATTTCTCTCTTGCTTATGATGTTGATTTATTACATCAGCACATACAAAAGATATGTGAGGATTTCTGATTTAGCAGGGGACGTAGATAAAATTTTACATGGTGATAATACGATAAACTCAGATAGTTTTTCAGAGGGAGAACTTGCCGTTCTTCATAGCGAAATTTATAAAATGACGGTAAGACTCAGAGAACAGCAACAAAAACTCTTAAACGATAAGGTTTATCTTGCCGATTCAATTGCAGATATTTCTCATCAAATAAAAACACCGCTTACTTCTATTAATTTGCAGTTGCAACTTCTATCTGACCCTAATATTACCGAAGAAAGAAGACAACAACTTATAAGAGAATTATATGGATTACTTTCACGTATAGATTGGCTTATAATAACTTTGCTTAAAATTTCAAAGCTTGATGCGGGAGCAATAGATTTTAATAAAGAAAAAACGTCGTTAAAAGCCATAATAGATAAATCTGTCGCAGCGTTACTTGTACCTATAGAATTAAAGGGTCAACAACTTATAATAAATGCTTCGGGAAAATTTTGCGGTGATATAAATTGGAGCAGTGAAGCAATAGCAAATATCGTAAAAAACTGTATGGAGCATACGCTTGAGGGCGGAAAAATAGTTATTGAGGCGAGTGAAAACGCTTTGTATTCTCAAATTACCATAGCTGATACGGGAAAGGGTATTAAGAAAGAGGATATGCCTCATATTTTTGAACGCTTTTATAAAGGAAAGGATTCGGACGACAAAAGTTTTGGTGTTGGTCTTGCACTTTCGCGTATGATTATTTCCGCTCAAAACGGCACAGTTAAAGCTGAGAATAATCTTCCTTGCGGTGCTAAATTTATAATCCGTTTTTATAAAGGGACTATATAGTCCGCAGAAAAATGACAAAATAGTAATTCTAAAGTCACTTCAAAGTAATTTTTGCATTGTAAAATTAATTTACGATGTGAAAGGAGTTTTGATATGGAAATTTTAAAAGTTTTAAATCTTACTAAAATTTACGGTAAAGGTGAAAACGAGGTAAGAGCGTTAGATGGTGTATCTTTTTCCGTAAATAAAGGTGAATTTGTTGCCATTATCGGTCCGTCTGGTTCGGGAAAATCTACACTGCTACATATTCTCGGTGGTGTTGACCGACCGACAAGCGGTAGCGTGTTTATGGATGGTAAAGACGTTTACTTGCAAAACGAAGAACAGTTGGCGATTTTTCGACGTCGTCAGGTAGGTCTTATTTATCAGTTTTATAATCTTATTCCCGTTCTTAACGTTACTGAAAATATAACCTTGCCCACACTTATGGACGGTCAAAAGGTGAATAATGAAAGATTAAACGAGCT
>JAEIGA010015795.1_pt1 | contig 11491 bp, 7 predicted proteins | sample 9270691 | NCBI WGS metagenome assembly JAEIGA01 (sample SAMN17057246, study PRJNA624740) | gut metagenome | biome: biome; isolation source: fecal sample | host: Bos grunniens | place: China: Xizang | collected 2019
AATGTCGGATCGGCATCCAATACGGATGATGCCGTTTCGCGTGCCAGCTGCACAATCTGTCCGTCGCGGGCAAGGTTGGCCAGTTTGAGGTTGAAGGCAATGCCGCTCTGCTGGGTTCCCTCCAGGTCGCCAGGACCACGGAAGCGGAGGTCGGCCTCGGCAATCTCGAATCCGTCGTTGGTCTCTGTCATTATGTCTATGCGGCGGCGCGTTTCCTTGGACAGGTCGTACTTGGTTACCAAAATGCAGTAACTCTGGCTTGCCCCACGCCCCACACGCCCGCGCAACTGGTGCAATTGCGACAGGCCGAAGCGCTCGGCATTCTGTATGACCATCACCGAGGCATTGGGCACGTTTACGCCAACCTCGATAACCGTAGTAGCCACCAGTATCTGTGTCTCTCCAGAGACAAAGCGCTGCATCTCGGCATCCTTGTCCACAGGCTTCATCTGCCCGTGCACCATGCTGATGCGATACTGGGGAAAAATCTTCTGCAAATGCACGTAGGCTTCCTCCACGTTCTTCAGGTCCAGTTTCTCGCTCTCCTTGACCAAAGGATACACCATATAGACCTGCCGCCCCTCCTGAATCTGCTGGTTGATGCCACGATATAGTTTGTCGGGATTATTGTCATACATGTGCATCGTCTGTATGGGTTTGCGCCCAGGGGGGAGTTCGTCGATGATGGAGACGTCCAGGTCGCCGTACAGCGTCATGGCAAGGGTGCGAGGGATGGGAGTAGCGGTCATCACCAGCACATGTGGCGGTGTAAGATTCTTTTCCCACAACTTGGCACGCTGAGCCACACCGAAGCGGTGCTGCTCGTCGATGACAACAAGACCAAGGTTGCGGAACTGCACATTGTCCTCTATCACGGCATGTGTGCCCACGAGTATCTGCACCTCCCCCGTCTGCAATCCCTCCATCACGGCCTTGCGGCGCTTGCCCTTTACCATACCCGTCAGCAGTTCCACACGCACAGGCATCGTGCCCAGCATCTTCTGGAAAGTGGCAAAGTGCTGTTCGGCAAGTATCTCGGTTGGCGCCATGATACAGGTCTGATAACCGTTGTCCAGGGCTATGAGCATGGTCATCAGTGCCACCATGGTCTTGCCCGAGCCCACATCGCCCTGCACAAGGCGGTTCATCTGCCGCCCGGATTTCATGTCGGCATGCATCTCGCGGATAACCTTCTTCTGCGCCCTTGTCAACTGGAAAGGAAGATTATTGTTGTAGAAACCATTGAAATACTCCCCCACCCTGCTGAACACATGTCCGCGGATAACGCCCTGGCGCACACGGGCATATCGGAGGATAGAAAGTTGCACGTAGAAGAGCTCCTCAAACTTCAGCCTGTAGTTGGCCTGTGCAAGTTCATTGGCCGTAGAGGGATAGTGCGCGGCACGCAAAGCCTCGTCCAGCGACACCATGCACAGGCGGTCCAGCAAATGGCGAGGCAAGGTCTCGGGTATCGTCCCCACCTGCAACTGGCGCAAAAGGGTGCTTGTAAACTTCTCCAGTGTGCGCGAGGAGAGTCCTGCCTTCTTCATGCGCTCTGTTGTCTGATAATAGGGCTGCATGCTCATCTTGCTCAGCATCAGCGTGTCGGCAGGGTCTATATCGGGATGCGTGAGGTTTATCCTGTCGTTGAAAAGCGACGGACGGCCGAAGACAATATAGTCGGTGTGCAGTTTCACCGTCTTCAGTATATACTGCTGGGAGTTGAACCATACACAGTCCACCCAGCCGTACCCGTCAGTAAAATGCCCTATAAGGCGTTTCCTTCTGCCCTCGCCCATCTGCTCAAAACTGATGAATTGTCCGCGAATCTGCACAAAGGGCATGTTGGAAGTAAGTTCCGACGTACGATACAGCCGGCTCCGGTCTATGTGCTTGTAGGGGAAATAGTACAGCAGGTCGCCCCAGGTCTTTAGACCCAGTTCCTTCTGCAAGGTTTCGGCACGCTTCGGACCGATACCCGGCAGATACGTCAACTCTGTTTCAAGAAGAGGAGCGCCCACAAAAAAGATGAAAGTTGCTCAAATACGGTTTCTCCAAAGGACCTTCATGCCTGACGGGCTACAACCCAAGCAACTGATTGTAAATCATGCCCTCGCGCAAGGGAGCAACAGCCTCCTTGCCCAGGAAGTGCTCGGCAATGGCATAGCCAAACTCCATGGCGGCGGCAGGACCACGGCCGGTAATGAACTGACCGTCCTTGGTAACGATGGCGGCGGTGTACTCGGCACCCTTCAACTCTCCCTGCACACCGGGATAGCATGTTGCCTTCACACCCTCCAGGATACCCAGATGGCCATATACCATGGGAGCGGCACAGATGGCGGCAAGAGGTTTGCCCTCGGCATGATGCTTCTGGATGGCCTGGCGCAAGGGTTCGCACTCGTCCAGATTGGTACTGCCTGGCAGTCCTCCGGGCAATACGAGCATGTCGGCACCTGTCAAGTCCACTTCTGAAAGAACAGCATCTGCCACCACTCCCACACCATGGGCGCTATATACTACTTTATCACCGGTAATGCTTACTGTGGTAATGTCCAAACCTGCACGTCTTATAATGTCAAGAGGTGCCAATGCCTCAATGTCCTCAAAGCCTGTTGCTAAGAACTGGTAAATCATAGTATTCTAAGTTTGTTAGGTTTTATAGCGTACAAAGATAATGAAATTCGCTAAAAGAACGAAGGAATATAAATAATAATCGTAACTTTGCGCACGAAAGACATATACAACACGAATGAAGAAACTTCGCTTTGCCATCTTCGGCAACACATACCAGGCAAAGAAATCGGCATGCATAGAGCAACTTCTCGGCATACTCTTGGAGCGTGGCGCGTCCTTGCTTATCGACAGGCAGTTCTACGAATACCTCACCGACAAGCTGGGCATCCTAGTAACTCCAGAGGCATTGATTGAAGGTAACGACTTCCATGCCGACTTCGTCATCTCCATGGGGGGCGATGGCACCTTCCTGGAGGCTGCCCGACGCGTGGGCGACAAAGGTATGCCCATCCTTGGCATAAACATGGGCAGGCTGGGATTTCTGTCTGACTACCAGGCAGAAGACATAGCATCTGCCATCGACCACATCTACAACGACACATACCGCATTGAGGAGCGAACGGTGCTGATGGTGGAAAAGGACGGCGATGACATACAGGGCTATCCCTACGCCCTGAACGAAGTAGCGGTGCTGAAGCACGACATCTCCTCAATGATAAGCATAGACGTGGAGATAAACGGGGAGTTCCTCACTACATACCAGGCCGACGGCCTCATCGTGAACACCTCAACAGGAAGTACCGGCTATGCCCTGTCCGTAGGCGGTCCCATCATAGTGCCAGGTACAAAAATCATTGGCTTGGTTCCGGTAGCGCCACACTCGCTGACAGTACGCCCCCTGACACTTTCTGCCGATGCCATCGTACGCATGAAGGTGAAAAGCCGTTCGCACAACTTCCTGCTTTCCGTGGACGGACGTAGCGAATCTGCCACCGAGGATACAACCATAACCATACGCAAGGCTCCCTACACCATCAACGTGCTCAAGCGCAGCAAGGGCAGTTTCTTCTCCACACTGAGAGACAAACTCATGTGGGGAGCAGATTCCAGAGAATAGGACACGAATATGGCAACACCCCAACAGATAAGCCACCTGTTTGCCTGGTTCTGGAGAACAAGCCACGGCATCAGAATGAAGTCCATAGTGAACATCGTCCTTGGGCTGATTGTCGTAGCCATGGACTTTGCCTTCATCTGGGCAACAAAGATGACCATAGACACAGCAACCGGCGAAAGCGCACATCCGCTATGGATGGGGTGCGCATTGCTCATTGGCATAGGACTGACAAACATCTCCATTTCCTTTGCACGCCAATGGAGCAGTGCCCTGTTGGGTGTAAAGAGCCAGAACCTGATGCAACTGAGAGCCTTTGCACGACTCATGCACAGCGTGTGGAAGGGCAAGGAGCAGTTCCACTCGGGCGACGTGATGAACCGCCTGATACGCGATGCCAACGAAATCACCTCCGTCATCACCGACACCCTGCCTGCCGCCCTCTGTGTCTGCGTGCGCCTGGTCTTCGCCTTCCTCTACCTCTTCCACTTCGACCCCTGGCTGGCACTTATAGTCCTCGTTGTGGCACCGCTCTTCCTGCTGCTCAGCAAGATATACATCAAGAAGATGCGGATACTGACACGTGAGATACGCAACACAGACAGCCGCATACAAAGCATCCTGCAAGAGAGCATCCAGCACCGCATGGTACTGAAGACCCTGGAACAGACCGATGGCATGGTGGAGCGCTTGTCGCAGACTCAGGGCAGATTGCAGGATCAGGTAAAGCACAAGACCCTGTTTTCCAGTTTCAGCAATCTCACCGTCAACCTCGGTTTCACGGCAGGCTACCTGCTCACCTTCATCTGGGGTGTCTACCGTCTGGATGCCGGTGCCATAACATACGGTACCATGCTGGCGTTCATACAGTTGGTTGGTCAGATACAAGGTCCGTTCCGCGAGATGACACGCTTCGTGCCCACCATCATCGGAGCACTCACAGCAGCCGAGCGTATGGAGCAACTGGAACAGACTCCCATGGAGGAGACCACCCAAAAGCAGCTCTTCCCCCACGGGGCAGGCATACGCCTAAGCAGTGTCACCTACCGCTATCAGGACGGGCACCGCAATATTCTGGACAATTTCTCCTTCGACTTCACTCCGGGCGGCACAACTGCCATTCTGGGCGAGACTGGTGCCGGCAAAACAACGCTCATACGCCTCATCCTGGCTCTGCTCTCCCCCACTCAGGGACGTGTGGAGTTCTACGACGAGAACTCTTCTGCTACGGCATCTCCAGATACCCGTTGCAACCTTGTCTACGTTCCCCAGGGCAACACCCTGCTCAGCGGCACCATCCGCGACAATCTGCTTCTGGGCAATCCTGACGCCACCGAAGAGGATATGCACAGGGCCATCGACATGGCATGTGCCGACTTCATCCTCTCGCTCCCCGATGCCCTGGACACCGTCTGCGGCGAAGGCGGAACTGGTCTGTCGGAAGGACAGGCCCAGCGCATTGCCATTGCCCGCGCGCTCCTGCGCCAGGGCAACATCCTCCTACTGGACGAAGCCACCAGCGCCCTGGATACCGAAACAGAGCGCCAGCTGATAGAAAACATTGCCCTGCAAGCCAAGGAGAAGCACCAGACCATCCTCTTCATCACCCACCGCCCTGCCGTAGTGGAATATTGCGAGAAGACTCTGAGACTGAAAAGGACGGAATAAAGCAGGCATCCTCCCCTGAACTTAAACCCAAATCACCCTTATCTTTATCTCACGCAAAGCAGGCAAAGGTTATTACCTATCATTGACCGTTCCTTTTAAGGTGGTTCGAGAAGCCACCCTAAACACCATTATCCATCGAGATTGGGATGCATATAACCTAACGCCAAGCATAGCTATATTTGACGATAGAGTTGAGTTTCAGAATCCCGGTGACTTCCCTCTCGGAAGCACATACAAGGATTTTATAAACAATCCCCATTCGTCACCAGTTAACCCTAAGATTGCGGATGTGTTCTTCAAAAGCAGTTTGATGGAGGCATGGGGACGAGGTATTGCCAATATTTTTGATGAGTGCGAAAAATATGGTTTGCCAACTCCGGAATTTAAGGTCGGGCACAAAATAGTGACGCTTGTAATCCGATTCAAAAACTCGATTATTCCACATAGGAAAGGTGATGACCCTGTAAATGACCCTGTAAATGACCCTGTAAATGACCCTGTAAAAGGTGTATTAAAAGATATCTTTGAAATTATAAAGAATAATCCAGGAATACAGAAACCGGCTATAGCATCTCATATAGGAAAAAGTGAAGCAACCGCTAAAAGGCATCTAAAACAACTGGTGGAACGTAACCTTATTGAATACAAAGGCTCAGATAAAACTGGAGGCTATTATCCGAAAGAATAGAAGTTTGCACCATACCCTAAATAACAGAACCCGCCAGCAGTTCTTACGAGATGCTGACGGGTTCTGTAATTATTTATTTGCTTCAAACTCCTATTTCTTGGGAACTCTTCGATATCTTTGATTATTGGCCGTAGGATTCTCTGGGTTTGTCATTTCCAAAACGCCCATATCCAAAAGTGGCTGTATATGTCTTTGACGATTCTTGGATTGGTTGGTAATGCCCAATCTATCCATAATTTCTTGTGCAGTGCGTGGTATTGAGCAGAAGTTTCGTATATCTTCTTGCTGCTTTGTCAATTTAGGATGACTTAGTTCCTTTTCGTCTTTCACTTGGTTACTTCCTTCGTCTGACTTGGTTACTTGGTTACCATTCTCGTCCTGCACTTGGTTACTTTTCTCATCCGACTTAGTTACTTGGTTACCATTCTCATCTAATCGAGGAATGATAATAACAAACTCGTTCAGATTTTCATCATTCTTAAATTCCGGTTTAATACTGCTTTTATGACTTCAAATTAGAAGCAGGTAAAAATCAATCTAAATCATCGTTTTTACCTGCCTAATAAGGCAATTTACAACTTCATTGAATTCCCACGCTTTTGATCCTGCTCATATCTACCGATGGCGACATCATCCACCTCACGATGGACACCCTTGCCTTGGGCTATGCGATTCCCGCTATTAGGGCTCGCTCGGGACTTACACCCGTTAGCTAATGCTCATGCTGAGCGTACGCAAAATGTCCCGTTTATTGCGCAAAAAACGGGACAAAATCACAAAAAAATAATATTAGGTATTCCTTGTTTAACTCCTATTCTTCTTCAATATTTGTACAACAGACAGGTATTCCTACCAATTGGAAGAATGAGCCACTTTGGAGGTAAGCAGCGAGCCTATCACGAGTGAGCCAGTAAATGGCGCGAATGAGCTTACTACACAATTTGGCGCGAATCTTGGCGCAAACGAGCATTGTATATTACATATAAAGAATACATAAGTAAGCAAGTGCAAACCTAAATTACCTCTTCCATTTGCTATTCCAGAAAAAACTTGTATCTTTGTTCGTGAATTCCGTTACCACAGCGGTGGTGTGAGGAAGGATCTTACCGAATAAGGTGTTATTGAAATTATCTTCATAAGTGAAATTCTCGCAAAATTCCATTTAGAGTGAAGATGATAGCGATAGCACCACATCGTTGGTATGTACAGCCATTATTGGCTACCTGCATATCCTTTGGTGTGGGCTATTGCTTTATCCACTCTAAGGGCAATGCGAGAAGCCTCACTTTAGGATAAAGCAAATATAGTTCCCACACCTTTATTTTATACTCACTGCTCTCTTCTGGGAATTGGGAGGCGCAAAAAATATAAAGATGAAAAAACATCTACACAATTCCTTGCGGGCGCTGTTCCTATCCCTGGCAGTGCTCCTGTCCCTGCCCATGCTGGCAGAACAGGTTGAGATTGGTGGGATAAATTATGACATTAATGCAGAGACGAATCAGGCTACTGTTATAGAGAAGAGCAGTGGCGAGTATCCTGGTGAAGTTGTTATCCCGGAGTCAGTGGAGCACGAGAGCACTGCATATAGAGTGACGAGCATAGGGGAGTATGCTTTCTGGAATTGCTCTGGTTTGACCTCGGTTACTATCCCCAATAGTGTGACGAGCATAGGGTTTCAGGCTTTCTGGAAGTGCTCTGGTTTGACCTCGGTTACTATCCCCAATAGTGTAGAGAGCATAGGGGAGCAGGCTTTCTGGAATTGCTCTGGTTTGACCTCGGTGACTATCGGTAATAGTGTGACAAGCATAGGGGAGCAGGCTTTCTATTGTTCCACTGCATTGAAGAACGTCTACTGCTATGCAGAGAATGTGCCTTCGACAGGTAGTAATGTTTTTCTCTCGTCTAATTATAGCAATGCTACCCTGTATGTTCCTGCTGGTTCTATTGAGAGTTATAAGAATACAGAACCTTGGAGTGTTTTCGGAACTATTGTTGCCATTTCTACAGAGGTTGAGATTAATGGGATAAACTATGACCTTAATGCAGAGACAAAGCAGGCTGCTGTTATAGCGAAGAGCAGTGACAAGTATTCTGGTGATGTTGTTATCCCGGAGTCTGTGGTGTACGAGGACGCGGCATATAGTGTGACGAGCATAGGAGATCATGCTTTTGATGGTTGCTCTGGTTTGACCTCGGTTACTATCCCCAATAATGTGACAAGCATAGGGGATAGGGCTTTCCGTGATTGCTCTGGCTTGACCTCGGTTACTATCCCCAATAGTGTGGCGAGCATAGGGAATTATGCTTTCTATAAATGCTCTGGTTTGACCTCGGTTCATATTTCTGATATTGCAGCATGGTGCAATATAGATTTTAGTGGCGAGTACCCTAATCCTTTATCTTATGCTAACCTTTTATATTTGAATGGAGTAGAGGTAAAGGATTTGGAAATCCCCAATAGTGTGACGAGCATAGGGAAGGGTGCTTTCTCTAATTGCTCTGGTTTGACCTCGGTTACTATCCCCAATAGTGTGACGAGCATAGGGGAGAAGGCTTTCCTTGGTTGCTATGGTTTGACCTCGGTTACTATCGGCAATAGTGTAGAGAGCATAGGGAGTAGTGCTTTCTTAGGTTGCTCTGCTTTGCCCTCGGTTACTATCCCCAATAGTGTGAAAAGCATAGGGAATGCTGCTTTCTCTGGTTGCTCTGATTTGACCTCGGTTACTATCCCTAATAGTGTGACGAGCATAGGGCATACTGCTTTCTCTAATTGCTCTGCTTTGACCTCGGTTACTATCCCCAATAGTGTTACGAGCATAGAGTGGGGTGCTTTCTCTGGTTGCTCTGGTTTGACCTCGGTTACTATCCCCAAAAGTGTGACGAGCATAGGGTGGAGCGCTTTCGAGGGTTGCTCTGGTTTGACCTCGGTTCATATTTCAGATATTGCTGCATGGTGCAATATTGAATTTGATGATAATCCTTTAACTTATGCTCATCACATATATATGAATGGAGAAGAGGTAAAGGATTTGGTAATCCCCAATAGTGTGGCGAGCATAGGGGGGAGGGCTTTCTCTAATTGCTCTGCTTTGACCTCGGTTACTATCGGCAATAGTGTGACGAGCATAGGGGATGGTGCTTTCGAACATTGCTCTGGTTTGACCTCGGTTACTATCCCCAATAGTGTGACGAGCATAGGGTCGAGTGCTTTCGAATCTTGCGAAGGTTTGACCTCGGTTACTATCGGCAATGGTGTAACGAGTATTGGAGATAGGGCTTTCTATTATTGCTACAAACTCCTTGATGTCTATTGCTATGCAGAGAAGGTGCCTTCTACGGAGAGCGATGCTTTTGACGCTGATGGTATTGCAAATGCTACCCTTCACGTTCCTGCCAATGCTGTTAAAAGTTATGGTGCCAGCTGGACAAGTTTCGGAACGATTACCAGCACAGTCGAGGTTTCTTCTGTAGGCTATGCCACATTGTTCCTGGATTATGATGCAGAGATTCCTGAGGGTATAGAGGCATATATTGCCAAGGAGGTAGTTGGCGAGAACTTGAAGATGGAAAAGGTGGAGAATCAGGAAGGTCTGCTTCCAGCAGAAACTGGCGTTATCATCAAGGCCGAGGCGGGCAAATATGATTTTAACCTGTACCCCAACGCCAATTCTGTTTCCGTAGACGGCAATCTCTTTGTGGGTTCTGCCATTGAAACAGAGATAACAGCCGAGGATAATACTTCATACTATATCCTTTACGCTACAGATGATAATGTGGGAATGTACCCAGTGAAATTGGTTGATGGCGCATTCGTCTGCAAGGCCAACAAGGCATATCTGCCCATTTCTTCCGCTACTGCCCGTATCTACTTCGACTTCGGCACAGAGACTGGCATCCTTGAAACGGAAAACGGAAATGTGAAAGCAGAAAACTGCTATGATCTGTCCGGTCGTCGTGTACAGAAGGCTCAGAAGGGCATCTACATTGTGAACGGCAGGAAAGTGGTGAAGTAAGGGCAAAAACGAATAATTAAACGATTACGATAACGATGACGATAACTCTGTACTCTGTCATCTGTACTCTGTACTCTGTCATCCGTAATCCGTAATCTAAACAAAAACTACAATTATGAAAAAGAAATATATCGCACCTTCTATTGAAGTAATAAAGGTACAGCCTGCCAATATCATAGCTGAAAGTATAGGCTTCTACGACCAGCAGATGGACTCTGACTATATGCTGGGTCGTGACAACTACTATGACAACAACATCTGGGGCGAGTAATAAATTGATAAATTAAGGTAAATTTTAACTGATTACAGATTACATTATTCGCGCACATTTGCGTATAACTGTAATCTGTAATCGGTTTGTTTTTATAAACCTGGGAAAACTAACCTTTCTTCCTGAATATCACCCATTCGTTCATGACGAAATTGAAGATGCCGGAGAAGACGAGGGCAATGAGGTTGCAAAGGACAACATTGAGCCCAGCAAAATGGCGAATGAGAATGAAGGGGACCATCTTGATTAGGAAGGCTGCTATGCAGGAAACATTATAGGGAAGGAAGCGTGTCCAAAATCCTCGGGCAGAGCGCTCGCCCACCCTGTCCTTCCACACAAAGAAATAGGCAAGGGTGTAGTTGGTAAGCACAGCACATTCAAATGAGACTGTAGGTGCTATGAAAAGGCCCACAATCTCGGATTCAGCAAAGAGCACCTCTGCCAGAAGCCACATCACACCGCAATCCACCGCCGTGCCGCCAAGGGTAGAGAGCATAAACTTGAGGTATCTGAGCAACTTTTCCATTTTCTTCAGCATTTTTTATCGGCGGACAGGAAGGTCCGGCAGATATGTATGAAAAAAAAGAAAGAGGAGGGACACACTTGCCCTCCTCCTCATAAATATTCCGTCTTTATTTTTTCTTGATGAGCGGGTCAATCTTGGCGAAGTACTTGCCGTCCTTTATCAGACTGCTGAAGTAGGTGAAGACAAGAATGGCCAGAACCACGAAACCGGCAAAGTCCATACTGAGCAGAGTACCGCTCAAAGGACCTACGGTAACAGGAACAGAAACCGTGTGCAGAGGTTCAACGAAGAACCAGATGGTGTTCAGGATAATCATCATGACACGCAACTCGGTGGGACCGAACTTGCCGTATGTCAGCTTGAACTCGTTCTTCAAATGTGCACAAATCATCACATAGACCTCCATACCGAGATACACGCAGAACAGCAGCAGGCCCATCCAGAAGTGCATATAGGCAGAGAAGCCAAGACCACCGAAGATGAAGAACTCTGCCACGCAATCCATGTTGTGATCAATGTAGAAACCATACAGGGGACGTGACTGGTTGCGCACACGGGCTATGGTGCCGTCCAGCGAGTCGCCCACCCAATGGAGCACGTAGCCCAGAGATGCGAGCCACAACCATGCGGGGTCATAGTTTGTGAGCAGATAACCTGCTGCTATCAGCATTGCTGCAAACAGGCTGAACCA
>JAEIGA010015796.1_pt1 | contig 11491 bp, 11 predicted proteins | sample 9270691 | NCBI WGS metagenome assembly JAEIGA01 (sample SAMN17057246, study PRJNA624740) | gut metagenome | biome: biome; isolation source: fecal sample | host: Bos grunniens | place: China: Xizang | collected 2019
TGACCTGTTCCCGTGCATCCACACGAAGGGCATGAAGCTGCGCCGCACGGTAGAATACTATCAGTGGGTAGAGAACCAATCCACTCGTGAGGAGAAGCAACTGGGTGGTAGCGTAAAGAAGATTACCACCTATACATACACTACCAAGTGGGTAAGCTCCCCCGTGGATTCCTCCAGCTTCAAGGAGCCGGGGCATGACAACATCGTTTTCTACCAAGGTGCAAAGAATCACAGCCAGCAGGCGGAGAACGCCACCTTCGGTGCATTCACGCTGACCAAAGCCCAGATTGGCCGCATCGGTGGTGAAAAGCCCCTGCCCTTGGCTGACATCCAATGGCCTGAGGACCTTGCAGGTCGCACCACGGTGAATGCAGACGTGCTTTACATCGGCGCACCCGCAGGCTATATGCCCGCAATGCAGCCCGGCATGCAACCCGGAATGATGAACCGCATGACACCCGCTCCCGGTACTCAGCCCGGGGTGGTGCCTCCCGGCATGGTGCAGACGGTAGCCACGCAGCCTGTTCCCGCAGAGCGCATCATGATGCCGATTGATGTCCTTAACGGCGGTTTCGTGACAGTTCCGAGCATCCAGACTCAGCGCATAGCGGTGTACACTGTTGACGGCGCAAACTTCATCCTTACACCCGATGGCAATGCTACGCCGGTAATGCCCAACGGCATCTACTACGCCGGTAATCTCCACGCCATCACCGAAACCGTACCGGGCAACGGCTTTGTGTTCTACCAGGGTGCCAAGAACCCGCTTTTCGTCAACATAGCTAACTACGGCTCCCTGCCGCTGTTCAAGATGCAGAACAAGGAGTTCGTGCGTTTGCCGGATGGCTCTCTTACCCCTGTTACCTCGGTAAATGGCGCACGCCAGGTATGCATCAACGGCACCTATTTGGCCGCCACCATCTCACGCGAGGCTCAGATGGCAGCTCCGACCTACGCCCCCGTGCAGCAGCCGATGCCGGTAGCCCCCATGCCCGGTCAGCCCGGCGTTGTAACACCCATGCCCGGTCAGCCCGGCGTTGTAGGCGCCCCCATGAGCACGGCGAATCCCTCCACCCCGCGAGTAGGTGATGTGCGCATCAAGTGGGTCTATGTACCGGATACCATGCCTGTTTCCATCATTGCCCAGCAGACGGGTAACACCTTCTCCCCCTACATTGCAGAAAACGGCGAGGAGGTAGACTTGCTGCAGGTAGGCACCCACAACAAGAAAGCCATGTTCCAGAAGGCTCATGATGCCAACACGATGATGACTTGGCTGATTCGCTTCGGTGGCTGGTTGATGATGTTCATCGGTCTGAACATGATTCTCAAGCCGCTGGCCGTCCTCGGCGATGTGGTTCCCTTCATCGGCAGCATCATCGGCTTCGGCAACAAGCTCATCGCGTTCGTGATTTCCTTGGTTGTAGCCTTGGTGGTAATCGCCATTGCCTGGCTCTTCTACCGCCCGGTGATTGGTATTACACTGCTGGCAGCCGCTATTGGTCTCATCGTGTGGCTGAAGACGCGTAAGAAGAAACCCGCCAAAGCCGAAGAAACTGCAGCAGGAGAGTAAACACGCTCTTCCGACTGCCAAAACACCCAACTTTAACATGCAGGGAGCAATTGCTCCCTGCATTATCATCTCAAAAAAGACCGGGGAAACATACACAAACTACATTTAAAACTTTCATTTTCACCGAAATAGTGTAACATAACAAAGAAGATTTTGACCATGAAACATTTTTACGCCTTATTTGCCAGTGTCACAGCCATCTGCTCCCATACAGTGGCTCGAGAGATGGTGCAGACTGCCCTGATACCGCAAGAGCTTGGGGACTGTACACTGACGCTTATCGGCACCAAAGAAGGGAAACACTGCACGTACAAAATGGGCTACAGCACCCCCATGCCCAAGTTGAAAATCTTTGTCTGGCAACCGAGTGGTGCTACTGCGGAAATTTCATTTGATGGCGTGGGTGATGGCTGCGCCGTACACTTTACCGGCACGCTGACCGTCAAGAAACGCGAAGGTAACACATACACCTTCAGCGCACAAGGTGAAATGCTGGGGTTCGAAGGTGAGCCCCGGCAAGACATTACCGCCACGCCACACACCATCATCATCACCCTTAACCCGGAGGCCTGACCATGCTGGTATACGTAGACAACAAAGAAGTCACCATCTTCGCAGGCGCAACGGCACTGGATGCCCTGCGCCGCTATTGCACGGATGAGGGCATCTCCCTGCCCGAGGGCGAGTTGTACGATGCTTGGGGCAACGTCATCGCCTCCGATAGCCCCATGTGCGATGGCCGCCACATTTTCACCAAATCACCCCGTTAATTTTAACCACTCACCACTGAACACATGAAAAAATCTAGTTTTCTCGCCTTTATCGCCATGCTCGGCACTGCTCTGGCAGAGCAAGTTACCGTACTGGGTATTAACGACATGCACGCCAACATAGACGGCATGCCTCAGCTGGCCACCTGCGTGAAGCAGGAGCGACTGAACGACCCCGGCCTGCTGCTGATGGCAGCCGGCGACAACCGTACCGGCAATCCCTATGTCGACAACGGCAACCGCCCCGGTATCCCGATGGTGACCCTCATGAACCACATCGGCTTTGACCTGTCCACCTTCGGCAACCACGAGTTTGACGCCGGCACGGCAGCCCTCCGTGACTACATCAATGCAGCAGAGTTCGACTTCGTATGCGCCAACATTTTCACGACGGACACCCAGGGCATCAACGTGAAGCCCTACAAGATATTCGAGCGCAACGGCGTACGCATCGGCGTGCTGGGGCTCGTGCAGGTCGGTGAGAATGGCATTCCGGATGCCCACCCGGACAAGTGCCAAGGGCTGCAATTCGCCTCGCCGTACGACACCGCTGCCTGTTACAAGCACCTGCGTGCTCACTGCGATGTGCTCATCATACTCACCCACTTGGGCTTTGAAGACGACATCAAACTGGCTCGTATGTTCCCGGAGGCAGATGCCATTATCGGCGGCCACAGCCACACCCGAGTCAATAATGGGCACATAGAAAACGGTGTTCTTATCACCCAATCAGAAAATAAGCTTAAATACCTGACCCGCCTCACCTTTGAGGTGGAGGACGGCAAGGTGGTCAAGAAGCAATCCGAATTGATACCCTTGAGCGACTTACCGGCAGATGAAGCCACCGCTGAGCTGGTAGAGAAGACCAAGAGCCTGCCCTTCTTCAAGCGCCAGCTGACCACGGTCAAGCGCGATATTACCCGCCGTGAGAGCTTGGGCTGCATGATGGCGGATGCCCTCTGCGTGCGCGCCATCACGGATATCGCCATCGTCAACCTCGGTGGCGTGCGCTTGGATGACTTCCCCGCCGGCCCGCTCACTGTGGCAGATGTATACCGCATGGATCCCTTCGGCAATGCCATCGTCCGCACCACGATGAGTGGCAAAGAGCTGATTGCCTTGCTGGAGAGCATTCCCGGCACCGACCACTACGGCGCACCCTGCGTAGCCGGCATGACATACAAGGCAGTCAAACCGGCTGCAGAGCTCAAGCCCATGCGCATTACAGAAGCCAAACTGGCAGACGGTACGCCCATCGACCCGAATGCCCTTTACACCGTGGCTTATAACTCTTACATCGCCTCCACCACATCCGCCCCGCCCGCCAATCCGGGTGTAGCCATCGACAGCGATGGTGCGGAATGCCTCATTCGCTTCCTTGAGAAGAAAAACGAGGTGGATTACGCAGACGTATCTCGCGTCGAGGTTCAAATCGAAAACTAAACGCCTGAGTATATGAAAAAATCCATTTTACTCTCTCTTGTCGGGCTGCTGAGCAGTGCATTTGCTGAGCAGGTCACCGTTCTGGGCATCAATGACATGCACGCGAACATCGATAGCGTACCCCGATTGACCACCTGTGTGCAGCAAGAACGAGCCAAAGCCCCGCAGCTGCTCCTGCTCTCCGCCGGAGATAACCGCACAGGCAGCCCGTATGTGGACTGTGGCGACCACCCCGGCGCCTCAATGATTATGCTCATGAACCACATCGGCTTTGACCTGTCAGCACTGGGTAATCATGAGTTCGATGGCGGTCCGGCAGCGTTGGCTCATTGCATCAACACGGCGAACTTCGAGTTTGTGAGCGCCAACGTGTTCCCCTCTGATTCGCATGGCATACAAATCAAACCATACAAGATTTTCGAGCGCGACGGCGTGCGCATCGGTGTGGTGGGTTTGCTGCAGGTAGATGCTAACGGTCGGCCGGATGCTCACCCGGACCAGTGCAAGGGTATCGGCTTCCTTAATCCGCTGGAAGTTGCCCCGTACTTCCGTTACCTGCGTAGCCAGTGTGATGTCCTCATTCTGCTGACGCACTTGGGATTCGAGACGGACATTGAGCTTGCACGCATATTCCCGGAGGCGGATGCCATCATCGGCGGGCACAGCCACACCCGCGTGGAAAACGGGCACGTAGAAAACGGCGTGTTGATAACCCAGACGCAGAACAAGCTCAAGTACATCACCCGCCTTACCTTCGAGGTTGAGGATGGAAAAGTGCTCAGCAAGAAAGCCGAACTGCTGCCGCTGGGTAATTACGAGGCAGATGCCGCCACCGCCGCCATGGTGGAGCAGATTAAGGCTCAGCCATTCTTTAAACGCGTACTTTCCACCGTGAAACGCGATATCAACAGCCGCGAGAGCCTCGGTTGCATGATGGCGGATGCCATTCGCAACTGCGTGGGCACGGATATTGCGGTTGTCAACATGGGCAACGTCCGCTTAGACTCCTTCCCTGCCGGCCCCATCACTGTGGCAGATGTGTACAGTCTTGACCCCTTCGGCAATGATACGATTCGCATGACTGTGACCGGTGAGGAGCTTCTCCGCGTGCTGGAAAACATCACCCAAAACGATGATCACGGCGCCCCCTGCGTATCCGGCATGAGCTACAAGGCAACATGGCTCAAGGGTGCGGACAGAATGCGCATCACCTCCGCCTGCTTGGCAGATGGTACTCCGATTCAGCCGGAAGCCCGATATACACTGGCCATCAACTCATACCTGTGCGCTACGACGGAAGCCATGCCCGCAGACCCGGGAGTCTCCGCCCATACGGATGGAGCAGCTTGCATGATTAAATACTTGGAGACGCAGCAGGAAATCGACTATGCGGGAGTTTCCCGAGTAGAGGCAACAAAGGAGTAATACCACGACAATGGCAAAGGAAAAGAAAGGGAAAAAAAAGGAGCTCAGCGGTGGGGAAACGTTGTGGCTGTTCATCAAAGAAGTTTCCGGAGCCTTGGGGCTGATTGCCTTCGGTTGCGTACTATACTACTATGCGGAAGACATCAGCGCGTGGTTCGGTAATATGGTACAAGAGGCTTTTAACTCCGTATTCGGTGAACCTCAACCCTGATTTCAGCCAAAGTTCGATGAAAACCCTGTTTTTACTATTCATGTTGCCCGTGGTAGGGGCATCGGCACACGCGGAACAAGCGGCGCTGCAGCAGACAGCGCACACGGTGCCGGATTCTCTGGACGGCAAACAAATGGTGCTGACTTTTTGCGTAGCGGAAGAGACAAAAGCGCAAAGAGGAGAGCTGCCGGGCATGTGGCAAGCATGTGCGCGCTCGCCCATGGCGCTGCAGTTCCCCGTGGGCTGCGGTAACAGCTACACTTACCAACGGCATGAGCAGACGCCCGATACACCGTGGCCCCCGGTCACAGTAACATACGAGCCGACGGAAAGCTGCATCCTCATCACCGGCAATGACATGTACGTGAAGCTTGCGCTCAGTTTCAGTTCCTCCTCACACGGCAAAGCCGATATAGAGTGGCGAGGGGAAGATGGCACTTGGTATGCCCGTGGCGCAGATTTTACCATAAGCGCCACATCATCCACCGCCGGGCTGCTTACCATGCCTCAGGCAGAGGCTTGTGACGGCGCAATACAAAGTGTCGATGACGGGCTGGCTGATTTGGTGCGCGAGCTGGAGCAGCGCAGCTACAAAACAGCTGTGGAGCGCCTGTACCAAAAACGATTGCTCACCGTTCTGCCGCAGATTATGGAGGGAGCCCCCGTCGACAACATCATTTCCAATGCTAACGGCACGACTGCCCTGCACAATGCCTGCGGGCTCAGTCACGTAGAGCTCGTGCAGTGGTTGGTGGACCACGGCGCAAATCTGAATGCAAAAACGGCTAAGGGAGCCACGGTGGATGACTGCGTAGGAGGTCCGAATGCCAAAGCCATACGCGCCATCCTCAACAAAGCACGCCGTACAAAATAACCACACGGACATCATTTCAACAAACACCATTAACAACATGCTCAAAAAATTCGTTTTCTCATGGATTCCTCTGCTGGCGCTGAGCTTCAGTGCCGTTGCGGATGCGCAGACAGCCCCCAAGCGCGACATCGGTTACGCGGAATATTACCTCAAAGAGTTCGAGGCGGAAGTCAAACGGGCCAACGGCAATGCCAACACCTTGTTCCGCAATAAGAATGAAGCGCTTTCACGCGTGCAGGCACTGGTTAAGGCCTACCCGAATGACCCCGCCGTGCAGGCGCTCTATGAGCGCACCCGCGCCGCGCTGATGATGAGCAAGGGCAACTACCAACAAATTACCCCGGCCATGGTGGCCTACCTCAACAATGAGAAACAACTGCGAGAGCGCTATGCCAAGCTCAGCATGGACAAGTGGCAAGAGCTACTGCAAGGGCGTGAGCTTATCACTAGGGCATTCCCCTCGGTAGAGCCTCTCAAGTGCGACGAAGCCACCAACCCCACAGGGAAAACCATTGTGCTGCCCGGCGTCAAATACCCCGATAACCAGTTCGTGGGCGCTTCCGGTGAGTATATCGTTGTCGGCAAGCCGTCTACCGGCTTCTATTTCGTGAACATCGGCGGCAGAGAATGGCTCGGACCGTATGAAGCCATCAAGCGTTTCCGCCGCGAGGTGGATGCATCCCTCGGTGAAAACCTTGAATTCACCGTTCTGGGCAAAATCACCGGCCCGGCCTTCGAAATACCCGGCAACCGCCGCACCAACATGGCTTGGGGGTGGGTCGTGGAGCCGGAAGCGCTCTATATCGATGGGCGCATTGTGGCAAGCTTTGATGCCAACCATGAACAGGGCGGCACCTTCGTGGAGGAGGACAAGGTAGCCGGTATCAAAAACAGCTGGTACACTGAAAAATCCGTTCCGCAAGACGCAACTCCCGAGCGAGTGATGGAAATCTTCCTCGCTGCCATCAAAGAAAAGAACTTTGAGCTGTACAAGCAGTGCATCAACCCCGAACGCTATGCAACGGAGACGGCGGAATCTCTCCTGCGCTATCACTGGGATTTACACCAGCAGCGACTGCACGGCGAATACGTGCACGCCGTGTTCAGTGATACCAAGATTGTTGTACACAAGGGGCACGATGATAAGAATGACCTGGAAAACTTCTTCTTGGATGACACCCAGCGCGACCGTCTCACCAAGATGCAGGGTGAAAAGGTGGAACATGCCACGGTGAAGAGTCAAGCCTTCGACGAAAACGGCAAACAGGTCGGCGAGAAAAACACCCACAAACTTATCCGCAAAGGTGGCGATAAAGGTCGCTGGTATGTGGATGACTACGAAATCCGCTTCTGATGCCATCTGATTTTTAACAATAAACATTTTAACGAAACATGAAGTTTAAGAACATTATTTTGTGCTGCGCCGGAACGGCGGCATTTCTTGCCCCGCAACTGCCGGCGGAGGAGGAAGGATTCGTCTTCACGGAAGAGGAAGTAGCAGCTTACGAGGAAGAAGCCCGCAAATTAGAATCCATGCTTCACAATGAGGCGGAGTTCAACCGCGCCTGCTCCCTTGAGTATAACCGCCTCATCATGAATATCGGTAACTGTTTCCGAGCCCTCAGAAAAGCTTCAGACCCGGCGGAATGCACAAGTGATCAATACCTTGCAGACATCCACAGGCAATATGCCGAGGTATTGGTCAGTCAATTCGGTGTGGACCCTGCCACCGGTACCATTAACAAAGGAGCCTTCACCCGTGCGAACCTGGCAAAGGCAAAGCCATACCTGTCACCTGCCACGTATGCGGCAATTGACGCGAATATGACCCGAGCCGAAATCATGTTGAGGTTCTACATGGGAGCTTTTGCCAAGGGGTGTGCGCTCTTTAATGAGGATTTTTATTTTGAAGTGCAAACAGTCGCTCGCTTCAAACTGTATCTTGAAACAAGTGAAGCCGGAAAGGTTGACGAAGAATACCTGACGGTCTGGAACTTTTTTGCCAACAAGCGAGCCTTTGATGATGCCGGTATTGAATCGTATATCAAGCATTCCTCCCATCCCCACGAAAACGCTATCCACTTCCTCGAAGTGTACGGAAAGAATTTAAGCACCGGCGAGCGCAATGAATGGTACGAGGAGGCTTGCTTTCTCATTCCGAATAACTATCCCTTGAAATATGTCAATATGCGGGAAGAGGGCTGCACCTACACCGGTGAGGCTTTTCACCTTCTTTTTTACGAAGGCATGTTGAGGTTGTGGCCGCAAGCTCGCATTGACGAAGCAAGGGAATACGGACAATCCATCGTGGATGCTTTCAACAGCTCTGCTTTCCTCCGTGAGTTCAATGCTTACAAGGAAGCTGCGCAAAATGGGCCAAAGGATATTTATACGCAGACATATAATCAACTCAACGATTATGTTGGCTCGCAGGCTTACCAATTTGCGGAGCTCCTGTGTGACTTGGAGGACTACCTGAAAAGCAACACGAAGTTCCTCGAAAACCGGGAAAAAGCAAAGGGGCAAACGGTGCTGGACAACGCCAAGGGCGCCTTGGCTGAACTGCGAAGCACCCTCAAGCGCCTTCTCATGACGGCCGTGGATGAGGTTCCCAAAAATCACCCCGCGGCAAATAATTATTAAACGAGGGGCTGAAGCACGCAAATTTCGGAGACAAATCAAATGAAGAAGCTCCTTTATACTGTCACGTTTGTAGTCTTATTGGGTACATGCCCGGAGGTGAACGCCACGCAGCAAAATATCGGGTTTGATGGCAGTAATCCCACTGCCACAAGCCATCTTCATGAGCAACTCTGCAAGACCACAACAGTAACAGCCTACATCAATGACAAGGAATATGCCCTTACTGAGGCTGAGACAGCACAGCTGCTGCAGCTGTTGCAAGGAGCTCAGGCAGCTGCTCCGCGTTGCGCTCCGGATGATTGCTTCTACCTGAATTTTACCGCGGCGGATGGCACTTGGCTCATGTCCTTGCCGGTGCAGAACACACCGGAGGGCATTACGCTGCTTTTCCTCAAGTTGCAAGGCAACAATGCAGCAGGGCCACTCCAAAACTGGTGGAGTGGTGTAACAAGTAGACTGGGTCTGTAAATAACCGTGAATCCCTTCCGTTGATGAAAACGCTCCCCTTAGCTCTGTTATTCGGGGTAGTCCCCTGCATTCAGGCGGCGATAGCGTCGCCAAGCTCAGCAGCTGGTTACACAATCTTTGTTGACCTATACCAAGCTCAGCAATGCAGCACGGAAATGTACCAAGAACCTACCGGCGCTTGGTTTGATATGCCGCGAACCCCACTGAGCCTGCAATTCCCGGTGTCAGGAGGAAACACCTACACGGCGGCACATCCTCACAACAGCGCAGACACCCGCTGGCCGGACATTCAGGTAAGTTATGCCCCGGATACAGCCAAGGGTAAGGCGTATGTAAAAGTGGAAAATCGGGACTTCTCCGCTTTGCTCATATTGAGTTTCACGGAGGAGCATGCAGGCACTGCCTATGTGTACCTGCATGAAGACGGGCAAACCCACCACATGCGCCATGTGAACTTCCGCATGCATCAAACTTCCTCCGTCGGTGAGCCCATCATCCTCCCCGAGATTGATGATTGCGATGGCGACCCTCAAATACTGGATGATGGGCTCTGCGCCATCATCTCAGAGCTCGAAAACACCTCAGCTAAATCCGCAACGGATAAGCTGTACCGTAAACGCCTACTGACGCTTCTGCCACTCATTCAGATGAGCGGAAATACCAATTTGACACTCCCGGAAACCAAAGGGAACACCGCCCTGCACTACGCTTGTGGTATGAGCCACCTGCCCTTGGTAGCTTGGCTCCTTGCCCATGGAGCGGATACGGAGGCGGTGACAAACAAAGGCGCAACGGTGGACGCATGCGTGAGCGGGAAAAATGCCCGAGCCATCAGGGACTTGCTGAGCCATGCCCGTACAGCCGGGCCACCTCCTCTCACCCCGGAACAAAAAGCAGCTGCAGCAGGCAAGCAATTGGAAGCAGCCTTCTCTTGCAAAGACTTGGACGCAGACCTGCCGGACGCTGCTGCAGCAGAGGAAGCCGAAACGCTGTTCCGCTATGTAAACACCACAAAAAAACATCCGTTCGGGGTAGATGAGTTCAGCCGCATGGGACGCATGCTTACTTGGGCACTTACGGCAAAACTCAGTGTACAAGAATTCAGTGACACAGTTGTCACGGAATTACGAGAAATGCGAGCCTACAAACAAACGTTGAAAGCCGCTAAAAAACAATAAGTATGAAGATACAACCCGTACTCAAATACCAACGATTCTTCCCGGCAGCCATGGCGATGCTCGGGGGCGTAGTGAGCGGATGCGATAAACAACAGCTCGGCGGCAGTGTCCCCAACCCGGCTGCGGAACAACAGTCGCAAAGCTCCGCCCCCCAACCGCAACCACAGGAGCAAGGGGCTGGAGAGGAATCTGCCGAGGAAGAAGAAGAGCCGCAACTTCTCAGTGGCGATGTTCCGGTGGAAAACTTGCCTAAAGAGTGACGCAGGTTCGCGCGTCACTCTTTAGATGGCTTATTTTTGCCATCACTTCTCCAGCTCGGCGCGGATGAAGGGGGCGGTGAGGCTGTTTTTGGCGCGTGAGACTTGCTTGACGGTGCCCTGAGCGACGATGGTACCGCCATCAGCCCCGGCACCGGGTCCCATGTCGATGATGTAATCCGCCTCGCAAATGAGCTCGGGGTTGTGCTCGATGACGACCACGGTGTTACCCATGTCCACCAAGCGGCGAAGCACGCCGACAAGCAGGCGGACATCCTGCGGGTGGAGGCCGATGGTAGGCTCCTCAATGAGGTAGAGGTCCTGCGGGAGCGCTTTGCCACGGCGAATGGCATTTTGCACGGCGCGGCGGCCCTTGATGAGCTCCGCCACCAGCTTGATGCGCTGAGCCTCACCTCCGGAGAGGGTATTGCTGGCTTGCCCGAGCGTGAGGTAGCCCAGCCCTGTCTCACACAGCAGCTGCAGCGGGTCTGCAAGGCGAGGCTGTGAAGCGAAGAACTCCGCAGCATCCTCCATATTCATATTCAACACATCCGCAATGGATTTACCCTTGTAGCGCACTTGCAAGGTGCGGGAATTGTAACGCGCGCCGCGGCAGGTTTCGCAGGGTACGGAGCAAGGCGGCAGGAAA
>JAEIGA010015797.1_pt1 | contig 11491 bp, 9 predicted proteins | sample 9270691 | NCBI WGS metagenome assembly JAEIGA01 (sample SAMN17057246, study PRJNA624740) | gut metagenome | biome: biome; isolation source: fecal sample | host: Bos grunniens | place: China: Xizang | collected 2019
CGTTATCTCCGGTATTTCCGATATGTGGGCAGATGCCGCAAGAGCAGGTATGCTTGTAGGCCTCTCCGACCTTGAAGAATTTATCGACTATAAGGATGAAACCAAATGGGGCAGCAGATCCATTCTTGAGGTTATTTATTATGAAAACGACCTCTACGGCCTCATTCCCATGGGTTGGCCCGAGCTTAACCATTCTTCTTTCGGTTATCCTCTTGCTGTTAACGAGGATATCGTTGCTATTCTCGCACAGCCCGATCCCCGTGAATTTGTTGAAAACGGCGAATGGACATGGGCTAAATTCAGAGAATGCCTCGCTAATTACACATATACCGAAGGCTCCGAAACAAGATATTACGGCCTTTCCGCACACTGGCCTTATTATACCGAAATGTTTATCCGTTCAAACGGTGACTCTCTCGTTTACAAAGAAGCTGACGGCACTTATTCCTACGGCTTTACAACTCCCACCGCCATCGCCGCTATGGAAGAAGCAAGAGCTATCTGGCATACCGATCTTCCCCACACCATCAAGAGCGCTATGAACGACAGCGTTGAACAGACTGTTGACGATTTCGTAAACGGCGACGTTGTTATGTGCGTTGCCCCCACAGGCTATCTTTACGGTCAGGATGCCCGTATCTCTCTTAACGTTGACAACTTCGGTATCCTTCCCTGGCCCTACGGACCCAACTCTTCTCCCGATCATGTTTACGGCATCATGGAAAACACCAACTACTGCATTGCGTTCTCCTCTCTTTCTTCCAATACCGAAGCTTCCGCTATGATCATCAATGCTATCTATGAACCGCTTCCCGGCTTTGAAACAGAGGACGATATTAAGAATTATCTTGAACACAACTTCTTCTTCGATTCCCGTGACTGTGATAACTTCCTCAAGATGTACCTCAATCAGGAATATAACTATTTCCATTATAATATGCGTACTCAGTATATCGGCTTTATGGAACAGACCAGCAGAACCATTACTCAGCATCTCGAAAGTACAGCAGATGTTGTTGACGATATCTTCGTTAACGATATCATGCCCTCCGTTCGCGGTATCGAAGCCGTTTGGGGCTCTTACGGAGATTAAGTTTATATTTATCCTATGGCACTTTTCTTTGGAAAAGTGCCATTCTTTTGTTGACAATTACTTCCCGATGTGCTATAATGATATTGTAAATAGGTAAAATGTGGGGGTTCCGTCATGAAACGTATGTTGAAGATTTTTATTTTTTTAATGTCCTTGTCTTTTGTGATATCTTCCTGCTCTTCGAGTTCAAAAGAGGTTTTTGATATGACATTTTCTTCTGTATCTGACGGAATTGCAGATCTCGGGGGAATGAATGTCCGATATGAACTAGCTTATGCAGATACTACTTATCTCGGCTTGGATATAACATCCGAATTCTCGGACCTTGCGCGTGAACGTGTTTCAAATGTTGAAAAGGATTATAACTGTACTGTTGAACTCGTTCACGGAACCGGATCCTTCGGAACTCTCGTAGCTTCAACTTATGCCGGAACATACCTCTGCGATATCCTTTGCGGTGACACAAACGCAGGCTTGAATGCCGCGCGTGCCGGTATTCTTGTGGGTATAACTTCTTTGAACGGAATAATTGATGTTCATGATTCTCATAAATGGGGAAATCAGGGGCAGCTTCAGGCGATGTGTCATGAAACAGATGTTTACGGCCTTTTGCCCGCTTCATGGCCTATGTTGACAGAATCATCTTTCGGATATCCTCTTGTTGTCAATGAAAATATTGTGGCTCAGCTTGCTCAGCCCGATCCACGTGAGTATGTTGAAAACAAGACCTGGACATGGGAAAAATTTGAAGAATGTATTGAAGATTATACTTACATAGAAAGCGGAGAAGTTAAAATATACGGTCTTTCTGCCCATGGCAACTGGTTTTTAGAGCCTTTTATCCGAACAAACGGCAATTGTAATGTTTACAAAAATGCAGACGGCACCTATTCTTACGGTTTAACTTCTCAGGATGCTGTCACTGTAATTGCCGAAGCTCAGAAGATCTGGAATGGCGATATATCGTATGCCGTTTTTAAAGGCGTTGATGCCGGCACAAGCATTGATAAATTTATGGCCAGAGAGGCAACTATGGTCGTTGCTGATGCCGGAAATATTTTCGGCGTTTCCGAAAACAGCTTTTCCAGACAAATAGAAAATTTTGCGGTTCTGTCCTGGCCGGTAGGTCCTGATGCCGAACCGGATCACTATACTTCTGTTTCTCACGGTTATCATTACAGTATAACTCTTCCTATTCTCGGTAAAGATCCCGAGGCTACGGCTATGGTCCTTGATGCGATCTACGAACCGCTGCCGGGATATGAGACGTTTGATATTATTAAAGAACATATGTCCCGTTATTATTTCTTTGATACGCGTGACTGTGATAATTTTTATAATATGCTTAACGCTCAGGAGTACAATTTTGTTATATGTCATTTAAGCTCTATGTATAATCAGTGTCTTGAGTCAAAATTATCTCCCAGCGCATATATTGAAAGCATGGAAGACTCTGCCGAAGAGCTTTTTGAGGAATATGTAATGCCTGTTGTAAGAGGTATCGAAGCCGTTTGGGGCTCTTACGGCGATTGATCCGAAAAATCAAGTAAAATATAATATCTGATTTTTTAGGAATGAGCTCTGTTTGGGGCTCATTCCTTTTCTGTTTATATTTTTTTTGATAAATTGACAAATTTTATTGACATTTTATGCGGTTTATGTTATACTGACAAAAAGGAGATGTCTTTATGAAAAAGATTGCCAAGCTTTTAATTATTGCAATGCTTATATCTGTTTTTTCTTCTGCCTGCGGTTCTTCTGAGCCTGAAGTATTCGATCTTGATTATTCGGGTGGAACAGGCGAAACGGTCGATCTCGAAGGCAGAGAAGTTATTTATAATCTGTGTTACGATTCTTCAAAGGTTCTCGGCTTTGAGGACAATACCGAATTTGCCGATCTTGCTCGCACCCGAATCGATGAGGTCGAAAAAAATATGAACTGCAATATCGAGATTGTTTACGGCAGTCCGGGATTTGCAGAGCTTATTTCAACATCTTTTGCAGGCACCTTTATGTGCGATATCCTTTGCGGCGAAACGAACCATTCAATAGACGCCGCACGTGCAGGGCTTCTTGTAGGTATGTCATCTCTTGACGGTATAATCGATGTAAACGATGCTGAAAAATGGGGAAATAAAAACCAGCTCCTTGGTATGTGCTGGGAGGACGATCTTTACGGTCTTCTGCCTATTGCTTGGCCTGAACTTACAATGTTGGTCTTCGGCTATCCTCTTGCTGTAAATGTAAATATCGTATCACAGTTAGGTCTTACCGATCCCCGTGATTATGTTGAAAACAAAGCGTGGACATGGGCTCAGTTCGAAGAATGCCTTGAAGCCTGGACCGTTATGGAAGGCGGCGAGGTCAAAACATACGGTCTTTCTGCGTATATCAACACTTTTCAGCAGATGTTCATTCGCACAAACGGTGCAAGTCTTATCGAAAAAACCGCAGACGGTTCTTATAAATACGGATTCGGCTCTCCCGCCGCTATGAAAGCAATGGAAAAAGCAAGGGAGATCTGGACAGGCGACCTTTCATATACCATCAAAGATGCAGGATACGGTCCTGCGAGCGAAATGCTTGTCAACGGAGAGGCAACGATGTGTCTTACCGGTGGTAGTTTCATTTACGGTTCCGACGGCATTATCTCCAAAAACGTCGAAAACTTTACTGTTCTCCCCTGGCCGTACGGTCCCGATGCCGAACCCGGTCATACGTTCTCCAATTTCTCCGGCACAGGTTACTGCATAACTATTCCCGTTATGGGAAGAGATCCCGAATCAACGGCTGTCGTTCTCGATGCTGTTTATGAACCGCTTACGGGGCTCGATTCCTTTGAGGCGATAAAAGAACATATGTCTCGCTACTATTTCTTTGATCCGAGAGATACCGAAGTTTACTTTGATATGAACCTTGCAATGCATTTTAACTTCGGCTACTGCGGCATGGTCGATCAGTATATCAATTATATCACTCATTCCGGCACCGTCACCAGCTATATCGAAAGCAAGGAAGTTTCGGCGGAAAACCTCTTTGAAGAATACGTTATGCCCGCCATTCGCGGTGCGGAAGCCGTTTGGGGCTCTTATGAGGAGTATAATGGTAAATAATTAATTAAAATCTATTGACAATCCCCTGTCTTTTGTTGTATAATATAGGTATAACGAAAAACGGGGGAACCGTTTTGTCACGTAAAAACTTTTTACAGAAAAAATTCATATAAAGGAGTATCATCATGCCTACCATTATAGGTCCCAATCTTCCTAACATCCCTTGGGAAGACAAGCCCGCCGGTTATAATAAAGTTTGCTGGCGTTATTCTCAGAATCCCGTAATTCCCAGAGATCTTCTCCCCAATTCCAACAGTATCTTCAACTCCGCAGTTGTTCCTTTCAAGGATGGCTTTGCAGGCGTTTTCCGTTGCGATAACACCGGCCGTTACATGCGTATCCATGCAGGCTTCTCCAAAGACGGTATCAACTGGGACATCAATCCCGAACCCATCAAAATGATCTGTGACGATCCCGATGTAGGCGAATTCGTTTACGCATACGACCCCCGTGTTGTATGGATCGAAGACAGATATTACGTTATCTGGTGTAACGGTTACCACGGTCCCACAATCGGCCTTGCTTACACCTTTGACTTCGAAAAATTCTATCAGCTCGAAAATGCGTTCCTTCCCTATAACCGTAACGGCGTTCTCTTCCCGAGAAAGATCAACGGCGAGTATTATATGCTCTCCCGTCCCAGTGACACAGGTCACACCGCTTTCGGCGATATCTTCGTAAGCCGCAGTAAAGACCTCACTTATTGGGGTAAACACCGTCACATTATGGAACCCGCAGGCTCCTGGCAGTCCAGAAAGATCGGCCCCGGTCCCGCTCCCATTGAGACCACCGAAGGCTGGCTCCTTATCTATCACGGCGTTCTTCAGAGCTGCAACGGCTTTGTTTACCATGCAGGCGCTGCTCTTCTCGACCTTGAACAGCCCTGGAAAGTTCTTTACAGAACCGATCCCTACATCATCTCTCCCCAGGAAATCTACGAGTGCGTTGGCGACGTTCCGAACGTTGTATTCCCCTGCGCAACTCTTGCTGACGCTGCAACAGGCCGCATAGCTATGTACTACGGCGCTGCTGACACCGTTACAGGCCTCGCTTTCATGCAGGTTGACGAACTTATCGACTTCATCAAAAACAACTCCATGAAGATCGAAAAACGTCCTCAGAGAGCTACCTGATCAAATTTTGAATTAACAAAAACAGCGTCATCGTTTTTCGGTGACGCTGTATTATTGAACGATATTATGACATACGAAAAATGTGAACTTTGTCCGCGAAAATGCGGTGTTAACAGAACTATCTCAAAGGGCTTCTGCAAAGGCGGCTCTTCCGCAAGCGTTACCCGTGCCGCAAAGCATTTCTGGGAAGAACCCGTTATAAGCGGCAAAAACGGCTCCGGAACAGTCTTTTTTGCAGGTTGTACACTCCGCTGCGTCTTCTGTCAGAACCATGAGATAAGCAGAGAAAACGTCGGCAGGGAAGTCTCCGATGAGGAGCTTGCGGAGATCTTTCTCTCTTTACAGGAGGATGGGGCTGAAAATATCAACCTTGTAAATCCCGTACATTTTGCTCCCAATATAAAAAATGCCCTCCTTCTCGCAAAACCGAAAATTCCGGTCGTGTGGAATTCCGGCGGCTATGAGCGCGTCGAAACTCTTCGCGAAATGGAGGGGCTTATAGATATTTATCTGCCCGATTTCAAATACCGTTCCGATGAAAAGGCACTGAAATATTCGGGTGTGCCGGACTATACCGAAAATGCGGTCGCCGCGATAAACGAAATGTACCGTCAGGTCGGTGATGCCGTTATCGAAGACGGAATGATGAAAAAAGGTGTCATCGTCCGTCATCTCGTTCTGCCGTCAATGCCTTTGCAGTCTGTTAAAACATTGCGTTTTATCAAGGAAAATCTGCCCGATGGCGTTTGGGTAAGCCTTATGGGACAGTATATCCCGACAGGCGATGTCAATGCCGAAAATTACCCCGAGATCAACCGTAAAATAACGGCTAAAGAATACCGCACTGTTTTGAGTGAGTATGAAGATCTCGGATTTGACGGATTTTGTCAGGAGCTTTCCTCCGCAGATGAAAAATTTGTCCCGATATTAAAGGATTAATCGAATATCTTTGAAACGGCTCTCGAAACGAATTTATAAACAAAGAACGTTACCGCCGCATTTACACCCGCTTTGATGAGATTGAACGGAATGATCGTCGGTATCATCATTGCAAGAACGGTCTCAAGCGGTGTTTTCATAAAGATCGGGGTGAAAACAAGGTTCATTCCCGCCATGAGAACTGTCTGAACGATCGTTCCCAAAACAAGCGCAATTATCGCTCTTTTTATGCTTTTGCCTCGCTTGTAGATAAGGCCTGCCGTTATAACAAAGCCGCCCGTTGCCGCAATATGCATGATTATGCCGATTATGCCGCTGCCGGTGCTTACCGTTATACCCTGAAGCACGCTTACTGCGGCTGTCATTACAAGACCCCATAACGGGCCGAAAAGGAATGTTGAAATAAGGATCGGAACGTCTGCCGGGTCATATTCGAGAAACGGTGCTGTCGGAAACGGAATTCTGATAAGTACCATTAAAACGATGCTCAGCGCAGACATAACGCCTAATGTGGTCAGCTGCTTTGTTGAGAGCTTCTTGTCAAAGCTTCCTTTTTTCTTTTTAACGATCAGCACTGCCGCGACCGTTGCTGCCGCGATAATAAATGCGGCAATTGCAAGTAAAAGGTATTCTGTTGCGATCTTCATGATGAAAATCCTTTCAAAAAAATAAAGTTCCCGAATGATTCGGGAACTTTTTTTGCGCAAAAATACGCACCTTTTACGTGCGCAGATCACTTCTGCCATCCGGACTGTACCGTCGGCAACGGAATTTCACCGTTTCGGCCTGCTTGCAGGTTCGTGGGCTGTAACCACCGGTCAGGGAATTTCGCCCTGCCCCGAAGAATCATTCGATTTGCCGTTATTATAGCACAAAGTCCGCTGTTTGTCAATATTTGAATGGAATTGGTGTGAATTTCCATTTAAATGTATAGATTAATTCACAAAATGCGCTTTACAAAACGCGGTAAATCTGTTATAATATACAGTAGGATATTATGGGGTATTATAGATATGTTAGATAAACTTAAAAGTATTAGCGAGCGCCTTGACGCCGTAAATGAAAAACTTATGGATCCCGAGGTAATCACCGATCAGGATCAGTATAAAAAGTATATGAAGGAGCACAAGAATCTTTCTCCGATCGTTGAAAAGTATCAGGAATTTCTTACTGTGAAAGCCAACGTTGAAGAAGCCAGAGAGCTTATGGACGAAAATCTTGAGCCCGACTTCCGTGAAATAGTTGAAGAAGAATTCAAAACAGGTAAAGAACGCCTTGAGGTCCTCGAAGAAGAGATAAAGATCCTTCTTCTTCCCCGTGACCCCAACGATGACAAAAACGTTATCGTCGAGATCAGAGGCGGTGCGGGCGGCGAAGAATCCGCCCTGTTTGCAAACTCTCTTTACAGAATGTATTCTATGTACGCAGAGAAAAAAGGTTACAAGGTAGAGGTTCTTTCTCTTAACGAAACCGAGCTCGGCGGTATTAAAGAAATCAGCTTCTCCATCGAGGGTGAGGGTGCATACAGCCGTCTGAAATTCGAAAGCGGCGTTCACCGTGTTCAGCGTGTTCCCGAAACAGAGTCTCAGGGCAGAATCCACACATCCACCGTTACCGTTGCCGTTCTTCCCGAAGCTGAAGAGGTCGAGGTTGACATCAATCCCGCAGACCTTATTATCGAAACTCACCGTTCGGGCGGCGCAGGCGGTCAGCACGTAAACAAGACCGAAAGTGCTATCCGAATCATTCACGTTCCCACCAACACTATCGTTGACTGTCAGGACGAACGAAGCCAGCATAAAAACAAAGAAAAAGCTATGAAGATCCTCCGTTCGAGAATCTACGAAAATATGCTTGCCGAACAGAACGCAAAGATCGCATCCGACCGCCGTCTCCAGGTAGGTACGGGCGACCGAAGCGAACGTATCAGAACATATAACTTCCCGCAGGGCCGTGTTACCGACCACAGAATAGGCCTCACTCTTTATAAGATCCTTCAGATCATGGACGGTGACCTTGACGAGCTGTTCGATACTCTCATCACCACCGATCAGGCTGATAAGCTTAAAGCGGGCGGCGAAGAATAATTTTTTTGATTTAACATTTGAAAGGAACTTTTGCGAAAGCGAAAAACGTGTAAAATGAAGAGAAAAGTTGTATTTATCATAATTTCCGTTTTGGCTGTCATTCTTATCGGCGGCGCAATAACCGCATTGGGTGCGTTTTGTCCTATCTGGCTTGAGTCTTATGAGGATGTTTACAATATGCACTTCGGCCTTCCTTTTGCTTTTACGGAGCAGACAACCGATCTTATTCTGAATAACGACTATTTCCCCCGCTTTTTTGCTCCGCAGTATTTTCACGAGTCGTTCGACACGATGTTCCTTCCCGATATGTTTATTTTTTCCTTGCTTATAAATATCTTGATTGCGGCAATTATCTATATCTGCTGCTGCTTTATCCATCGCGCATACAGAAAAAAACATCCCAAAAAAACAAACAACAAACGTAAAAAGACCGAATATGTCCCCGTATTCGATCAATAATATTTAAAGAAACGAGAGGTACAAATGCCCCGAAGTATTTACAGTCCGATCGGGGGAAGACCTTCATGGCAAAACAACACAAGATCGGATTATGCAAACATTCGCAAATATTCTCAAAAACGTAAAAAACGTTCAGCCTTTGAAAAAATTGCGGTAAAAACTATCAGAAAACTCAAAATAGATAAATTTTTAAAGAATATTTATCCGTTTGTCGAGTATCTTGCAGAAAAAGCATTGCCGGAAAATTCATCGTTCTCCGTCAAGCCCAAGCTTTCTCATCTTCAGCATACGAGCTTCTTTTACAGAACAAGCTTCCTTCTGCGTCATTCCGTAAAAGTTTTATGCTTAATTTTTCTCGGTATTTTAAAGACCGTTATGCCCATAATAATCCCGACCGCAGGTGCGGCTCTGCTTGCTTTCTCAATTTGGGCAGCAAACACATATTCTATCGCTCTCGATGTCCGTATCGGAAACGAGCATATCGCATATGTAAGCGATCAGCAGTCGTTTGACGATATCCGTGCATCTGTTGAAGACAGGATCTATGCATCGGGCGAAAGCGAATATATGATGGAATCTATACCGACACTGAGCTTTGTCATTATCGACAAAGAACAGTTTACCGACAGCTCCGTTATTGCCGAAACGCTTTATAACAGCTATCAGGAATATATCGGTCAGTCTTACGGTCTTTTTATTGACGGTCAGATCATCGGTACATCAAAAAACGATGCCGAATTTACCCGTCTTCTTGAAGATATCGCATCATGGTATCTTTCTGGCGAAAAGGGCGAGCAGTACAGTATCGTCAACAGTATCGAGATCGTCAGAGATACGTATCCGAAAAATTACGAGCGCTCATATTCCGAGCTTCTCGAGCTTTTCCAGACTTCCAAGGCTCCGTCAACTCATAAGGTAACAAAGAACGACACTGCCGAAAGCATTGCCGAAAAATACGGTATAAGTGTCCCCGTTCTTTCTCTTCTCAACAATCGTAATATTTCCGATATCTCATCAGGTGACACTCTCACTGTCGGTCAGCCTTACGTTGAATTAAAGGTTCAGACTTCTTATCAGGTAACTTATTCCGAGGTCATTCCCTACGAAACAAAATACATATATACCGATTCTCTTTACGAAGGCACCACTCAGACAAAGCAAAAGGGTGCAAACGGCATATATGAGGTTACAGCCGAGATCAGAGAGGTAAACGGCGTTGAAACATACAGAGCCGAGGTCTCTCAGAAAAAAGTTAAGGATGCCGTGGCAAGACAGATCCTTGTCGGAACAAAAACCATCGCTCCTTCAGGTAAATTTATATGGCCTCTCGCAAACGGTGCGGGATATGTTTCTTCGGGCTTCGGTGAAAGAACTCTCCGCGGCGCCAAAAACTTCCACAGAGGCACCGATATCGCCGCTCCTTACGGAACAAAGATCCTTGCCGCAGATGCCGGAACTATCGTTGAATACGGCTATCAGAAAAACGGCCTCGGTAACTATATCGCAATCGACCACGGCAACGGCATACGCTCTTATTACGGCCATTGCAGCAGCCTTGTCAAATCAATAGGCAAAGGTACTAAAGTTTATCAGGGACAGGTCATTGCTTACGTCGGAAGTACCGGTAACAGTACAGGTAATCATGTCCATTTCGCACTTTACAACATAGAGAAAAAAGAGTATTTCGATGCTCTTCCGCATATTTCATAACATAAACACACCAACACACAAACAAATCAAGAGGTGCTATCAATTTTGAAAAAATACGTTATCAGCGGAGGTAAGCCGCTATACGGTGAAGTCTCCCTGAGCGGAGGCAAAAACGCTGTTGTCGGTATCATTCCCGCTACAGTGCTTGTAAAAGGCGTTTGTATAATTGAAAATGTTCCCAACATAAACGATGTAAGAGAGCTTTACGAGATCATGGAGAATATGGGTGCAGACATCTCCTATATCGATGAGAAAACTCTCCGTGTAGACTGCACTAATGTCGTCTCTTACGTTGCGGATTACGATGCTGTAAGAAGACTCCGTGCGTCTTATTATCTCATCGGTGCTCTTCTCGGCAGATTCCGTCATGCCCGTGTCGGTCTTCCGGGCGGCTGTTCATTTGTTGAACGTCCTATCGACTACCACATAAAGGGCTTCGAGGCTTTGGGCGCCACTGTTTCTATCGAGCACGGTATCGTTATTGCCGATGCCGAAAAGCTTGAAGGCACTGCTATGAACCTCGATTTCCCGTCTGTCGGCGCAACCGTTAATATTATGCTTGCCGCTGTCCTCGCTGACGGTCTTACCGTTATTGAAAATGCGGGTAAAGAGCCTCATATCGTTGATATTGCAAACTTCCTCAATGCTATGGGCGCGCAGATCAAGGGCGCAGGTACAGACGTTATCAAGATCAAAGGCGTTTCCGAGCTTCATGGCGGACGTTATGAAATAATTCCCGACCAGATTGAAGCCGGAACCTTTATGGCAGCCGCAGCAGCCGCAGGCGGCCGTGTTACCATAAGAAACGTAATTCCCAAGCATCTCGAATCGATCTCCGCAAAGATCGAAGCTTCGGGTGCCACTGTTGAGGAATTTGACGATTACGTTATTGTTTCCCGCGACGAAAACACCCCGATCAATAAAGTTAATGTTAAAACACTTCCGTATCCCGGCTTC
>JAEIGA010015798.1_pt1 | contig 11490 bp, 9 predicted proteins | sample 9270691 | NCBI WGS metagenome assembly JAEIGA01 (sample SAMN17057246, study PRJNA624740) | gut metagenome | biome: biome; isolation source: fecal sample | host: Bos grunniens | place: China: Xizang | collected 2019
AATGCCACAAAAGCATCCTTATCTGAATGTGATTGTGCTGAAACACGCCCGGGTGTTTCAACTCTCTGCGCAATGCGATTATTTCGTCGATCTTACTCATTTTATATTCTCCCGTGCCAATTCCGCAATAAAATTTTTCAGGATATTGCGGGCTGAATCCACATCGTTTTCAACCACCGGTATCGAAATTTGAAAGGTGTGATATTTACCGTTGTTCCGGAATCTTCTCCGGAATCCCAGAAAGCCCGGTGTGGAAAATTCATCACTCGAATACCACACCCAGAAGAGCGCCCGGCGATTCCCTTTGGCGGCATCGATCTCCGTCACCGCAAAGTCCGGATAAACCGGATAGATGTCTTCTGAACTCACCACCCAGCGGCTGGTTCGCAGACAATGGCTCGCCGGATGTATTTCGTGGATGTCGTTGCCGCAGCGGACTGCCAGCACGGAAACTTCTCTGCCGTTTACAATGTAACGGAAAAGTTTCACCTCGCTGGTCGCAAAGAAGCGCCGGGTGTTGCTGTCCGGTTCAATGTTTCTGCCGTAAAAATTTCCGACCTGCGTCTGGAACGCCGGGACGAAGGAGTTCCCGGAAAAGTAGAGTTCTCTGGCATGGAACAGGACGATCGCACTTGCCAGCAGCGCGCTGATAAAGAGCAGTTCGCTCCCCTTGATTTTCCAATCCAGGCGCTTGTTGGCAAAGATCCATCCGAAACATCCCGATGCAAGCAGAATTTTGATGCACAATGCGATCCCGGTCGACACCGTCAGCATCTGGGCGATGCGGTATGTCGAACTCGGAGTACCCAGCAGCATCAGGATAAATCCCGGCAGCAGACGGCTGGCAAATGTCCAGCCTCCAAGGAGACAGGTTACCGACCAGACGCACAGAGTACCGCCCGCCACGGTCAGCGAGTTGACCTGATGGAATCTGCCGCCAAAGGCCAGCAGCAGCGCAAGGATCGTGATGACCAGCGCCCGCAGATCCGGTTTCTGCATCGGGTTTTTCCGGAATGCCCAGATCAGCGCAGGAATCGCCGCCAGATAAAAGAGCCAATCCCACGCATCGAGCCGGGAGCTGCTCCACGCCTGAAGCAAATAGGGTATTCCCGGGATCAGCGAGAGTGCAGAAAGAGCTGTCAGCAGATATTTTTTCATGCCGCATCCTCCTTTTTCTGCTCATCAATGCTGAACAATTTGCCGATGGCAAGGAATATCAGCAGTGCCAGTATGATTTGACCATAACCGAATGCGATGTGCCAGAAGCGTTCCAGAATCACCTCGCCGACCCATTGATACAACAGCACAGTCAGCACGATGCGCACCGTATTTCCCAAAATCACCGAGGGGACGATAAAGAGGAAATGGAGATAGCGGAACAGATCCTTTTTATGCAATATTTTGACCATGATGTAGGCGATCAGCAGAAATGCATCCAACTGATTGATGCCGCTGCAGGCATCGGTGATGGCGATGTTGATCCCCGGCAGATGCAGACTGCTGCCCGAATGAAGCACATTTACACCGAAGCCTTTCAGACACCAGGCACTTACCGTTGTCGCACTCAAACGCAGCGGATAACTTGCCATGAGCATCAACTCTTCGTGGAAGGGAATAAAGATCAGACACCACAAAACCGGGATCACGCAGTTGCCGGCGTTCCTGATGCCGCAGAAATACAAAATGAAACTGCACAACAGCAGCGCAAAGCCGGAAGCCCGCAGTAAATTGCCGAAAAATTCATTGCCCGGCAGCATCACCACCACGTTGGCAAGCACCAGCAAAACCCACGCCGCCATTCGCTCCCAACGGGTCACGACCGTTTTGTTTGCGGAACTGATCTTGCCGCACATCGAATAAATCAGCATACCCGCCAGAGCCAGATCGACCAGCGCCGAATCATATTTCCCGGCGGCAAAAGCCGGGACAGAATATCCGAACGCAATAAACAGCAGAAGCGTACCGGAAAGTACGCTTACTGGATGTTGCTTTATTTTGGCGAAATATTCTCTCATGGCAATACCTTTTTACCGCGTATGGCAGGTGATTTTTTCAACTTTTCCCGGTATTCGATGGCGATCTGATTGTCCGGTGAAATGCGCAGTAATCTTTCGTACAGATTCAGCACCCGGTCGGGAGTTTTCTGCGGGTCGCTGTTTTTGAGTTGATGCTCCAGCGCTGAAATCAGGAAATACTTCATCTTTTCCCGGAAAGGCGATCGGTCGGAGAGCGTCATGATCTCCGTCAGCCGGGCAAATTGACCGGTTCTGTGCAATTTGTCGGCATAACAATATTGTGTTTCAGGGCGGTCGGGGGCTGCTTCATAAGCCTGCCGGCTCAAACGGAGTGCTTCTGCCATATTGCCCTTTTCGCAAAGCAATTCGGCTTTATTCATCAGCACTTCGATTTTGTAGGGAGAGTTCTCCGGAAATTTTGCATATTGATCGAGTGCCGCCTGGATGCGGTTGTTTTCGCCCAGGGTGCTTGCCGCATAAAACAGCAAGGCGAAATTCTGTTGGGCATCCGCATGTGTCAGCATATCCAAGGCACTCTCTTTTTTGCCCTCTTTCAGCAAGATCGCCGCTTCGCAAAATGGTTTGTAGAGGGGGATTTGAGCAATTTGTTTCAAATCGGCAGTCCGGTTGCGGGCGATGGCAAACTGCCAGTATCGTGCGGCGATCTCCAGTGAAAAATTCTTCCGGAAAAGGGCGGAGATTTTTTCATCATCATTCTGATTTGCTGCGAGATATATTTCGTAGAAAAGCATATCCTTTTTTTGAGCGGGGAATTTCGTTTTGAAAGATGCGATCAAATTTCCGGCGATGGCGGGATCTTTTTTCAGATAGTATTCGATGGCGAATTTCACGACGCCATGATCCTGCGGGAAACGATTCAGCAGATCGGTCAGCAGCAGCAAGTTGAAGTTGCTTTTGCTGCGTGATGAGAGTAAAATAAATTTGCCGGCAAGCGCATCCGGTTTGCGCCAGTAAACTTTGTCCGCCAGAGTCTGAAACAGTATCTCTTTGTGCAACGGAGTTTTCAAATTGCTCTTTATAAAGTTCAGCACCAGTTCATCTGCACGCAGCTGCAGATCCAGATAACTCTCCTGCGAAATCAGCTGATTGTAGTATTTGAAGATCCCGGAAAGGTTGGAATTGTCCAGTTCTGCATTGAGGTAGATAAAGGTCGCCAGCGGCGTGTTGACTGCTTTCTGCAGCGGAACCAGATATTGCCGGAGCGCTTTTATGTCGTTGGCGGCAAACCGGTCGAGAGCTTCAAAATAGTAGCTCAACAGCATGGCTCGTTCGCCGGAATCGGTCTGATATCGGCGGCGGATATCGGCGATCTTGTCGCGTTTTTTCAGCAGACAGCAAAGTTCGGCGTACTGCAGGGAAACCATCGGATCGTGATAGAAATCGAGATATTTTTCAAACACTTCCACCGCCTTGCCCAGCGAGCGGAAGTTGGCATAGAAACGGCCGAGGGCGATGGAAAAGGCATATTCGTTGAGTTTGCAGGCTTCCTGAAGTTGTTTTTCGGCGAGGTCGAAATTGTTTTTCTGCAGATAAACATCGACCAGAGCGGCGGAAATTTCCTGCTGGATAAATTTATCCTCTGTACTCTGCTGCTTGAGAGAAAGCAGTTTGCTTTCATCCGGAGGATTTTCGGCAAGAAAGAGCATCTCCGTAAGTTTTGCCAGCGCCGGGGGATTATTCTGCAACTGCTTGTGATAGCGGGAATATTTTTTGAAAGTCCCGTTTTTTCCTGCGGCATAGAGCAGGAAGATCGCCCGTTCTTTGGCAAGTCCCCGTTTCCGGCTCAAAAAGTTTTCAAGCCGGGGGAATTCCCGGGCAAAGAGCAGACTTTCGATATACGCCTGCTCGTTTTCGTCGCTCAACGGATTGAGCTGGTGGGCCTTGAACGTGTAGTAAAGCTGCTCCGGGTAGACCTTTTTCATTGCGGCGATCCTGCCGAGCAGGATAAATGCCCGCTCGTTGTCGGCATCATTACTGATCAGCTGGAGCAGTTGAGATTCTGCGAGCGACAACGATGCCTCGTCACCGTGAGAGATGTTGCTTTCCGCATTTTTCAGCAGTTGAACATTCTGGTGATTGGAAAAAAGCAAATATATTGAAAAAGCGATACTGATTACCAGCACGATCAACGCAGTGATAATCAGTATAACCCGCAGTTTTTTACCTACGTTCATGACAAGTCAGCAAAAATTATTTTTGCTTCATCAATTTTTTCCGTTTTTTGAGGTAAACCGCAGCGCCGCCGCCAACGATCAAAGTGGCGATGATTCCGGGCAGGGGCTGTCCGGACTGGGGATTGTTGCCGGTGTTGGCGGTGCTGACTTTGAATACATAGTATTCATGAGTACCGTTGGAACCGAAATTTCCTCCGGCAACAGCGATGTTTTCATTGATCAAACGGGATTTGCCCCAGACTGCATTGGCAGGAGAATTTTCATCCGGTTTGATTGAGAGAAACACTTTTCCCTGATTGTCCTGCACCCACAGGGCAATGCGGTCATTTTCGGTAAAGGCGGCGGAAGCACCATCTTTGAATGAACCGACAGCGCCGGTTTCCATATTGTACCAGCCGTAGTCGGCGACACCTTCGCCGCGGTCGATAAAGTTTTCATGATCTTTGTCTTTGCCGCTGGTTCCCAGGTCAAAGGCGACCGTGGTATCAGAGTCAAAGGTCAACCATCCCTGATTGCCTTTGTTATTGTACTGATAAGCGGCGTTTGCCGACAAGGCGGCGACGAAACACAAAAGTGACAACAAGGTAATTTTCTTTTTCATTATAATTCCCCTTTCCTGAGTTTTCAGAATTGTGATTAATATATCACATTAAATGTATTTTTCAATCTTAATTTGCCGCTTGTGATAAATTTTTTTTGCAAATATCGAAAAGTTAAGAGATTATTATATTTTCCGGAACTGGGCAATGAGGGGACATCCCGGGGGGATTTTGTGGAAAAAACAACCGCACCGCAGTATCAATTACTGCCGGTGCGGTTTTGCTTTACCGGGGTGACCGGTCATGTCGTGATCGTTCAGCTGTTTTTGCGGAGTCTGACGTCACTCAGAGTGATATCGGAGAGGTCAAAGCACTCCATCGCCGAATCTGCGGCAAGGTCGACGTGTTCCAGCGTGATATTTTCCAGTTTGGCATCGGAGAGACCTTTCATTTCGAGCGCCAGCTGATTGCCGGCACCGGAAATGTTGCTGATTTTCAGGTTGCGGAAAATCGGCGGCACTTCCGATCTGGGCGGAACGGTGCTTGCATGATAAAAGGTGGTGATCTGGATCGCCGGACCGGGGATGTTATTGATTTTTATGTTGTTGTAAGAGATGTTTTCCACCACGCCGCCGCGTCCGCGCATGGCTTTCAGGCGGATGCCCAGTTCGGTGCTGTCGAATTCGCAGTCACAGACATGGACATTGCGGACACCGCCGGACATACCGCTGCCGATAACGACACCGCCGTGGCCGCCGGTCATGCGGCAGTTGCGGATCAGGATGTTCTGGCAGGGACGGTTGACGCGCCAGCCGTCTTCATTCATACCGGAATTCAGAGCGATGCAGTCGTCGCCGGTCTGGAAAGCGCAATTTTCGATCAGCACATTGGTGCAGGAGTCCGGATTCAAGCCGTCCGTATTGGGGCCGGTGGAGTTCACCGTGACGCCGCGGATGACCACATTTTCGCAGTAGACCGGGTGGAGCATCCACTGCGGTCCATCCAGCAGAGAGAAATCTTTGAAACAGACATTGCGGCAGCGGATGAACTGGACAAAAGAGGGACGCAGAGCCGCTTCAACGGTTCCGAAGCGGCGCTGATCGACCGGGATACCGTCGGCTTCGGCATCGTAAGCCTGTTTGGCGGCGGGTTTCTGGAGACGTTTCCAGTGCCACCAGTCCTGACCGTTGCCAAAGAGTTCACCTTTGCCGGTGATGGCGATATTTTCAGCGTCGATGGCATAGATCAGCGGGGAGTAGTTCCAGCATTCGATACCCTCCCAGCGGGTGAATACCAGCGGCAGATAATCTGCCGGATCGGAGGAAAATTCCAGACGGCTGCCCTCTTCCAGAAAGAGATTGATGTTGCTGTACAATTTTACGGCGCCGGTCTGCCAGGTGCCGGCATTTACGCAGACAATTCCGCCGCCCTGCTTGCGGCACTCATCGACCGTCCGCTGCAATGCGCCTTTGTCGTCGTTTCCGGAAGCAAAATCTTTGATGTAGAATACCCGGTCGGGAAAGACCGGACAAGCGAGATTTGCCAAATCATCAATATTCATTTCAATCGATCTCCTGTCAAAATTGTTGATATGATAAATATTGTAACTAATATACCGCCGGACTATTATTTTTTCAAACCGGCGCAATATAAAATCGGAATTGCCCGATCTCCCCGGAGATAAGAATGCGGAGCGTTTGCTTTTCACGTCAGGCAAGGTTATATTAAGACGGAATTGAAATATTACTGGAAAAGGAGAACATATCCCATGAAACAGGAACCTCAAATCGAGGAGATCTTAAGCCGTCTCACCATTGAAGAAAAGGCTTCGCTCACCGGCGGTGCGAACAGTATCGACCTGAACGGACTGCCCGAACACGGGATCCCGCCGTTTCACATGATCGACGGCCCGCAGGGCGTCCGTCTGGAATCCGGCCCCACCACGACGGCACTCCCGTGCGGAATGTCGCTGGCCTGTTCTTTTGACCAAGAAAATGCCCGGGAATACGGCGCTCTGATTGGGCGGGAATGTGCGGCAAACGGCATTCAGGCCATCCTCGGCCCATCTTTCAATCTGATGAGAACTCCGCTCAATGGCAGAAATTTTGAATATTACGGAGAAGATCCCGTCCTCGCCGGAGAGACCGCTTCCGGCTTCATCCGCGGCTGTCAGTCCGAACGGGTCGCCGCCTGCCCGAAGCATCTGGCGCTGAACAATCAGGAGATCTGCCGCACTACCGGTGACAGCATCATCGACGAGCGTTCGCTTCAGGAACTTTATCTGCGTTCCTTTGAAATCGCCGTCCGGACCGCCAATCCGTGGATGATGATGAGCAGTTACAACAAGATCAATGGCGTTGATGCTTCCGCCTGCGGTCATGTCCAGAATGATCTGGTCAAAGAACAATGGGGCTTCGACGGAGTCATGGTCAGCGACTGGGGCGGTACCCACGACACTCTGGGCGCCGCTCTCGGCGGTCAGGATCTGGAAATGCCCGGTTCCAAATTCCTCGGCCCGAATCTCGCCGAAGCGGTGAAAGAGGGGAAAGTTCCGGAGGAGCTGCTGGATGACAAAGCGCGGCGAGTCCTCCGGTTGTTCCAGCGGGCAGGGATCCTCCCCGGCGGCCGCCAGCCGGCGGGTGAATCCGATACCCGGCGCCACCACGAACTTGCCCGTACCTTTGCCGAACGCGGAATGGTGCTGTTGAAAAACCGGGAAAATCTGCTCCCGCTCGATAGAAAGGAGTTGAAAAAAATCGCCGTGATCGGTCCGTCTGCCGACCGTTTCCATTGTGTCGGAACTGCGGAAAATTGCGGCGGTTCCGGTGCCGTGCATCCGGCTTATGAAATCACTCTCCTCAAGGCCCTTGCCGAATATCTCGGAAACGATTGTCAGATCGTTTATGAACCGGGAACTCTGTTCACCGCCGACAGCGTGATTTCCGGTTCAGTTCTGACCACTCCGGATGGCGCTCCGGGACTGAAGCTTGAGTATTTTGATGAAGCCGGGAAAAACTTCCGGACCGAAACCATCGAAACCGTCGATCTTCACTGGGGCAACTTCCTTGCCGCAGGCATCGAGCCGTCGGAATTGGATACGGTCAAATTCACCGGTAAAGTTTCCGGATTCATCACCCCCGATACCACCGGAAAAGTTTTCGTATCTGTCACCGGTTCCGCCTGCAGTATCAGCGTGAAGCTGGACGGAAAGACCGTCACTGAACTGATGACCCGGGCGCCGCTTTCCGATGTCGCTGAAATCGACGTGACCGCCGGAAAACCGATCTCTCTGGAAATCGAATTCGACCGGAGACTTGGCCGTTCGGAAATCCGTCTGCTCTGGGAAGAGTCCAACCACGAAAGATTTGAACGCGCCGTAAATGCCGCCGCCGAAGCCGATCTGGTGATCTATTCCGGCGGAACCCATCACGGATATGACCGGGAAGCCATCGGATGGGGCGATGTCCCGACGGCGGATATCCCCGATCTGGAACTGCCCAACGGACAGGCGGAATTGATCTCTGCCATCGCCGCAGTAAATCCCAATACGATCGTTACTCTGATCAACGGTTCCGTCGTCAACGTGGAACCCTGGATCGATTCGGTCGGCGCCCTGCTTGAGACCTGGTATCCCGGAATGGAGGGCGGTCGTGCCACCGTCCGGGTCCTTTTCGGAGAGGCCGAACCGGAGGGACGCCTCTGCTGCACCTGGGCAAAACAACTCAATGATTATGCCTGCCACGGCAATGGCTGTTATCCCGGTGTGCGTGGTGATGAGAATCCCCATACCATATATGAGGAGGGAATTTTCATCGGATACCGCCACTTTGAGAAAAACCGGATCGAACCGCGCTTCCCCTTCGGATTCGGACTCGGTTATTCTTCGGTAAAATTTGAACTGGGCAAGGTCGAAGTCAAGCAATACGGCTCCAATCGGCAGGTCGAAGTTACCGTTTCTGCGGAAAACACCGGCTGCCGCCGTACCGCCGCCGTCGCTCAACTCTATGTCGGAGAGGTCATTCCCCGTCCGGAAAATCCGGTGAAAGAGTTGAAACGCTTCCACAAATTTCATCTTGAACCCGGCGAAAAACAGAGCATCCGGTTGACTCTGGATGAGCGCGACTTCGCCGTATTCGATATGGAAGCCGGACGTTTTGTCACCCGTCCGGGCGATTACCGGATCTATCTGGGAAGCAATGCGGCAGAAATTGCCGGAAGTGCAGATATTTCCCTTTGATTCAGGAACGCTGATAAAAAAAGAGCGTCACATCCGGGGTGCCGGATGTGACGTATTTTATTTTTTAAACAGAATTTTCCGCCGTTACAGATCGGATTGCTCGATCAGAGATCCCCACACCGGAGTGTAGCCGTTGGCGGTCAGATGGGCAAAGGCGGTATCCAGACGCTGCCAATGTTCCCCGATGCAGTTCCAGTAGTAGGGATAGAATTGGGGTTCGTGGGTCATGATATTGATGTAATTGCGCTGTTCGTTGACGATCCGGACGTCGAGTTCCGGAATGACATTTTCCAGCGGGACAGTATTGAAAACCAGTTCAAACGGGATGCGTTCCAGTCCCGGGACATCCGGATCGGGGAAAGAGACGACGGTGTGACCGGCTTCGGCGGAAAGGGCTTCAAACTTGGAGCGCCGGTCGCTGAGGAAACGGACACCTTCATTGTAAAGGAACTGCTTGATTTCCGGAGAAGACTCCACATAATGGACGATCTGCGGAAAAAGGAAGCACTCTTCACCGGCGAAGCGGATGACTTCGCGCTTCACAAAGTTGTAGTCGCGGATATATTCTTCGGTCGTTGCCGCAATGCACTTGGGATATTCAAAGTAGTGAGTTTTGTCAAATGCCGCATGGAAACTGAAGCGCAGCCAGTCGCTGTTGGCGGCGAATTCCTCCTTGTAGCAGTCGGGGAATTCGTCGAGCATAAAGCCGCTGTTCTGGTCGCCTTTGAAAAGATTGAGCAGAAATTTGGTCTGATATTTGTCATGCAATTTTTTCAGATTGGCAAGAAAGAAGTGGTCAAAGACCGACTTCGCTTTGCCGGAAGCATTGTCTTTGAAAAAGAAGATGGTGTCATCAATAAAAAAGCTGTATTTTTTCATAACAGTCGTTTACCCTCTTGATTTTATTGCAATTTATAACCTTTGGCGGCATTGACCAGCCGCAGGACGGAGTCGTCAGTATTTACGCTGGAAGCGACCACTTCGCCCACCACCAGCGGGCAGTTGCCCGGGCGGTATTCCGTCACCAGTTTGCATTCGAAATTGGCGACCGCATCGGACAAAAGCGGGACACCGACCGTCGATGCCGGTTCAAATTTCAAGCCGGAAATTTTCCCTTTGTCGATATCGTGTCCGTGAGTGGTGCCGAAGTAGAGCGTCTCTTTTGCCATACTTTTGCTCGGGTAGGCGATGACAAATTCGCCGGATTCGCGGATGAGTTCCAGCGTGTAAGCCGGATCATCGATCCCCAGCAGAAACATCGGCGGTTCGTCGGAAACGATACACACCCAGCCGATCGCCATGACATTTATTCTGCCGTCACGGCTTTTGGTGATGGCAAGGACGACCTGTTCAGGATATTTGCGTCCCCACGCTTCAGTAATAGAACTTTGTTTTTGCATAGTTTGCCGAATTTTAATTTTATGATTTGTTCCAATAATATACCATCTTTTCCGGTGATTTACAACGGCAGACCGAATTAAAAAAACGAAGAAGAGTTACTGCGGTGCTTTTGTTTTATCTGATTAGCCAACTTGCTAATTGGATTTTTTTGTGATATATTATATCGCAGGAGGATGTTATGGAAATATCAAAAGCACTTAAAGCGATGAGTCACCCCGTCAGACTGCAGATGATCGAACTTCTGCTGCAAAGACGGACGTGTGTCCGTAGTCTGGCACGGCATTTTGAAGTTTCAGAGCCGACTGTATCGGTGCATTTGAAAGTTTTGAAAAACGCCGGACTCATTATCGGTGAAAAGAAAAGCTATTATATGCACTATCGGGTCATCCGGGAAAATATTGAAGAATTATCGCAATTCTTTTCCGCATTATCCACAACATCTGCCTTGCCGCAGCAATGCTGTCAGAAATCCGGTTCCTGTCACTGCAAATGTCACTCAAAATAAGGATTGAGATCCCATGAAACGCCACATAAAAACTATCATCAAACTCTTTGCGGTTATCGTTATTGCAGCAATCGCTTTCTATTTCTGGAAATTTGCTCCGGTAAAAATTCAGACTTTTGAAGTGAAATCTTCACCAATTCAGCAGACTGTTTTCGGAACCGGTACGCTGGAAGGCAAAACCCGCCTTGCCATCAGTCCCAGAGAAACCGGTGCGATCTGTAAACTTTATGCAGATCAGGGCGATGTGGTCAAAGCCGGAACTCTTCTGGTTGAAATGGATTCCGAAGATATCGCTCAGCAGCTGAAAGTTGCCGTTGCTGAATTGACCGTTGCACAGGCTGCGTTACAGCGGATCGATGCCGAAATACGTTCAGCAAAAGCCAATCTTGAATATGCCGACACCATGTTTCAGCGCAGTGAAAAACTTTTATCCAGCAACGCGGAATCCCGCTCAACCTATGATAAAAACCGGCAGAATATGCTGGTCGCTCAAGCCGAATCGGAGCAAGCCGAAAAACGCCGCATCGAAGCTGAATCCACTCTTGCCAAACATCAGGCACAAATCGCCTATTACAAAACCAAATTATCTGAAACGCGC
>JAEIGA010015799.1_pt1 | contig 11489 bp, 10 predicted proteins | sample 9270691 | NCBI WGS metagenome assembly JAEIGA01 (sample SAMN17057246, study PRJNA624740) | gut metagenome | biome: biome; isolation source: fecal sample | host: Bos grunniens | place: China: Xizang | collected 2019
ATTGATTTAATACGTGAGCATCTTGCGGGAATGTATCTGACATCTCCTCCTGAGAGTATTCATGCCCTTGACCTTGAAGAACTTAAAATGTCGGATGTGACCGTTTGGAGTGCTTGGGAGGACGGAGAATTATTGGGATGCGGGGCCTTAAAGGAGCTTGACGCTGGACATGGGGAAGTTAAATCGATGCGAACGGCTGCTGCGCATTTACGAAAAGGCGCAGCGAGACAATTGCTGGGGCATATCATTGATGAAGCGCGCCGGCGCGGGTATACGAGGCTTTCTTTAGAAACAGGATCGATGGAGGCTTTTTATCCGGCGCAAAAGCTTTATGAGGGATTCGGTTTTCATTACTGCCCGCCTTTTGCGGATTATTGGGATGATCCTAACAGTGTGTTTATGACGAAGGAGCTCAGATAAGAGTAATAGGGAGTATCATACCTGTAAGTCTATTTTTCGAAATATTTAAAATTAACAATTGACTAACAATTCCAAAAGTAGTAACCTATGTTAAGTAAATAACTAATTCACTTACCAATGAAAGGAGGACTGTACGATGAGAAGAGTAAGATTTGGAGTCATTTCACATGATGTGCATATTCAAAGTGCAGTCCTCCTGTTTCAATAAGCGAAGTTAACAATTCGTTTTGAACGAAAGGCTGCACGTTGCTGTGTGAGACCCTTTATTGTTCGTCAGTATCGTAGGGGCGTGTTTTTCGCGTCTTTATGGATTCTTTCGAATGAATGGGGATTTCTCCAGTTCCGCTGCAGCCTTTTTTTGTTGGTTGATTGGTTAAATAAAGGGAGGAATAGTAGATGATTAGACGTTTATTCACTGTGAAGATTTCAAAAGAGGATTCGATAAATAGTACGTAGCACGAACAGCGAATAGGGTGATGACGAAGGAGGGAAAGCGATGTTTTCGGTTTTTAAGAAATTAGGGTGGTTTTTTAAAGAGCATTGGGTACGATACACGGTTGCTATTGTTCTTTTGAATGTGGTAAATGTGCTCGAGGTTCTTCCGCCAATGATTGTTGGGATGGTCATTGATGATATCGGGATGGGAACGATGACGAATGATACATTGATGACGTATATTTGGTGGATGATTGCACTTATTGTCTCTTTATATGGGTTGACGTATATATGGAATTATCAGCTCTTCAGCGGGGCATTTGTGCTTGAGAGGAAGCTGCGTTCAGGCTTTATGGGGCATTTGCTGAGAATGACGCCAACGTTTTATGAGAAGAATCGGACGGGTGATTTGATGGCAAGGGCGACAAACGACTTGAAATCAATCTCCGTTACAGCGGGATATGGAATCTTGACATTAATGGATTCCTCCTTATACATGCTGGCAATCCTGCTCACCATGGCAATTACAATCAGCTGGGAATTGACGCTTGCAGCCTTTCTCCCGCTGCCAATCATGGCTTGGGCAGTGAATAAGGGCGGCAAGAAAATACATGAATATTTCACAGCTGCACAAGATGCTTTTGGAGAATTGAATGATAAGGTATTGGAATCAGTTGCCGGTGTGCGCGTTATCCGTGCCTATGTACAGGAACGGGCAGATGAGAAGCGGTTCGAGGAAATGACGGAAGATGTCTATAAGAAGAATATGGATGTCGCGAAAGTGGACTCCATCTTTGACCCGGTCATCACCTTCGTCATTGGCATCAGCTACTTGATCAGTCTTGGGTATGGAGCAAACCTTGTCTTTGCGCAGCAGCTTTCCATAGGGCAGCTTGTCACATTTAATGTATATTTAACCATGCTCATTTGGCCGATGATTGCGATTGGTGAATTGATTAACATCATGCAGAGGGGAAATGCCTCGCTCGACCGGATGAACGAAACGCTTAGTTATGCGGAGGATGTCAAGAACCATCCTGAGACAATAGCAGTCGAAGAACCAACGAAGGTTGCCTATAAGGACGTCCGTTTCCGCTATCCATCCTCCAAGGTGGATAATCTCGCTGAAGTAAACGTGAGCATCGGCAAGGGAGAAACAATTGGGATTGTCGGAAAGACAGGAAGCGGGAAGACGACCTTTATCAAGCAGTTGCTTCGTGAATACCCGGCAGGCAGCGGGACATTAGAGATTGCAGATGTTCCTATTGAAAAGCAGCCGTTGGAGGAGGTACGTGATTGGATTGGCTATGTACCGCAAGATCATGTCCTCTTCTCAAAGACCATTCGGGAGAATATTCTATTTGGGAACAAGGATGCGACAGAGGAAGAGTTTTGGAAGGCCATAAGAATCGCGGATTTTGAGAAAGATCTCATCATGCTGCCGAACGAGCTAGAGACGCTAGTGGGAGAAAAAGGTATCGCACTCTCCGGGGGTCAGAAGCAACGGATTTCAATCGCACGGGCACTCATTAAAGACCCGGAAATCCTCATCTTGGATGATTCTTTATCAGCCGTTGATGCGAAGACAGAAACAACGATTATCAAGAATATACAAGAAGAGCGAAGCGGAAAAACGACCATGATTACGACCCACCGCCTATCAGCGGTCCAGCATGCGGACTGGATTATCGTTCTTGATGACGGAAAAGTCATTGAAGAAGGTACTCATCAAGAGCTGGTCCAAATGGACGGTTGGTATAAGGAACAATTTGAACGCCAGCAGGTTGAGGGGAAGACGGGGGTGAGTGCATGAATGAACATTTAGAACAAACGGAATCAAGCAGGAAAACGATAAAACGTCTATACCGCTATGCGGTTCGTTTCAAGGGAACCATTATCCTCGCTCTCGTGATGCTCTCCATATCTGTTGCGGCCGATCTGGTCGGCCCATATATCGGAAAGAATATCATCGATAACCATATCACGGGGATTGAGCAGCCATGGGTGGAAACAAAACAGACAGAAGACGCGGTACCCTATGAGGGCAAGTGGTATAAAAGGGAAGCCTATCTGATGGAAGGGGAATGGAGCGGCGAGCCTGTTTCTGTTGTACAGACGGGAACGACCTTCCTTTTCCTTGATGAGACACTTCAGTATGATGGGAAGCGTACTTATGAGGATGGCAAGCTGACCGTCACAAACGGGGAAAAGAAAGCAGAATATGAGGCTGTGAAGCTTTCAGGAGCGGAAATTATGCGTTTTTACGAGCCTGAGATCAAGCGGATTATCAAGCTGCTTCTTCTCTATTTAGTCATTATGGTGATTGCCTTCTTCTTTCAGTACGGGCAGAGCTATTATTTGCAAAAAGCGGCGAACCGGATTATCCAAACGATGCGAATGGAGGTTTTCGCCCATGTTCAGCGCCTCCCAATCCGGTATTTCGATAATTTACCGGCAGGGAAGCTCGTTGCACGCATCACAAATGATACAGAGGCAATCCGTGAGCTTTATGTACGGGTGCTTGCTAATTTCTTCTCCAGTACGATCAATATTATCGGCGTCATCATCGCCTTGTTCTTGCTTAGTCCTAAACTTGGCGCCATCACGTTTCTCATCATTCCGATTTTGATTGTGTGGACGATTGTATTCCGCAGGTTCGCGACGAAGTATAATCGGGTCATTCGTGCGAGGATCAGTGATATAAACGCCATGATTAATGAATCCATCAATGGGATGACCATCATCCAAGCATTTAGGAGAGAGAAGGAGACGCAAGCGGAATTTGAGGAGCTGAACGTAGATCATTATGTATACCAAAGCAAAATGCAGCGCTTGAATTCCTTGCTGAATGGCAATCTCGTAGGTGCTTTCCGGGTCATTACGCTGACGCTCTTTATCTGGTATTTCGGCGGGCTTGCAGCATCAGGCGAATCTGTCGTGACCCTTGGTGTTTTATATGCCATGGTCAATTATTTAAACAGACTCTTTCACCCTATTTCAGGAATTGTCAACCAATTTTCCAACTTCGAACAGGCGATGGTAGCAGGAGAGCGCGTCTTTTCCCTGCTTGATGAGCCAGGAACAGATGTGGCTGATGAGCGGGCATCGCGCTTAAATGGGCATGTGGAATTTAAGGATGTGTCCTTTGGATATAAAGAAGGGGAGACTGTCCTGAAGAATATCAATTTTGAGGCAAGGCAAGGGGAGACCATTGCGCTTGTCGGGCATACCGGCTCCGGAAAGAGCTCCATCATGAATCTATTATTCCGTTTCTATGATTATCAAGAGGGAGCGATTCTGCTGGATGGGAAGGAACTGAAAGATATTCCAAGGCAGACGCTGCGTGAGCATATGGGAATCGTGCTGCAGGATCCGTACCTCTTTACCGGTACTGTCCTCTCTAATATCACCCTTGATGACCCAAAAATCACTAGGGAGACGGCTGAGAAGGCATTAAGGGATGTCGGGGCTGATCGTGTTCTCGCTAATCTTGAGCATGGCTTTGATGAGCCGGTCGTTGAGAAGGGAAGCACGCTCTCATCAGGGCAGCGTCAGCTGATTTCGTTCGCTCGCGCATTAGCCTTTAATCCTGCCATTCTCATCCTTGATGAAGCGACATCAAGCATTGATACAGAAACAGAGGCACTTATTCAAAAAGCGATGGATGTTCTCAAAAAAGGGAGAACGACCTTTATTATCGCTCACAGGCTTTCTACCATTAAGAACGCTGACCAAATTCTTGTCCTCGATAAAGGAGAAATCGTGGAACGAGGCAGTCATGATGAATTGATGGCTATAAAGGGGAGATATTATCAAATGTATGAGCTGCAGTCGGGAAAGAAGGCAGGATAATAAGGATATCGAAAGGAGGCGTCCATGTGGACGCCTCCTTTTATGCAAGATTTAAGCGGAAGATCAGAAAATTTTATCTCCATTGAAGATGGAATTCTTAACGACAACATAATCCACTTTGCGAATCGCCTCAAGTGTTTTGCCGCCAGCATAAGAGATAGATGATTGCAGGTCCTGCTCCATTTCTATCAAGGTATCCATTAAAGGACCCTTATGCTCAACATACATTTTCTTCCCTTCCACATTCCGTTTTTCACCTTTTTGGAATTCGGATGCGGAGCCGAAGTATTCTTTATAGCGTTTTCCGTCTTTTTCATAGCTTTCGCCCGGTGATTCTTCGTGGCCCGCAAATAGGGAACCAATCATGACCATCGTCGCTCCGAAGCGGATGGATTTTGCAATATCCCCATGTGTGCGGATGCCGCCGTCTGCGATAATTGGTTTTGTTGCCGCTTTTCCGCAGAGACGAAGAGCTGCGAGCTGCCAGCCGCCTGTGCCAAAGCCGGTTTTGATTTTCGTGATGCATACTTTACCAGGACCGATGCCGACCTTAGTCGCATCAGCTCCCGCGTTCTCAAGCTCTCTTACGGCTTCCGGTGTACCTACATTGCCGGCGATGACGAAGCTTTTCGGCAAATGCTTCTTAATATGCTGAATCATATTGATAACCGAATTGGAGTGACCGTGGGCAATATCAATTGTAATGTAATCAGGAATGAGTTCTTCCTTCGCTAATTGCTCGACAAATTCATACTCTTCGGGTTTAACGCCAACACTGATAGAGGAAATTAATCCTAATTCATGCATCTTTTGAATGAAGGCAGCGCGTTTTTCAGGCTGGAAGCGATGCATAATATAGAAGTAGCCATTTTGGGCCAGCTTGATTGCGATATTATCATCAATGATCGTTTGCATGTTTGCAGGGACAACAGGGAGCTTGAACGTGTGAGCTCCAAGAGTCACGGTAGTATCACATTCTGAACGGCTGTCCACAATACATTTTGCGGGAATTAGTTGAATATCTTCGTAATCAAATACTTTTCTCATGTATTTACACCTCTATATCCGAATGAAATTGAGTTGTTCGTTAATATCGTTCGTACATTATGTAATTTACACTACTTTCTCAGAGATGTCAAAAGGATATTTTTTTCTGTGCTGATTGGTCTATGGTTGGGCTAGTCCCTGGGTGTTTTTCTATCTGACGGATCTTGCTTTTAGACTTTTATTGCTTAGGTTCAGTGTTTGCGGCGTGCAACCGTAAAGAATAGCAGCAAGCAGACATAATACCATTACTTTATTCTTCTTATACATACTTAATATTAGATAATAGTTGAGTTTTTCCTTCTTTGGATAGAACGATTTTCTGCGTGGAATCGTTTGTTAACCTTTCCCAAAAAATATACACTAGATATGAGGTGATAACATGAGCATTAATGCAGGGGATATACTCTTTCAATTATTCGCCATCATTATTCTAGTAACGATTTTCGTAGGCGCTCTTTCTTTTTTTCGCTCCCAAAAACAGCGCGGGGAGCAGCTCAATCGAATGGAGAAGAAAATAGCAGAATTGAGCGAAGAATTGAAAAGAAAATAATTGAAAACAGGCTGAATGGCCTAGAGGATTCAGAGATACGAAAATGGAATATAATGGTATATAGGAAACTATCTTAATTAAAAGTAGGGAGGCGACTATATGCCACTTGATCCACAGGTTGAGTTGTTTCTTGAGCAGCTGGCAGCTGTCACGAAAGGGGCGCCGCCAATTAGTTCATACAGTCCGGCTGAGTATCGGGCCATCTCTGAGCAGAATATGATGTCCAGTATAGAGACTGAAGAGGTCAGTCACGTGCAAGATGTGCAAATCCCTGTCGATGATGGAGAAATCATGGCGAGGATTTATACTCCTGAAGGAAATGGTCCGCATCCTGTCTTTGTGTTCTATCATGGGGGCGGATGGGTGCTTGGAAGTGTGGAGTCCTATGATGGGATGTCCAGAATGATGGCCAATGCATCAGGTGCCATTGTCGTATCAGTCGATTATCGTCTCGCACCTGAGTATAGGTTCCCGGTGGGGACAGAGGATTGCTATCATGCTCTCTTATGGACAGCAGAGCATATTGAAGAGTATGGAGGAATGAAAGATTGCATCATTGTCGGCGGCGACAGTGCTGGCGGTAATTTGGCAGCAGTCGTGACACATATGGCAAAGGAGCGCAGCGGTCCGCACATATCTGGTCAGGTTCTCATTTATCCAGCTACATCCTTTACTATTTCAACCCCTTCCATGAGAGAAAATGCGAAAGGATACTTCTTGACCAAGGATATGATGGATTGGTTAGCGTCTCATTATATACATGATGAAGATCGATCTTCGCCTTACGCATCTCCGCTCGCGGCTGAAGATGTAAGCGGCCTTCCTCAAGCCTTTGTGATGACAGCTGAATTTGACCCGCTTAGAGACGAGGGAAGATTATATGCCGATAAGCTTGCAGCCGGGGGAGTTTCCGTACAATACAAGGAATACAAAGGCATGATTCATGGCTTTGTCAGCATGGCGGCTGCAATTGACCAAGGGAAAGAGGCAATCCGCCATATTGGTGCAGTTATTAAAGGGATGGCCGCCAACAAGAGTGGAGCGGCAAAAAATTAATATAATAGGTATTCAATTAGAGGGAGTGGGGATAAATGTATTCTTGCTCTTTTCTTTATGAATCTGTGAAGATTCATTTAATTGTCTCTTGTTTGTATGTGTCCAACTAAGAGGTTTATGGGTATTCTTAGTACTGTCATTGGCGGGAAGCCTTATTGAATAGATGGTTTGTATTCTAGAGAGCGCAAAGATTGACAATATCTTGAATTCGAGATAAATTAAGTGTAGAAATATGGGGGTGGGTAATGAATGAATGGATTAAAAGGGATTCATCATGTGACAGCGATTACGAGCAGCGCAGAGAAAAACTATCAATTCTTCACCTATGTATTAGGGATGAGATTAATCAAGAAGACCGTCAATCAGGATGATATTCAAACCTATCACTTATTCTTTGCGGATGACCGCGGGAATGCAGGTACAGATATGACATTCTTTGATTTTCCTGGAATATCTAAGGGCATCCATGGGACCAATGAGATTTACAGGACAGCCTTCCGAGTGCCAAATGACGCGGCGCTGGCTTATTGGGTAAAGCGATTTGACCGCTTAAAGATCAGCCATAACGGGATTAAAGAGCAATTCGGGAAGAAGACGCTCTCCTTCACAGATTTTGATGACCAGCAGTATCAATTGATTTCTGATGAGCTTAATGAAGGAGTTCCATCAGGCATTCCGTGGCAAAATGGGCCGATACCGCTTGAGTATGCCATTACGGGACTTGGGCCAATCTGCATTCGTATTGCTGATTTTGATTACTTCAAGGAAGTGTTGGAGAAGGTCTATCAATTCACTGAGGTCGCTCATGAAGGAGAAATCCATTTATTCGAGGTTGGAGAAGGCGGGAATGGAGCACAGGTCATCGTGGAGAAAAACACATCATTGCCATACGCGCAGCAAGGTTATGGAACGGTCCATCATGCGGCCTTCCGGGTTGAGGATACGGAGGCGCTAAATGAATGGATTGAGCGAATGAAGGCATTCCGGCTTCCATCCTCTGGCTATGTCGATCGCCATTTCTTTGAATCTCTCTACACAAGAGTCGCGCCGCAAATTCTATTTGAGCTTGCGACTGACGGGCCTGGATTTATGGGAGATGAGCCTTATGAGACATTGGGAGAGAAATTGTCGCTGCCGCCATTTCTTGAGCCGAAACGGGAGTATATTGAATCGGTTGTCCGCCCGATTGACACAATCAGAAGTAACCGTGGTTTTATAAAGGAATATGAATAAGAAAGTTCGCCTAAATGTAAGAAAGGATTGGTCCAGTGAATGGGACCAATCCTTTTTTTATTCATCTTTTTCAACATATTCTTCAAAATCTAGATCCACATTGTGAAACAGCTCATCTTCATAGATAAAGAAATCATACTTCCTGATATAAGGCTCGTACAATTCTTCCATAAAATAATAACCTCCTTTTATCTTATGTATCTGAGTGAGGCAGTCAATAAAAGGATAAAATCATGATTATTTGGAAGAATTCTTTCTTGAAAATGGCAATATTTATATGTGTTCTTGTATGCTTAATATATAGTACCATTCATTTTATCGGATAGCAATCCTTTGATGAAAATACATATCAGAAAGGCGGGTAATCTTGAACGACAATCATGATGATGATTCCAAGGATTTGGGGAAATTCGGGGGGATACTGGCACTTGGTATGATTGTGCTCTTAATCCTTTCTGTCCTCTTGCTTGTATTTGGCATCTTTTTCTTTGGTGTTGCAGGCTTTTTCAGCTTGCTTGGCGTGACATATGACTCCGTGAAGGTGCTTGTCTATTTTACCGGACTCTTGTTTGTGATCGATTTCCTTCTGGAGCCAATCTCCAAAATAATAGCCGGTCTTTTCAGCAGATCGTTCCATTCCTATAAACGCTTCATTATACGATCAATCTTCATGGTGGCTTTCTCCTCGCTGTCATTTTATATCACGGATGAATGTATATCAGGCATAACCATCCCCGTCAGGACAGAACTGCTATTAGGGCTTATTTTCTTTTTGATTGAGCTTGTTTTTGAGGATAGACCGAAGCGGGTGAAGGATTAAGATTAAACCGGGCATTAAGAAACCGTTAACGGATAGGTCTTAATGCTTGTTTTTATAGGCTAAAAGTCATTATATTAAGATTTAGGTTTCGTTTCAATATACTTTGTCGATAGAAAAGAGAAATGGTGTGAGAATGATAGGAGGAGGACTGGCATGAAGATAGTATTCCGCTTAATAAACAGCATTCATTCTGCTTCAAATGGGCTGTTCCCTAATAAGAAAAGGGAGGCAAACAGGCAATTATTCACTGAACTTAGTTCTGCCATTCTTCCGCAAATGATGAGAATCAAACAAACATACGGTTTTTTTGAAAGAGAATTATATGTCATTAAGGAGCATAGAAAAAAAGAGTCGGTTAAGGTGATGGATACATGCGCCTTAGCTGAACAAATTCTAGATATAGTGAAGGAAAATGAATCATTGGTTTCTCCTCAGCTGCTCTCTGAATATCACGCCATTCAAGCATTGGAGCTTGGGATACAGGAATTGTATGCGGGCCAAAAGAATGGGCAAGGAACCTATCATATACAGTTGGCTGAGTTTGATCTAAAAAAGAAAAAGCTTCTCTTAGTGAAATCATATATGCTGTTCTTAAGGAAAGTGGCCAAGAGCGCAGGTGTGCTTTATTCAGGCTTAGAGGAGACATTGGATTTCTATCCTCCGTTTATTGACCATTTAACAGAGAATGTTTTAGTAGTGAATCATGCTGAGAAGGGTCAAAAATCCTTCATCATAAGCAACCAATAGCGAGTGAACATAGTAAAGCCGAAAGAAGAAGGCGTGCTTCTTCTTTCGGCTTTTTCTTTATTCATACGTAAGGAGAAGCTTGAAAATGTCCATCGTTGTTCCGGGATAGATTCCCCGTCTTGGAATCTCGAGAATGGATTCCCCTGGTTTGGCCATTCCATCTTTGATCGTAAAGGCCATTTCCATTCCCAATTCATTCAGAATACCAAGCGTCTCGGCATTGTATTCTCCAAATGGATAGGCAAAGGCGGTCTTGGAGCCGACAAGCTCCATGCCGATCTCAATATCCTCGAGAACATCTTCCCTCGGTTTAGAGGTTAGGAAGGCAGCACCGCTTTCATCCCGTTCATGGAATTTGTACGTGTGGCTTTCATAATCAAATATGTCTGTGCTTGCCTCAATATCCTCCACGCTTAAGAACTGGGCATCTGCAGGATCGTAATCTCTTGGGTCCCTATCGATATTTCCGGCAATCAGGAAGATGGTCGCGCGAAGATCGTATTTCTTCAGAACGGGATAGGCATTAATGTAATTATCCTTAAAGCCATCATCAAAGGTGATGAGCACACTTTTCTTCGGAACTTCAATCTCTTCTTCCATATAGGCCTGGAATTCAGCTAATGTTAAGGTTGTATAACCCTCTTCATGTAAATGGTGCATTTGTTCGGTGAATTGTTCCTGTGTCACGATTGTCCCGTATAATTCGCCTTCTTCATTATAATGAGTCGTTTGAAGGTCAGATGATTTGATGATTCTGTGATACATGAGGACAGGGACTTGGGCGGCTTTGGTTGTTTTGGTTACATCAAATTCCCGTATTTCATGCTCCCGATCCAATTCAAGCGGTTTGTCACTTGCAAATTGTACCTTACCAAATGCAATAGTTTCGAAATTTTGGACAAAGAGGGTACCCAGTGCAGCAAAATGGATAATAAAGACTGCTATAAAAGTGATATTATACTTTTTTTTCATTTACATGCACCTCTAGCTTGTTTTTTTGCTTTTCTGTGTGATAGGTATAACATTATCGGAACTAGCCAATTCTTCGCTGTATGTTTGATGCTGTTTTCCGACACGCTGAACTTTATTCCAGCTATTCTTATTGATAAAGTAGGCAATTGTTCCAAATGTATTAAAGATAACACCTAGAAAACGATAGCTTACAATCTCTAATGGAACGAAATAGCCAAGTCTGAGCCGGTCGCGTTTCGTGAAAGAGTGTCCAAGCCTATGAGAAATAATCAGACTCACGAGACTTTGAAACACCCCCAAGCTAAAGGAAAAGAGAAAGAGCATAAGGGCAAGTATGGCACCTGAACCGGACAGAAG
>JAEIGA010015800.1_pt1 | contig 11489 bp, 26 predicted proteins | sample 9270691 | NCBI WGS metagenome assembly JAEIGA01 (sample SAMN17057246, study PRJNA624740) | gut metagenome | biome: biome; isolation source: fecal sample | host: Bos grunniens | place: China: Xizang | collected 2019
CGAGCGCATCAAACGGGTTACAACGCCTTTTGCGCCCTTCACCGTCTTGTACTGATTGATATACATAGAGGTATGACCCGTGGACTTGAGGAAGAGGCGAATCTTGAACATTTGTTTTCTCCTGTAGTGTTGTTCGTTGATATTGAAATTATATATAGAAAAACATTATTTGGCAATAATTGGAGCAAAAAAAATCCCCCTCTTTTGGAGGGGGACGGGGCTAGTGGAGAGCCCCTAGAGTCAACAACAACACCACTAAAATCAGGAAAGCGGGAATCATTTGCTTTAAAAGGGCAATCAGAATAATTTTGTTACGGTAGCGCATTTTTGTTATCTCCTAATTAACTTATGAATAATTATATAGATATATTTGTATAAAGGCAAGCCGAAATTTTCAGAATTTTCTATTTATTTTTCTTGCCAATTACTATTTTTCTATATATAATTCTACTCATAGTTAAACAACAACCCAATGGAGTTAAAAATGAAGTATCAACACCACGTTAGCCAAAACATCCGCACCCGTGAAGAATGGGAATCTATGATTGAAGCCGTTAACGAAATTATGGACATTCGCAAGTCCTTCAACGAATTGGTCAACCTCGGCATTTTCACTCCCGTCAAGGACGAAAACGAACCCGAAATCTTCGTTTCCTCTTGGGGCTACGACCAAACGAACGTGACCTTCTACAAAGTTTTGAAGCGCACCGCTAAGACGATTACCCTTCAACGAATTGAATCCAAGGAAGTTGCAACGGGCTTTATGTGCGGTGAATCCACCCCCTTGCCTGACCAAACTTTTGGCGGTCCTATCCGCCGTAAGATTCAAATCAATCGTGACGGCAAGGAATATGTGAGTATGACTAGCTACGAAGTCGCTCGTCCTTGGGACGGCAAGCCCCGCCGTTGTTCTTGGTACGCATAAAAAGAAAGCCCCGAAATGGGGCTTTTTTATTGACCCCGTGCCCAAAAAGCGCGGGATCTTCTCTACTATAGGGAATTATATATAGAAATTCAAGGTTTGGCAATGGTTGTTACAATTTAAATATTCAAAATATTTTTACTTTTTATTGCCAATTTCCTTGCTTTTTCTAAATAGATTATTATAATTCTACTCATAGATAAGAAAAACAAAACAACCAACCGACAGGAGGCAAAAAATGAATCTGAGAATAATAATTTAAGGGCAAGCCCCTGAAACGCGAGACAGGGGCTTGTCTCTCAAACAAAAGCCCTTTTTTAGATAACACGGAGATAACAAAATGGAACAACAACACATCATCGACCAAATTAACGACCTTATGAACTTTGAAAAGGTTGCCCTTTGGAACGAATACTGCGATGCCAATTACTATCATAACGACCGAATCCACGGCAATGATGATGACTTTTTACAATTCACCTTCGGTTCGATGATGGACTTGGCACGAGCCATTACGAACGGGGATTATCGTTACAATGACGATTTCGTAATTTTTAACGACCACGAAGAATTGCGCTCTTTCGACAATCCCGACCAATATATTGACTTTGAAGAATTGGCGGAGTTCTTGACCCAATACGAGCGAATTGCCTATCAATACGGCATCGAGCTTGAGAAAGAAGAATAAACACAAAGCCCCCGAAAATGGGGGCTTTTTTATTGCCTTGATTTGCCATTTTTGACTTTTCTATATATAATATAGATAATGGAAAAGATCCTGCGCATCCGGGGGTTTGGGTCGCTTTTTGGCTCAAAAAAAATCAAAAAATTTTGTATTTTCCCCTTGCCTTTGCTATAGAGATTATTATAATTTCCTATATAAGTTAACAACAACCAATGAGAGGTAAACAAAATGCAAAAACTCTTCACCAAGAAAATCGAAAACGCCCTCGCCAAGTTCCCCTACGGCTCTCAAGACGGCAAGGGTAAGGATGCCAAGGTTATCGCCCGTTTCTTTGTTGCTCAAGCAACGTGGTATATCCTTGAGAAAGAAAATGACGATATTCTCTTCGGTTTGGCTAACCTCGGCTACGGCTTTGAATATGGTTCTATTAGCCGCCGCGAATTAGAAACCTTGCGAGTTCGCCCGTTCGGTTTGGGCGTTGAGCGAGACACAAGCATTGAACCTTGCGAATACACGCTCGGTGAATGTATGGCAATGTACGGCGAAGAAATCTAAACAAGAAGCCCTGAGAAATCAGGGCTTTTTCTTTTGGAATTTCTTGCCAAATCAGAATTAACTATATATAATACTATCATCAGCAACAAACACTAGGAGACACAAAATGCAAGAACTCTACAAGCACAAGAATATGGGCATCACGCTCACCCTCGCTAAGTGGATTGAACTTGTTGAGGATTACAATGATAACTACCTCGATGACGGCGAAGAAGCTATGACGGTTGAGGACCTTATCAAAGAAGGCACGCTCATCAAGGTCAAACAGTTCATTTCCTAATCCGCAAGCCCCTCAAAAATGAGGGGCATTTTTTCTGCAAAAAAAATCCAAATCCCTTGCCATCTCTGTTTTGAGCATTATAATTCTATATAGATAAAACAAACCAACGCTAGGAGGTAACGAAAATGACCAAGCACTACACAATCTCTCACAATACCTTTGAAGACTTTGACCTTAACGAAGAAGTCTTGTTTAAGACCGAAATCGAACTTTGGCACGATAACGATAAATACTATGTGACCACCAAAGTTTCGGGTCAATTTCGTGCAACCTCTGAAACGGTGGCTAAGTTCGGTCCTGACGAATTTGATGATGGTTTCGACCGAGCCGAACGCTTCTACAAGGCTCAAATCATCGCCCACTTGAACTAAATTCACCGCCCCCGCTTCGCGGCGGGGGCTTTAAAAAAAGTTAAAAATAATTTGACTTTTCTATTTAGATTATTATAATTCTCTCTATAGATAAACAAACAACCAACAAGGAGTAAAAAAATGACGGTTGAAATGAAGAACTTTGTAGATCTCGCGGCGATTGAATGTCAAGGCGGTGAAGGTTTGGTTTTCTTCGGTTGCGGTGGCGACTTGCAAGAATGGGTTGACGGCATCACGAAGGCTCTTGTGAAGTTTGGCATTGCCGAGAGCGAAAAGCCCGAGGACAATTGGGAAACGCCGTTCAGCGTTGAAACGACAGGCGGGCGAGTTGACTTGGTTTTGCCCTTCAAGGACGGTGCGAAGATTAACATTGGCAAGCTCGCCATTTGGCGCATCACGGTAGCTCGCGGCGATGCTAGTTGGATTAGCGACTACATTGTGAACTACGCCGACCAACACGACATTGAACAATAACCATAACAAAGCCCCCTAACGGGGGCTTCTCAAGGAGAACAAAAATGGACTTTTTCAACCTTCGATATAACAACATTACTATCCCGCTCAATGCCGAGCGTGGTTCTGAGGCCGTTCGCGAAGCGACAAACGAACTTTCTTGGATTGCTGAAACGACCAAGAATGCCGAAGTAGAAGTTTTGGGCTTTCGTGGCGGTAAGTCGTTCGTCATCGCTCAAAACGAATTGAAAGACGGCAAATTAGGCAAGTGGCGCTAATCGTCCCGTCTAACAAAACCCCTGAAATCAGGGGTTATTTTTTTGTGAATTTTCTTGACTTTTCTATTTAGATAATTATAATTCCATATATAGTTAAACAACACCAACGGAGATAAAAAATGAAAGGCTTAAACCTCTTCGCCACGCCCAAGAATAAGATTTTTTTGAACCTTCACAAAGGGGCAAAAAAGCACTTGAAGCGTCTTGGTTGTCAGCACGTTGTATTCGGCGTGTCTCGCAACGCAAAGGGCCACCTCTCTACGTTTTACATCCCGATGACCGATGCCGAGCTTGAAGCCTATCAAGCTAACAATGGCGAATATATCAATGCCGTTCACGCATAACGTAGGAGACGAAAATGAATGCGACCAAACAAAAATTCGCCCTCGAACTCACGCCTGAAGAACTCTACGTTGTCAAGCGCGCACTTTCTGAAGCGTCTTTCCGCTTTTGGGATGCGGCACAAGAAGCGCGTAGTGAAATGCGCAAGGCTAGATTGGAAATCCTTGAAAAAATGTGCGATGACCTCTTCGACCGAATCCCTCTCGAACAAGTCCGCAAGCCCAAAGTTCTCAACCACTAAAACCGCTTGATTTTCCTAAATAGATTATTATAATTCTATCTATAGATAAACAACCGACACGGAGTTAAAAATGTCGAACGAAAACAAAACGAATCGCAAAGAAGAACTTTTGAAGGAACTCGCCCGATGGGGTCTTCTTGGTTGGTATAACCGCCTCCCGAAGTACGCTCGCGAATCGCTTATCTACGCCGATAAAACCGATGTTTCCAAGACTGCATACTTCCGCGTTGAGAGCGGCATTGCCTACTTCAACGCCTGTCACGAGGATGTTATGGACGCAATTCGTTGGCATCGTAGTGAGTACCGCCCCGCTCTTGAGTCTGATGGCAACATCGACCCGAGCGACTACATTACAGAAATGTGGGAATACTAAGGAGTAAAAAATGACATACGAACTTCTCGAAAATCTTTGCAAGAACAAGACATTCCCGCTCTGCGGTAAAAATCCCGATGGTTGCAACATAATCATCGAAAAGGGCGAGGACTTCTTCACGGTTTCGACACTTCAAAAGAACGGTTGGACTCGCATCAATACCTATTGGAAGGACGGTACGGTAGAAGAAGAATACGGTCGATAAAAAAAGGGGGCTAATAAAGCCCCTTTAAAAATATCAAAATTTGTTTGACTTTTCTAAATACATTATTATAATTACCACTATAGATAAACAACAACCCCATAGGAGTTAAAAAAAATGACAGACCTCGAAAAGACGCTTCGCCGTAACCACATCGCTCAATGCGTGGATGATTTTTGGATGTGGGTAAACGCAATGGATGACGGTGACGAAGTTGATGCCAAGGATGCCTGTGAGTTCATCCTTTCCGCTACAATCGATGGAATGATGATTGATATTGAAACCGCCGTTATGCGATGCCCCTTTTTAGATCTCCGCTACCCGTTGACGAAATTTGAACAAAATTGGGCACGAAAGCGAGCAGAGAAAGTTCTCGCAGAAGCGCAGGAAATCGCTGAAGCCTATGAGTTCAACCACCCGAACTAAAACACCACAAAGCCCCTCGATAGGGGCTTTTTATCTTTCTCAAAAACTATTTGCCATTCTTTCTTTTTCTATATATAATTCTATCAACAACAAAAGATAAACCTCATTACTTACAGGAGATAAAAAATGAGCCCGCGTTTCCATTTTGCCCTTGCTCTTGCTTACGTTGCCGAACTTTGTGCAAAGCATAAAGTAAACTATTTTACGATTATCTTTACGGCCGATTTCGCAAAAAACGTCAAAGAGAATCTTAACTACGAAATGACCGAGGCTGATTTTCAATTTCTCCGCAATGTAGCTTAAAAACTAGCCCCCAATCAGGGGGCTTTTATTTTTTAAAAATTATTTGCCAATTGATAATTTTCTATATATAATTCCATCTATCAATAAGACAAATCGAGTTAACAAGGAGTTAAAAATGAAATTTCTCGAATGCGACAAAAACGAAAACGCAATGATTGATTTGATGCAAGAGGATGACGGCTCGTTCACCATCGAATTTAACGCTCTCAATCACGGCAAAATCGAAAACGGCTTTGTTGAATACTTCTTCGATGAGAGCGAAGCCTACGAACGCTATAACGACCTCTGCGAAGAATACTATATCTTTGAACCCCGTTACGAACACTAAAAGAAAAGCCCCCAAACTAGGGGGCTTTTTGCTCGTTTAAATCGCCTCAATCGTTACAGAAACGGCATCAGATTCACCGTAACGCTTGCGAACGATTAGCTCGGTCACTTGTTTGTCATCGAGGAAAACAATGCCGTTTAAAGCGTCCAAAACGGCTTTAGCGATGTTGTCACAATCGGGCTTTTTGTCGTGCGGATAACCAAAAACAATAAACCCCGCTCGCTTGGTTTTGCCCCAACTTCGCGGCGGTTCAAAAACGGCCTCAATGGTCACACGAAGGGCACATTCAAAAGGGGTTTCCCCGTCCATTGTGCGGCGGGCATAAAGCTCTACAGTTTGCTCATAATCTCGCGTGTTTTTAGGGGTGTAGGCGTGACCTGTTCGGGTAAATCGGGGTCTCGCCTTCCCTTGCGGTTTAATCGGCATTGTAAAGCTGATTTCTCTCATTCTTCTCGCTCCAAATACTTGTGGGTTTTCTTCCAAGATAACACCCTGTCGAGCGAAATTTTACGCTTGTAAAGCGGTAGATAAAAGCCGTCAATGATTCGCCACGCATACGCATAGAAATGAACCTTTTGCCCGTCCACTATGACGGTATCGCGAAGCATAGCGAGAATTTGTGCCCCCATAATAGGGTATGTTTTTCTGTCGTGCGATTTAAACTCTCGCCAAGGATAATCCGCATCGTATCGTGCCTTGTGCATTGTGCATAACCTAAGCCCATGTTTTCATGGGCTTGAATCGTAACACGAAGCGCGGCGGGTTTTTCAACTTTCTTCAAGAATGCGAGTGATTTGGCGTTGAAGTTTAAATTCACGCATTTCTTCTCGCTCTCTTTTGATGTTCGTTAAGTAGGTCAATTGGTCGAGCATAATGCCAACATCGGCAATCTCCTCGGCTAAATGCCAATTCAAATCAGCTAGCTCAATTCGATCCCGACCTTCGTCAATCCATCGCTCAAGTTCCTCAATGGCCTCGATACATTCGAGCAACTCTTCTTTTGCCTTTCCAAGCTGATGCCGAGAACCGTAATTGTCGGCAATCAATTTAATTCGTCCGTCCATATTTCTCTCTAAAAACGATTTAAGGGGTTTTGAGAGCGTTTAGATCAATCGGTAAGACGCGACCCTTACCCGTCATCTAAAACGCTCTCTATCGGTCTATTTTCGCCCTTGTTTGGGTTTTTGTGTTTCTTTACTGCCACCAATTAGAGCGTTGGCGCAGTTGCTCTTTGGTTTTGTCGAACCACGCAAGCGAAATTTCAAAGCTCTCGTTGTTGCTCTTGACATAGGTCATTGCGATGGATTCGATAGGGCAAAATTCTCTGATTTTGCCGATAAGGTCACGAATGGCGGAATCATCCTCGCTTGCGCTTCGTGCCTCTTTGCTCGCGTTGTAAACCGTGAGAGTGCCGTTTGCTCCCGTCAGCGTGGGGTCGTGTTCCTTTTCAAACTCTCGCTTGAGTGTGGAGTAAACCCGTTCGATTTGTTTGTCGGTAAGGGTCTTGGTTTGAACTTTGACCTTAACCGTCTTTTGACCCGCAAGAACGGCTTGGCGGGCGCGTTCTTGGGTCGTAGAGTGAAAGGTCGTTAAGGTGGTCATTACGCCCGCTTTAGCCATTGTTATGCTCCTCGTTTTTGCAATGCGATTTTCTCGACATAGGAAATCAAAACTTTTTCGTAGGTTCGACAAAGCCATTCAACCGAGAGGAACTCCTTAGCGTCCTCAAGCCAAACCTTATTTGGACCGATTGCCTTGAGTTGAACTAAGGCTTCCTCGTCCTCGGTCGAAACATTGTCAGGAACAAGCCCATCGCGGCGTAATCGCTTGAGGGTGTTTAAGGCCAATGCGTAGGCATCGAAAGAAAAGCCGAACTCGTTAACGTGACGCTGATGCAAACCGACCGCCCACAAAATTCGATTTTTTCGGGAGGCCGTGACCGCCTTCACCCCGTCAGGGGATTGAAGGAATCGGGTCACTTCCACCCAAAGCGAACTGTCAATGTGCGAGTGGAAAATGCACAAGCCACTTTGCACGGGCATCAGCGAGCATCCATTTGCTCCGCAGAATTGGTTGTCGTTCATCGTTTACTCCGTCATCAAACCCAAACGAATCAAATGGGGTTTGTAAAGGTTGAAGGTTGTCGGGTGAGCAAGGTTCGCGGCGGTCTCTTGCTTCATTTCGTCAAAGTCGTATCGGTCAGCGAAGAAAGTTTGACAGAAGGTTACATCACGAATCAATCGGTCGGCAAATCGCAAGTTGTTGTCAAGTGAGCTTGCTCGGTTTTGCACGGTGGTTTGTCCGTTGTTAAACCATTCGGCTTTAAAGCCCTGCCAACCACGTTCACAACAAGTCGAGAGAGCTTCCTCAAGACTAACCCCTGCTTTAACGGCTTCGTTCTCGATACGGGTAATTGCCGTTGCGGTGATAGGGGCACGTTTACTCTTTCGCAGTTCGGTAAAGTCGTTCCAAGTTTGCTCAGAAACATCATCAGGCTTTTCGACTTTTTCTTTTTTTGTATTTTTTACTTTTTTAATATTATTGGTTATTGGTTTTTGGTTATTGGTTAGCATAGCGTTCGCATTGCCATCGCATTGCGTTTGCATTGCGCTCGTACCAATTTCCTTATCGCCTTGATTTACTTTGGTTTTTTCCCAACGCTTACGGGCACTTTCTGCCGCTTTTTCAGCTTTTGCGTGGTATTCACCGATGATTTTGTCTAACTCATCATTGTGAAATGCGCCATCTTTTTCGACAAAAAACAACGAAAGCACATTTTGTACAGATACCTCGCAATGCGTTCGCATTGCCAACGCAATCCATTGGCATTGCAAAGGCATTTCAGTCGAGAGATAGTGGTCTCTCAGGCGCACAAAAATGCCTAATTCTTCATCGGTCAGATATTGCGTTTGCATCGCAAAATCTCCGATATTGTGAGGAAAGTAGTTCATAAAAACCTCAACGCTTTACAGGGGCAAAACGGTCATCGAGCAAGTGAATCGGCACGCCTGTCAACTGAGAAACCTTGCGAACCTTCTCGACAGGGATTCGACCAATCTTCTTCCAATAGCAAATCGTTTGGGGCGATTCGCCACACAAATCAGCAAGCGTCTTTTGCTTGCCACCAACGGCTCGCAAGGCTAATTGAAAACCATTCATTTTTTTTGATCTCCGTGAAAAAATTGTTAAAAGGATTTTAATACGAGTTAAAAAGGAAAGGCAAGCCCGTCTTGCAAAACAAGCAAACCACTTGCGTTAAGTCAAAAAAATTTTTACTCGGTATTGCTTTTTCTATTTAGCTCATTAAACTGTGACTTACAACAAACAACAACACTTTGGAGCTAAAAATGGATAAGTCTGAACTCTATGTAATTACCCAACGTGATAAGTGGGAATATGAAATGGAAAAGCGAGCCGAAGAAGAAATGAAAAACGGCAAGCCTGACAATAACGATAATCCTTTTGAATAACCAACGCAACCCGCCCCCTTAATAAAGAGGGGGCACATTTGGAGATAAAAATGAGTATTGCAACCCTCATCCTCGGTGAAAGCGGTACGGGTAAGACCGCCGCGCTTCGCAACTTCGACCCGAGCAAAGTTTTGCTCATTCAACCTGTTAGAAAACCTCTCCCCTTCCGCTCTAAGGATTGGAAGGAAATCAAGGCCAAGGGCGATAACGGCAACATTTTCGTCTGCAATGATGCGGCAAAAATCGTTGAAGTAATGCGCCGCGCCCCGCAAGAAATCATCATCATTGACGATTGGCAATACATCCTCTCGTTCAAATATATGCACTCTACGGGCAAGAAAATGGCTCAAGGTGAAGTGTTTGAGTTCTACAAGGAACTCGGCAATGACGGCTTTAAGATTGCTGAAATGGCAACGCAACTCGCCCCTAATAAGCGCATTTACGTTTTGGCTCACACAAGCACCGATGATTACGGCAACGTGCGAATCAAAACGCTCGGCAAGCTCCTCGATGAAAAAATCGTCATTGAAGGTTTGTTTACCACCGTTTTGCGTACTAAGGTAAACGCAGGCAAGTACCTCTTTACGACCCAAAATAACGGCTCTGACACGGTTAAAAGCCCGATGGGTATGTTCGACTCTAATGAGATTGAAAACGACCTTAAAGCCGTGGATGACACGATTTGTGAATATTGGGACATTGGCGCGACCCACGAAGAAAACGCCCAAAATGAAACTGAAATTTAACTAAAAAGGAAACCAAAATGATTACTAGCTTTACGCCCTTACACGAAGCCGCCGCCCGTGTCGCTTCTTCCGCTTACATCGAACGTAGTGGCATTTACTCTGTCACGATTGCTCAAGCACACGTTAGCCAATCCCAAGGCGGTGCAACTAGCGTTAACCTCGATTTGAAGTCTGACCTCGGTGAACTCTGCTTTATCCGTATGTGGGTTCTCGGCAAGGATGGTGGTCGTTTATTCTCTCACGACATTTTCGATGCCTTGTTGGTCGTTCTCGGTGTTCCCGAAGCCAAGGTTGTTCAAGGTAAGGTTTTTGACCGATTCAGCAACGGTTGGGTTGAAGGCTACCGTATTCCCGCTATCGAAAAGAAGAAGGTCGGTGTTGTTTTGCAAAAGGTCATTGACTTTGCTCGCCCGAAGGATAACGGCGATGCTCGTATTTCGATGGAATTGCTCACCCCGTTCGATCTTCAAACCCGAAAGATTGCCAAGGAAATTTTGACGGATGCCCCCGCCTCTCGCATTGACCAAATCGAGGACAAGGGTGTGAAGGATAAGACGCTTTACCCGAAGGAAGGTTCTCAGCAACCCGCTCAACAACCCGCCGCGCTTTTGAGCCCGAAACCTCAAACCGCCGATGATGGTTGGGGTGATGTTCCTTTCTGATGAGCTAACTGCCCCGCTTCGGCGGGGCTAGAGGATAAAAATGAAGGTTTACGAAATTCCGTTTGCTATCCGCTCTGCCCTTGATAACGCTGAGATTGACTTAAAGACGGGCGAGGTTTTAAACGCCGCCGCTATCAATGAGGTTTGTGATAACGCTCGCGAAAAGATTGTAAATTGCGCTCGTTACATTCGTGAGCAAGAACACGAAATCGAAGCGATGAAGCAAGCCCGTGATGCTATCAATGAGCGAATGGAAGTGAAACAAAAGAAGCTCGATTGGCTTAAACGTATGACAGTTATCGGCCTCGATGTGCTAGGCGAAAAGGTTGAAATGCCCGACATTCGTGTTTCTAATCTTTCGAGCAAAAAAGTCATTGTGGACGATAACGCTCAACTTGAGAAACGCTTTTTGACGGTAACAACCAAAACCGCCCCAAATAAGAAAGCTCTGAAAGAAGCTATTGAAAAAGGCGAAAAAATCGAAGGTGCGCGATTGGTCACTAACCTTTCGCTTTTGATTAAGTAACGACTTTGGGGGAAAACGGTGCTTGATTAACTATCAAACTGAATACCTAATAACCGTGAGTACCCTCCCCTTTTAGGAAATAAAAATGACGGAACGAAATATCTTTACCAACATTTTCGATGTTGCAAATGAAGAATTGGTGTTTATGACAAGTGGCGACAAGTCTGAAATTTGCCTTTTGTTTACTTTACTCACCGCGTGGATTAAGAAAGATACCGCAGGCTTTACTAAGGTTGTCCTTGACTTTACTAATGGCGATGAAAAAATGATGGGCGTAGTTGCTCACATTTTAGACAAAATGGCGAGCACACAACTTGTAGCTATCC
>JAEIGA010015801.1_pt1 | contig 11489 bp, 3 predicted proteins | sample 9270691 | NCBI WGS metagenome assembly JAEIGA01 (sample SAMN17057246, study PRJNA624740) | gut metagenome | biome: biome; isolation source: fecal sample | host: Bos grunniens | place: China: Xizang | collected 2019
CAGAATCCGAATGTAGTATATAATGATGCGTCATGGGCTGGAGATGCTACTTTGTGGGGAGTTCAAAAGACAAAGTATGACCCATGTCCTCTTGGTTGGAAAGTTCCGGAAAAAAATATTTATGAGGGACTTAAGAGAAGTAGTTATAATTATGGCTATTTTGCTGTAGATTATTCTTGTGCGGATTCTAATGTCTATTTCCCAGCACCTGGCTATTCTGATGGTACGTCTTCAATCCAAGAAAACGGTATGTGTGGTCATCTTTGGTCATCCAATAGAGGATTGTGGATAGATATTTACTGTGATAACGGTGATATCTACATAAGGGATGACTCTGGTTGGGGACGATCAGTAGACTATTTATATGGTGTCCGCTGTATGAAGGAGGCCCCTAAACAGTCAGGCGATAATGAAGGTTATGATGAAAATGAAGACTACGAGTGGTAATGATAAAGACTGAATGATTATGAAACAGAAATACATATTTATATTATTGGCGGTTTTGTCAGCAGTCTTTGCCTGCACTCGTATTGATGAGGGGCAGCTAGGTACGGAAGAACCTGCTCAGGAGAAGGTGAAGATGACTTTCACTGCTGTCATTGATGAGACAGACAACACCAAGACTCTTCTTGAGGGAGCTCTAGGGGATGGCTTCAGAAATGTGCTTTGGCAGCCAGGTGATGCGATCGGAGTGGTGTCTGCACAGGATAACGACAAGTATAACTATTCTTCAGTCGAGAAGTTTGTTGCTACAATTGAAGAGCCTGCTTTGTCATCTGAATTTGAGGGTGCTGCAACTTTCTCGTCTTCATATAAGGCATTCTACCCATACTCTGAGACAGTGAGAGATTCAAGCAACTGCTTCATCTTCAATCTTCCGTCTCAGCAGAAGTATGTGGCCAATTCATTTGACCCGGCTGCTGCACCTATGGTTGCAGTTGCAAACTATGGTGAGACTTTCAAGTTCAGAAACCTTTGCGGTGTGCTTGCACTGCAGCTCACGGGAGAGGAGGCAGTGAAGTCAATCGTTTTCTCAGGCTTTGATGAGGCTGGAAATCTGATGAAGGTTTCAGGAGAGTTTGAGGTGGATCCTCATCAGGAGACATTGAGCGTTGTTCCACTTTGGAAAAGCTATGGTTCTGTGACCATGACTTGTGATAAGCCGGTTCAGCTCGATCCTGTTAATCCGACTGCATTCCACATGGTTCTTCCAGCTGGAACTTATAGCACTTTCACGGTGATGATTGTGACTGAGGATAATGTGATGCTCAAGCAGGCGACTAAACCTTTGACAATCAAGAGAGCTGAGGTCCAGCCAACTGCAGCCTTGATGTATGTTGAGACAGTGTCTGTGGATTTGAGTAAGGCTGGAACTGCCAACTCATACATTGTCAATGATCCTGGATTATACTCGTTCGATGCATCCGTAATCGGAAACGGAGATTTCGGAATAATCAAAGGTGCAAATTTCCATACTGATGATTCAAGAATAACACCGGCAAGTGCAGAATTGTTGTGGGAAGATCATTCTGGCTCAGTCTTAGGGGTTACTTATGAAAATGGAGTGATCAAGTTCATGACAACTGGAGTTGAGGGTAATGCAGTTATTGCTGCCAAAGATGCCGACGGCACGATTCTGTGGAGCTGGCATATCTGGTGCACAGATCAGCCTCAGGTCCAGACATATATGAACAGTACCGGAAATTACGATGTTCTTGACCGAAATCTGGGTGCAACACGTGCAGACAGAGGCGAGGGCGAACAGTGGAAAGAAGCAGTTGGATTGGTATATCAGTGGGGAAGAAAGGATCCGTTCAATCAGCAGTTTGTCGGATACACAACCCATTATGACCGTGCATCTGTTGAAGATGCTATTATGAACCCTAATATTTATTATGGTCGAGATTATTCTTCATGGTTAAATAGTGATATGAATCCAAATTATTGGACTCCATCGCAAAAGACCATTTATGATCCATGTCCAACCGGATATCTGGTGGCGTATAATGATGTCTGGAGGAGCTTCACCACTTCTGAAATCAATGAGGTTTACAATCCTGCAGCACTCAATGTGTATGGAAATTTCGATCATGGATGGGATTGGAAGTATGATGGTGTCAACACTACATATTATCCTATCAATTTTTACATAAATGCGTATAATGCCTCATTTAATGGAAATGAGTATGGTTGTGAATTGTGGCAATCAGTGAACTATGATTCCAATCAGGCTTATGTCTTCCAATATAATGCCCAGCCCGATGATACGTATATATTCTTTGTGAGGGATGGCTGGGATAGACGTTCCGATATGAGCAACGGTCGTATGGTTCGCTGCGTTCGAGATGGCCAGGCAAAGAATGTTTCGATGAGTATCTCTCCTGAAGAGGAGGTGACAGCGACATCAGTCAAGGTCAGAGGACGAGTTTCCGTATATGGCAAGACACTCGAAGTCACTGAACGAGGATTTGTATATGGAACAGATCAGAATGTTACTCAGGCTAATGGTCAGGGAGTTGTTTGTGGAGAAGGAATTGGAGAATTTGATGCTTGCATTGAAGGCCTCACCCCATTGACTAAGTATTATGTCAGGGCCTATGCAGCCACTACAGACGGCTTGACGCATTATAGTTCTGCTATTGACTTCATTACTCCAGGTGATGGCGGTGTTGTGAATCTCAGTATCGGTGGAAGTGCGAACTGCTATATCGTAGATCCAGTCAAGGCTAAGTATGAGATTGACCTAGTCAAGGGAAATAGCCAGACATCAGTCGGCAATGCAACAGATGCGATTATTCTTTGGGAAACATATAACACTAATGATGCTGTTTCTTCTGGAACTGTTGTGGAGTCAGCCAAAATTGAAAATGGAAAATTAGTAATAGAAATCCCTGAGAATGTTCATCCTGGAAATGCTATCGTAGCTGTTAGAAATTCCTCTGGAACAATCCTCTGGAGCTGGCATATCTGGGTGGCAGATTATGATCCTGAGGCAACTGTGCAGACTTATGTGAGTGGTGCAGTCTTGATGGATAGAAATCTTGGAGCAATCTCTGCAACTCCAGGAACAATCGAGTCTTATGGCCTTTACTATCAGTGGGGACGCAAGGATCCGTTTATTATCAATTACCATATGGTGACTGCGCCTGAAAATGCCATCTCTTATGAGTATAGAGATTCAAATAATGATAATATCGAGCAGGCGGTAAAGAATCCATGTGTTGTGTATAATGATGCAAACTGGGGCTATAACAAGCTTTGGGACTCAAACAAGACTATATACGACCCATGTCCTGCTGGTTGGAGAGTGATGGATAGTTATGCATGGAGTGATGTGGAAAGGGCATCGAGCTATGTAAATGGCTATTTTAGGATCTCTTCAGAATATGCGACTCCAAATGGTGCATCTATTCCGACAGCAGGACGTACTGATGGCGATGAATACGTAAATAGTTGTTATGAATATGGATATTATTTTACGACAAATCCTGATTTGCAGTATTATTTCCATTATAGTTCACACAAGATGAGCACTATCAACTACGGAGAAGATAATCTGATGTCTGTCCGTTGCCAGAAGATCGATCAGTCAGATAAACCAGGAAATGGAGATGACTATATTATTGATGATGAATATGAGTGGGAATAATTAAGATTGAGTGAATGATGAAACAGAGACATATATATATATTGTTAGCCACTCTTTGTTCGGCTTTTTCATGCATTGAACTTAATGAGTCTGACCTTATCAATGGCGTTGAGGAAACTGATAAGGTTCAGATGACATTCTCTGCAACGATAGAGAAGGATGTCGATACTAAGACAACTCTTGAAGGCAGTTTGTCCGATGCATCTATGCGTACAGTCTGGACTCCATCGGATAATATCGGAGTTGTCGGTATACGTTCAGCGATGAGCGCAAATGAGCCTGTGATTGAGTTTGTGACTGATATTACTGAGAATTCAGAAGCAGCAGACTTCTCGGGTACAATCACAATGGCACAGGAGTACATTGCGTGTTATCCATATAAGGCATCTTTAAAGGATTCGCTTGAGGTGTTCGTGTTTGACTTGCCAGGTAATCAGACTTATGCTGAAGGCTCTTTTGATGCCAAGGCTGCTCCGATGGTTGCGAAGGCAAAATATGGCGAAGCTTTTGATTTCCAGAATCTTTGTGGTCTCCTTGCTGTGAAGATCAAAGGAACTGAAAAAGTCAAAGGAGTAACTTTCATCGGTAAGGATGAAACGGGAAAAGTGATGCCGGTGAGCGGTACCTACGAAGTGGATATGAGCAAATACGGAGAAGAAGGTTTCCCAGAAATCAAGGTGAAGTATCCTGGTTATTCGGTTTCACTCAGTTGTGATACTGCTGTGCAGCTCGGTGATGAAGCGGTGCCGTTCTATTTTGTTTTGCCTCCAGCAACGTATAGCAGTATCATGCTGCTGATCTATACTGAAGATGGTAAGGTGCTTGTTCGAGAGGGAAAGAATCCTCTTACAGTAAATAGATCGCATTTGAAGCCGACTGCTGATTTGAACTTTGTTGAGGCAACTGTCAGCTTTGATCTCAGTGAGGTTGGAACTGCCAATTGCTATGTTGTGTCTGAGGGCAGGGGTGTGTATTCATTTGATGCCACAATTATTGGTAATGGTGAATATGGTCTTGTTGAACATGGAGATTTTCACACTGAGAATCCAGAAATTTCTCCAGCATATATGGAAGTGCTTTGGACTGATAGGGATGACCTCATCTATGGTCTGTCTCTCATCAATGACCAGGCAAACTTCTATGCGACAGGCAATGAAGGAAATGCTCTTGTCGCTGCAAAGGATAAGAGCGGTAATATCCTCTGGAGTTGGCATTTGTGGATAACTGATAGCCCTGCTGAACAGGTCTATGCCCAGAAAAGTGCTTCCTATGTCATGCTTGACAGAAATATTGGAGCGACCAAGGCGTATCCTGAGGGAGGAGATGATTGGAAAGAGACTATAGGAACCTTCTATCAGTGGGGACGTAAGGATCCATTTATAGTAGGAAAATACAATGTTAGGTATAGTAAGTTCAGCAGTGTTGCTGAGTCTATTTCGCGTCCTACATATTTCACAAATGATCATTACACATGGATAGACGAACTCAGCAATAAATCATGGAAGTATGATCAGAAGACAATCTACGACCCGTGTCCAGTTGGATACAGGATACCTGTCTCAAATGTCTTCTCTGATTTGTTTTCGTGGAACTTCCATGACTTCGGTATTTATTATATGTATAATGGCGATGCAGAAGCTTGGTATCCATATTCTTCTCATATTGATTATTATTCTAATTATCAGGAAGGTCAAAAGACTGGATTTATTTGGACAGTCAATAATGACTTTGGTATAGTCAACCTTAAATATGAAACTGAAACTGAAGATCCATGGATAGAAGGTAATGAGCGTGGTCATGCTTTTCAGATTCGTTGTATGAAGGACGATGGCCATGTTGACATCTCTTATCCAAGAGTTGATGTGGTTGGATTTGAAAATATCACAGAAGAAAGTGCTGTTGTCTACGCAAATGTTAGAGACGAAGGCATTTCGAGTGTGACAGAGCGAGGTCTTGTGTGGGGCGTAGATTCAAATCTGGACGTTGCTAGTGAAAATAAGATAGTTCTTGGTGAAGGTGGTGGAGAGTACACATACACTCTCACAGGTCTTTCACACTCAACCAGATATTATGTCAGAGCATATGCGATAAATGAGCGCGGTATCTCATATTCTGAGGTAGCTTCATTTGCAACACCATATATGGGAAGCAGCATGGATCTTAGTTCTGGTGGAACATCGAACTGCTATCAGATTCCTCCTGTATTCAATACATATTCATTCGATGCGGGTGTGAAGGGTAACAGTACTGAGTCTATCGGTGTCGGTGCATCTGTGGAAGTGCTTTGGGAAACTGACAAGACTGGATACAAGACCACTGCCGGAAGCATCATCAACAACGTCAGATATGTGTCTGGACGAGTCTATTTCGAGACAGTTGGTGAGGATGTTGAAGGAAATGCTCTTATTGCAGTCAAGGATGCAGATGGAACAATTCTTTGGAGCTGGCATATTTGGGTGACTGATGTTCCTGCTAATCATATCTACAAGAACAAGTACGGAACTTTCACTGTTCAGGATAGAAATGTAGGTGCGACAAGAGCAGATCGAGGTGTTGGCGAAGAATGGTGGGAATCAACTGGATTTGAATATTTTTGGGGACGTAAGGATCCGTTTGCTACAGGTGCTGTGAATACTATAGATACTCGTTATACAGTTGAGGAGGCTATTAAGAATCCTACAACAAGGACATATCTGGAAGATATGAACAGACAATGGTCGGGCGAAGAGAAGACCAAGTACGATCCATGTCCGCTTGGATACAGGCTTCCTCCATATAATGTATGGAATTTCTTCCAATTCAGTAGAGTTGAGGGAGATACCTATGATAATGGATGGTACATCTTGTATAATACCACCACCTATGCATGGTATCCAAGAGCTTTGAATGCAGAGTCATATCGTTCTTGTCATGATGTACATGTTCTTTCTGGAGAATATGGAAAATCCTTATTCATGCATGATTCTAATTTGTGGCAGAGTCAAGATTCTCGTGGTTCAGTCAGATGTATTCAGGAGGATGGCTACCAGGATTTTTCTTTCCCGAAGAGTGAGATCACAGCTATCTCTGATCTTACTTCGCATTCAGTGACTCTTGAGGTGAATGTTACAGATCCGGGTGTGTATGCAATAACAGAGAGAGGTATCATTATCGGTGATCATGCTGATCTAACAATCGATGAGGCCATCAAGATTCCGGATATATCTACTGGTGGCGGTGAGTTCAGCATCACTATTAATGATCTTGATCATTCGACAAGATATTATGTCAGAGCATATGCAATAGATGTGCATGGTGCATGGTATTCTAGTGAAGTTGCTTTCTATACACCATATGAGGGCGGGGTTGAAGATCTCAGCAGAAATGGAACAGCCAACTGCTACATCGTGCGACCAGCATATGCTCCATATTCTTTTGATGCAACTGTCAAAGGTAACAGCACAGAAAGCATTGGAAGCCCTGTCGAGGCTGTTGTGCTTTGGGAATCAAGTCTTGGCACAATCCGTTCATTCGAGAGGGGAGATCTCATTGAATCTGTCAGCTATGAGAATGGTCGTGTGACGTTCATGCTTCCGTTTGATGTTCGTCCTGGTAATGCCTTGATCGCTGTCAAGGATGCTTCTGGCAAAATCCTTTGGAGCTGGCATATCTGGGTGGTGGATTTTGATCCACTTGTCAGTGCCAATATGTACCTTAGTGGTAACATGATGATGGACAGGAACTTGGGAGCCCTTTCAGCAACGTCATCTTATATGGGTGCAGAAACAACCGGTTATGCTGAGTATGGCTTGCATTATCAGTGGGGACGTAAGGATCCTATCGATGAGTGGCGCACTGCTGTTCCTAGTGATGCTATTACCTTCTATGGCTATGATTCGTCTAAGAACTCATTGGAATATAGCATTGAGCATCCTACAGAAGTAATCGATGACATTGATTGGAACAATGATACTAAATATTGGGGATCTACAAAGACCATTTATGACCCATGTCCGGATGGATGGAGGGTTCCTGATGTTGATGTATGGGAAGGTTGGCCACATGCGTCCGATATACCATCCTCTAGTTCTCAGTATAGATTAATTCCTGAGCCATATTCAACTCCTCAGGCAATCTATCCGATGTCAGGATATGGTGACTATACATATAGTAGCCAAAACTTCAATCATTGTGGTTATTGGTGGACATCTGTTCCAGGAACTATTATGCAAATATATTGGGTCGATGATTTATATACCAATTATTGGAATGTAAGTTACAGATTGTCAGTCAGATGTATGAAGGATGAGGATTTCAAAGTCAAGACTTCAAGCTATGCCAAGGTGACAGCCACATCTGCCACTGTTGTGGGAGATATTGAAATCTTTGACGATTCTATAATTGAAGAAAAAGGTTTTGTATGTTCTGAAGGTATGGATTCTCCAACCATTCTGAGGAATACGTTCAGATTGGTTGCTGATCAGACTCAGTCAGACGGTGATTTTACAAGAATGTTCACAGGGCTTAAATCAGTCACTTCATATCAGGTAAGAGCTTATGCAAAGACAAAATATAGTGTCAGATATGGAGATGTCATTTCATTCACTACTGGTTCATCCGGTGGTGGAGAAGGATTTGACAATGGCGGAGATTATGAATGGGAATAATTGAACGGGTATGAGAAATTTTACTAAAATTATATTCATGTCAGCATTTCTGTTTGCTGGATCGGGCTGTGTCTTGATTGAAGAAGAAGGACAACTGAATGAGGAATTTGTTCAGATGACCTTCCATGCGACTATCGAAGATAATTTGACAAAGACAGCCTTGGGCGGTGATGTGTCTGAGCCTCATAGAGACCTTTTCTGGCTTCCTGGTGATGAGATTGCAATTTTTGGCGGTTACGAGAAATTTGTAAATGTTAATGAAGAGCAAAGCGAAATTGCTGATTTCTACGGACAGGCTGTGTGGTATGATACATATTACGCAGTGTACCCCTTCGATGCCTTGGTTGGATGGGATACTCCTGATGGTAGCCTCGCAACAGTGAAAGTTCCAGCTTCTCAGCCATATGCTGTGAATACTTTTGCAACGAATCTGAATCCGATGGTTGCAAAAGCTCCAAGAGGACAAATATTGAACTTCAGAAATCTTTGTGGACTTCTCGTTGTGAATCTAAAAGGCGAGGAGATGGTAAAGACTATTTCTCTTGCTACGTATGATGAGGCAGGAAATATAGCACAGATTGCTGGAGAATACGGTGTGGATTTAACTCAAGATGAACCGACTCTGACCATTTCTCAGAAGTATGGTGCTCAGAGGTCTTATTCAATATCAATGGATTGTGGCGATGGCGTGCAACTTGATTCCACTGAACCAACTCCTTTCCATTTTATACTTCCTCCTGGTACATACAGTAAGATTGTCATTTGTGTGACAACATTGGATGGCAAGGTCATGATTAAGGAAGGCAAGAATCCTCTGACAATCAATCGAGCAGAGTGGATAACAGCCGGTACTTTGGGATATGCTGAAAATGTTGTTGTGGATCTTAGCGAATGTGGTAATGCTAACTGCTATATTGTTTCCCAGCCTGGATTGTATTCTTTTGATGCTACAGTGATTGGCAATGGAGATTACGGTTATATAAGTTCTGCGAATTTTCATCCACAAAGCTCAAGCATATCTCCAAGTTCTGTAGACTTGCTTTGGGAAGAATATGATGGAATGGTGACAGGACTTACTCTGGAAGATGGTAAGGTGAAGTTCATTTACAATGGTGTAGAAGGCAATGCTCTGGTTGCAGTTAAGGATGCTGCCGGTACAATCCTTTGGAGCTGGCATCTATGGATGACCGACCAGCCTCAGGATCAGTACTATGTCAATTCCAATGGCAGCTTCACAGTTCTTGACCGAAATATCGGTGCAACAAGAGCTGATCGCGGTGAAGGTGATCAGTGGAAACAGTCGACAGGTACACTCTATCAGTGGGGACGTAAGGATCCGTTCAGACATGAGATTACTCCAAGTAGAGCCAATACTCAGGCCTATTTGAATGAGGCTGTGTCCATGCCGACTACTTTCTTCTATGGATATAGTAACTGGGTTAAAGAAGAAAACAGAAGTGATTATTTCTGGAGTCCAAACCAGAAGACAATCTATGATCCTTGTCCTGTAGGATATAGGGTTTCGACTCAAGATATTTGGGCAGGATTTATTCTTGATGGAAATAGCTGGGCTGACAGAAAGTCATCAATTAATGTTGAAGGCTCATTTGATTATGGACTTAATTTCTATATCGATGAGTATTCTACATTAGCATGGTATCCATCAGTATATCATCTCTCATATTGGGGAGATGTTGATTGGAATGAATATGATACTCATTATTGGTCTGCGAACTCTTCTTCGAATGAGTCTACACAGAGGTTATATTTTTATTTTAATTCTAGTAGTTGGTCACCTGACAACCCTGACATGGGCTACACAATACAGATTCGTGATCATGAAGATAACAAAGTTTATGGCTTCCCTGTCCGTTGTATGAAAGACGAAGGATATGAGTCTACTTCTGTTCCAGTGGTAAGGATGGGGGAAAGTGAATTCACAGAAAGTTCAATTTCATTGACAGCTCAAGTAAGTAATTCTGGTTGGACTGAAGTGACTGATCGTGGCTTTTTGCTTGCGACCAATCTTGAAATGACAGATGTTGTCTCTGTAAGTTGCGGAACAGGTCTTGGTACTTTTTCTCATACTTTTGAGGGCCTTGTTTCTGGAACATCGTATTATTTCAAGGCTTATGCGACTAATTCGTATGGTACTGTGTATACTGATGTCACCAGATTAAGGACTAAATGGGGGGATGATGATGCTCTAGACCTTTGTACTTATGGTATTTCTAATTGTTATCTTGTTTCACCGGTGTATTCAATATACTCAATTGATGTACGAGAGATCGGTAATGGTGAGATGGGTATAATTCAGGATGCTGGTTTCCACACTACAACCCCGTATATTACTCCATCTTCAGCTATGCTTCTTTGGGAAGATCATGAAACAGTTATTGAAGATGTACAATATAATGGTGGTAGAGTCACATTTGTAGTGACAGGTACAGAGGGTAATGCTGTCATTGCGGCAAAGGATGACAATGGTAACATTATCTGGAGTTGGCATATATGGGTAACCGATGAGCCTGCTGAACATACTTATAATACAAATGAGGGTAAGAGCTTTGTCGTAATGGACAGAAACTTGGGCTCTGTCAGTGCTGTTATGGGAGATGCTGGTGGTTCTCTATATTATCAATGGGGACGCAAAGATCCATTCAGACTTGATGGTAATAATAATTTGAATGCTAATATCCGTTCTCCTTTTGCATACTACCAGGAGTCTATTGTTAATCCTCTAGACTATCCGACTGGAGACGAATGGGTGCCAAATATGAGTACACAACTTTGGTCTAAGTCGAAGAAGACGATTTATGACCCATGTCCAGTCGGCTGGAAGGTACCAGGATATGAAATATGGGCAGGAATAAGAAAACTGATTGATTGTGATGGCCAGCCAGAGTATGCTAATGCTAGAGGTGTTGTGTTTGGTTTTGCTGATTCTGATTATTTCTGGTATCCTGATACACCACGTTTTGGCAGTGGCGGAGATAGGGAAGGAGACTATGCTGATGATAACACAGAATTTTGGACAGCAGAATATAGAGTTTCATATTTCTTGAATTATAATTCAAATTATTCACAATCTAGGGCTAGTGCAGATGCCTACCCTATTCGTTGCGTCAAAGAATATTAAAGAAATTATATTTATTAACTAATTAATTATAACTATTATGAAAACTAAACTTATC
>JAEIGA010015802.1_pt1 | contig 11488 bp, 7 predicted proteins | sample 9270691 | NCBI WGS metagenome assembly JAEIGA01 (sample SAMN17057246, study PRJNA624740) | gut metagenome | biome: biome; isolation source: fecal sample | host: Bos grunniens | place: China: Xizang | collected 2019
ATTTCGCCTGGTCTCGGCACAGCTCCTCCGCCTGCAAGCCCTGCAGGAGAAACGGTGTGGTGCGGCGAGCGGAAAGGTCTTTCCGTGATGAGCGACACGCCTTGCGGCAATGCGCCGACGATTGAATAGAGCTCCGTTGTGCGCAGGCTTTCCTCAAAAGTCATATCGGGCAGGATTGACGGCAGCCTTTTGGCAAGCATACTCTTACCCGAACCGGGAGGCCCTACCATAATTATATTATGACCGCCCGCGGCCGCAACTTCGAGCGCATATTTCGCTTCCTGCTGTCCCTTGACGTCGCTGAAATCGGGCAGATATTTATTCAAAACGGGCGATTCGAAATCGAAATGCGAAACAGGGGTAAGCGGCGCGCTTGAATCAAGGTGATTTATGACCTCCCTGACGTTTTCGACCGCATAAACCTCAATTCCCTCAACGACGGAGCTTTCCCTTGCGTTATCTTTGGGAACAAAAACCTGTTTTATCCCGCTGTCCCTTGCTCTGATGACCATGGGCAGAGCGCCGTTTACTTTCCGCACAAGCCCGTCAAGCGAAAGCTCGCCGATAAAAGCGCAGCTGTCGGTTTCCGCGTGCAGCTGACCGCTCGCTTTGAGGATTGCAATGAAAATCGGCAGGTCATAGACGGGACCTTCCTTGCGGATATCCGCAGGCGAAAGGTTGACTGTGACCCTGCTCTGAGGGAAAGTATAGCCGCTGTTTGCAATGGCGGAGCGCACTCTGTTTTTTGATTCGTTGACCGCAGCATCGGGCAGACCGACAACATCGATTCTCGGCAAGCCGTTGCCGAAATCAACCTCAACAAAAGCCATATAGCTTTCGATTCCGTAAAGCCCCATACTGTTTATGCGCGAAAACACAGGACCGCCCCTTTCGATGTTACAGATAATATATTTTAAATGATAGCACAAGGCGGCAAAAAACTCAACCGATAAAAATTTTTGGTTAATTTGCAAAAAAGTTGAACAATTTTCAAAAAAGTCAAGTCTATATATATGTAGGGGTTGTTCCTACAGAATCCGTTTCCAAAGTCTGTACGGGATTGAACCGTGAGGAGATAACATATTTGCGTATTGTAATGACGGAAGGAAGCGGCGGCAGAGTGCCTTAAAATTTTGACGCACTCTGCCGATAGTTTGAAAAGTACACCTTCATCCGATAAAAAAGACGCTTGCCGTGCCGGGCAAACGTCTTTTGCTTTTTATTTAAGGAAGCCCTGGATGATGATTTCTTCGGCTTCTTCTTCATTCATGCCGAAGGTCATGAGCTTGATGAGCTGGTCATTATTTATTCTGCCGATTGCCGCTTCGTGGACAATCTGCGCATCCGAGCTGTTTGCTGTAATGGCAGGGATTGAGCTTACGGTTGCGCCATCCATAATAATCGAGTCGCACTGAACGTGGGCGGCGCACTTTGCGTTGCCGATTGCGTTGGGGTGGAAAATCTGCTTCGAATTATCCTTTGCAACCGAGCGTGAAATAATCTGCGCCGAAGCACCCTCGCCGTTAAGATAAACGTCGATATCGGAAAGCGCATACTGCTCGCCGTGAGTAAGCAGACGCTCCGTAACAATGAGCTTTGCGCCTGCGGCAAGGTAAGCCTTGGTGTCTCTTTCCGTTGAGTCAACACCCTTTATCTGCACCATTTCCATTTCGCAGACGGAATTTTCATCCTGCTCAACAACGGTCACGGGGTTGAGGACTCTCTGACCCTTGCCGTCACCTTCGCCGTAATGCTTTTCAACGTATTTTATCCTTGCGTTTTTGCCGATGTGGAAGGTGTGGATGCCGTCATGCTGCGATTTTTCGTCGCCACTGTTATGGATTCCGCAGCCTGCAACGATAAGAACGTCGGCATCGTCGCCGATATAGAAATCGTTATAAACAAGGTCGTTTACGCCCGCTTCCGTTATGATGACGGGGATATGCACGCTCTCATTCTTCGTGCCGGGAGCAACGATGATATCGATGCCGGGCTTGTCCTCTTTTGTAACAATTTCGATGTTTGCGGTTGAATTTCTGGAAAAACCGCCGCCGTTTTTGCGGATATTGTATGCGCCGGCAGGGATTTCGTGGAGGTCGGCAATAGCTTCAAGCAAGCCGCTGTCAATCTTATTCATTCTCGGCACCTCCTTTGCCTCTGAAGCCGCAGTTTTCGCTGAATTCGCCCATCAGTCTGGGGAAGATTTCATCCTTCGTGCCAACGTCTCTGAGTTTGCCGTTGGCGATGACAACCATCGTGTCGGCAAGCTGCATTATTCTTTCCTGATGGGAAATAACGAGAACGCTGTTATGCTTGTTTTTACTCATGGATTTGAAGCTTTCAACGAGCATCGAGAAGCTCCAAAGGTCGATGCCTGCTTCGGGCTCGTCAAATATCGCTACGCCGAGCTTGCGCGCCATGAGGGTCGCGATTTCGATGCGCTTTGCTTCGCCGCCCGAAAGGGAATTATCCATTTCGCGGTTGAGGTAATCCTTTGAGCAAAGACCGACGCTGGTCAGATAGCTGCAGCATTCGTCAACGGGCAATTCGCTGCCCGCCGCAAGGGAAAGAAGGCGGCGCACCGTCAGTCCCTTGAATCTGGGAGGCTGCTGGAAAGCGTAGCCGATGCCGAGCTTTGCCCTTTCGGTTACCGAAAGGTCGGTTATATCGATGTCGTTATAGTAAATCTTGCCGCTTGTGGGCTTTTCGATGCCCATTATGAGCCTTGCGAGCGTGGATTTGCCGCCGCCGTTGGGGCCCGTTATGACGGTAAAGCTGCCGTCGGGGATTTCAAGACTGATGCTGTCGATAATCTCAAGGTCTGCGCCGTCAACATCAACCTTAAAGGAAACGTTTTCAAGTCTTATCATATTATAATCTCCGTTTTCGGTTAATATTACATTTATTTTACAATATTATATACCAAACGGCACTTAATATCAATATACAAGCTGAAAAATACTTTTGCCCAATCACTTGAAAAAATCGGTAATCATGCTATAATCAATATGTTAGTTTCAGCTTTATTTTTAAAACTCAGGAGGTTTTTCAGATGAAAAAAATTATCGCTCTGCTCCTCTCAGCCGCTCTTCTGATTGCGGTTGCGGCAATCCCCGGCTCGGCAGCCGCCAAGGACGAAGCCGTGCTCAAGTTCAAGGATGACGGCACTTTCAGAATCATGCAGTTTGCCGATATCCAGGACGGCATGATTGTTAAATCAGGCACAACAATGTTTATCCGCGACAGCATCGAAGCATATGAACCCGACCTTGTAGTCCTCACGGGCGACAATATTTCGGGCGGCTCATGCACTACCAACGGCGGTGCACTTTCATCAATCAACTGCTTCATGTCAATTTTTGAAGATTACGGCGTTCCCGTTGCAATCGTTTTCGGCAACCATGACACAGAAGGTCTTGCTCAGAAGGAAGCCCAGATTGCAATGTATGAGCTGTATGACTGCTTTGTCGGCTGCGAAGGCGAAGACCTCACAGGCTGCGGCAACTACAATCTCCCCATCCTTTCATCCGACGGCAGCAAGGTTGCCTTCAACCTCTGGATGATTGATTCCCTTACATACAACGAAAAAGTTTCCGCCGATTGCAGAGACGGTTATTATGAAAATGACCTCGGCGGCTACGCCTGCGTTCACAAGGACCAGATTGACTGGTACGTTGAAACATCAAACGAACTCAGGGCTGAAAACGGCGGCAACGTTGTTCCCTCGCTCATGTTCCAGCACATCGTTGTTCCCGAAATCTTTGACGCACTCGACAAGGATGCCGACGGCAAGTGGATTCTCCCCGAAGGCGCAGTCGGCACAATGAACGAAGACCCCTGCCCTCCCCAGTACACAAACGGCCAGTTTGATGCTGTTGTGAACCAGGGTGACGTTCTTGCAATGTTCTTCGGCCATGACCACAAAAACACCTACGTGATTCCACACAAGGGCGTTGACCTCGTCTGCACACCCGGCTGCGGCTTCGGCTCCTACGGCGACGAAACCAGAGGCACAAGAATCATCGACCTCAACGAAAGCGACCTTTCAACATACGAAACAGAGGTTATCAAGTGGCGTGATTTCTACGACGCAGACAACACCCCCAAGTATGATTACCTCTACACCTACAGCGGCAACGAATTCGAATTCACCGAGCAGGTTGTTGCATTCTTCAAGTACGTTTTTGAAGTCCTGAAGGAAAACTTCGTTATCTGCTGACATAATTGAATAACAAAAAGGGCGTGTACGCAACGTACACGCCCTTTAATTTTTCCATCAGATAAACTGAGTAATTGTTCTGTCCGCTTTGAACAGATTTTTGAAGAAAGAAATAATCTTATAAATAAATCCGCCTTTGCAGGAAACAACCTCTGAATCGTAGATTTCCTTGCCGCTCAGGTCTTTGATAGGCTTGCCGTCTTTATCGACAACACGGGCGATAACCGTAACCTCGCCCTTGCCCGTTGCTGTTACTTTGCACTTGTCGCCAAGCTGAGTCTGCTCGATTGTGGCGGCGTCGCCGTCGATATCCCACTTGACGTAAGCGCCTGCGGGAAGATTCTTTGTTTCGGCGGTGAGAACAAGAACGTCGCCGTATTTGATTTCGGTTGAGCCGGGATTGTTTTTGATTGAAATTTCAATCTTGATTTCCGACGGTGTAACAAGGCAGGCAACAAAATGAAGGTTTACTGCCGATTTGCTCTTGAATTCCTTGCCGCATCTTGAGCAGGGATGAGTTTCCCTGCAAAGCTGAACGTGGTTGTTGTATTCAGCTTCAACGTCGAATTCTTCAAGGCAGTAGGGGCAAGAATTGTTGTTGCCCTTGGCAGGGATTGCAGGCTTGAGCACGCAGCTTTCTATATGAGCGGAAAGCAGCTCTTTGGTCTGGAAAACCGCATTGCAGTAGCCGCAATAGAAAGTAATTGCTTCTGTTGATGAGCCCGCACCGCAGAACTTCTGGTGGGTTGCAAAATCATCGGCGTTTTCAAAAATTCTGTCGCATTCGCTGCAGCTTGAGAAAGCAAACGCTGCCACGCCGCTGAAAGCGAATATTACCGCCGCAAGAAGAACGGCAAACACTTTTTTGGTTATTCTTTTCATAATAATCCTCCTTTTGAAAATACTTTTCAGTTTACCTTTAGTTTACCACTTTTTTCTTTTTCTGTAAATAATCAAACGCCGCAGTTTGCATAAAACCGCCCGTAAATGACCGGTTTTATCAAGTGAACGGTTTCATTAACAATTTATTTTTCCAATGTTAAAATTAAATTCATACGGGATTAATATTTCGGGGGTATTATTTGACTGTACCCGAAAGGAGCCGCAACCTTGAGGGCACTGCTCATGTTTGAGTACGCAATACCCCTCCTCAATTCAACCCCATGCAGAAAAAGATGCTTCCTCGGCATCTTTTTCTTGCTTTTGGGGATTTTTTTATGCCTGACATCTTGCAACACGGCAAAAATACTTATATAATTATATGTATATCATCAGCGGAGGTTTTATTATGAATATTTATGAGGCAATTGCTTCTCTTGTTAAATATGCTCAGCGCGAAAAGCTCATCGAAGAATGCGATGCGCCATGGGCAACCAACAGGATTCTTGAAATTCTGCAGCTCGATGCATTCGAAAAGTGCTCAGCCGATGAAAACGCAGACCTCGAGAGCCTGCTGAAGGTTATTCTCGATTACGCGTGCAAAAACGGTCTTTGCGAGGATTCGGTTGTTTTCCGAGATTTGTTTGACACAAAGATTATGGGCGTTTTCACCGCAAGACCGAGCGATATCATCAGAAAGTTTTATGACGAATACTCCGTTTCGCCCGAAAGCGCAACGGATTATTACTATCACCTTGCACGCAAGAGCGATTATATCAGGGAATACCGAATCAAGAATGACGTTAAGTGGGTCACCCCCACAGAATACGGCGATATTGATATCACCATCAACCTTGCAAAGCCCGAAAAGGACCCCAAGGCAATTGCAGCCGCTATGAAGGCCGCAAAAACCTCTTACCCCGACTGCATGCTCTGCAAAGAAAACGAGGGCTACGCAGGCAGAGTCAATCACCCTGCAAGGCAGAATCACCGCATCATCCCCATTGAGCTTAACGGAGACAAATGGTTCATGCAGTATTCGCCCTACGTTTATTATAACGAGCACTGCATCGTTTTTGACAGCGAGCACGTGCCCATGAAGGTCTGCGAAAAGAATTTCAGGAAGCTTTTCGCTTTCATCAAAATGTTCCCCCACTATTTTATCGGCTCAAATTCCGACCTGCCGATTTCGGGCGGCTCAATCCTCACCCACGAGCATTTCCAGGGCGGCCGCTATGAATTCGCAATGGCAAGGGCGGGCATCGAAACTCCCGTAAGCTTCAAGGGCTTTGACGACGTTGAAGCAGGCATCGTCAAGTGGCCGATGTCTGTTATCCGCCTTATTGCCGATGATACCGACAGAATCTGCACCCTTGCAGGCAAAATCCTTGCAAAATGGCGAGGATACACAGACGAGGAAGCTTTCATCCTCGCAGGCACACCCGAAGAGCCGCATAACACCATTACCCCCATCGCAAGATTCAGAAACGGCAGATATGAGCTTGACCTTGTTCTTCGCAACAACATCACAACCGAAGAATATCCCGACGGCTACTATCATCCACACCCCGAATACCATAACATCAAAAAGGAAAATATCGGTCTGATTGAGGTTATGGGTCTTGCCGTGCTTCCCTCAAGGCTCAAGAAGGAAATCGCCCTGCTTCAGGATGCAATCCTCAGCGGCGCAGATATCAGCTCTGACGAAGCAATCGCAAAGCACGCCGCCTGGGCTGAAAGCCTCAAGGCAAAGCATGAATTCACCGCCGAAAACTGCGAGGCAATCCTCCGCAACGAAATCGGCATTGTTTTCGCCTCGATTCTTGAACAGTGCGGCGTATTTGACCGCACAGCCGAAGGCAAAGCACAGTTTATGAAGTTTATTGAAAGTGTTGTTGATTAATATGAAAAAAATTATTTCCGTTCTGCTGCTTGCGGCGTTGCTTGTAACCGCGAGCGCTTGCGGCGTAAACTCAGGCAAAGGCGAGAGCGGCGGCGAAGCGGTTTCCACCGAGCCTTACAGCGAAAAAATCCTGCGTGACAAAACGGTGAAAACTGAATACAAGGCTGCCGACGGTACCGTAACATACGTTGTTGACGCCGTTTTGCCCGAAATTTTCGGCTTAAGCGAAGGTATTTGCGACACCATTAACACGATTTTTAATACAATCGTAACCGAAGCGGGCGTTCTTGCTCAGGCAAACGTTGAGCACGCTGCAAATTATATGAAAAGCTTCGGTCTTGATAAACCCTGGACAAGAACCGTCCGCTACGAAATCAAGTTCTGCAACGCACGCTATCTCTGCATTATAATCAGCGACAAAGTGCCGTTGACCGCAGACACCGAACTCGTTGCAAGGACTTTTGACCTGACAACTGGCAGCATGATTTCACTCAGCGAGCTTGAAACAGACGGCGTTACGGGTCTTGACGAATCCGTTAAGAGCGAAATTATCAATGCTCTTATCGCCAAAGCGGAAAGCCTTGCAGGCGCACCGCTGACCGACGAGCAGATTGCAAACCTCAAAAAAGAGGTCGATTTCGGCAACTTCTGGTTTGATGAATTCCAATTCGGCGTGCTTATGCCGATGAGCAAAATCAGCCCCGACTTTGCGGGCAAAGGCTATACGGAGGCTTCGTTCTTCCTGAGTGATTACGGCATGGAAATACCAGAAAAATAATTGATATATAATATTTGATGTGTATAAAGAAAAAAGGCTTTCAGATTACTCTGAAAGCCTTTTTGTTATGTACTCTTATTTGTTTATCGCCTTATAGATAGGTGTAAGGAAGTTTGCGGAAACGAATTCGGCGATAGCTGTGAGGATGTTGTTGAGTGTCAGCTCAGGCATTTCGATGAAGCCGTGAGGACCGTAGTTTTCATAAAGGAAGAGGCTGAGCTTTGTGAAGAAATCGGAGGGCTCTTTTTCTTCTTCGGGGGGAGCGTAAACGCCGATCTTGACAAGAATTGCTCTGAGCCTTGCATCGCTTGCTTCCATTTCGCCTGCAACGCCTGCGGTGTTGCCGATGATTTCTTCTGCTTCTGCGATTGCGGCGTTGAGCTCTGCCTTATCTTCTTCGCTGAGCTTTGACTGGTCAACTGCCTTTGCATCGGCAAGGCGACTCTTTATACCTCTGGGGTCTCTGGCGATATTGAACTGCGGATAGCCGGGGTCTGAATAAACGTCAACGATATCGTCTCTGAGAAGAAGGTCGATTGCAAGACTGATAATGATATCGTTTCTTGCAGTCTTTTCGTGATTCTGGCCGTCAAAGTAGAACGTTGTATCGGGCAGGAGGCCTGTTGAAGCGTCAACTACTCTGTCGGGGGAAATGTGGTTATGGTCGGGGTTTGAGCAGTTTGTGTTCTGCTGAACATAATCTTCGGGAAGAGTTTCGCCGCAGATTGCGCTGTGAGCGCCCATTGAAGTTGAATCAAGGTGGATAACACCGTCAGCGTTATCGTTGTTCCAGTAACCGCCGATTACGTAGAGGGGTACGTCGTAGTCAACGATGTTGTAAACTCTGCCGCCTGCTTCGATAACCTTGAGAATGTTGGCATCGGAGTTAAGCTGAGCCTGGTAGTATTTATCGGTCTGGCGCTTGATTTCCTTATATTCGTCGCCTGCAAGCAGGGTCTGCGAAGCTTCGGGATAATAAGCGGAGGGAACAAGTGCCCAGAGGTTTGTGTTTGTTCTGAGAACGTCATTAACAAGCTTATCAACGGTAGCGTTGAGGCAGGACATCAGAACTTCGTCGGGAATGATTCTTGCGATAACTTCAATCATTCTTGCGTCGGGTTCGTCCATAAGGCCTTCAAGGAAGCCGTTGAAAAGGAACTGCTTGTCAAGGAATACAAGGTTCTTTGTGTAAAGGTCGCCGACGATTGTTGAACCGTCAAGTGCGGGAACGATGTAAACAAGCTTGTTGATATCATCGTGAACGTCGGGGTAGTATTCAAGCAGACCGTTTGCAACTTCGCCGCCCATGCTGATGGGAACGAGATTTATCTTGTCGTGGCCTGTTTCTTCCTTAACCTGCTGAATGAACTCATAAAGTCCGTCAACGATATCAAGATGGTTGCCGAATGAGTTGTAAGCGTAGAAATAAAGATGGTCTTCGCCTGCTGCATCCGCGTAGCTCTTAAGAGGAATACAGTCATAAATATATTCTTTTTCGTATTCGCTGCATTCTGCAAGTGAGTAGGGATACTGCTCAACTTCGATGCAGGCGGGGGACTTGCCGTTGATATCGGATGTGTTCATATAGAAGCAATCGGCAACGGCGTTTGCAAGAGCGTCGGAAAGAAGGTCCTGCTGAGTGATAAGTGTAAGAAGCACGGGGAAAAGGAGCTTTGCAACAAGGGGACCGATGTCAAAATATGCGGGGAAGCAGTTGATTCTTTCGCCGTCGGCATCGAGCTTGTAGTTGCCGTCGTCATCAAGGAGCCATACATTACTCTGACCTATACCGGGAACAACAACCGAGGGGCACTGCTCGCAGTCGCCGCCGCATTCGGCTTTAACGGGGGCTGCTTTTGTTTCGGGAGCCTGAGCCGATGAGCCGATAACGCAAACGGAAAGAAGCATGGCAGCTGCAAGAATGAGAGAGATAATCTTTTTCATTTTCATCATCCTTCTTTAAAAAATGCCGGTTAAAAACAAGTCTTAACCGGCTTTGTTTATTTATCTGCGGTAGTCGCCTGAGAAAATAACGTCATAAAGGCTGCCGCCGCCAAGGGCTTTTACAAGGAACCAGCTGATCTTTTCCATAACGGTATCAAATACGCCGTCAATGGGTGAGGGTTCTTCTTCGGGTGCCATGTAGCCAACCTTGATGAGGATATTGTTGAGTCTTTCTTCAGCAGCCTGTGTCTTTTCAGCGTCAGCGATTGTTGCGTTAAGAACTGCTTCGCCTTCTGCGATAGCTGCTTCGAGTTCAGCTCTGTCTTCAGGGCTGAGGTCTTCATATGTTTCAAGTACATGCTTTGCATCGGGAATTCTCCAGCGGCGGATGTACTTTGTTACGCAGGTGTAGTTATACTGCGGATAAACTTCGGGATTATCGTGAACACTTGTAACTTCGCCGAGGATGATGGCCTTTGCGAGGTTGAGAACAACGTCATTGTTGCCGACTTCGTGATGCTGGTCAAGGAAAATCCATGTGTTGTCGGGAAGAACGGCTGTTGAAGCGTCGATTCTTCTGTCAGGTGAAATGTAGCTGTATTCGGGATGTTCTGCGCTGTTGAAAGCCTGAACGTAATCTTCGGGAAGAACTCTGCCGCTTACCGTACCTGTTGCGCCGAGAGTTGTTGAGCTGAGGTTGATGATACCGTCGGAGTTAACGTGACCGTTGGATGCAACGATGCCGAAGAAGTTGTATTCGCCGTCAGAGAAGTTGAGGTTTGAACCTGAAATGAAGTTAACCGCAACGCCGTCTGCAACAGCTGCGCGGATGTTATCCTTAAGGTTGAGCCTTGCCTGCTGGAATCTGTCAGTCTTTTCCTTAAGAACGGGCTTTTCTGTCAGATATCTTTCAGCAAGAGCATCGTATCTGTAAGAGGGAATCATTGCCCAGATCTGGGGGCAGTTGATCATAATCGTGTCAAGCACGCCGCTGACTGCGCCCGAAAGGAGATCGTCAACCGCTGCGTGGGGGAGAATATGAAGAACGCAGTTGATAAGGTAGCCGAGGCCTGCCGAATCAGCGTTGACTTTCATGATGTTTGCAATATATTCGTGGTAGAAGAATTCGTCGGAAAGGTTCCACTTTCTTTCGAGCATATCCGCTACGATATCCGTACCGTCAAGGCAGGCAACAGCGCTGACGATTGAATCAACCTTATCGTGGCCGTACTTGTCAAGGTAAGCGGTGAGGATTGTGCCGCCGAGGCTGACGGGAAGGAGAGTTACCTTATCGTGACCCGAACGCTCAAGAACTTCGTCGATATAAGCGTCGAGGATATCAGCTGACTTCATGGGGTCGCCAACAAGGTTAAATGTATAGAAATAAACGTGGTCTTCACCGATAACTTCGGTAAGAGCCTGCATGGGAACCATTCTGTAAGCCCAATCAAGGTCATCCTGGCTCATATCGGCAAGTGAATAGAACTTCTGGGTCTTGAGGTTTTCAACGTGGTTGCCTTCGTCATCAACTTTCTGATATGAGAAAGCTGTGCAAGCTGCTTCGTATGCTGTGTCATACATAAACACGCTGTGCTGTGTTACGATGCTGCCGAGAACGCAGGCGATAATCTTTGCAAGGCAATCCTTGAGAAGATCGTCAAGGTTGATCATAAGCAGAGTGCCGCCGACGTGGTTGCCGTCGCCGTCAAGAACGGGTTCATCGTTTTCGTCATAAACGTATGTGGGTGAATGGTTGATGCCGGGG
>JAEIGA010015803.1_pt1 | contig 11488 bp, 8 predicted proteins | sample 9270691 | NCBI WGS metagenome assembly JAEIGA01 (sample SAMN17057246, study PRJNA624740) | gut metagenome | biome: biome; isolation source: fecal sample | host: Bos grunniens | place: China: Xizang | collected 2019
CCTTCATACCTGCATGTTTTGCAAGACGAATTCTTTCAGAATATACTGCTGGAATTGTACCATTTCCGCCAAGACCCATTCCAAGTACTTCTGTCAGACAGTTCATACTGTTTGCCGTGTACATTCCGGAACATGAACCACAGGTTGGACATACTTTTTCTTCAAACTCTGTCACATCTTCTTCTGTCATAGTACCTGCTGCATAAGAACCTACTGCTTCAAACATGCTGGACAAACTTTTCTTACAGCCTTTTACCTTACCAGCAAGCATTGGACCACCACTGACAAAAACAGTTGGCACATTGATACGTGCTGCTGCCATCAAAAGACCTGGTACATTTTTATCACAGTTTGGAATCATAACCAAAGCATCAAATTGATGAGCCATAGCCATTGCTTCTGTGGAATCTGCAATCAAATCTCTGGTTACAAGGGAGTATTTCATACCAACGTGTCCCATTGCAATTCCGTCACAAACGGCGATTGCCGGGAACATAATCGGTGTTCCTCCTGCCATTGCGACACCCATTTTTACGGCATCACAAATCTTATCCAAGTTCATGTGCCCCGGTACGATTTCATTGTAAGAACATACGATACCAACCAATGGTCTTTGACGTTCTTCCTCTGTATATCCTAATGCATTAAATAACGAACGGTGTGGGGCTTGTGCCATCCCTTTTGTTACTGTATCACTTCTCATTTCTATGTCCTCCTTGCGTGTTAAGCAATTCTTATTTTATGTTTTCTGCGATGAGATTTCCAATCTCTGCCGTGTTCACTTGTGTTTTTCCTTCTGACATAATGTCGATGGTGCGATATCCATCCTTCAACACTTGTGCCACTGCTTCTTCGATAGCATTTGCTTCCTTATCCAAATCAAAGGTGTAACGAAGCATCATTGCTGCGGAAAGAATGGTTGCAATTGGGTTTGCAATGCCTTTTCCTGCAATATCCGGTGCCGAGCCGCCACTTGGCTCATAGAGTCCGAATTTGGTGTCATTCAAACTTGCCGATGCTAACATTCCGATGGAACCGGTAATCATACTTGCCTCGTCCGATAAAATATCACCAAACATGTTCTCTGTTAAGATGACGTCGAATTGTTTTGGATTCTTCACAAGCTGCATTGCACAGTTATCAACCAGCATATGCTCTAATGTCACTTCTGGGTAATCCTTCGCAACATCTTCTACCACTTTTCTCCATAATCTAGAAGAATCCAGCACGTTAGCCTTATCTACGCTAATGACTTTCTTGTTGCGCTTCATTGCAATGTCAAATGCACGAATTGCAATTCGGCGAATTTCGTTTTCATTATATGTAAGTTCATCTTTCGCGGTCATAACACCATCTACTTCTTCTGTTTTACGATTTCCAAAGTAAAGTCCGCCTGTAAGCTCGCGCATAATCATCATGTCGAACCCACCTTCTGTGAGTTCCTCTTTTAATGGACATGCGCCTTTTAATTCGTCATATAAAACAGCTGGTCTAAGATTTGCGAATAGATTTAATTCTTTTCTTATTTTAAGTAAGCCTGCTTCTGGTCTCTTGGATGGTTCTAGTTTGTACCAAGGGGACGTTTTAGCATCTCCTCCGATAGAACCCATAAGTACTGCATCGCAGGATTTTGCAATTGCTACCGTTTCGTCTGTCAGTGGAATTCCATGTACATCGATGGATGCACCACCCATTAACAGTTCATTATATTTATATGTATGTCCGTAGACCTCTCCAACCTTATTTAAAACCTTGATTGCCTCAGTAACGATTTCCGGCCCTATGCCATCGCCTCTGATTACACCGATATTCAGTTCCATATTCTTTTACCTCTTGTTTTTAAATAGTTCCTTTTATAATATCGCATTTTTCGATTCATTTCAACCCTTTAATGTGGAAAAGTGTGTTTTTTTAGAGTGTACTCTGTTTTTTGTAACAAAAAAATCCAGACTGAGAATTTCCTCAATCCGGATTTTAATTCACGATACGCTATTTCTTATTCTGCACTTGGTTTTTCAACTTGTGTAATTGCTGTTTTTTGCATTGGAATACGACAATTTTTGTTATTACCAAATTCAACAATAACATCATCATCTGAAATATCAATTACTACACCATAGAAACCGCTTGTTGTAAGAACAGCATCACCAACTGCCATTTCTGATAACATTAATTGAAGTCTTTTTTGTTCTTTCTTCTGTGGACGCATCAAAAAGAACCACATAACTCCGATAATTACAGCATACATTACAATAATTCCTAAGCCTTGCATAAAAAATTCCTCCTAATTTCTAAACACTACGACTATCATACACAAAAACTATATTTACTTCAAGCCGTTTTGGTAAATTTATCATTATTTAATATTCTTTCCAGCCATACCGGCAAGCTTTTGCTCTTTATACTCTTTATAACAACCCTTATCTATTGCATCTCTGATTTCTTCCATCATGATATTGTAGAAATACAGGTTATGAAGCACACAAAGCCTCATACCAAGCATTTCTTTTGCCTTAAGTAAATGACGAATGTAAGCTCTGCTGTAAGTTCTACAAGCCGGACACTGACATCCTTCTTCAATTGGTCTTTCATCCAACTCATATTTTGCATTGAACAGATTGAGCTTTCCTTGGTTCGTATACACATGTCCATGGCGACCATTTCTACTTGGATATACACAGTCGAAGAAGTCCACGCCTCTATCAACCGCTTCCAAAATATTTGCAGGCGTTCCAACTCCCATAAGATAAGTCGGCTTATCAACTGGCAAATGAGGAACTACTGCATCAAGGATTCGATACATATCCTCGTGCGATTCTCCTACTGCAAGACCACCGACTGCATATCCGTCCAAATCCATCTTGGCTATTTCTTTTGCATGCGCAATACGGATATCTTCATAAATGCCTCCTTGATTGATACCAAAGAGCATCTGGTGTTTATTAATGGTATCCGGCAATGAATTCAGTCGTGCCATTTCTGCTTTACATCTGGCAAGCCATCTGGTCGTACGGGCAACGGAATCCTCCATATATTCTCTGCTTGCCACGCTGGATGGACATTCGTCAAAGGCCATCGCTATTGTGGAGCCGAGATTGGACTGAATCTGCATGCTCTCTTCCGGTCCCATAAAGATTTTCTTCCCATCGATATGTGAGTTGAAATATACACCTTCTTCTTTAATTTTGCGAAGTCCGGCAAGTGAAAATACTTGAAATCCGCCGGAGTCTGTCAAAATCGGTTTATCCCAAACCATAAATTTATGAAGGCCGCCAAGTTTTTTTACAACCTCATCACCTGGTCTTACATGCAAGTGATACGTATTTGACAATTGCACCTGGGTTTTGATTCCTTGCAAATCTTCTGTAGAAACGGCACCTTTTATTGCTGCAATTGTTCCCACATTCATAAACACCGGTGTCTGAATCACACCATGCACTGTATGAAATTCGCCTCTTTTTGCAAGACCATCTTGCTTTAACAATTTATACATTCTATTTCCTCTTTTTCTAGTAATGAATGATTACCGGACAGCCAACAGAAAGCATTCCGTAGAATTCTTTTGCCTTAGCCGGCGGCATATTAATACATCCATGAGAACCATTGTTCACATATCTGTCTCCGCCAAAGGTTGGTTGCCATCCCGCATCGTGGAAGCCTATACCACTCCATGTCACACGCATCCAATAATCTACCCATGTCACATAAGAAGGTTTTCCATTCACAAGTCTTCCTCTTAAGTATTTCCCTTTGATTTTCTCTAAAATTGTATATGTACCTGTTGGGGTGTCATTCTTTCCCTTTTTACCGGTTACCACATCTGTCTCAAATGCAACCTGTCCGTTTACGATATACCACATATGTTGCTCTGTGATATCCACCTCTACATATGTAGTTCCCCATGCAAATTGTCCTTCCGGTGTTGCCTGTCTGGAGATAATCGGAGACCTTGTTATGGTTTTTCCTTCTTTAATTTCGCTGATTAACTGATTGCAGTCTTCTTGACTTCCAACCTGACGTCCGTAGCCCGCTACCGCAACATTTGCCTGTTTGCCGGTAGGCGTGGTAATTACGCCGCCACGATTTGCCGTGTTATACTTCTGTCCCAATGTGTCCGTAAATGCTTTCACCTTTGCTGCATCAATAACCGGTGTCATGTTGGCATCCACAGAAACCCAAGCTACGATTTCGTCTTTATCAACGACAACTTCAATATTATCTAAACTATATGTAATGCTTGCAGAAATGTACTTGTTCAATTCCGCTTGTGCTGCTAGAACTTCCTTTGAATCCTTCTTATACACCGGCTGAACGTAGCATCCACATTCCTCCAAATTCACCTCTTGCTCCATTGCAGATACTTTTGTGTGTATCGCTTCATTTACTTTCGTTAAATCCAATTGTGTTCCATACACTTCATCTTGAATCACAAATGTTCCATCTTTGTAAACAACTGTTGCTGACACAGGTGCCACTTGATTTTCCGGTTTCACACATTCAAGCGTTGCTATCAGTGTGTTCAATTTTTCTTGATCATATTCAAACACAATCTCTGCTTTTATGTTGTTTTCTTCAAATAATGCTTTTGGCCACAAATATGCATTCTGCTCGTTAAATGCTTCCTTTAACTGCTTATACCCGCCATATTTAATGCCCATATCTGTGCCATTGATAACTTCGCTTGCTCCATTAGTCAATTGAACGGTAAGTGCATATTCCTCCACCTGCTTTTGCAGCATTGCCTCAACCTCAGCCAATGTTTTTTCAGAACAGTCTACACCATTTACATTCGTTCCCATTACAAACTTGTCTTTATAATAGGAAGAAATTCCCAAATACGCTGCTGCAATTCCAATTAACAAGACACCTACTATTGACAGAGTAATAATCAGACCTTTTTTGCTTTTCTTTTTCGGTTCGTCTGCTGCAGGTTCTTCTACTGGAGTTTCTTCTGCTGGAGCTTCTTCTACCGGAGCTTCTTCAACAGCCGATTCCTCCACTGGAGCTACTTCTACCGGAGCTTCTTCAACAGCCGATTCCTCCACTGGGGCTTCTTCTGCTGAATTTTCTTCCACCACTGCATCTTCCAGGTTGATTTCCACAGCTTTTTCTTCTTGCTCGGAAACACCTTCATCAATTGCTTCTGCCAGCACTTCTGCCAACTCTTCAACTGCTTTTTCCTTTGTATTTTCTTCATTATTCATATGAACAACTCCTTTATGTCCTAATCGCGTATATTATAATACGAACTTCTTTAAAAGTACAGTAAAATATTATTGCGTTTTCGACAAAAAAATTGCATAATAGTACTAATAGGAGGGCTCGAGATGGCAAAAAAATTAATTGATATTTCACATATTTCAAAATCATATGGTGACAATCTTGTATTGGATGATTTGAACCTTTTTATAAATGAGAATCGCTTTTTAACATTACTAGGACCAAGTGGGTGTGGAAAGACTACTCTCTTGCGTATTCTGGGTGGATTTGAAACTCCGGATGCCGGTAATATTATTTTTGATGGCGTTGATATAACGAATTTGGCACCAAATAAGCGTCAATTAAATACAGTACTCCAGAAGTATGCCTTGTTTACGCATATGACGATAGCTGAAAATATTGCGTTTGGTTTGAAAATCAAAGGAAAATCAAAAGCATACATCAACGACAAGATTAAGTATGCCCTGAAGCTTGTAAACTTGGACGGCTACGAGAATCGTATGGCTGACCAATTAAGCGGTGGTCAACAACAACGTATTGCGATTGCACGTGCCATTGTTAACGAACCAAAGGTTTTATTATTGGACGAACCACTTGGCGCACTAGATTTAAAACTCCGCCAAGACATGCAGTATGAATTGATTCGTTTAAAAAATGAACTTGGCATCACTTTCGTATATGTAACACATGACCAAGAAGAAGCCTTGACCATGTCTGATACGATTGTGGTTATGAACCAAGGATACATTCAGCAAATCGGTTCACCGGAACAGATTTATAATGAACCGGAAAATGCGTTTGTAGCCGACTTTATTGGGGAAAGTAACATTTTACCTGCTACTATGGTTGAGGATAAGTTAGTAAAAATCCTTGGCGTTAATTTCCCTTGCGTAGATACTGGATTTGGACGTAACAAACCAGTAGATGCTGTAATTCGTCCGGAAGATATTGACTTGGTAAAACCAGGCGAAGGACTCCTAGACGGTGTGGTAACACATCTGATCTTCAAAGGTGTCCACTACGAAATGGAAGTTATGGCAAACAATTATGAATGGTTAGTACACAGTACAGACCTCTTCCCTGTCGGAACTGAGGTCGGTATTAAAGTGGACCCATTTGATATACAAATTATGAAGAAACCAGAATCTGAAGATGAGGAGGCCATTCCAATTGAAGAATAGTAAGAAACTGTTGACCGGCCCATATCTATTCTGGGCGATTGCATTTATTATCATCCCAATCATCATGATATTTTATTATGGTCTCACGGATGCTGATAACAATTTTACACTGATGAATCTGGCGGAAATCACAACACAAGAGAATTTAAAAGCACTCGGGCTTTCTCTTTTGCTTTCCTTTATCAGTACGGTCATTTGTCTGATTCTGGCTTATCCATTAGCGATGATTCTATCTGGAAAAACCGTCAATCAGTCCAGTTTTATCGTGCTGATTTTCATCCTGCCAATGTGGATGAACTTTTTGCTACGCACCTTGGCATGGCAAACTCTGTTGGAGAAAAACGGTGTGATTAACGCGGTGTTATCTTTCCTTCATTTACCGGAACTTAACATCATCAACACGCCATACGCCATTGTATTGGGTATGGTTTATAACTTTTTGCCATTTATGGTACTACCAATTTACAATGTCTTAATTAAGATTGATAAAGATGTCATTAATGCTGCAAGGGACTTAGGCGCCAATGCGGTACAAGTATTTACCAAAGTTATTTTACCACTCTCCGTGCCTGGCATAATCAGTGGTATTACTATGGTGTTTGTACCTGCACTGACTACTTTCGTTATTTCTGATATTTTAGGTGGAAGCAAGATTCTTCTTATCGGAAATGTGATTGAGCAAGAATTTACCCAAAGCTATAACTGGCATGTTGGCTCCGGCCTCTCACTTGTGCTTATGATTTTCATTATATTTAGCATGGCATTAGTAAGCAAATATGATAAAGATGGGGAGGGAACAGCGTTTTGATTAAATCTGCAATACAAAAAATTTATTTAGGACTGATTCTCCTTCTCTTATATGCGCCAATCGGAACTTTAATTGTACTGTCCTTTAACAGCTCAAAAACCCGTTCCAAATGGGGTGGTTTTTCATTAAAATGGTATGCAAGTTTATTTGAAAATGCAGATATAATGAATGCCTTGTACACCACTTTGATTATTGCTCTTTTATCCGCATTAATCGCTACACTGATTGGAACTGCTGCTGCTATAGGATTGCAGGCATTAAACAACAAATTCCGTACATTCATGATGGCAGTAACAAATATTCCAATGTTAAACGCAGATATTGTAACCGGTATATCTCTCATGCTTTTATTTATCGCATGCAGAGCATTGTATCCATCCTTTTCATTTGGATTTGCAACCGTGTTACTGGCACACATTACATTTAATATTCCGTATGTCATACTGAGTGTTATACCTAAATTAAAACAAACAAATAAATACACCTACGAAGCGGCATTAGACCTTGGGGCCTCTCCGCTCTATGCCTTCTTCAAAGTTGTGTTCCCTGATATTTTCCCTGGTGTTTGCTCTGGATTTTTACTTGCATTCACCATGTCATTGGATGATTTTGTAATCACCCACTTTACAACAGGAGCCGGTGTTCATACACTGTCAACCAAGATTTACAGCGAAGTTCGAAAGGGAATTAAACCGGAAATGTATGCCCTTTCCACTCTCCTGTTTGTAACAGTATTGTTCCTACTCGTTGTTGTCAATACTGCCCCACAGGAAAATGTAGGAAATAAAAAGATACCTCAAAAAGCACCAAGTAAATTTAATCGCATAGCAAATGTGGCATTTCGTCGTGTAGTTCCTGCTCTCTTAGTTCTTGTTATTGTAGCAGGCGGATTCTTCTATGGTGCACAGAACAAAGCATCTGCCGGTGAACAGGTCGTTGTTTATAACTGGGGTGAATACATTGACCCTGAAGTTTTAGATATGTTTGAGGAAGAAACCGGAATCAATGTGGTTTATGAAGAATTTGAGACCAATGAAAGTATGTATCCAAAGGTACAGGCTGGTGCTGTTTCCTATGATTTGGTATGTCCTTCTGACTACATGATTCAGCGTATGTTAGAGAACAATCTTCTCGCTGAAATTAATTTTGATAACATTCCAAACTTGAAATATGTTGGCAAACAATACATGGAGCAATCAAAATCTTTTGATGCCGAAAACAAATACAGCGTTCCTTACTGTTGGGGAACAGTTGGAATTCTATACAACAAAACCATGGTAGACGATCCTGTTGATAGTTGGTCTATTCTATGGAATGAGAAATATGCAGAACAGATTCTGATGCAGAATAGTGTGCGAGACGCTTTTGGTATAGCACTGAAATATCTTGGCTACTCACTTAACTCAAAAGATTTGGATGAATTACAGGCTGCTAAAGAACTTCTTATGGAGCAGAAACCTCTCGTTCAGGCATATGTTGTGGACCAAGTTCGTGACAAGATGATTAGCGGTGAAGCTGCTCTCGGTGTCATCTACTCCGGCGAAGCAATTTATACTCAATCCGAGAATCCTGATTTGGAATATGTCATTCCAAAGGAAGGCTCGAATCTTTGGATTGACTCATGGGTTATTCCAAAGAATGCAAAGAACAAGGAAAATGCAGAAGCCTTTATCAATTTCTTATGCCGTCCTGAGATTGCAAAAATGAATTTTGATTATATCACATATTCAACTCCAAATACAGCGGCTAGGGATTTGATTGAGGATGATGCAATTCGTAACAGCACAATTGCTTTCCCTGATGCAAGCGAATTAAATCGTTGCGAAACCTACCAATATCTCGGCACAAAATTTGATGAAATTTACAATAAATTGTGGAGAGAGATTAAATCGAAATAAGGTATGATGAATTACGGTGTATGAAGTGCATAATACTTCTTGCACCGTAAATTTTTAAACCAGGAGGCCCTATGAAACGAATTTTCAATTATACAATTCCAACAGAATATGATGGACGCACCCTGTTGTCTTTCTTAAAGGACAACCAGTACTCTGCCCCTATCATTACGCATCTAAAGCGTACAGAAAATGGAATCTTATTAAATGGTGCATGGGGTAGAGTTCGGGATATTTTGCACACAGGTGACCAACTTACAATCACCTTAGTTGAAACGGAATCATCCGAAAACATAGTACCTACTAATCTCCCACTAGACATTGTCTACGAGGATGAAGATATTTTAATCATCAATAAGAATGCCAACACACCAATTCATCCTTCTCAGGGAAACTATGACAACACACTTGCAAACGCAGTTGCTTACTATTTTCAGCAAAAAGAGGAAGCGTTCACATATCGCTGTATTAATCGACTGGACCGTGATACTACAGGTCTACTAATTTTAGCTAAACATATGCATAGTGCTTCAATTCTTTCAAACATGGTGCAAAAACGAGAAATTCATCGCGAATACCTTGCAGTGGGATGTGGAAACGTACCATTGGAAGGAACCATAGTAGCTCCTATTGCACGTGTACACGGTTCCACAATTGAACGATGCGTAGACGAAGAACATGGTGAATATGCTTGTACTCATTATAAAACCTTGGTGTACAAAAATGGGTACTCTCTCGTTTCGTTAAAACTCGAGACAGGTAGAACACATCAAATACGTGTTCATATGAAGCATATTGGTCATCCACTACCAGGTGATTTCTTATACAATCCGGATTATAGTGTAATTAACCGACAAGCATTGCATTCACACAAATTAAGTTTTAAACATCCTATAACTGAGGAAATGATGGAATTTATTGCTGAATTGCCAGCAGATATGAAGAGGATTATAGAATAAATTCGTTTAACCACTACGGTGTGGCAAGCCACATTCGCTCACCACACCGTAAATTATCATAGAATACCATGAAGTACCAATATCTACTACTAAATTTGAAAGCACCCGCCGCCAATAAACTCCTTCAGCAGCGAATTAGCCGGCACATGCTCACTTCCAATTCCAACAAAATAATCCAAAAACTTCAGCAAGCGCTTTGCCTCAATATATTCTTCGCAGTCTTTTTCAATACCAAACAAAACCGGCTCAGCATACTGCTTCAAAACTGCCAACTCATAAATAAGTGCTGAGTTAAACATCACATCTGCCTCTTCCTGATACGGGAAAATATTCTCCTCTTCCCCTCTTCTGACTGATGGCCACATCGCAATGGTCTTTCTTGCATTTGTTCCACGCGTTCTTGCATCACGCACCATACGGCGAAGCAGTCTTCCATCTGTAGTTGGAATCCGATTATGCTCATCAATATTAAGCTGCGTCAAGGCACTAATATAAATCTTAAACTTGTTTTCCTTCGGCAAATCATAAGTTAGGGCATCATTTAAACAATGAATCCCTTCAATTACTAACACATCATGCTCACCAAGTTTCTTGGTTTGCCCATTATACTCACGCTTACCCGTTTTGAAATTAAAACTTGGAAGGTCCACTTCCTTGCCATCTAACAAATCTGTCAAATCTTGATTAAACTGTTTAACATCAATCGCTTCGAGACACTCATAGTTATAGTTTCCATCTTTGTCTTTTGGCGTATTTTCCCTATTCACAAAGTAGTTATCAACTGCAATTGGATGTGGAATCATACCATGCGCACGCAGCTGAATCGATAATCGATGTGAAAATGTTGTTTTCCCAGATGAAGAAGGTCCTGCTATCAAAACAAACTTCACATTTCCTCTATCTACAATGGTTCTTGCAATATCACCTATTTTCTTCTCCTGCAATGCTTCCTGCACAAGTATGGTCTCCTGCAGGTTCCCCTTTGTAACAGCCTCATTTAAATCAGCAACTGTCTGGATACCAAGCATGTCGCCCCACTTCGAAGATTCATTCAACACTTGAAACAGCTTTTGCCTTGGTCTAAAAGGCGGTACAACCGTCGGATTCGCCGTTTCCGGCATTTGGATAACAAATCCTTCCCCATACAAATACAGTTCAAAATACGGCAAATATGACGCATCTGGGACCATGTATCCATAATAGTAATCTTCAAATTCATTCATGCTGTAAATATTCACCTTAGATACGCGGCGATACTCAAACAGGCGCTCCTTGTCATGCATGCCATGCTGTTTAAACAACGCAATCGCTTCATCCGTATGAACACTGCGTTTTTCAATTGGCATCTTTGCAGCAACCATTTCCAGCATACGATTTTTAACACGGGAAAGAAACTCCTCATTCACTTCCACATTTCCTGCAACC
>JAEIGA010015804.1_pt1 | contig 11488 bp, 10 predicted proteins | sample 9270691 | NCBI WGS metagenome assembly JAEIGA01 (sample SAMN17057246, study PRJNA624740) | gut metagenome | biome: biome; isolation source: fecal sample | host: Bos grunniens | place: China: Xizang | collected 2019
GCCGTCCTTAGTCTTAACATATAAATCGGCATATTCGGGAAGATAATCAGAAACCTTATCATTGAGCCTTAACTCCCCTCTTTCAACAAGGCGCATTAGAGCGGTGCAGGTTATAACCTTACTCATAGAATAAAGCCATTGAAGGTCGTTAGCCTTGGCTTCGCCTATTCTATATCTAAAAACCTCTTTATGATTATGTTTAACGGCTAAATCACAAGCCAAAATTCCATATGTATCATATAGAGAATCCATATAACTTTTAAGAAAAGAAAAATCCATAAAATCACTCTTTCAAAGTTTTTTTCAGTATAACACTTTAAAATCAATTTTTCAACAAAAAAGCACGGAATTTCCGTGCTTTTTAATTATTTTATTTCAGGTAATGAAGCAGCCGCAACCGACTGTCCAACCCTTCTTGATTTTTCATCAGGAATATGAAGTTCGCATTTCTCAGCGAGTTCTGGGAACTCATTTTTGAGCACCTCATTAGCACGGTCAAGAATAATAACGCCGCCCTCTCCTGAGGTTACTCTTCCCATAATAAGAACATGCTTAATATCATAAAAAAGGCTGTAATAAGCTATCGCATAACCAAAGTATACGCCGATAGTATCATAAATAGCAGCAGCACGAGGGTCTTTTGATTCCATAAGACCTTGAACAACCTTAAGCTTCTCAGCGGGAGATAAAGCCTCATCAAGCTCAATACCTGCAGCAGGAGCAAGCTTAATTACGCCGTCCTGTGAGAAATACTTAACTCCGCAGCCTATATCGCCCGACCACTCATCAATCATAGCATCCTTAGAATAATCAACAGGTGCAAAAGCTAACTCATTAAGCCAACCTGTAATGTTACCTGATGGGTCAACATATCCGCCTGCCTCACTTGTTCCCATAGCAATACCAAGCACCGAGTCATCATCAAGGTCCATAGCGCCGGCAAGAGCAGTAACATCGCCGTCATTAGCAACCTCAAGCGGAACATTCTCGCCAAACTCCTTGGCAATATCTATATACATATTCTTAACTCTTTTTTCAAAGTCCTCTTTTGAAACCTTCAAGAAAAGAGAAGCAACCATTATGCGATTATCAACATAAACTCCGGCAGATGATACACCGATAGCGTCAACCCTCGGCAAATGCTCTGCGGCCGATTTCATAGCCGATAAAATTCCATCATACTGATACTGCGGGTCGGAATTGATTTTTGGGAACCAAACAACCTCTTCCGAATAAACGCTTTCTCCGTTTATAACAGCGCTAACCTTACGGTCAGAACCGCCTGCATCAAAACCGATACGGCAACCATCTAAATGACGGCCAACAGGGGTAGCCGATTCTTCGGTTACAGGCGCCTCTTCAATAGGCCTCCAAACGCACTCAAAAGGCTTTTCATAAACGCCCGACATAAAATCATTATCAAATGCACGTGCGCCGTCGGCAGCATAAGCCTTTGCTATTCCCTCGAAAATTAGCTTTGAGCCTGCAATAATAATCTTATAGCCGCCCTTAACCCATAATAAAGTTTTAACAATGCGCTCAACAACGCCGAGGTTTTCTTCATCATGACCTGTGCCATCGGGGAAAACAGTCATCTCAAAGGTTGAAACAAAGCCGTTGTTGCGTTCAATACCAATTACTAATTTTTCTCCATTTGCCTCTTTTGCTCTCTTAACGAAATCGTTAAAAACCAAAATCATCGGCTTAAAGCCTTTATCCAATTTTGCTTCAAACTTCATATTTTATTTCTCCCCCTATAATTGTTTTCATAATATTGAAATCACGGTCGGTGATAATAATATCAGCATCCTTGCCGGCATCAAGCGAGCCCTTGCGGTCGTCAACTCCGATAGCAGTTGCAGGATTAAGGCTTGCCGCAGCAACAACAGTCCATAACGGCATATCGGTATTGTTATAAACATTCTTAACTGCATTGTTAAGCTTTAAAACGCTTCCTGCAATAGTTCCGTCCTCTAATAAGCATTCAATACCATTAACAAAAATCTTTTGACCACCAAGCGTATATTCACCGTCAGGCATACCGCCGGCTCTTGTGCAGTCAGTAATAAGCACAAGCTTTTCTCCCTTAACCTTTGCAACAAGCTCGAATAGACCTTTATGAACATGGAAGGTATCACAAATAAGCTCGGTGTAAACTTCACGAAGCAAAGCAGCACCAACAACACCGGGATTGCGGTGGTGCAAAGGAGTTTGAGCATTGAAAAGATGAGTGATATGAGTAGCGCCCGCATCAATACCTGCTAAGGTTTCTTCAAACGAGGCATCGGTATGACCGATAGACACCTTAACATCACAGTTTTCACGAATTTTCTTTATTTCTTCAATAGCGCCATCCATCTCAGGGGCAACGGTTGCAAGTGAAATAATATCAGCATTTTCTATAATAAACTTTGCATCAATCGGTTTAATATGGGTTTCAGCCTAGGCGCCCTTTTTCTTGGGGTTGATAAAAGGTCCTTCAAGATTAACACCTAAAATTTCAGCGCCCTGCCAACCTTTACTCTCTTCCTTTAAAGAACGAACCGTATTAAGTGCTTCGTTTATTTCATCCATACTAACTGTCATAGTTGTTGGACACCAGGAGGTAACGCCATTTTTTATAATGCCGTTAGCCATTTTCTTTATGCCTTCGGCACTGCCATCAGAAGCATCCTCACCTAGATAGCCATGGATATGAATATCAATAAGTCCGGGAGCTATAAAACCGCCCTTGGCGTCTATAATTTCAGCACCTTCGGGAACTTGCTCTTTTGAGGTTATTCCGCAAATTTTGTTATCAAAGCTTAAAGCACAGAGTCCTCAACAATTCCATCCTTCAAAATAATACTTCCGTTTACAATATACTTCATATGGAAACCTCCCTTGTAAACCTTTGTTTACATTATACCATACCAAAAAAATTATTAAAAGTATTTTGTTTAGTATTATCTTTACTTTTTATTCAATATTTGATATAATATTCAAAAATATTTGATTTGGTGATTATATGTATTATTTAGGAATAGACCTCGGAGGAACAAATATTGCCGTGGGTCTTGTTGATGAAAATTTAGAAATCGTATTAAAGGATTCGGTTAAAACCCTCACCAGCCGTCCAACAAGCGAAATTATAGATGATATGGCTTCTCTTTGTAAATCCTTGGTAGAGAGGGCAGGAATAACCTTTGACGAGGTAGAATATTTGGGTGTTGCCGCTCCCGGCTCTATTGACCCCGTAAATGGAATCGTTAGATATTCAAACAATGTAAAAATGTCAAACTACCCATTAGCAGATGAGCTTAGAAGCCGTCTACCTATTAGAAAGGTATATTTAGAGAATGATGCCAATGCTGCAGCTTTGGGTGAGGCAAAAGCAGGTGCCGGCAAGGGCTATTCTAACCTTGTTATGATTACCTTGGGAACAGGCGTTGGCGGCGGAATTGTAATTGATGGCAAGCTTTATTCAGGCTTCAACCATTGCGGCGCCGAGCTTGGACATACCGTTATCGAGGTTGATGGCAGAGTTTGCAGTTGCGGAAGAAAAGGTTGTTTTGAAGCATATAGCTCTGCAACAGGACTTGTTAATATGACAAAGGAAAAAATGACCGAGGATGAAAACTCGCTTATGTGGAAACTGGTTAATAATAACCTTGAAAAAGTAAATGGCCGCACCGCTTTTGACGCAGCTAAAAAAGGTGATGAGTCAGGTCTTGCCGTTGTTAATATGTATATTAAGTATCTCGCCTGCGGACTAACAAATTTAGTAAATATTTTTCAGCCCGAGGTTCTTTGTATCGGCGGCGGTGTTTGCGGCGAGGGTGATTATCTTTTGAAACCCCTCGTTGAAATAGTTAGAAAAAGCGAATATGGCGCCGAAAACCAAACAAACTTTTCTCAAATAAAAATTGCCGAGCTAGGCAATAATGCGGGCATAATCGGAGCCGCGGCTCTTGGATTATAAATTTTAAAGCACGAACTTAAAGTTCGTGCTTTTTTTTGAGCAAAAAATTCAAATTTAAACAAAAATTACCTTAAATAAAACAAAATAAAAAACACAAGATAATATTGCAAACGCGATTAAGAAATTTTAATAGGAGAGAAAAAACAATGGCTAAACACGTAGTTCCTGAGGCTAAGGACGCACTCAACCGTTTTAAGATGGAAGCTGCTAACGAAGTTGGCGTTAACTTAAAGCAGGGTTACAACGGCGACCTTACTGCAAAGCAGGCCGGTTCTATCGGCGGTCAGATGGTTAAGAAAATGATTGAGTCTTATGAAAACAGCATGAAGTAAGATTTTTTCATAAAATTTTAACTGAATTTTATAAAAAAGAAGCTCGGTTCTCCGAGCCTCTTTTTTTGCTTGACGGAAATGTTAAATTACGATATATTTTATGTAGAGTTAAAACTCTATTGAAAGGAATGTGATTATGATGAAAATGGTTAAGGACAAGAAGCTCGTTGTTGGAGCTGACTTCGCAGGCTTCCCCCTCAAAGAAGCAGTTGTTGCTCACTTAAAGGCTAAAGGCTGGGAGATTACAGACCTTGGTGTTTGTGTTGACTCCGACCCCAACGATACCGACCTTATGTTCCATAGAGTTGGTCTTCGTGTTGGCGCTACTATCGCTGAAGGCGAGTTTGAAAGAGCTCTTCTCTTCTGCGGAACAGGTATGGGTATACATATTGCCGCAAGCAAATGCCCCCATGTTCATGCAGGTGTTGTTGAAAGCGTTCCCGCAGCTCTCAGAGCTATTACAGGTAACGGCGTAAACGTTCTTGCAATGGGTGCTTTCTATGTTGCTCCTGCTATGGGTTGCGATATTGCTGATGCTTATCTTAACGCTGAGCTTGGCTCCGGATATGAATGGTGGAAGAACTTCTATGAGTTCCACAAGTTAGCCATCGATGAGCTTGAAGCTTTTGATTATGAAGAGTATAAAGCAAACGGCTTCAAGGTTAACAAGCTTGGTGATTTCCCCTTAAAGCTTGAAACCAAACCCGAAAACATCTAATATATTAAAACACCGAATGCTTAGCATTCGGTGTTTTTTTTAATTTAATTCATTTGCCATTTCATAGAATTTATAATAAATTCCCTTTTGTTTTAAAAGCTCTTCGTGGCTTCCCTCTTCCATAATCCCCTCATCGGTTAGAACTAAAATTCTATCCGATTTTTTTATGGTTGAAAGTCTATGGGCGATTGTAATGGTTGTCCTGCCCTCAGATAGCTTAGCCAAAGACTTTGCAACAGCAAACTCGCTTTCGTTATCGAGCGCACTCGTTGCCTCATCAAGAATAATAATAGGCGGATTTTTAAGGAAAACTCTGGCAATACTTATTCGCTGCTTCTGGCCGCCCGAGAGCTTGACACCACGTTCACCAACATATGTATCATATCCATCCTTGAGCTCCATAACAAATTCGTGAGCTCCTGCCTTTTTAGCGGCTTCAATAACCTCTTCCATAGAAGCCCCGGGTTTTCCATAGGATATATTCTCATAAACCGTTCCAGAGAAAAGATAAACATCCTGTTGAACCATACCAATATTATCCCTTAGGCTTTTTAAGGTATATTCCTTAATGTTTTTGCCATCAAGCAAAATTCCACCCGCCGTTACATCATAAAAACGGGGAATCAAGTTGCAAAGGGTTGTTTTTCCGCCACCCGAAGGGCCAACAAAGGCAATTTTTTCACCGCTCTTAATCGAAAGATTAAGACCCTTGAAAACTTTGTTATGGTCATCAGGGTATTCAAAAGAAACATCCTGAAACTCAATATCTCCTTTTGGATTTTTAAGCTCAACAGCGTTTTCTTCATCAAAAATTTCAATATCAGCATCCATAATTTGCAAGAAGCGTTCAATGCCTGTAAGTCCTCTTTGGAACTGCTCGGCAAATTCGATAATTCTTCTAACAGTTGCTATAAAGGTTGTAACATAAAGAAGGTATGCTACAAGGTCTCCGGGGGTTATTGCTCCCTTTATCATAAAGATACTTCCGGCTATTACAACCGCCGCATACATAATGCCGTCAAACATACGGGTTGTTGTTGAAAACGCACCCATAAAACGATAAGAAAGCTTTTTAATTGAGAAAAAATTTTTATTATCCTTCTCAAACTTTTCAACCTCGATATCCTCATTTGCAAAGGCTTTAACAACCTTTTGACCGAGTAAAGAATCCTCGATTCGAGCATTTAACTCGCCGATAAGCTGCCTTTGCTTTCTAAAGGTTGCACGCATTCTTTTGTTAAGGCTTCGGCAAATAACAACCATTATCGGAATAATAATAAATATTATTAAGGTTAGAGGAACATTGATATTAAGAAGAATAACAAAGGAAACTATCCCCTTAATACCCGCAATAAAAAACTCCTCGGGGCAGTGATGCGAAAATTCAGTAACATCAAAGAGGTCGTTGGTAATACGTCCCATTATTTGACCAACCTTGGTGTTGTTAAAATAGGTATTAGAAAGCTTATGAAGATGGCTATATGCATCCCTTCGCATATCGGTTTCGATTTTCGTTCCCATAACATGACCGATATAAGCCATATAATAGTAAGCCGCCGAATCAATAATGCGAAGAACCAAATAAAGAATACCAACCCGCAGAACAAAGCCAATTGTAAGAGATGCTAAATCATTTATTCCCCTGTTGGTTATTTCTTTCATAATAAGTGGCAAAATTATTTCGCATATAGTTGTTAGCGAAGCGCAGAAAAGGTCGAATATAACGGTTGGGATATATTTCTTATAATAAGGCATAAATCTGCCGATTAGTTCGCCCGTTTTATATCTTCTTTCTTTCTCCATATTTTCACCTCTAAACAATAAAATTTTAACACACATTTTCTTTAAATTCAATAAAAACACCCAAAAAAATTCTCAATGAATAATAAATAATCCCCTCTTTTGAGGGGATTGTTTTATAATTTTCTTATTAACTTTTTAAACTGTTCTTCGGTTTTTATGGTATGAACTGAGTCAATAAATTTAATTTGCATTGCCTTTGCCCTGTTCTCAAAATCCTTTAAAGATTTATTCTTTTTGTTAAGATATGTAGCAATTAACACTTTTTTGGCATACTCACCGCCGAAACGGCTTGCAACCGCATCAAATTTATAAAGCTCGTCATCATTAATAGCACCGTTTTTGCAAGAAATGAAAATAGGAATAATACCGTTCATAAATATAACATCTATCTCATTTTCAGTGTCCTTAATAGGCGAATCATCGGGATGAAGGTTACCGTCCCAATCAATATGAACGCTTTGCATTGCATCGGAATAAATTTCTCTTCCCGTTTTAAAAACCTTAAGTTCAAGAATAGTTCCCGCACTCAACAAAGCCCGTTTAATCTGAGCATTTTTATAACGGAATTTCAAAATATTTGCATCCTCAAAATAACCTGAAATCAGCCTGCTTTTATAAAGTTGTTTTAAAAACCAAGAAAGAGAGAAATATTTAATATTCTTTCGGTTTAACAAATTTTTAAAATCGTTCAGGTTAATATTAACCTCAAGTTCGGCCTCATTCAAACCCTTATTTATCTCTTCAAACAATATAAACTGCTTGTTCCAAGAGCCCGGATTATTGCGGCATATAGCCCACATTTTATCAATATCATTGCAAAAATCCTCAGTCATATCAAAAGGATTTGTGCCATCCTTGATATCCTCGGTTTTATATTTTATTTTTCCGCCGTGAAGCTCTATACACTCCTCAACCGAAAGCTTAGGTTTGCCGCTAAAAATAAACTCACCATCATTATCGCAATCAATAGTTTTGCCATCTCTAACATTAAATCTTTGAAGCCTAATATTTTTGCATTCGCAAAACTCGGAATAAACCATCCCTATTGCAACAAGGACTAAATCCTCGCCGCCTGTGAGGTCAAAAAGGCATTCATCCTCACTCATAACAATATCTCTGAAAACAGAAAGAATAGAGGATAAATTGTTCTTATTTATAGGTTTAAACTCGGCCTTAATATCAATTTCGCGGTCTTTTTTAAATTCCTCATAAAATTCTATAAACTTATTTAGCCTCCAACTTTCTCCTATAAAAATTATTTTTTCGGGAACGGTTGTAAGTGAAGCTATAATATTATCAATGGGTGTTTCATCAAAGAGTTCTATAACGGTCATTTTAAAACTTCCTTTCACTCCTCATATTACCACTTTTAGCTATTTAAAGCAACAAAAAATCCAAAGTCCTTTGGACTTTGGATTTTTTAGGTTTTATTTCTTCATTGAAATCGCTTTTTTAGCCTTCTCAACAATATTAACTGCTCTAAGACCAAATTCATCGAGAAGCTTAGGAGCAGGACCTGAGTAACCAAATCTATCATAAACGCCGAGTTTAACAACAGGAACAGGATATTCCTCAGCCAAAGCTTCAGCAACAGCGCTTCCAAGACCGCCGATAACCGAATGTTCCTCAGCAGTAACAATAGCGCCTGTTTCCTTAGCAGCCTTTAAAACGATATCCTTATCAAGCGGCTTGATGGTATGCATATTGATAATGCGAGCCGAAATTCCCTCAGCCTTTAAAAGCTCGTGAGCCTGCATAGCCTCATCAACCATAAGACCTGTTGCGATAATGGTAACATCGCTTCCCTCTTTAAGCTCAACGCCCTTGCCAATCTCAAATTTATAATCATCACCGAAAATAACCGGAACAGCAAGGCGGCCAAATCTCATATAAACAGGGCCATCGTGGTCTAAAGCTGCCTCAACAGCCATTTTAGCCTCAGTTTCATCAGCAGGGTTAATAATAGTCATACCCGGAATAGTGCGCATTAAAGCGATATCCTCACAGCATTGATGGGTAGCGCCGTCTTCACCAACAGAGATACCTGCGTGAGTAGCGCCGATTATAACATTAAGATGGGGATAACCGATGGAGTTTCTAACCTGCTCATAGGCTCTGCCTGCAGCAAACATAGCAAATGAGGAGCAAATAACCTTTTTGCCTGTTGCAGCAATGCCTGCAGCAATACCAACCATATTTTGCTCAGCAATACCGCAATCATAAAATCTTTCAGGGAAAGCCTTTTTAAACATACCTGTTTGTGTAGCGGCAGCAAGGTCGGCATCTAAAACAACGAAATCATCTCTCTTAGCTCCAAGCTCAGCCAAAGCGTTACCGTAACTAACGCGGGTTGCAACTTTTCTTACTTCTGACATATCTTTCTACCTCCCTATTACTGTAACTCAGCAAGCTGAGCATTAAGCTCGCTCATTGCCTGTTCATATTGTTCATCGTTGGGCGCAGAACCATGCCAACCAACCTGATTTTCCATAAAGGAAACGCCCTTGCCCTTAACAGTTTTAGCAACTATTGCAACCGGCTTATCAATAGTTTCAGCCTCTTTCAAAGCGTTTTCAATCTCATCAAAATCATGACCGTTGATAACAATAACGTGCCAATTAAATGCTTCAAACTTCTTATCGATAGGCATTGCCGAGTTAACCTCTTCAATAGTTCCGTCAATCTGAAGATTATTATAATCAACAAAGGCAGTTAAATTAGAAAGTCCCTTGTTAGCCGCAAACATAGCAGCCTCCCAAACCTGACCTTCCTCGATTTCGCCGTCACCTAAAACAGTATAAACCTTGAAATCATCGCCAAAATGCTTAGCCGAAAGAGCCATACCAACAGCCGCCGATATACCCTGACCCAAAGAGCCTGAGGACATATCAACACCGGGGATATGCTTCATATCGGGGTGACCCTGCAAAATGCTATCGGGCTTGCGAAGAGTTTTAAGAAGCTCAACATCAAAATAACCGCGATTAGCTAAAACGGAATAAAGAGCAGGCGCTGCATGTCCCTTAGAAAGAACAAAGCGGTCTCTATTTTCCATCTTAGGATTTTTTGGGTCGATATTCATATGCTTAAAATAAAGATATGTTAAAATATCAGTGCAAGAAAGCGAACCACCCGGATGTCCCGACTTAGCGCTATGCACCCCCTCTATGATGCCCATTCTAACTTTTAAGGCTGTGATTTGCAGGTCTTTTTTAACTGCATTATCCATCTTATCAATCCTTTCTTTATAAAATGCAATTAATTTGCATTGAATTTACTTGTTAAATAATCAATAAAATCCGCAACTGCGCCCTCATCACAAGAAACAGTTATATATTCAGCGGTTTCCTTTATTTCCTCAGGAGAGGTATTTGGAACTGCCGCTATATCTGCCATTTTCAACATTTCAAGGTCGTTGTAATAATCGCCTATTGCAAATAATCCGCCCTTTTTAATATCCATCAAACCGCAAAGCTCTTTTAAAGCCGAAGCTTTGGATACTCCAAAAGGTAATATCTCATAATAATATCTCATCCTGCCGTCAAGCACCGCACAGGTATCAACATATTTTGAATTAACCTTTTCATTTTTTAGAAAGCTTTTAAGCTCTTCTCTTTCTTGCAAGGTATTTAAAAAGAAATTAACCTTGTTCCATTTATATTTTGAAACTTCTTCAAAGGTAATATCAGGAGCCTCAAAATGTTCACAAAGCTGGTGAATATCAGTTTCACTCGTTCTTCTAAGAGTAAAAGCCTTATCCCTGCAATGAATTTCAATACCAATTTTTTCGAAGTTGTTATAAATTAGCTCTACTATTCTATAATCCTCTTTCGGAATAGCTTTTTCAAGGATGGTTTTTTCCTCTTTGAAATCAAAAACAACCGCACCGTTTGTTACAACCGATGGTGAAACATTTTTAAGCAACTTTGCAACCTCACTTGCTGCAATAAGCGCCCTTCCGGTTGAAAGAGAAAACCTTCCGCCCTCATTCATAAAAAATTCTATTTTTTCTATATTTTTAGGGTTGAGATATTCATTTTCCATAAGAGTTCCATCAACATCACACGCTAAAATACAATTATCAAATATTCCCACTTAAACCTTGTTCCTTTTCAAAAATGCCTTGAAATAATCAGGCAAATCACTTTCAAACTCCATATATTCCTGAGTTTTCGGGTGAATGAAGCCAATTTTCTTAGCGTGCAAGCATTGACCACCAAGGCTTGTTATAACCTTTTTCGGACCATAAACCTCATCCCCTGCAACAGGGAAACCGAGATATGCCATATGCACCCTTATCTGATGGGTTCTACCCGTTTCAAGCTTTAATCTTAGATGGGTAAAACCGTTAAGTCTATCAATAACTTTATAATGGGTAACTGCCCTTCTGCCACCCGATACAACCGCCATTTGCTTGCGCTTTTGGGGGTGTCTTGCAATGGGAGCATCAATCGTTCCCTCTTGCATTTTAACATTACCGTAAACTATAGCTTCATATTCCCTTGTGAAAGAATGCTCCTTTATTTGCTCGGCCAAGAAATTATGAGCGAAATCATTTTTGGCAACCATTAAAAGACCGCTTGTGTTCTTATCAATTCTATGAACTATGCCGGGTCGCATAACTCCGTTAATACCGGATAAAGAATCCTTGCAATGAAACATAAGGGCATTAAC
>JAEIGA010015805.1_pt1 | contig 11488 bp, 9 predicted proteins | sample 9270691 | NCBI WGS metagenome assembly JAEIGA01 (sample SAMN17057246, study PRJNA624740) | gut metagenome | biome: biome; isolation source: fecal sample | host: Bos grunniens | place: China: Xizang | collected 2019
AAGAGACCCGGTGAGCTGCATACCATCTCCCGAATCTCCTGCAAATCTTATGACAACATCTTTAGTATCAATTACCTTATGTTGCATAGCTAGTGTTATAATTTTAAATCAAAGATTTAGATTGTCCTACAAATGTATGTAATTTTCAGTTACGTTGGATATAAATATTAAGATTTTTATGTTTTTTAAAACAATGAAGGCCGAAAGTGGAACTTCCGGCCTTCATTGTTTTAAAATTATGCATTACATACCCTGCGCAGCCTGAGCCTTCGCCATCATTTCTGCCTGAAGTGTCTCAAGAGTTCTGCCCTCAGGAATATTGAGAGCTGTTCTTGCCTCTGGTGTAAGGTCAACCAACTGTGTCTCATCAAGATAGAGGAATGAGCTCTTCTCAAACACAGCAGCTACACCCTGAGCCTTTGCAAGCTCTGTCACAACATTGTTCACCTTCTCGATGATAGGTGCCTGAAGCTGCTGCTGGAGCTGCTGGATCTCCTGCTGAAGAGTCTGCTGAGTCTGCTCGAGTCTTGACTGGATATCCATGATCTCCTTCTCCTTGATCTCACGTACTGACTGAGTCCATGTTGCGGCCTTCTCCTCGTACTGCTGCATCTTTGACTGATACTCCTGGTACATAGTCATGAGGATCTCCTCATTTGTCTTTGAATTCTCCTCAATGGTAGCTCTTGCCTCGTCCATCTCCGGCATGAGCATTACGAGCTCATTGAAATCTACGTATGCGAACTTCTGTGCGAATGCAGAAACAGACATGAGAGCCATTGCTGCGATGATGATGATTCTTTTCATAATTATTGGTTTTTATTTAAATTTCAATTTATAGATCCCTCGACTTCGCTCGGGATGACAGTTGGGGTCCGCTCGGGATGACAGTTGGGGTCCGCTCGGGATGACAGGACTAGAACTGCTGTCCGATCACGAAGTGGAACTGACTCTTTCCGTTTACAGGATCGTCAAATCCCCATCCCCAGTCAACTCCAAGGAGTCCGATCATAGGCAGGAAGACTCTCACACCCACACCGGCAGACCTCTTGATCTGGAACGGATTGAAATCCCTGATGTCAGCCCAACAGTTACCTCCCTCGAGGAAAAGCAATGCATAGATTGTAGACTGGGGCTGAAGGATGACAGGGTATCTCAACTCGACTGTGAACTTATCGTAAACATTACCAGCATAATAGTTTCCGGTAGAACTGTTCTCTGATGCCAGAGGAGTCAGCGAGTAGTTGGTATAACCGCGCAATGACACAATTTCCGAACCATAAGTATCGTAACCTGACATACCGTCTCCACCGACGCGGAATCCTTCGAATGGAGAATATCCCCAGTTCCTATTATAATATCCGAGATATCCGAACTGCGCACGTGCCATAAGGACGAGGTCTCCGACAAGCTTGGTATAGAGAGCTCCCTTGAACGACCACTTGTGGTACTCGATCCATCTATAATGGTTCTGAGATGTCTGGTAGCTATAATCGATAGACTTAGGATCATCGACCTTAGTAGGTTTTCCATCCTCATCGAGAAGTCCGAAATCCTTCTTTCTGATAAGCGAGTACGGAGGAGTCAGCTGGAGTGAGAAGCTGAAGTCCGATCCCACGCGCGGATAGATCTGCTGGTCGGTCGAGTTTCTCGACAAGCTCAGAGTATAGCTCAAGTTATGCGAGATACCTGTGTCAAACATGAACTGATAAATCCAGTTCTGCAGGTTATATGTCTGCCAGCTGAGCTGGTTATACAATACGAAATAGTTGTCTGGCCACTTGAGACGCTTACCGATACCTGCCGCAAATCCATACACCTCCATGAACTGGTCGTTATTGAGGATATTGAGAGCAAGGTATGAGTTGGTCTGCCTTGTATAGTACAACGACATGTTCAGCGAGGTCGGCTTCTTTCCAAAAAGCCATGGCTCTGAGAAGCTTGCCGAAAGGCTGGTGTAGTATGTACCGTTAGTCTGGAAACGGATGGCGAGATTCTGCGCATCTCCAAGCGGAACAGGACGCCATGCCGACTTGTCGAAGAATCTACGTGTCGAGAAGTTGTTGAAGCTTACTCCGACTGTTGCCACGAATGTGTTTCCTCCCCATCCTCCGGAAAGCTCAAGCTGGCTTGAAGGCTTCTCGGTCACATTATATACAAGGTCAACTGTATTGTTGAGCTGGTTAGGAATGATCGAATATCCCTTTGCCGGATCCGTAATAGCCTCCGGGTCGAACTGTCCCATTGACGCGATCTCTCGGATCGAACGCTCGAAGTCAGACTGGCTGAAAAGGTAGCCTGGACGGGTGAATACCTGACGGCGGATAACCCTTTCATTTGTAAGGTCATTACCGTTGATCACGATATTGTTCAGCGTTGCGGGCTTACCCTCTACAACTCTCATCTCCACATCGACAGAGTCTCCCTCGATATTGAGCTCAACTGGCTGAAGATTGAAGAAGAGATATCCGTTATCACGGTAAAGCTTCGATACGTCGTATTCGCTCTGCTTTCCGCCACCGAAGAGACGCTTCTCCATAGTAACGACGTCATAGACATCACCCTTACCGATCTTGAGCACCTCATTGAGGACGTCTGTACTATATACTGAGTTACCGGTCCATGTAATGTCTCTGAAGAAGTACTGTCTTCCTTCATCGATTTCGAAATCGATCTGCAGGCGGCCAGGTTCGATATAATACATCGTATCCTTGACGATTCTGGCATCTCTATATCCAGCCTCATTGAAGGCACTGAGCATCAATCTCTTATCATTCTCATACTCAGTCTCATTGAATTTCTTCGAGCTGAAGAAGCTGATGAAACGCGCATCCTTGGTCTTCTTCATTGACCTTGCCAGCTTGTTTTCCTTGACATGGGTATTTCCGGTAAATGTAATCTTCTTGACCTTCACCTTCTCTCCCCTGTTGACTGCGAACTGGACACGGATAGCTGACCTGATGACAGAGTCCCTCTTGGTGTTTATATCGACCTCGACATTGAGGAATCCCTTTTCCTTATAATATCTCTTGATGATGTCGGTTGCTGTCTTTGCGACATATTCCGAGAACTCGCCACCACGACGCAGATTAAGTCTGTCCATGAGCTCCTTCTGCTCGCCAGACTTCACTCCACTGAATGTCCAGCGCGAAACTCTTGGTCTTTCCATGATGCTGATCTTGAAGAAAGCAGTATCTCTTGACGGAGCGATAGAGTCGATCGCGATTGCGACATCCTCAAAGTATCTCTGCATCCAGAGTCGGTCCACAATAGATGAAAGCTCATCACTTGGAACCGTCACTTCCATACCTTCCTGCAGACCAGTTATCTGGAGTATCTGATCAGACGAGAAATAACTACATCCCTCGACAGAAACTCCACCGACAATATATTTCTTAGGATTATTATAATCCACTACAACGTCCTTAGCGGTCTGCTGCGCCCATGCAGGGAGCGTCAGGACCAACGAAAGAAGGAGTGTGGCTAAACGACTATATCTCATTTTTTATACCTATATTCAAAACTGCAAAGATAAGCAATTATTTTACTTTTCCATATCGCCTGTCGCGTTTTGAGTAGTATTCCACAGCCGAATGAAACTCTTTCTTCCTGAAATCCGGCCAAAGTGTATCTACAAAAAGGAGTTCGGAATAAGCACCCTGCCATAAGAGATAGTTACTCAGTCTGCACTCTCCGGAAGTCCTCACGATCAGATCCGGATCCGGAATACCTGCTGTTGCAAGATACTTGTCGAATCCGTCGACATTCATGTCAAGAATATCATCCACCTTCTCCGGACACTCCAGCATCTCCACCGCCATCTTCTTGGCAGCCTGAAGAATATCCCACTTTCCGCTGTAGCTGAGGAATATCACAAGTGTCAGAACCTGATTGTCCGCTGTCATGGCCATGCATGAATCTATGGTTTCATTAAGCTCTGGAGCAAGTCTCTCTCTGTTGCCGACTACTACAAACCTGACGCCATTCTTATGGAGACTTTCCATCTCATTAGCCATTGCCTTGACCATCAAGCCCATAAGAGCTGTAACCTCAGCCTCGGGCCTATTCCAGTTCTCCTCCGAAAATGCATACAGCGAAAGGTAGCGGACTCCAGCCTCTACAGCAGCCTCAACGCATGCACGGACACTCTCTACACCTTCGAGATGGCCGTAAACACGCTCCTGTCCTCTTTCTTTCGCCCAACGGCCGTTTCCGTCCATGATCAAAGACACATGAACAGGTATATTGGATTTGGTTTCTGATATCATGATTCTATCTGTTGTTTCTGATGTCTTCGCCCCAGAACAGCTTCTCCGTAAGGGCGTTTATGAAATTAGAGCTGTTAAGCCGGACACGCTTTAGCGAAAACTGTGCCATACTCATGGTCACCGACGCGCCGTCTGGAATTTCCACACTTCTGTTATCCGCTGTGAAGATGGCCTTGCCATCACGCGAATGCACCTTGAAACGCACCACCGAAGTATCTGGCACGATCAATGGTCTGATGTTCAGGTTATGCGAGGCTATCGGGGTGATGATCAATGCCTTGGCACCCGGCATTACAATAGGGCCGCCGACACTGAGGGAGTAGGCCGTCGAGCCTGCTGAAGTTGAGAGAATAAGACCGTCTGCCCAATAGGTTGGAAGCGGTGTTCCGTTTACGGACACATCCACACCGAGAATTGCCGAGCCAGTACGATGGACGGTGAATTCATTGAACGCAAAAGGCCACAGGCCAGCAGCGTCAAAGAGTCCAGCCTCATCAGACACGGCAGTCAGGACTGTCGCCTCCTCAACAACGAAGTCTCCGTCAAGAAGGGCCTTAGCGACATTCTCGGGCCTGTTCTCAGAGAGAAAGCCCAAACGTCCAAGATTCACTCCTACGACAGGGACACCGCATGGAGCAGCCAAGACTGAGGCAGCGAGAAAAGTACCGTCTCCACCCACACTCAAAAGAATATCCGCACCATTCAGAGCGGTTTCACCAGGCTGCATGACATGAAGTTCTGCGCCACCCTGGCTGAGTTCAGACAACAAACTGTCAACTCTTCCGTCAGCGAGCACAGACTCATCTGTCACTCCGATATATACATATGCTTTCATGGAAAGTTATTTGCAATAAAGCGTCAAAAATAGCACAATATTCTTTAATATTGAAGTTTATTATTACTTTTGTGAGTTCAAACATCGCCTGAAAGCGAGTAAATTATAATGTCATGACACGATTGAGCGTCAACATAAACAAAATAGCGACCATCAGAAACGCCAGAGGCGGAAAGATGCCGGATGTGACTGCAGCTGCTGTGAATTGCGAGAAATTCGGAGCTGAAGGTATTACCGTACATCCGCGTCCTGACGAAAGACATATCAGATATTCGGACGTAAGGGAGATCAGACCGTTGATCACCACTGAGTTCAATATAGAAGGAAATCCGATCCAGTCATTCATGGACCTTGTGCTGGAAGTAGTACCGGACCAGGTGACCCTCGTACCTGATGCTGCAGATGCGATAACATCCAATGCCGGATGGGATACAATAAGCAACCGCAGCTTTCTTACTGAGGTGTGCGCAGAGTTCAGGAAGAAAGGCATAAGATCATCGATCTTCATCGGTGCGGACCCTCGCATGGCAGAAGGAGCGGCTCTTTGCGGAGCAGACAGAGTAGAGCTCTATACCGAGCCTTATGCTGACTTGTATCCTACTGATCCTCAGGCAGCTATAGCTGACTTCATCAAAGCTGCCGAAGCTGCAAGAGAGTGTGCTCTCGGACTCAACGCCGGACACGACCTCAACCTTGACAATCTTGAGTTCTTCATCAGGAGCATTCCATGGACAGACGAGGTTTCCATAGGACACGCCATTATCAGCGACGCCCTTTATATGGGATTGGAGCAAACAATCCAGGCATACCTGTCAAAAGTTAAGATTTTTTAACTATATTTGCGTTTTGCATCGCGGGCGCGTGCAAGGCCTTAGCATTAAAATAATATAACAACTATAACAAAATGAAAAAGACAACTCACATCCTCAGCGCACTTGCTACCTGCGCTGTTGTAGCATTCGGTTCAGTTTCATGCAATCAGACAAACAAGGCAGGTAACGAAGAAACACAGGCAGCAGATTCAACTCAGACTTCAGCTCCTAAGGGTGCTATCGTATACATCGACATGACTAAGCTCATGGCTGAGTACGATATGGCTAACGACCTTAGAGCAGTGGTTGAGACAAAGGTAAGCGAGATTCAGGCTGAGATCACAAGAAGAGAAACCAACCTTGCTAACGCAGTAGCCAAGTATCAGGAGAAGGCACAGAAGGGTCTCATGACCAGAACTGTTGCTGAGCTTGAGGCTGAGAAGCTCCAGAAGCAGGAGATTGAGTTCAACAACTACGCTAACCAGAAGAACAACGAGATCAACGAGGAGCTCATGGTAATGAACAACCAGATCAATGACGCTATCGTTACTTTCGTACAGAAGTTCAATGAGGAGAAGCAGTATGCAATGATCCTCGTATCTCAGGGCGACATCGAGGGTGACGGCGTAGTTACACTCGCAGCTCCAGTCCTCACAGCAGATCCTTCACTCGACATCACTGACGAGGTACTTGCAGGTCTCAACGAGGAGTATATCGCATCGAAGAACGCAAAGTAATAGAAAATTGAAGATAGCCATACTGTCCTGTTTCTATCCCTACAGAGGAGGAATATCTCAGTTTAACGCATGCCTTTTCGAAGAACTGAGCAAAGAGCATATTGTCAAGGCATTCAACTTCAAGAGACAATATCCAGAATTCCTCTTTCCCGGAAAGACCCAACATGTGACAGCAGACGATGAGGCCGTACCGGTAGAGAGCGAATCCCTGCTGGATACGGCCAATCCTCTTTCTTACGGCAGCACATACAGACAGATCCGCGACTGGAATCCGGATGTGCTTATCGTAAGATACTGGATGTCATATTTCGCACCGTCGCTTGGCTACATAACACGCAGGATGAAGAAGCACTGCAAGGTCATCTCCATCCTCGACAACGTAATACCGCACGAGCCACACTTCTTCGACGCACCGCTGACCAAATACTTCCTCAAGGGAAGCACCGGATGCGTAACGCTTTGCGAAGCAGTGTCCAAAGACCTGCTCGCACTCAAGCCTGACGCAGAGTACACTGTAATCCAGCATCCGCTCTACTCTCATTTCGGAGAGAAGATGGAAAGGAACAAGGCAGAACAGTTGCTCGGACTTGAGACAGGCAAGAAGAACATATTGTTTTTCGGACTGATAAGGACATACAAGGGTCTGGACATCCTCCTTGAAGCATTCGGCATGCTTCCGGAAGACTACCAGCTCATTATTGCAGGAGAACCATACGGCTCATACGAGAAATATCAGCAGATCATTGACCGACTGCCGAACAAGGATAGGATACACGCAGACCTCAAGTACATAAAGGACTCTGAAGTCAGCAAGTATTTCTCTGCAGCCGATCTTGCTGTCCTCCCCTACAGGAGCGCAACACAGAGCGGAATCAGTTCGGTATCCTACCATTTCGAAGTGCCTATGATAGTCACAGACGTAGGAGGACTCAAAGAGACCATCGGAGACAGAGGAACCGGAATAGTAGCACCGGAAGGCACACCGGAGGCGATCTGCAAGGAGATACTCAGATATTTCAGCGACAAGGCAATCGCCGCAAGGTGCATTGAGAACATACGCCTCGAAAAAGAGAGGTTATCATGGAAGAACTTCGCCCGTGAACTGACAGGTTTCATAGAAGGGTTATAATATATATGTATATGAACAGAGTAACTATATCCAGGACAATCACAGTCGCAGCACTGCTTCTGGCATTTTCAGCAGTTGCCGGCGCACAGGAATACGTCGCACCGCCTGTGGAAGTTTCAGACCAGAAAGTCAAGAAAGACGGCAAGGTCTACTATAGTCATGTAGTACAGGAGAAGCAGACGCTATACTCTATCAGCAAGGCATATAATGTCACTCAGGACGAAATCCTCGATGCCAATCCAGGTCTGAGGGAAAGCGGCCTGAAGAAGAACTCCATCATCATGATTCCTGTACAGTCGGCAGCACCGGCAGAGCAGGAACAACCCCAGCAGGAGGTTGTGGTCCAGGAAACTGTTACAGCATCATACCAGAATACACATATCGTTAAATGGTACGAGACTCTCAAGGACATTGCCGAGAAATACAATGTTTCCGAAAGCGCCATCATAGCTGCCAACAACCTTAAGGACGGAAAGATCAAGAACAGACAGAAGCTGATCATTCCTACTGAGGAATACGCTAAGGTCAACACCCCTGAAATGCCAGAGGTAGAGGAGGAAGAAGAAAATATGGACCTTGAGACAGCTTTCGACGATAACGACCAAGAGCTGGGCGAGGAGACAGTTCCGGAATACATTTCGAAAAGCCGTATACAGGCGACTGTACTTCTGCCTCTCAAAGCTACCGGCAGCACATCCAGCAAGAGCAACATGGACTTCTACAGCGGACTTCTCATCGCCGCAAGAGAGATAGGAGAAAGCGGCATTGACGTAGACTTGAACGTGTACGACATCGCCAGTGGTTCATATGGGGCGACAAAGAACGAACTGGAGTCCAGCGATATCATCATCGGACCTGTCGCAGCTGCCGACATCACCAACATCTATTCGGTCGCTCCAGGCATTAAGGCACTCATTTCACCTCTTGACCCTAAGGCAGAGCCACTTTGTGAAACATACAGCACAATGGTTCATGCTCCTGCACCAAGAACGGCACAGTATGAAGACATCGCCCAATGGGTGAAGGAAGACCTCATGCCAGGCGACAAAGTTATCGTGATTTCCGAGAAGGAAGCCAGAAAGGGAGACGAAGGTAAGATCCTTCGCGCTGCGATTGACTCTGCATATATAGAGTACATACCGTTCTCATACAGCATCCTCGAAGGAAGAAAGATACAGGAGCCGCTTGAGAGCAAGATGACAATCGAAGGCACTAACAGAGTGGTCATTGCGTCAGAAAGCGAAGCATTCGTAAACGATGTCGTGAGAAACCTCAACCTCACTATCCACAACAAATTCAACGTCGTTCTCTATGCCCCGGCCAAGATACGCACGTTTGAGACTATTGAGATCGAGAACTTCCACAACACTAACCTGCATGCCAGTCTGACATATTACATCGACTATGAGAATCCTGAGGTGAAGCAGTTCATAAAGAAGTATAGAGCTCTCTTCCAGACAGAGCCGACACAGTTTGCATTCCAGGGCTACGATGTAGCGAAATACTTCCTTGGACTGTGCGCAAAATATGGAGACTCATGGATGCAGCATGTCGAGGACGCAGCAATGCTCCAGAGCACATTTGATCTTCAGATGACTGAAAACGGAGGATACAGCAACGGAGGCATCAGAAGAATCGTCTACGGCAGCGAATATACAGTGACAGTACAACAGTAATCATATTGTTCCAAATAAAAAGTCATGTTGGTAACCAACATGACTTTTTATTTTAATAACTCTTTTGCGTTTGCTATAGCCGCATCCGTAAGGACTGAACCGCTGAGCATGCGAGCGACTTCTGTGACTCGGTCTGCCTCGCTGAGTCTCGATATGCCGGACACCGCCTTGCCTGTCGCCTCATCAATAGTCTTGGTCACGACATAATGGGCCTTGCCCTTTGCGGCAACCTGAGGGAGATGTGTGATGGCAAATACCTGCATATAATCACCCATCTGACAGATCATCGAGCCCATCTTATCTGCTACGCTACCAGAGACTCCGGTATCGATCTCGTCGAAGATCATTGTAGGCATTGATGTATAGCGAGCCATCATCGCCTTAAGAGCAAGCATGATGCGGGACATTTCACCGCCTGAGGCACACTTGGCAACATCCACGGCGTTGCGACCCGTTGCAGAGAATCTGAATGATATGGAATCAGATCCTGCAGCTGAAACCGGCACCTCCTGCAACTCGACTTCAAATACCGCATACGGCATTTCGAGGCCTCGGATTGAGGCCGCTATAGTCTCTGCAAAATCATGTGATGCACTACTGCGTGACTGATGGAGTTCGGCTGCAATCTTTCTTATACGCGCTTCTGAAGCTGCTATTTCCTTGCGGAGGTCTTCTGCCTGTTCCTCAAGTCTTGTCGAATCAAACAACTCTTCCGAAAGCTTGTCCCTCAATGCGATCAGCTCAGACTCATCCGCACATGCGTGTTTCTTGAGAAGGCCATATATCATCGACATCCTTGACTCTACCTGCTCAAGTCGGTCCTGGGACATATCCACGCGGGAATTCATGTCCGACACTTCTGCAAGTATATCGTCAAGCTCAAGCCTGCACGATTCAAGCCTATCTGCCAGTTCTGAAGCAGAAGGAATATATCTTCCTACCTTCGAAAGCATCTTGACCGACTCTTTCAAAGAAGAATCTACCGACATTGATTCTCCAGAAGAAGATGCTGTAAAGAGCTCCTCTACTCCGCAGAGGCCCATCTTGATGTCCTCAGCGTTAGCAAGCTGCTTCTGCTCTTCCTCAAGTTCCGCAAGCTCTCCCTCGCGTAAAGACGCGTTCTCGAGCTGTCTGTACTGAGCCTCATTATACTCCTTGTCGCTCGCGATCCTCGCTATGCGTGACTCAAGCGCTGTGAGCTCCGACTTCTTGGCTATATACTCCTTCCATGCTGCCGCGCAGTCCTGGCGGAGCTGCGTATTGCCGGCATAGTGATCAAGTATATCAAGCTGGAACTGCTTGTCTGAAAGCAGCAGAGTCTGATGCTGGGAATGGATATCGATCAGATGGGAGGATATGTCCTGAAGGACTGTTACAGGCACCGGTGAGTCATTTACAAATGCTCTCGAACGGCCTGAACGGTTGACTATCCTTCTTATTATAAGGTGTCCCTCATCCCACTCTACCTCATTTTCTTCGAGAATAGACTTGATGAATGCATCACATGTATCGAATTCCGCCTCTACTACACAATTGTCTGCGTCCTCCGACACCATCGATGCATCTGCCTTGGCACCTGTCACAAGCGACAGCGCACCAAGAAGAATGGACTTTCCGGCTCCAGTCTGTCCTGTAATAATGATCAGACCCTCCGGAAAATCAATCTCCAGAGAGTCTATCAATACGTAGTTCCTGACGTGAAGCCTGGCGAGCATGGTATATTACTCCTCGTCCTGCTTTGCCATTCTGTATGCCACTTCGCCTTCCTTGAACTCTTCGATAGCTACGAGGCTTGGCTTTGGCTGTCTTTCGTAATATTTAGAGATCTCGATCTGCTCACGGTTCTCGAATACCTCCTCCATAGTGTCGCGATCGTTCTTGAAGTCCTCAAGCTTTCTTGTAAGCTCCTTCTTCTCTGCGATTGCGATCTGGTTTGCTCTCTTAGCGAGAACAACCACTGTCTCATAAATGTTTCCAGTTGGAGCAGCGAGATCGCTGAGGTCTCTTGTAATTGTGTTTGTAGGTGTCTTC
>JAEIGA010015806.1_pt1 | contig 11488 bp, 4 predicted proteins | sample 9270691 | NCBI WGS metagenome assembly JAEIGA01 (sample SAMN17057246, study PRJNA624740) | gut metagenome | biome: biome; isolation source: fecal sample | host: Bos grunniens | place: China: Xizang | collected 2019
AGTTGCTATCAAACTCTACTATATAAGGTAAATGTAAACGTTGTACGTATTTAAGTATGTTTTTATTGAGGGCTGGGATAAAAGATTGAAGTATCTTCGACCTAACTTGTACAGATAATATATTATATAATTGCTCCCATTCTACATCCTCACCTTGCAGTTCTACCAACAGCTTTTCATTACCCTCAATGTTTTGTTTTAAGATTTCAATCTCGGATGTATTAATCTTAATACGTTTGGCTTGCTCTTCAAGTCTAGTTAGGAGAGTTTTGGATTCGTCAATTTTAACCTTATACTCATTAGTGCTAGTTAACATTTTCTCATCAAGTACTCGAAGTTCGCTTATAACCTTATCTGTTTCCTGACTGATTGTATTATATTGCTCCAACAACACTAACCTTTCCTGTTTTTTTACTTCGAGTTGTGATTGGTCTATTTGAGCACCACAAGTAGGACATACACCTTTTTCGATAAAGTCAATCTCCTGCTTCTTATTTTTACCCAAAGTCATTAGAGTAATCTTCTTTTTATTAAGCTCGGATTGCTCTTCTTTCTTGGCTAAAATCTCAAGTTTGATACTCTTCTCTAACTGTTCTTTTAGTACCATTAAACTATTGATTTCTTGCTTAACTTCCACTATATCACCAGTTATAACCTCCATATTTGATATCTCTTCCAACTTACGAACTTGTGACTCTAATTTGTCGATTGTAGATGTTATTCGTGAGATTTGTGAGAGATTGTCGGATCTGAATTGTTTGCAAATGTCGGAGTATTCTGTTAATGTATAAAAGCCAAGCACTTGATCTAGAAACTTTTTAGTGTCTGATGCATTCAAAGTTGCTAGTGACTTAAAGTTGTTGAATGATATAATACATAATAGTTCAAGTGTGACTCTGGATGTGTCATAATACTCTTGTTCTAATTGTGCTTGAGCATTGCGCTTATTAGTAAATATAAGTTCTTCACCATCCACTTCTACATAAATTGGAGACTGCCCATAGGAGTTCAACTCTCTTTTTATATATATATTACGAGCTTTCGAGACACACCAAACCTCTATTGTACCATGTTTGCGACCCCAAGATATTAAATCTGCTTGATTCTTACCACCCACAGTTCCAAACAATCCATATATAATAGCCTCACCAATAGTAGTTTTACCTGCACCAACCGATCCAGATATCTTCCAAAATCCTCTTACCTCACCAAAATCAATTTCTAATGGTTCGTATATGGATTTAAAATTCTCAATCCTAATTTTTTGTATATGCATATTTTGTGTATAATTATCTATATAAATATACAAAAAAATCCTCCACAATTTATGTAGAGGATTTTCGATTTAACAAGCGATTAAAGGTTCGGATATAGATTTGTATTGTTTCGTAGAGATCTCTCGTTAAACTCAAAGTAAAATATCGAATTTGATGCGTTAATCTTCATATTCATCGTAATGAACAGTCAAAGTGCTTCCATCTAAAGTTGTTTTATATGCAGGTTCAGTATAACCTTTTGGATAAAAAGTAAAACCAATATTAGCTACTCTGTTGAAATATATATCAAAATGAATATTTCCTTTTATATCATGATATCTATTTGTTAATTCACCAGATTTAATCTTGTATATATCGACATTTGAATATCTTTGAGCTACTGCAAGTATTTCTTGCTCCATTTTTTTAGCATCCTTTTGATACTTCACTTCACTCATAATTATACAAACCAATTTTCTATCAACTTCATCAAATCCATTATTAGAAGGCTTAAATGTTATAAACTTGCAATCTTTATCAATAGATTTATAATCATTCTCAATTGCTAGAATATCCAAGAATTTTAAGTTGTTGCGACTATATAAAGTCATAGTGCCGTTTGAAGAATCTAATAATGTGTCTCCATATTTAACAGGATTATCCAGTTTTTCATAAATGAAATCTTTTAATGCTTTCATATTCAATTATATATATTTATTTTATATTATTCCAAAATATATGCTTGCTTCATCTTTCATATGCTCTAAAGAATCGGAAGAGTGTGCAACATTACGCATATCTGATTCACCATACTTCTCTCTAACTATATCTTTAATACGAGTAGCATCCTTAAACTCATCGTCTGTAGTGGCTTTACTAAATATCATTGCTCTTGTTAATCCAGAAGACATATAATCACAAAGATCTTTATAGAAATCTTCTTTCTTATGTACTTTATATAATTTTTTAGCTTCTGCTAATAACAATTGTTTAACAGTGGTTGTCACTAATTGCCAACCTTCTTCTTTATATATATTAATTATGTCTTGTGACTTGTCGAGAAACCCTGGTTTGATTACTACGAATATCTTTTTGGTTGGCTCGATACTCTCCATTAAAGATTCTTTAAGTGATTTCATGAGTAGGTTTAATTTATATATATAATAAAAAAAGGAACCCCGAAAGATTCCTTTTTTCTTTGTATGATACTCTAAATTAATATCCTGTTCTACCAAAACGTCCGCTACGGATTCTAGCACGAATTGCTCTTTCTCTTTCGTCTTGGATAGTTTCAAGACCTTCGTATACGTTTTGAACTGGCTTAATTTCGTTGAAATCAATTGCATTCCAGAAGCGCTCGATAGCTCCTTCGTTCATAAAGTTATACAATTTAGCTCTGCGTGTGATTGATTCCTTAACCTCATTAGAAGCGAGATCCCACTTAACTCTTGCATCAGCAGGCATTTCTTGGATAAACTTAGGTTCGTCTGCATTTTCTGTAATAAGAGCCTTTCTTGAATATGTTGGCTTAACTGCTTCCATACCTTCGAGGATTTGTAAAGTTTGGTCGATAGCAGAGAGACTTGACTTTTTAGATTCAGCTACAACTTCCTGCATATTACCCTTCATCTTTTCTGCATAAGATTCATTCAACCATCCCTCTACATTAGGTGTGTATTCTTTGATTACCCAATCTTGAATACCAGGAGCAAATTCATTGATAGCCCACTTCTCCACATTAGGTGTATATTCATTGATTACCCAATCTTGAAGGGCTGGAGTAAGGCTTTCTGTAATTTCTTCCTTAGCCATTTCAGTAGCCTCTTCAATCATTTCTTCCTTAGCTTCTGCCAAACAATGTTCAATGATCCATTCTTGCAATTTTGGAGAATATTGTTCAACCATCCACTTTTGAATACCATTAGCCAAAGCTTCTAGATCGAATTGAGGAGCATTTGATTCAGCTTCTTCAACCATTTCGCGCAACTCTTCATTTTCAGTTTCAAGAGCCTCGATGCGAGCTTGCATACTTTCAATCTTTTCGAGTATTTCTTTTAATTCCATATCTTCTATATTTTCATTTTCTTCAATTTTTTCTTCAGATTCCTTTTCAGTAATATAATAGATAGCTGATTCGTTGATAGATTCTGCTATTTGGTTTTCATTTAACTTCAAACGGGCTTGAGAGAAACCAGGAGATCCAACCAAGTCGTATGTTGAAATCTTTTCCAAAGTTACATTACCTGTCTTTGAATCAACAGCACCAGTAGCACGTGATGAAATAAATAATGGTAAACCACCTTCTACAATTGCTTGAGCAATCTTACCCTTAGGAGTATTTAACAATGTAATTGAACCAGTAACCAAACCATTCTCATCAATATTGATATCTGTAATCTTGTGAGATATGTTTTCAAGTGTGATGTTCATTTGTTGTGGATGTTCCAATTCTCCAGGAATGCCTCCTTCTGCTTTAATGCGTTCTTGCATTTCAGTAACCATTTTAGAGTAGTTAGATGTTTCATATACTCTTTGGTTATTGTTACGTACTCCACATACACCAAATACACCAGAAAGGGTCATGAACTCTCCGTCTTTCTTAACGGACATGTCTTTCACTCCATTAAGAGTTTCATATATTAAACAGTTTTTTGCCATATTAGTATATGTATATTTTCCTTAATTATAACAATAATAAAAAAGAAAAAGAGGTTAATTAAAATTTTAACCCCTTCATTCTTTATACTTTCACAGTAATGATTTTTATCTTATATCTTGATTCTAAAGATTTTGCAAATTTGAGGTTGGTTTCATTGTCGTCAAAGAATACAAAAGTCCTATAACCCAACCACGCTAACTTTGATATTATTGTTGATTTCTTTTCAGCAACAGTCCCAGTTAACTGCATTTTAGGATCACCAACTGCAAATACCAAATCTCTCTTAATCTCTATACCTTTGTTCTTAAAGAATCTATATATCATCTCACAATCCCCTCGAGCTGTTATAATACCTATATGTGTACCCTTCATATATTCCCTCTTCAATGTCTTCCAATAAGGAGTAAAGGTTTCATTATTAAGTATATGTGGATCATCAAATTCTGAAAAATCAAATTCCTCTCCTGGTTTTAATTTATATTCATTAAACTCATCGTTGGTGATTTTTTTGACGAGCTTACCACGTTTGATAATACCAATTTGAGCAGTAGTGTGTATAAGAGTATCATCCACATCAAATAACAAAATGCGATTTGATTTGGTACCGTTTACAGTAAACTCTTTTGCAATATAATCTGATAAAGATAACATATGTATTTATATAATAAGGTTATATAGCGAATTATTATATAATTAATAATGTATAATGCTTATGAAGAATTATCAATTATATCGAACAAACGTATTGCTTGGAGGTCAAATGAAATATGATTTATTACTTGAATCAAACTCAAAAGGTGATAAAACTATTATAGATTCATTCCATATATCTCCAATATCTGATCGAGTGCCTTATGCAAAGAGTATTGATGATAATTTATTGAATTATCCTCATAACGAAAATATTAGGAGTTTTTATAAAAGAACTGCTGATTCTTTTTACAAAGACTTTACTGACCCCATACTTGAATCACACACACCTCTCTCTACTGATTATGAAGGAGATCGCTGTAATACCGATTTCGAAATGGGTTGTAGACGTGTGAGTTATCAAGTGTACAAGAAACAGTTTGAATTCTTGGTACCAGTTTGGATAGAACAATTGGACGATATAAGCAAATTGAGTTTTGAAATAGAAGTTCGAACAAAACCAATTAAAGACCAGATCGACCCATGGTTTGTAAGAAGATTTGGTTTTGATTCAAATCAAAAATTAACACAATATTTTAATGATTATATTTCACATATTGGTGTAAACAAAGGTTGTGATTGGGTATTTAATATAAGCAAGTCACATACCTCTCTAACTGGTATGAACGTCGCTAGTGGTCTTAATGCAGAATTGGAAATAGCTGGCTTGTATGATAATTTGACCAAAAGAGAAAGACCTTTATTGGAATTTAATAACTTGATTATCAATAATTTAAAAGATTATACATTAATAACTAAGCAGTTATTTAATTTTTGTTTATGCTTCAACGTGGAAGATATTTTGAATCCATATCTTTTAAATGAAATTTCTACTTATCCATTATACTTAAATGTTATAGTTAAGATAGGTGATAAGAAATTGGACTTAATGGATATATTTTCTAACCATGAATTCATACAAGCTAAGTATATTGGAGAACTTGATACATTAAAATATGATGGTTCATCTGTTATTAAAAAATCCCAAGATGTTCCTACTTTTAATGTTTTAGATTATTTGCAAGATTATAAGCAAATAAATATGGTGGATAAAAATAAAATCTGTCAATCTACCATTCACTGGATTATGCCCGAAAAAGATGGAGCTCATTTTAATTTTTATGATGGATTTAATGCTATATATGATAACAATCCAAAATCTAAAGACTCTACATATTCAAGAATTAAAAAATACAACGAAGAAACTGCTAACATTAAAGGTAAAACATCATACAAAGGAAATTGGAAAGATGCTACAGAAAATTTAACTATGCAGAATAGTCCATTTTGGTGTAATTCTTACGTATTAAAATACGAACCTGATGCTAATTCAGGTAAAATAACAACAACTCAAGCTGCATTAGTGACTGATTTTGGTGATGTTTTTAAAAATTCAGCAATAGGACAAGTTCTAGATCTCAAATATTTCACAGGAGTAACTTCTATTAAAAGTGGTACTTTTGAAAATTGTAAAAAATTAACAAAAGTTGTAATTCCTCAACACATCACTACTATAGAAAGTGATGCTTTTCTTGGGTGTGAAGAATTATCATATGTTGAACTAGAATCAGATATTCCACCGACTATATATCCCACATCTTGGCCAAAAAACTTAACAATAAACGTTCCAAAATATGCTTTGGATACTTATAAAAATCATCCTATTTGGGGAAATGTTGGAACTTTTGAAGGTAGATACAAAGACTCTGATGGTAATATCTTATTTAAAGATCCAAACACAGAATCATTATGTGCTACTTGTTTCGGTTCGCCTGGTGCTACTAAAGTAAAAGAATCTGAAATATTAGCACCAACTACATTTGACTCAAATACTTTCGCTACAGCTGAACAAAAATCTAAAGTTGTAGACTTTGGAGAATTAGAATATTTTAAGAATTTGCAATCATTAGGCACTAGTGCATTTGCTGGATTTAGTAGTCTTCAATCAATAAATATTCCAGAGAGCGTAGCGAGTATAGGCAGTGCATCGTTCAAGGATTGTTCTAATTTAACTTTTGTAAATTTTGAAAAAGGTTCTAAATTAAACAATATTTGTCTAGAAGCGTTTTCAGGATGCGAAAAATTAGAATCTATAAATGTACCGATAACTTCAAAAACCGGGGATATGAATATAGTGAACATGGGTATACAAGTGTTTAAGGATTGTTCTAATTTAACCTCTGTAGACTTTGGTGAAGCAATTGTTCGTACTATTCCAGATAATTCATTTACTGGATGTGAAAAATTAGAATATACTGGAAATATATTCTCTCATTGTGCTGCTATTGGAGAAAATTCCTTTAAGAATTGTTCTAATTTAACTTCGGTAAATTTTGGTACGGAAATATGTAGTATAGGAAAAAGTGCATTTATAAATTCTGGATTAAAAGATTTTTCCATAAAACCTCATTACATGAACGGTGAGGCATTATATATAGGAGATAAAGCATTTAACGGTTGTAAAAATCTTTTATCTTTTTCAATAAAAAATCAAAATAATACATATACAGACGGTAGAGAAGGCAATAATATATCTGTCAACCACCCACATGGAGTATTTGAGGATTGTATTAATCTCAAAAATGTAGATATAATGGATTTACAACTCGGATCTATTGGTGACACAACATTCAAGAATTGTCAATCTCTAAAATATATAAATTTACCGGACAGAGTTACAGATATTGGGGAAAACTCATTTCAAGATTGCGGTCAATTAAAATCAGCAGTTTGGAATAATTATATAACATCTATAGGAACAGAAGCATTCTTAAATTGTGATAAATTAGAATTTTTTTATTTAAATTCTCCAACAATCAAGAAATATTCACCAAGTTTTATCCCAAATAATACGCGTGGTAATATAGGTAAATCTGCATTTGGTAATTGTGAAAATTTAAAATCAATATATATCGGTACTGGTATGTCAAATATATTACTTGGGGGTGATATATCCGTGAACGCATTTACTGGTTGTAAAAATTTAAAAGATATAAATTTCAATCTGGATAGCTTCCGAGGAGAGGATTATTACCCAACCATAGGTTCTTTAAAAACATTAAAATTTAATTTCAATTCAGACTTTACAAATCAATTGAAATCAAAATATACTAATATATATATTGGTGGTGATAATAATCATCCGGATTTATCCATAAGTCAGTTTATAGATTGCTTAAAATCTAACAATCCTGATATAGCGAATGCATTTGAACCTATGTCGAATAATATATTTACTTATAGTGATAGATATATTAAAAATTTACCAAATCCGCTCCCCAGCAATGCTGCTAACGTTTATCAAATTGATATTGAAGGTTTAAATAATATATTTTCTCATCCGGACAATAAATCTCAAATTTCCAAAATAGAAACTTTTAATGAATTTGAAAAATTTTATAATATATCGGAAATTTCAGAAAATATGTTTATAGGATTTCAAAATCTTAAAACTATAACTATTCCACCTACAACTAGAACAATTGGTGAATATGCTTTTGCCGGATTAGAGAATTTAGAAAACATTATTATTCCAGAAGGTTCTATATTAAACAAAACAAGTAAATCTGCATTTCAAAGATGTACTAATTTAAAAAATATAAATTTGCCCGAATCTTTAACAATCATCGAAGAATCCGTATTTGCTGATTGTTCAAATTTGGAAAATATAGTTATTCCAAAAACATGTGTAGAAATAGGAATAAATGCATTCGCTGGTTGTCGCAAATTAAAAAATATTGTTTGTAAACCTGAAATACCACCAGCTGTAGCAGAAAACGATAATAATATACATGAAATATATAACTCAAATCCAAATATAATTGTTTATGTTAATGAAAAATATTTAGCTAATTATTTTGCTGATGAATATTGGGGTAATTTTTCTAATATAGAAAAACTTATAGAATTTAATGATATACACGCTGATGTTTTGTGTGCTACTATATCAGATCAATTATTTTTATCAAAAGATAATATATTAGACATACACACAATCCCAGATAATTATTTTGCTAATTCTAATATAGAGAATTTTGATGATTTCTCTCTATTTGAAAATTTGACAAATATTTCAAATGGATTATTTGCTGGTTGCACAAAATTAACTTCAATCACCATCCCAGATGGTGTAACGAGCATTGGTGATAGAGCATTCTATAATTGCTCTAATTTAACTTCAATCATCATTCCAAAGGGTATAACGAGCATTGGTGATGGAGCATTCTATAATTGCTCTAATTTAACTTCAATATCGTTTGAAGAGGGATCCCAATTAGAAACTATTGGAAAGAATGCATTCCAAAATTGTAAAAGTTTAACTTCAATCACCATTCCAGATAGTGTAACCACTATTAGTGATGATGCGTTTAATATGTGTCTCAACCTGTCTTCAATCACCATTCCATCTAATGTGACTCGCATTGGAGTATCAGCATTCAATGCATGTAGTAACCTATCTTCAATCACATTTGAAGAAGGATCTCAATTGAAAATTATTGGAAATGCAGCATTTGTTGGTTGTAGAAATTTAGAATCAATCGTGTTCGAAAAAGGATCTCAATTAGAAGCTATTATAGATTTTGCATTTGGTAGTTGTACTAGTTTAACTTCAATCACTATTCCATCCAATGTGACTAGGATTGTTGGCAATGCATTCCAAAATTGTAAAAGTTTAACTTCAATCATATTTGAAGAAGGATCTCAATTGAAAACTATTGAAGCCGACATGTTTAGGTATTGTACTAGTTTAACTTCAATCACCATTCCAAATAGTGTAACCACTATTGGTGACGAAGCGTTCGTTAGTAGTATGAATTTAAAATCAATTACCATTCCTAAGGGTGTGACGAGTATCGGAAGGAGAGCTTTCAAGGCTTGTAGTAAACTATCTTCAATCATATTTGAAGAGGGATCTCAATTGAAAACTATTGGTGAGGAAGCATTCTCTGATTGTGGATATTTAGAATCAATCACCATCCCAGCCAGAGTGACTGAGATTGGTAACTATGCATTCCAAAATTGCTCTGGTTTAGAGGGATCAACAATCATATTTGAAGAGGGATCTCAATTGAAAACTATTGGTGACGGTGCGTTCTATAATTGCTCATATTTAACTTCAGTTACTATCCCATCTAGTGTGACTAAGGTCGGCTATACCGCGACCGCTACTGCCAAAGGAACTTTCGAAAATTGTACTAATTTAATCTCAATCTCATTTGAAGAAAACTCTCAATTAGAAACGATTGGTTATAATGTATTTAAAGGTTGTTCTAGTTTAAAATCAATCATAATCCCAGACCATACCGTTAGTATCAATCGAGCAGCCTTCCAAGGTTGTTCTGGTTTAAAATCAATCATAATCCCAAAGAGTGTAACGAGTATTACGAATAATGCATTTAAAGATTGTTCTGGTTTAAAATCAATCATATTTGAAGAAGGATCTCAATTGAAAACTATTGGTGATCAAGCATTTTATGGTTGTACCGGTTTAACTTCAATCACCATTCCAAAGAATGTGACTGATATTGGTGCCAGCTCATTTAATAGTTGTAGAAATTTAACTTCAATTATATTTAAATCATTAAACGATTCTTTAAATATCGGGCTTGGAGCATTTGAAAACACAGCATGGTATACAAATTCCTCTAATATTTCATCAGAAGAAAAATATAAATTAATGTATTTGAAAGACGAATTAAATAATTTGTGTTTGATTTATGTAAAAACTCACTCAAATTCTAATCCAATTGATATTAAAGATATTTCTAATCAAACTATTATGCTAGCGAAACAATCTCTTAGTAGTTGTACAAATTTAAATTCAATTACCATTCCAAATAGTGTGGTGAGTATTGGCAACGGAGCATTTAATAATTGTAGAAATTTAACTTCAATCACCTTTGATGGAGATTCTCAATTGAAAACTATTGGTAATGAAGCATTCTCTAGTTGCTATGGTTTAACTTCAATCACCATCCCAGCCAATGTAACTGAGATTGGAGATGGTGCATTCTATTATTGTCAAAATTTAACTTCAATCACCTTTGACGGAGATTCTCGATTGAAAACTATTGGAGAACAAGCATTCTTGAATTGTTCAAAATTAACTTCAATCACCATCCCAGCCAGTGTGACTGAGATTGGAGATAGTGCTTTATCTGGTTGCTCTAGTTTAACTTCAATCACCATCCCAGCCGGTGTGACTGAGATTGGTTATAATGCATTCCAAAATTGTTTTGGTTTAACTTCAATCTCTTTTGATAAGGATTCTCAATTGGAAACTATTAAAAGTTATGCATTTAGTAATTGTTCAAAATTAACTTCAATCACTATTCCATCTAGTGTGAAGAATTTAGGAGGATTTATATTTGAAAACATTTCAAATCTAAATATATCATTTGAAGAAAACTCTCAATTAAAGTCAATGGGTGGAACTTTTCAATACGCTGACATAAAATCAATCACTATTCCAGCTAGTGTGACTAATATTGGTACAAATACATTCCAATATTGTAGAAATTTAACTTCAATCACCTTTGATAGGGATTCTCAATTGAAAACTATTGGTGCAGGTGCATTCATGGGTTGTTTTGGTTTAACTTCAATCACCATCCCATCAGGTGTAACCGAGATTGGAGGTGCCGCCTTCCAAAGTTGCTCTAATTTAACTTCAATCGTATTTGAAAGTGGATCTCAATTGAAAACTATTGGTGAGGAAGCATTTAGTGATTGTTCAAAATTAACTTCAATCACCATCCCATCAGGTGTAACCGAGATTGGGGATGCCGCCTTCCAAGGTTGCTCTAATTTAACTTCAATCGTATTTGAAAGTGGATCTCAATTGAAAGCTATTGGTGATAAAGCATTTAGTAGAAACAAATGC
>JAEIGA010015807.1_pt1 | contig 11488 bp, 11 predicted proteins | sample 9270691 | NCBI WGS metagenome assembly JAEIGA01 (sample SAMN17057246, study PRJNA624740) | gut metagenome | biome: biome; isolation source: fecal sample | host: Bos grunniens | place: China: Xizang | collected 2019
AAGCAGATAATAATCTTTTAATATTTTTCCTCCGTTCTTTATGTTTCTATTATATTATTTGAACAAATAAAAAACAATGGGAATTATTTGGCGGTCGTCCATGGTGTGTCATTCATGATTAAATAATATAATTCTGCCTCTGGTGTGCCAGGGTTGCGTAATATTGGACGTACAACAAAGATATCTACATTACATGGTGTGTTTGTTTCGTTTTGGTGTTCAGTCAAATCTTCGTGAAATTTGGCAGCAAAATCCATTGCCTGCAGGTAAGCGGCATCGTCGTCGGCGGCGCTGACAGAATCTCCGGCCCACATTAACCACATGCCATAGTTAATAACGTTGCCTTGTTCCGGTATGTCGTCAGCAGACAGTAATAATAACGGTGAGAATTCAACCCCGCTGGTATAGTCGCCGGTACTGGTTTCTGTGCGATCATAAAAATCGCCTGCTATTTTTAATGCAGTGTAAAGAATTCCTGTGCTGGCCCCTGCTTTTGCTACGACGCCTATGTTACGCATTGTAGACATATATAACCAATCACGAACGCGGCCGGCGATTGAGCTGCTGCGACCCAGTTTTGAAGCGTGATGTATTAGTTTGTTTCCAGAAAACGCTGATTTAGTGGCGCGTGCCAGGCGTACAGCCACATTGCCACGTTTCGCATTGCGCAATAGCCGCAGTGAATTTCGGTATGCGCTAAGTTTTTTAAACGTTTCCGCATATTTCTGGTATTCTTTGACGTTGTCTAATTTTTCCAGTTGCTTTGCGGTGTCTTTTAATTTATCTAATTCTTTTGTTAAATCGGTGATTTTTGCCTGGTCTGCAACTTTGTCTAATTTACTGATTTCAGACGTTATTTGTTCTATTTTGTGTGTTGTTGTTGCCCATTGGCGTACGGCCTGGGTTCCGTTTTCCAGTGTTTTTATAGTGTCGTTAATTTTGTCTAAATCTGATGTTAGGTTTGCAATTTTTGTGGCATCAGCGATTTTGTCTAGTTTGTTTATTTGTTCTGTTAGCTCTGCTGCACGTTTTGTTGCCTTAATCCAATCTGCGTTTGATTCAATATTGCGTAAACCTTTCATTGTTTTAGACATATTTTTAAATGCCTTTGACGCTCGCGTTGCTTTGGTTGCGCCTGCAATGGCAGTATATCCGCCAAATGTTGCAATAGATATAACTACATCCAGGGCAACTTCGGCCCACATTATCCACCCCAGGTCAATATCACCAGCAACATAATAGTCATTAGAATCGTCTCCAACTGTTTTGCTGACGGCACGGTTTATAGAATTGTTGTCTGCTGCCAGGGCACTTTTGTTTGTGCAATTCATGCCGTGTGGGTACAGTTCATCAATGTTGTCATGTATGTATTTCATTGATACTGTGTTGTTTTTTTGTGGACCAACAAATTTGTCCAGGCTGCCATGTTCGGTGATGATAATTCCGTACCATGCTGGGTCTGTGTTGGTCCAGACGTCTTCACCGGGGCCAATACGTGGATTTGGATCGGATTGTGGCAGTGTGCGTTTGCTGGACATTTGCAGGCGTTGTTTTAAAACCAATGGTTGTGTTTCATAATTTACGACGATATTTCGTCCCCCAGGAAATGTGTATATTATAGGTAAAAACTTAATAGTGTCTTCATCGTTAATGTTTTTGATTTCTGGGCATTCCAGAACGCGCTGTAAAACAGTTTTGTCCGCAAACGTTACGGTTATCCACTGTTGGATTGTTAATTCATCATCAGATTCTTTTACATTATGTGCGGTGCTTGCCAGCGCGTCTGCAAATACGCCGGTTGCACATTTTGTATCATTGTTTGAAAGTGTTGTTTGAATTTTTTTGTATGTTATAACAGGTCCAGAATCAGGTACTGTGGTGTCAGCTGTGGCCAGCCCAACCGCCCAGCTAGACATTGGTAAAAAAAGACAACACAAAATATATAAAAATGTTTTTAACATCTATTTTATCAAGTATGGTCCGTCCATAACCATGACCTGTTGGATGTCAGCGATTTCCCCAGGAATTAATGATATTGCACCGGCGGCTGCGCCAAGAACCGCTCCTGCAATCCAACCATATACAGGGATTGCAGTGGCCGATGCCCAAGCAACAGATTTTAGGGCTGTTGCCGCTGCGATTAGCCCGCCTGCTTTAATAGCGGCGGCTGTGGTAATTAATGCGAATGTGCCGCCGCCAACGCCTGCGGCGATGGCCCAACCTTCTTTGTCGGTGGCGTCTGGTTGAACATTTAATGCCACAACGTATGCGGCCAGGCCTTCATTGCTGCATGCCGTGTTGTTCAAGGCGTTCGCAAAACTCTGTGCTGCGCCAATTGCGCTGTGCAGGTTATTAAATTGTACAATACTTTCAGATGTTGATGTCGTTTTATCCATCAAGACCAGGCCGGGAAATGCGCGGCGGTTGTTACCTTCTTCAAAGTCCAGAAAATATTCGTTTTTTGCACCGCCGTATTGCGAAAATGCGCTTTGCCCTGCGATGTTTACCGCGGCGTCATCGTCCAGGTTGTCCCATATTGTATGGTCGGAACATTCGTCTGACCAGTACAGTTTTGGAATGTCAGACAGTTTTATAACTTCACCAACAGACAGGGTTGGTTTGTTGTACAGCATTATGCCAGTCGGAATGTTTATGTATTGGAATAGATCTTCCATTTTAAATTGAAACGCATATGTTTTTCCGTCGCGTGGATACCATACTTTGCCGTTGGCAACCTTGGTCAAGGTATTAAGGTCTGACATACAGTTTAAAAGAACGTTCGCGGCGATTAACCCCAAGATTTTTGGTTTGTTTTGTGTCGCGCCTTCTTGGGTCAACATGGATGATTCCTTGAAGATTTCTTCGGTCATTGCGCGTTGAAAATCTGGATTGTCTGAAACGCGGCGCATACAATCACCCGCAATGTCAGCATGCGCATTGTTTAAACATATAAACAATGCAAATGTTGCAGAAAAATATTGTATAAGTTTCTTCATTTTTATGCCTATAATATGAATAATATCTCGCCGGGAACTGTTTCTGTTGGGTTGTTGCTTAGTAGTGGTTTTTGGGGTTGTGTAGTTGTGTTTTTTTGTGTGTTTATTTCTGTTTTTCCAGAAGCGTTTTTTTGTGTTGTGCTGGATGTGTCTATCTTTATTGGTTTATATGCACTGGTGTCCTTGAATGGGGCATATCCTTCGGCTGCGTTTTGCATGCGTTCTGTAAAAGACAAATCAGCATATGTAGTTGGAAATGCAGAAGGACCTGTGGCCTTTAAATTTTGCAGTTCTTGTTCGCGACGCTGAACATCCAACGCCCATTCTGGTTGTTTTTCAGGGAATTCAACTTGTGTGCCTGTGTTTTGCACGGTTGGTGTAGGGATGGTGGCCGTTGGGAATGTTGCGCCGGCAATGTTTGCGCCAGCATGGGCATATTTGCGAACATAATCAGAAAATGCAGTGTCCAGATATCCAGCGCATGCGGTTGCATAATTCCCGCCCGGCATACGGGACATTTGGGTAATTAACGTTGGGCGAATGTCGGATAGTGTTGCGTTTGCACAATCGTTCATTGTTGCACAAATTGCTGCAACAAGGTTGGTCGTGACACGCTGGCAATCAGTTGTTTCAATATCTGTTCCAGTGGCATACACAGGCGTTGGCATACGTTGATTATACGGTGCGTCTGGTGTCCAAAATGGGTTTGATGAATATGTTTGAACGTTTTGAATGTTCCCATATTTTGAGAATGGCGCAACACCCCACGCGTTGGAAAACGCAGTGCCAAAAAACATAAAGAATATCAGTAATAACGTGTGCTTAACTCTCATTCTCTGCCCTTGAATGTGTATCATTATAACAAAAATACTGTTGTGATGAAAGATAAAAATCCACCCATTAAAAAGAATGGCGCAAAAGGTATATATTTTTGTTTATGTCGGTGTGCCCATATTGCGCCGGTAATACATGCAATAATTAGTGCTAATGACAGACCACTTGTTCCCAGCCATAACCCGCCAACGCCAATTAGTTTGATGTCGCCCATGCCGATTGGTGTTGTGTCTGGGGATTTGCGTTTTTGCAAGCGTTTATCGTATAGTGCACCAATAGTTGATGTTAATAAGTAGCCAAATGTTGCCGCAATAACAGCATCGGATAAATCTATTGGAAAAAATGGAAAAAAAGTAATTAGTAACAGCCCAATTAGCATTAATGGAAATAAGTAAGCGTCAGGTATAATTCTGCGACGAAAATCAATAATGGAAATTTTTATGCCACAATATGCTGCAATCGCCAGTAAAATGATAAAAAATATGTAAAAAATCATGTTTTTACCCCTTGCCTTTCGAATCGGATATATGCTACACTTATATTATAATGTATAACAAGGGTTTTGTGAAATGAGTAAAGGCTGGGACAGCATTGCATTAAAAAAGTTAAAGGCATTAACCGGAAAAGGGCTTTCTACATCAGAAATTGGTAAGCGTTTGGGAATGTCCAAGAATGCCATTGTGGGTAAATTGAATCGTTTGGGATGGAATGCCAAGGCGGGCGGCGCAGCAACAACAACCAAAGAAACAGAAAAAAAATCAACCGCTAAAAAGACTTCGGAAAAGTCAGCTGTTAAAAAGACTGAGACAAAGTCCGCTAAGACCGTTGAAAAGAAGGTCACAGCGACTAAGGTCGCGTCCAAGAAGACCGAAACAAAAGTGGCGGTAAAGGCGGAAACAAAAAAAGTCGTAACGCCAAAGATAAAAGCGGATGTGAAAAAAGCAGAGCCAAAGGCGGCAATGTCTAAGAAGGACGAAGCAAAGAATTTGGCAATGCATCAGCGGATTATTCAGCATTCGTTAGAAATGGCAAATCTGAAACCGAATCAATGTCGTTGGCCGATTGGTGATCCGGATTCGGAACATTTTCATTTCTGTGGCGAAACAGTTTTTGTCGGTAAACCATATTGCTATGAGCATTGTAAACAGGCATATCAATTTACACCGCCAAAAAAGAAATAATTTTATTCGGGGTATAAAAAATGCAAAATGCGAGAGAGAATATTAATCAGCCACTTAGCTATACCGAATATGATATATCGGGGAATGTTTTTCGTGCGTATTATGATGCCGATGGCAAGATGGTTTTTGTCCTGGATTTTACAGAAAGTGCCGTTAAGCCAAATGTTTTGCTGGTTATAAACCCGGTTGGTAATCGCAAGTGGGATGATATTTTAATGAATGATTATGGGGTTGATTTGGAAACTGTGCGCCCCAAGAAGGACAATAAATATCAAAAGCTGGATATCGAATATACTGGTTTGGCAGAATATGATGAATTAATAAATACATATAAATCGGGGGCGGATTTATCGGTCGCAGTTCAAAATTTATCGCGTTTTCATGATGAGGCGGCACGTCGTGCAGCATATGAACGTCTGGGGGCAGCAGAGGTTCAAGCGAATAATGCGCGTGAAACAATTGAAAAAACAAAAACTACAATATCTGAATTACAGTCCAGATTAAAAGTTTTACGAAACAAGTTGCTGTCACAACGGCGTGAAATTGGGCGCGAGCCTACTAAACAGTCTGCGGCCAAGATTTTGCGCACCGAAACACAGATAGATGCAGCAAATGATAAATTGGCGCGTGCAAAAAAGCGTTTGCAAAAAGCGCAGCGTCGTTTAGCAAATGCCGAAGAAGAAATAGATGTTACAAATAAGATTTTAGCAATACTGGAAGAAAAGATAGCGGATGTGGATAATATGATGTTGCCGGTAAAGCCGGTGCCTTCTGATGTTATTACTTTTAATCCAGTGTTTGATGATGAAAAAGCAAAAGAAGAAAATTATACAGAACCAAAGGCGGAAGATATGGCCGACGAAGAAGTAAAACCATTATTTGATACGGATCCAAAAATATTGAATGACGAAATTGCGTTTAAACCGGTTAATTTTGGTGCGCCTGCGGTTGTAGCAGAGGAAGAATTGCCAGCTGTTGTGGAAGATGAGTTGTTGCCTATGCCAATGCCAGAACCACAATTGCCTGCCCAGGCGGTTGATTTTGCGCCAGTTGTTGATGTTCCAACTCAGGTTCCAGATGTGGTTGAGGCAGATAATGATGTCGTGCCGCTGTCGTTTGTCCCACCTGTCGCTTCGGAAGAAGTTGTGTTTGAGCCTGAATCAGAAGCGGTTGCGCAACCTGTTTTAGAAACTATTACATCTGTTTCAGAGCCTGCGTCCAAGATTGATTCTGAATTGTTGCCAGAAATAGATGTGCCTGATTTTCTTGATGAACAATCAGGTGCACCTGTCGCAAATGTTTCACAACATGTATTGCCAGAACAAGAACAACCCCAGATTCAATCTATGTCTGAATTCGAGGCGGTGCCAGTTGAAACCTCAATGCGTCCAGTTTCGCCGATTGCAGGACAAGAATCTGAAAATGCAGCTGTTCCGATTTCAACAGACAGGCAAAAACCAACGGCTTTGTACTATTTCTTGTTAATGGTTTTGATCGTTTTGTCTATATTTACGCTGTGGTTTTATCAGAAATCTGCGAATAAGTCTTTGCCGGTATTGGGCGCAGAAACTGTTCAGGCCGTTGTAATAGAAGAAAGTGCTGTGGCCTCTGCCCCGGTTGAGGATGCCACGGAAGATGCAGAACAACCTGTCCAAGAAGCAGTTGAAACAGAACAAGAGATTTTGGTTGAAAATGCCCCTGTTGTCGAAGCGGTAAGTGTTGATGTTGCACCACAGCCAGTTCCAGTAGTTGAACCAGAACCTGTACAGGTTGCGCCTGTGGTTGATTTGCAGCCCGTGCCAATCGTCGAATTAATTGACGCGGCAATCGCAGAATCAGATGTTCCAGAACCAATAATTGCGCCGGTGCAAACAGAATCTCCTTTTTTGGAAAGTGAAGAAAAAACAAAATCAAAAGTTTTAACAGAAGAAGAGATTTTGGCAACCAAACCTGTGTACGGTGTTTCGCAGAATGAAAAGATGTTTGTAGCAGCAGACGATTATCAGTCAGATGCAGCGGATGTTGTTGCTGGCCAAGAAAACGTAATGCTTAATAATGTGTATGAGGAGATGGCAAATACGCAAATTATTAGACCAGAACTACAGGTGGTAAACGAGATTTTGCCGGATGCGGAATATCAGTTAGCAACCCAGGAAGTCTTTGCCGAGACAGAAACTGTTGATACATGTGCAGATGGCGCCGCGCCAGATATGAATGGTTGTTGTTCTGGGGAAGAATTGCGTGAATTGGATGACGAGTATATGTGTTGCGCAATTGGTACAGACGATTGTTTCCCGCCGATGATATAATAAAAATACCCGCCAAATGGCGGGGTTTTATTTGTGACGGATTAGTCGTTCGTTTAGTTTGTTCTTTTGTTTATGGTTTTTAGGGGCGATATATTTTTCAAAATCATGTTGTTGTTTGATTTTGATTCTATGTTGGGTGTTCAGCATAATGTTTAGTATAAGAATTGATTGTTCATCGCACGGAAAATGTATTGGTGCACACAGATAGCTGTTTATTGTGCGTGGATGGCCAGCAATGCGTAATATGCCGCCTGGTAATTGCCGCCCCCAATTAATAATATTTTTTTGCCATGTTAATCATAAGCGATTATGGTAATGTCGAAAGCAGTACTTGTCAAGAGCGCCTGAGTTATAGAAAAAAAGGTGCACCGTTTTGGTGCACCTAGGGATTTAACGTACCGAGTTTTGTTTAAACAATTCTTCGGCTTTGACCTTTTTTTCTTTGGTTTTGACATGTGTTAACATGGCGTCTAATGCTTTTCTTTCAAACAGCATGCCACGCAACATTGCCAGGGCGTTTGGATTCTTGTTATAGAATTCAAATACCTGTTTTGGGTCTGGATAACGTGCCGCTTCGGCCCAGATTGCCTGTTGCAGGTCGTCACGTGTAACTTCTACGCCATTTTGTGTGCCCCATTCGGCTAAAATCAGACCTAATTTAACACGGCGTTCTGCGTCCTTGCGTTCGGTCTTGTCGTCCCATTTGTGTTCGCATTTTTTATCGTCACAGTGTGCGTGATTGCGTTCAAATTCGGACTTTGCCATGTTGTATTCTTGTTCAACCAATGTTTCTGGCAGGTCTAATTTAACCTTGTCCGCCAAAACATCTAATATTTCGTCACGCATTTCACGTTGTGCAACGTCCGAATATTGTTCTGTCAAAATATTGCGGATGTGTTCTTTTAATGCGTCGACAGTTTCATGGCCAACCTGTTTTGCCAATTCATCGTTCAATTCTGGCAAGATGTGTTTGCGGATTTCGTGGATTTCAACTTCGAAACGTGCATCCTGACCTGCCAGGTTTTCTGCATGATATTCTGCAGGGAATTTTACATTAACATCAAATTTGTCGCCAATTTTGTGACCGATAATTTGATCTTCGAATCCTGGAATAAATGCACCAGAACCCAAAATCAGGTGATGTTTCTTGGCTTCGCCACCTTCGAACGCTTCGTCGTTTACAAAACCTTTGAAATCGATAACTGCGACGTCGCCATTTGCAGCCTTGTATTTTTCATCCTGCTTTTCCGCAACGCTGCGTGATTTGCGAATATTTTCCAGCGCAACATCAACTTCTTTTTCATCCAGTTCTGCAACTTTCTTGGTAACAGTGATTTTGGACAAATCAATTTCTGGCAGTGAAGGCAGGATATCGAATTCTAATGAATATTCTGCATCTTTACCGATTTCCCAACCAGCCATGTCAGCCTTGGGTGCGCCGGCCAGACGGATTTTTTTGTCAGCGATATAGTTGTTCAAATCGTCGTTCATTAATTTATCAATCGCTTCGCCGTATGCGGATGCATTGTATTTCTGGCGCAAAATGTTTAATGGAACTTTGCCTTCGCGGAACCCAGGCATTTTAACCTTTTTGCCGTATTCCATCAGGATTTTGTCTGCTGCGTCCTGTAAATCTTTGGCAGAAATAGTGCCATTAACTGAATAGTGTAAATCTTTGATTTTTTCTTTTGTAAACATATGTTTTCCCCTGTGTAAAGTAAGAATTGCCCCGTGATTATACAATGTTTTTAAATGAAAGCAATAATAAAAAAATCCCGTCGGGCGACGGGATTAAAAATAATGTGTTTTTTATCATTATTTCTTTGATGCTGCCATTGCAGCAGCCTTGGCTTTTTCATCTTCTTCCATTGGCATTTTACCGCCGATTGTCGCGAATGCCAATTCTGCCTGGTGCAAGCCCAATTCAACGCCTGCTGGTAATACCAGGTCAGTACCGTGAACCACGTCACCAATTGTCAGGTTTGCCAGGTCGATAATGATTTTTTCTGGGATAACGTCAACCAAACCACGCAATGCAACCTTACGTACTGCAAAGTTCAATGTGCCGCCCAGTTTCAGACCCTTTGAAATTTCAGCGTTGATAACTTCAACCGGAACAACAACGTTAACTGGTTTTTTTACGTCGATACGTTTGAAGTCGGCATGAATTACAGCGTCGCTTACTGGATGATATTGGATGTCCATCAGCATTGCGTCTTCTGTGCCTTCGCTGGTTTTAATTTGGAACAATTTTGTCCGCAAACCTGGTGTTTTCAATAACATATCAAATTCACGACCGTTTAATTCAATCGCGACAGGGGCTTTCTTTTCCCCATAGATAACAGCAGGGATATTTTTATTGTTGCGGATGCTGCGTGCGGCCCCCTTGCCTGCTGCGCTGCGAATTTCTGCGTTTAAGTTAATAGCCATTTTTTATTCCTTTTATAGCGTTTGTTTAAATTGTGCCCAGCCTCCAAGGGTGCTGTGCGGGGCGTATTATGACCTAAAAAACATAAAAAATCAAGTAAAAATCGTTAAATCTTTTGTAAAATTAAAAATCGGGCGCGACCATATGTCTTGTCGCGTAAAATTTCCCATTTTGTTTCATCAGGTTGGGTTTTGTTAATATTTTCTTGTTCCCAGATAATAATTGTGCCGGGTTTTACTGTATTACCTAACTTTTTTACCAATGATATACCCAATTCATGCATGTCGTATGGGGCGTCAATGAATATTAATGTGGCAGATTCACCCATTCTTGTCGCCATGGCGATGGCGTCACCCTGCACTATGTGTGCGCGTGTGCCAACAGACAGTGTGGCCAGGTTATCCTGAATTGTTCTGATTGATGTTGGATTTATGTCTGTGAATGTGACAGACGCGTTTGGATATCGTGATAAGCATTCTATGCCAAATGCACCACTGCCCCCAAACGCATCCCAGATATTTAATTCTGTGACAGATGTGTCTAAAATGCCAGATTCTAGCATGTTAAACAGTGCAATACGTGCGCGATTTTGTGTTGGACGTGCGTTCGGTGGCAGACGCAATTTGCGTCCACGATATATTCCTGAAATAATTTGCAATTTTGAATCCATACGATAAAGTATAAAGTATGAAATTTATGAATCAAGCCTTTAATGCAGCCAGGCGTGCGGCCATGCATGAAGATGTACCAATTGGTGCAGTTATTGTGCGTGACGGAAAAATTATCGCACGTGGTGAAAATCAGGTGCAACTGAAAAAAAATCCAACATTACATGCGGAAATCGTTGCGATTAACCGTGCGTGCAAGAAGTTGGGGGGTAAATTTCTGGATGGTTGCGATATTTATGTGACGCTGGAACCGTGCGCAATGTGTGCGACGGCGATATCTTTTGCGCGTATAAATAATATTTACTTTGCGGCTGCGGATGAAAAAGGTGGCGGTATTACTTCAAATGCGCGCGTATATGATACGGATCGGCATTTGTGGAAACCGATTGTTCATCAAATGCCGGAATTTGCAGAAGAATCTGCACAGATGTTGCGGGATTTTTTTCGTGCGCGTCGTGAAAAATAGTTGAGTTTAATTTTTGTAAAAAAAAATCCCGCAGTTGCGGGATTCTTTGTGTTCCAAAACGAATTAACGTTTTGAGAACTGTGTAGAACGACGTGCCTTGCGGTAACCGTAGTGTTTACGTTCAACAACACGGCTGTCGCGTGTCAAGAAGCCTGCGGCCTTTAACGCTGCGCGTAATTCTGGTTCGATTTTTTCCAATGCCTTGGAAATACCGTGTTTTACTGCGCCTGCTTGACCTGACAAACCGCCACCTTCTACCATCGCAACAATGTCATAAGATGTTTCGCGTTTTGTGATGCCGAATGGCTGTGCGATAATCATCTGTAATACTGCACGACGGAAGTATTCGTTTGATGGTTTGCCGTTAACTGTGATGTTGCCCTTGCCTGGCATCAAATATACGCGTGCAATGGAATCTTTACGTTTACCTGTTGCGTATGTCGCGTCTGTTAATTTTGGTGCAACAACTTTCTTAGCGGTTGCTTTCTTTGCAGGGGCAGCTTTCTTTGCTGTTGTTTTTGCTGCTGTTTTCTTTGCTTCTGCCATTATTCGCCCCTTTTGTTCTTACGGTTCAAGCCTGCGAAATCAATAACTTCTGGTTTCTGG
>JAEIGA010015808.1_pt1 | contig 11486 bp, 6 predicted proteins | sample 9270691 | NCBI WGS metagenome assembly JAEIGA01 (sample SAMN17057246, study PRJNA624740) | gut metagenome | biome: biome; isolation source: fecal sample | host: Bos grunniens | place: China: Xizang | collected 2019
AACGAATTCGCTCGAAATCCTCTCATTCCTCAAAACAACATATCACGTCACGGGTGACGAAAAATACAACGCCGTTTTTGATATGCTCATCAAGAAGCATCACTACGCAATGAACTGCATGCAGTATAAGTGTGAGGACGGTCACGTTGCCCATATCGACGACCAGCTCGACTTCGTTAACATCTATCCGCTGCTTATGTATACAGAAAATGAGGCGCACAAAGAAATCTTCAAAATGGGTCTCACCCACCACTGGGAATACGAAAGGGTTGAGCGCGCGCCGTTCTTCAACATTGTTTACGGCGCACTGACAAACAATTACTGCGACATTGAAAATGCGGCAAAATCCCTTTCGGAAATGAACCTTGACCTTGTAAGATGGCCTGTTTATAACAGCTACCGCAAAGATATAGTCTGGGATACGGAGCAGGAAGAATCGGGTATCCCCGCCCAGCTCAAATACCCCGTTGAATATTCTTCAAGGCTCGTTATTCACTATGACGGCAACCCCTTTATCTGCGATTCGGGTGCTGAAGAATTTGTTGCAATCAACAGCAAAACAGTCAACAAGACATCAACCTTGCCCGGCACCTCGGGCGCAAACGGTATGAGGGCTATGATGCCTTACATCTACCTTCTCCCCTACTGGATGGGCAGATATCACGGTCTCCTCGCAGACTGATAAGCAAAAGAATAACCGCATCCGACTGCGCATCGGGTGCGGTTTATTATTTTATCAGAAGCATTTGCCGCTCTTACAGTCTTCAGCCTGACCGCAGCGGAAGCAGACCTCGTTCGGGCACTGCTTTGTTTCAAAGAACATTGAGATATTCTGCGAAGTTGTTTCGGCGATATTTTCAAGCGCTTCTTCTGTAAGAAATGCCTGGTGGGAAGTTACGATAACGTTAGGCATCGAAATGAGCCTTGCGAGGGTATCGTCTTCAAGTATGTGACCCGAATTATCTTCAAAGAAAAGGTCAGATTCTTCTTCATACACATCAAGGCAAGCTGCGCCGACCTTGCGCGATTTTATCCCTGCAAGGAGAGCCTCTGCATCAACAAGAGCACCTCTCGAAGTGTTAAGAATAACAACGCCTTTTTTGCATTTTTCAAGTGCGGTTTCATCGATAATATGGTTCGTATCCTCAGTCAGAGGGCAATGAAGCGAGATGATATCGCTGTTTGCAAAAAGCTCGTCGAGTTCAACATATTTCACAGTATCCCCGTTATCAAGTCCCTGTGCGGGGAATTTATCGTAAGCGAGAACCTTCATGCCGAAGCCGCGGCAGATATCGATGAAAACCCTGCCGATTCGGCCCGTGCCGATAACACCGACGGTTTTTCCGTGAAGGTCAAAACCCGTCATACCCGAAAGGCTGAAGTTGAAATCCCTTGAGCGGATATATGCCTTGTGGATGCGGCGGATTGACGTGAGCAGCAAAGCCATCGTATGTTCCGCAACCGCATAAGGCGAATAAGCAGGCACACGCAGAATATGGATTTTGCCGTAAGCGTATTTGACATCGACGTTGTTGAAACCTGCGCAGCGAAGAGCGAGCACGGTTATGCCCATTTCCGCAAGGCGGTCGATAACAGCGGCGTTGATTGTATCGTTAACGAAAGCGCAAACACCGTCAAAGCCCTGCGCAAGGTCAACGGTATCTTCATTGAGCTTTGTTTCGAAATATTTGAATTTTATTCCGTATTCCTGACCGTAACGGTCAAACGACGGTTTATCATAAGGTTTTGTATCAAAAAATGCAATTTTCATCATTATTCCTCCCTTTGTTGAAATAATTATATTTTATAGTATAAGATAAATATGTTGGATTTGCAACAGAATAATAAATTCAAACTGTATTTTTCCGCCCGTCAAGCCGAATATTCAGCTTTGATAAAAGCATTTACTTTTCCGCCGCAAAATGATAAACTGAAACAGATGTTTTATCAAAAGTGAGGGAATGACGAAAATGAACAGACCTTATATAATCTGCCATATGGTAACGTCAATCGACGGCAAAGTTACAGGGAATTTCCTTTTCAGACCCGAATGCGGCAACGCAACCGATATTTATTACGAAATTAACCGCAGCCTCAGAGCAGACGGCTTCATCTGCGGAAGAATCACCATGGAAGGCAGCTTCACGGGCGGTTGGTACCCCGACCTTTCGCAATATGAACCCTGCACTGAAAAAGATGATTATATCGCCGCAAGCTTAAGCGGATTTTACGCCGTTGCGTTTGACACAAACGGAAAGCTCGGCTGGAAAAGCGATAAAATCACAGACCCCGACGGCGATCCCGGGTATGACGGGGCGCAGATAATCGAAATCATCAGCGAAAACGTTGACGCACGCTATCTGAGCTATCTGAGAAAAAAGGGAATAACGTATATTTTCTGCGGCAAAAACGAAATTGACGTCACCATCGCGCTCGAAAAGCTCAGCAATATCATCGGTTGCCGAAAGCTCCTGCTTGAAGGCGGCAGCATTATAAACGGAGCTTTCCTGCGAGCCGATGCTATTGACGAACTTAGCCTCGTGAGCGCGCCCGTTATTGCAGGCGATGACAGCAAGCCCCTGTTTTATGAAAGCGTGATTGCGGATTTTGAGCTGACAAAATCAGAAAACGCAAACGGTGTTCTTGTTCTGAATTACAAAAAAGCATAAAAAATCCTCGGAGCAATTCCGAGGATTTTTTGCTGCCGAAACAGAGTCGGCTCGCTCGTCCTTCAAATCCTGTCAAATAAAAAAATACAAGCCAACCATTCGGTTGACTTGTATTTTCTGGTTGCGGAGACAGGATTTGAACCTGCGACCTCCGGGTTATGAGCCCGACGAGCTACCGAGCTGCTCTACTCCGCGATATCTGTTTTTCAAGTGCTTTATTATTATACACGAATTTTTCGAAAAGTCAATAGATTTCTAAAAAAAATTATTGCAACATACAAAACTGTTCGTTTGCGCCGAGAAAGCACAGCCTGCCGCCTGCCTGCGCACCGCAAAATGAACAAAAACAATACGGCTTTTTTGGAAGATACATAGATAATTTATTGTTGATTGACATGGCGTTTTTGCTTATGGTATTATAAATATATATTTGTTTTTTAGAAAATATCCTTTAAATATATAAAATTCAGGAAAGCAGGGATTCTATGGCAACCGAACAGACCACCGCTGTTGTTACCGAAGAAAAAACTTCAACCGAACATAAGCGGCTTGTCCGTCCCCGTGAAATAGCAGCTTTTGCTATTACGTCATACGGTCTTAATAACCTCACAAGCTTCATCGGCTCAACAAAGCAGTATTTTATGATGAGTTTCCTTGGCCTTACAGGCAGACAGTTTGGCTTAATCGGCACGATTTCAACCATATGGGATGCTCTTGACGACCCGATTTCGGGCATTATAATCGACCGATTCAGAACAAGATGGGGCAGATTGCGCCCGTTTCTTATCCTCTCAATGCCTTTGTGGGCTATTACGTCCGTGCTTTTTTACACGGTGCCCGATGCGTTCACGTCAACCCAGAAATTCATCTATGCTCTTGCGCTGACCATCATTTACGGCATAGGTTTTTCGTATCTGAGCGGTTGGGAGCTTCTGCTTTATAACATAACGCCGAATACCAATGAACGAAGTACACTGATAGCTACGCAGAAATTCGTTAACCTTTTCACCTGGCTCCCCTCTCTCGTGCCTGTTTTTGTCGACTTCGTGCCCGGAGCAACAAGAAATAAGGTTACCCAGCCCGAGGTTTATTCGGGCTTTGCGGTGTTCTTTGTACTCATCGCCGCCCTTGGCGCTGTTTACGGCTTCTTTGTTATGCGCGAAAGAGTTTCCATCGCTTCAAAAGAAGAAATGAAGCAGACAGGATTCTTTAAATTCGCAAAATCAATTCTTACCTGCCGTCCGCTTGCTGCGCTGCTTCTTTCCAACTTCTTTGGAGGAATCAAAGGCGTCGGCGGTGCATCGGAAGACTTCTTCTGGCTCAATTGCACGGGCAAGCTTTCAAACCGCCTGCTTTGCAGCCTTTTCACAGGTATCCCCAACTATGTTATCACACCCGTTGCTCCCTCGATTATCCGCAAATTCGGGCTGAGAACAACCGCAATTTCAGCAGGTCTTTTCAGCGGAATTGCTTACACGATACTTTATTTCATCGGTTACCAGGCAACGGGCAACTACTGGCTCGATTTTGTTATCATCACCGTCGGTCTGACGGTTGCAGGTTTGCCGAATCATATCATGGGTGTTTGCGACCCGTTGCTCAAGGGCGATATGTACGACTACCTTGAATGGCGCAACGGCATCAGAAACGAAGGCATTGTCAACGCAGTTTCAAGCTACGTCAACAAGCTTTCATCGAGCGTTCATGCTCTGCTTTCGGGCGTTGTTTTTGACTGGATTAAATTCACACCTCAGCAGGATGCTTTCGGCAACATCGTTCCCCATACAAATCCCAAGGTGCTTCAGGGAATCTGGGGTATATTCTGCCTTGCCCCTGCGGCGGCAAGATTTGGCTATGCCCTTGCCCTTCTTCTTTTCAATGTTCACGGCAAAACAAAAGAACGCATGCTCATTGACCTTGAAGAGCACAGAAAAGCAAGAACAAAAGAAAAACTCGACACCCTCAATTCGGAGGAAGCAATATGATTGAATTCAAAAATTTTAAAACATATACCGATTCCCCTGCAGCTGAAAAAGCTGCGGGGATTTTCTGCGAAGAAATATCAATCCGCACAGGCAATGCGCCCGAAGCAACCGCAAACGAAGCTGACGCAGCTTTTGTTTTCCGCACAGTTGCCGACATGAAGAAAGACGATTATTCGCTCAGCATCGGTAACGGCAGCTGCGAATTTGAAGCAAGCGGAATAAGAGGCTTTATTTTCGGCATCGGAATGTTCCTGCGAAAGTGCGTTAAATCAGACGATTCGCTCGCTCTTTGCGAAGATATAACAGGATTCTACAGCCCCGACAAGCGCATAAGAGGTCACCAGATCGGCTACCGCACAACACCTAACACTTACGATGCCTGGAGCTATGACGATTACCGCAGATACTACCTGGATATGATGTTTTTCGGTACGAACACGGTTGAGCATATTCCGTATGAAAGAGGAGTTTCCAAGCGCAACCGCCTTATGAAATATGATGAAGAGGAGTTCATCGCCGAAGCCGCACGCATGGCGGATGAATATGACCTTGACGTTTCCGTCTGGCATCCGAACAACGACGGCGAAACGGTTGACGAAGCCGCTGAAAGGCGCAAAAAGCTCTATTCAACCATACCGAGGCTCGACGTTGTGTTCCCGCCCGGAGGCGATCCCGGCGATTTTGAGGCGGATGAATTCGTTGAAAGATGCAAGGCAATTTCAAAGGCTCTGAAAGAAGTTCACCCGAACGCTCAGATGTGGCCGTCAGCCCAGCAACCTCACTCCGTACCGACCTGGGGCAACGATTTCATTGATGAACTTGAAAAACTCCCCGACGAGATTGACGGCGTTATTATGGGTCCGAACCACGCATTTCCGCTAGACGTTCTGCGCAGAAAGGTTCCGTCAAAATATCCGATAAGGCTTTATCCCGATATTACTCATAACGTAAGGTGCGAATACCCCGTTCACTTCGACAGGGACGACTGGCACTTTGCGCTCACAACGGGTCTTAGCCGCGAATGCACAAACCCCAGACCCAGGGAATACCGCCATATTCACCGCCTGACAAGGGGTTACGTTGTCGGCTCGGTCAGTTATTCGGAAGGTGTAACCGATGACGTTAACAAAATGGTCTGGGCGGATATGGATTTCTTCCCCGATTGCGAGCTGCGCACGTCGCTGCTCGATTACTGCCGCCTTTTCTTTTACGGAGCGAACTGCGAAAAGCTTGCCGATGCGATTTTTGCGCTCGAACTCAACTGGCAGTGCGACCCTGCGGAAAACGCAATGATTGAGCCGACGCTCAGAATGTATAAAGAGCTTGCGGCGGATTATCCTTTCCTCAATTCAAACTGGCGATTTCTTCAGCTTTTGCTCAGGGCGAAATGCGATTGGGTATTGAGAACAAGAAGAATTTTCGAGCTCGGTCTGATTAAATCGGCAAAAAGAGAAATCGTAAAAGGTAATCTTGCTAAGGCAGAAGAAATTCTCAATTCCGATTATTCAGCTGAATATATCAGCGAAAGAAACGATATAACCGCTCTTGCAAAAAAACTCTTTGACCTTATCGGTCTGCAGATGGATATCGAGAATTACTGCGCCGATAACTGGGAAAGAGGCGCAATCCTTGAGACAATCGACCTGCCGATAACCGACAGGAAGTGGCTACTCCTCAAGCTCGGAAACGCTAAAGAAAAAGCTGACCCTGCGGCGTTTATGCAAAGAATTATCAACCGCAACAAGATTGATGGCGATGAATATTATTTTTCGGTTGCGCTCAACGGGCTCGAAGAATGCGGCGTTGCCCAAAGCGGCGAGATTTACATGAACTTCCAGGGTGACAGACCGAACGTCAACACAGGCGAAATGCCCGTTTGCATGTTCAAGGTGTTTGACAACCTTACGTTCAAGGCTAAAATCGGCGGACTTACTGCAGACTGCGATTACCGCCTGAGGGTTACTTACCAGGATAAGAAAATGCCGCTTCTCAACTCGCACACAATCTCCGTGAACGGCGAGATTATCTACAAAGGAACTCAATTCGGCGGCAAAAACGACCCGGAATTCGATGCCGATATGCTCGCACCCGGATTTGTTACCGCAAGCTACGTTATTCCGAAAAATGCAATTTGTAACGGCTGCATCAACCTTGAAATGAGCGAACCGGTTATGGGCGTTATGTTCAGCGAATTCAGCATAACCAAAATAAAATAACGTTAATCAAAAAGCAGGTGTTCATGGCTGAACACCTGCTTTTTTAGTTTATCTGTTCTTTTTCGAAGCCTTTGCTGCGGCTTTTTCTGCCTTTAATTTTTCGGCATATGCTTTTTCTGCGGCAATTTTGAGATCCGCTTCTTCTGCAGCTTTTGCAATAGCTTCTTCGTGGCGAAGCTTTGCGGCTTCGTAAATTGCGGAAATCTCATCGAGCCTGCGGTAATTTTCGCTCTGAGTCAGGAGCTTTTTAGCATCGTTATAGGGCTTTGCGGCACGGTTGAAATAAACAGATTCATCGCTGATTTTCTTAGTGTTTGCTGCAACCGAATCAAACTCAGCCTGTACCGATTGGATTTCCGCCTTATAATCCGAAACTTTCTGTTCTTCTTTGGCTTTTTTTGCATTTCTCATTGAAATGTGAAGCTTTTTGAGTTCAGCTTCAAGCTCATCCTGGCGGTCATAAAGCTTTTCAAGTTCTGCATAATCGGGTTCTTCGAGTGCTTTGCCGTCGGGATAATATTTTTTAACCGCTTTGACTGCGGAAATCTTGCTCTTTGCGATTTCGATGGCGGCTTTGCGGATATCCTTTTCGCCATCAGTATGAGCAGGCAATCTCTTTGCTTCGGCAAGTTCAGCTTTTGCTTCGGCTACAGTAAGCGAGGTAAGGCCTTCGAAACCTGCCGAAAAAATCTTCTTGCTTTCGGAAACTCTGAAGATGAATTCTTCGTTATCGAATTTATCAAGCTCATCGCAGACAAACTTTGCTATTTCGATTTCTTCATTATATGCAACTGCATCTGCAAAAGCCTTTTTTGCCAGTTTTCTTTCTTCCTTATCCTTGACTGATTTCCATGCCTTTTTATCGGCATTTCTCGGTGTTTTCAATGCTGTTTCGCGAGAATTGTTGATAATGTCGATTGCTTCAACAAGGTCGCCGTCGTTAAGAACGCCGTTGCCGTAGTCTTCAAACATATTGCGGACTTTGAGCACGCGGATAACCGACTTCTGCTTTCTTTCGTTGAAATCGTACCAGATATAAGGCACAACGTTCATCGCAGCACCGACAGCAGCGATAACGATAAGAACTCTGAGAAGGCTCAGAAGGATATTCGGGTCATAAAGTGCGGAAAGAGCGTTGTTATAGTTATCCTGTCCGTTTGCAAGCTGCTCGGCAAGAATCTGGCCGACTGTTTTTCCGTCGCCGAGGACTCTGTTAAGCACATCCGGGTTGGATGTTACAATTGCGGCGTTTTCTTTTGTCAGACCGCCGTTTTCATAAATCGCAGGGAGAACGGATGACGTTGCAAGGGTGATAACAGTACCGATTGTTGCAACGGCGGAAAACATGCCGTCGATACGCTCGCCTGTTTTATACTGCTGGTAGTCACGGATATCCGCCTGAATTGCAGGGTTGAGGATATGCATGAATGAACCCATAAGAGCATTGAGCCAAAGGCATCCCATAACAAGCCAGATGGTGAGGTTTGTTATTTCGTTAACGAACGGGAGCATCATAAGGATAAAAAGAATATTAAAAATATTGGTAACGACGAGAACTGCTTTTTTGCCCCATTTCTTTACTGCAAAAGGTGCAAGAATCATACCCCAGAGGGATGCGTTACCGTAAACCGTAACAACAATACCGTATGCTGTTCCCGAACAGGCCCCGCCATAGTTATAGAGCCAGAAAAGAACGTTTGCATAAGAAGATTCAAGGAAACCAACCCACGATGCAAGCGAAATAATCCAGAAATACTTGTTCTTTGCAACAGCTTTAAGAGCGTCGATAAACTTAATCTGGACAACGTGGGTGCGAGCCTGAACGATTTTTTCTTCCGTATGTTTATAAACAACAATACAAAGCAAAAGGCCAAGCACTGTAAGAATGGGATAAAGCAGACGGTAAACACGGATATCGGTTGTATTGGTGTGGAAAATATTCTGCGCAATGATAGGAGTGAAGAGGTTAACAAGAGTAGGAGCAAGCGAATAAACGATGCTCTTGACGGATGCAACGTCGGTTCTTTCCTGCGTGTTGGGCGAAAGAACGTGAATGAGGTTTTCGTATGCATCATAGAAGAAATAGTAGAAGAAATGCAGAATCAGGTTAAGCACCATAATAATGGCGCATTTCGCGATATATCCCCTGGTTTCGCCGAAAAGCATTCCTTCGCCGAGCCATGAATCAAGCTTACTGTAAGGAAACCAGACCATGATATTACAAATTATCGCTGCAGGAACAGCCATTGTAACGATATATGGTCTGTATTTACCCGCTTTGTTTCTTGTGTTATCAATGATATTTGCTCTGATACCCGTAAGAGGGATGTTGGCAAGAACGGCGATAACGTACATGATGTACATATCTTTCGGGTCAACACCGAGCGTGCTTGAAAGCAGGGTGTTGTTAGCCGCGAGCAGACAAGCGGTGCCGAGCGTGATAATCATATAAGCACCGATGCCACCGCCCGAATATGCGGCAATTTCTTTAAAAGTCATGTGCCTGCCCAGTGGCGGCGTTTTCCAATAAGTGCGCAGTTTCGATGCGCCTTCCTTAACAAGAGCTATGGGGTTCATTGAATTCCTCCCTGATTTTTGTATAAATTAAAGTATAGCAAAATTAATAAAAAATTGCAATACAGATAAACATTATTTATTAATAATTGAGATATATCTTATGTTTTCACTTGACGGCGTTAATCGGTTTTGGTATTATTATACTGTATAAATTTGCGCAAAAATATTTGTTACGGAGCGTGATAACAATGGATAAAATAAAGCAGGCTATCCTCGATTCAAAAACTGCCCTCGGCATTGAATTCGGTTCAACAAGAATAAAGGCGGTTCTTATTGACGAAGCAAACGAACCCCTTGCTTCAGGCAGCTTTGACTGGGAAAATTCTTATGAAAACGGCATCTGGACTTACCCTATCGAAAAAGTATGGGAAGGCCTTCAGGGCGCATTCGGCGCGCTCAAAAAGAACGTTGCCGAAAAATACGGCGTTAAGCTCACAAAGGTCGGCGCAATGGGCATCAGCGGTATGATGCACGGTTACCTTCCTTTTGATAAAGACGGTAACCTCCTCGCCCACTTCAGAACGTGGAGAAACACAATCACCGCAAAGGCTGCGGAAGACCTTTCCGCCCTTTTTGATTTCAACATTCCTCAGCGTTGGAGCATTGCCCATCTTTATCAGGCAATCCTCAACGGCGAAGAACACGTTAAGGATATCACTTACATCGCAACCCTCGCCGCATACGTTCACTGGCAGCTCACAGGGGAAAAAGTTGTCGGCATCGGCGAAGCTTCGGGTATGTTTCCCATCGACAGCAACATAAACGATTACGATGCTCAGATGCTTGAAAAATTCGACAAGCAGACCGATTCTCTCGGCTTCACTCAGAAAGCAGCCGATATTCTTCCCAAAGTGCTTGTTGCAGGCGACACAGCAGGCGTGCTTTCGGCGGAAGGCGCAAAGCTCATCGACCCCTCTGGCGAATTTGAAGCAGGAATCCCGATGTGCGCACCCGAAGGCGATGCAGGCACAGGCATGGTTGCGACAAACTCCGTTGCTGAAAGAACAGGTAACGTTTCCGCAGGCACATCAATCTTCCTTATGGTTGTTCTTGAAAAGGCTCTTTCCAAGCTCTACCCCGAAATCGATATGGTAACCACGCCTTCTGGCAAACCCGTTGCAATGGTACACTGCAACAACTGCTCAGGCGAAATCGACGCATGGGCAAATATGTTCGCATCATTCTGCAAAGCAATGGGCATGGAAGTAAGCATATACAAAGTTCTCGACAAGATTTTCGAAACCGCAATGGCAGGCGACAAGGACTGCGGCGGTCTTGTTGCATACAACTATCTTTCGGGCGAAGTTATCACAGGCCTTGACAGCGGCAAGCCCCTCTTCTTCAGAGGCCCCGACAGCAAGTTCACGCTCGAAAACTTCACAAGAGCGCAGCTTTGCTCCGCAGCCGCAACGCTGAGCATTGGCATGGAAATCCTCGCCGATGAAAACGTCAAGCTCGACAAGCTCCTTGGCCACGGCGGTTACTTCAAGGCACCCCTTGCAGGCCAGAAGATTATGTCAGCTGCACTCGGCGCACCCGTTTCCGTTATGAAAACAGCGGGCGAAGGCGGCCCATGGGGCGTTGCTATCCTTGCAAACTATATGCAGAACAAAGCAGACGGCGAAACCCTCGAAGCTTACCTTGACAGCAAGGTTTTCGCAGGTCAGGATTCAACCGAGGTTTACCCCGACCCCGAAGATATCGCGGGCTTCAACGCTTTCCTCGACAATTACAAAAAAGGCCTTGCCGCTGAAAAAGCAGCGGTTGAAGCATTCTGAGCAGGAGGTTGAAAACTATGAAAAACAAAGAATTCTGGTTTGTTGTCGGCAGCCAGCACCTTTACGGCCCCGAAGTGCTTGATACCGTTGCCGAAAGAGCAGCCGAAATGGCAGAAAAAATCAACGCAAGCGACCTTATTCCCTGCAAATTCATTTACAAAGCAACCGTAAAAACTCCCGACGAGGTTACGGCTGTTATAAAAGAAGCAAACTATGACGACAACTGCCTCGGCATTGTTACATGGTGCCATACATTCAGCC
>JAEIGA010015809.1_pt1 | contig 11486 bp, 18 predicted proteins | sample 9270691 | NCBI WGS metagenome assembly JAEIGA01 (sample SAMN17057246, study PRJNA624740) | gut metagenome | biome: biome; isolation source: fecal sample | host: Bos grunniens | place: China: Xizang | collected 2019
AGGCATCCATCAGATGGTGCAGGTGCTGGATGACCAGATGCAGGGCGCGTACACCCGGATCGACCAGAACGAGAACGCGATCACCCTGGAGGCCCAGAGGGCCAGCGCTGCGGAAGGCACGCTGAGCGGCCGGATCACGGTCGCGGCGGACGCCATCACGCAGGAAGTGACGCGGGCGACGACCGCAGAGGGGACGCTGTCCGGCAGGATCACGGTGACCGCTGACGCGATCAACCAGGAAGTCACGCGGGCGAAAGGCGCGGAAGGCACGCTGAGCGGCAGGATCACGGTGGAAGCCAACCGGATCACGCAGGAAGTGACCAGGGCAACCAATGCGGAGAGCAGCCTGAGCGGCCGGATCACGACGGAGGCCGGAAAGGTCGCCATGGTCGTCGAGGAAAAAGACGGCCAGAACGTGATCAAGGCCGGGTCGATTGTCCTGGCGATCAACGACAACAAAGCGACCGCCCACATCGACGCGGACGCGGTTTACATCGGGAACCAGAAGTCGACGACGGTGATCAACGGCAAACTGAACGCCAGCGACCTGACGGCTGACCTGATTTCCAGCATCCTGCTGAACTCCAGCGTGATCAGCACGAACTACATGTTCTCGAAGTCCTTCGAGGTCGGCACCGGGAGTTTCACGATGGACGGATACAGCTGCGAGGTGCCGGACGCCTTCTACGCCCTGACGATCGAGCAGGACGGGAACAACTACACGCTGAAAGGGAAGCACTTCTACAGCATAGCCTGGGAAACGATAGGAACTTTTAGCCGGGCCACTTCACTCTCCGGCCAGTGGAGTGGCACAGTTGCAGCCGGCAAGAGCTACAAGGTGACCGCGAGCCCGCAGGGAACGACGCATTATTCGCCGTCACTGGACGGAATTTCCAGAAGAAACGACAAGAGCTGGGCGACAAATAAAAAATCGTTCAGCCAGACACTCTACGTGTACGACTCGAACGGCGTGGATCTGTACGAGGAAAACCTGACGTTCACGACATCGGACAGCTATGACGCAGGATATAATGCAGCGGCTGGCGCTATGAGCTGGCCGTCGTCAACATCCAGTGAAAAGACATCGACGACCATCGGATACCCGACCAGCGGCGGCGGATCCACTACAAAGTCGCTTGAGCTGTCAGCGGATGCTTCCGCAGTCTATGTAAAACTGGGCGGCACGGTCGTCCTGAAGATGGCCAATTAAGGAGGAAACCATGAAGGAACAGGCGGCGAAGATCCAGATCGTGATCAATACCCTGGAGACACTGAACATCCCGGCGACCTACGACAACGTGAACAGGCTGACGGGAGTCTTCCAACTGCTGAGGCAGCTGCGGGACGAGATCGCCGACATGAAGGGGGAAGCAGACGATGAACGAGACGCTGACGCTGAATGACGGGACAGTGCTGAACGGGCACGCGCTGGAGTCCGGCAGCGACCTGTTCCTGTACGTCTACGGGTCGTCTCTCGCCGAACTGTATCCGCTGGTGAGCGACGCGGAGAAAACGGTGGAGATCAGGGCCGACCGGTACGGGGACCTGGCAACATACACCGGCTACAATTACCTGTACTGCATCCGGGAAGAACTGACCGGCATGGTGAGCGCAGGACTGAGGAAGGTGATCCAGGATGGCTAAAGCGACGGGATTCCAGGTAGATCTGGAGACAATGGACATCAAGATGAACCGGGGCGACACCGGCTCGTTCAAAGTCAGCGCCAGCCGCGAAGGCGGGGACGCGTGGACGGAAGACGACCGAATGCTGTTCACGATCCGGAACGCGCAGGGCGAGATCCTGCTGCAGCGGATCTACCGCCTGGACGACGCCTATGGTCTGGGCGATGGGAAAGTGCTGATCGAGTTCCACAACGACGACACAGACACGTGGGAGCCCGGCAGCTACAGCACGGAGCTCAGATTCGACGTCGATCCTGTGTGGGACGGTTCGCCGATCCCCACGGAGCGCTGTGTAAACGCGCTGCTGCCGGGCGTTCCGCATATGATCGAAGGCCCGGTCGTGCGTACCGCTATCCAGTCTCAGCTGACGATCGAAGGCGTGCTGGGCGATATTTAACGGGGGAGGAAGAAAGACATGTCTGAGAATCTGAACGACGAAGTCGTGGTCGTGGTAGAAGACGCCGACGTGATCACGGTGCCGATCGACGACACGCTGAGCAACAGCGGCGAAGCGGCGGACGCGAAGGCCGTCGGCGACGCGCTGGCGCTGAAAGCTGACAAGAGTGAGTTGCAGGCAGCGGTAACGGTCAACGGCCAGGGCGCGGACGCGCAGGGGCACATCATCGTCACGGCCAACGAGACAAAGATGTCCTCGACGGACAATACGACGATCAAGGCGAAGATCGAGGCTGTGGACGGAAAAACGGCCACGGACATCCCCATGAGCACCACGCCCGGTGCGCCGACGGTCGCCGAAGCGATCACCAGCGGCGTAGCCCGGGCGGCGGATGAGATCCCGATGAGCGCGAGCGACCCGACTACGGTCGCCGGAGCGATCGGCGCGACGAACGAAAGCGTGACCGCGCTGGGCAGCCGGGTGACGGCGGTCGAAGGGAGAACGGCGGCGGATATCCCGTACCAGACCGGCGAGAGCATCAAGCAGCACATCGAGGGCATGGAAGCCGGACAGGTGAAGACCGTGTACGGCGAGGGCCCGGACGCTGACGGCGACATCAGCCCGAAGAGCGTCCCCTACGCGGAGAACCTCTCCAGCGACGAGACGGAGGAAACGGACGAAACCTTCCTGTCCCGGACAACCGGCGGCCATCTGGGCGTGAGCGGGAACAACGCGTGGGTGCTGCGGCTCCTGGGCAACCGGGTACACACCGGATATACGCCGGAGAGCCTGATCATGAGCGTGACGCCCGTGCCCAGGACGGCCCCGGCAGCGATCACGGCGGTGCTGGACGCGGCGACCTTCGAGGCCTTTGTCGGATCGGCCGGCACCTACACGCTGACCTATGACGAGGATGACGGATGGAGCGCAGACCCGGCTGACTACGGCCTTACGATCTCCAACGAGCCCCTCGACGGCGACAGCATCACGATCGTCTGGGACGGCGAGAACACGCCGGTGATGACGGTGAACGCTGTGCCGCGCACCACGCCGGACCCGATCACGGCGGCGATCGACCGCGACACGTTCGTCTCCTATGTGAGCGTCTCCGGAACGACCACGCTGACATATACGAGCGACTGGAGCGCGGACCCGGCGCTGTACGGCGTGACCGTGACCGGAGACCCGGTGAGCGGGGACGTGATCACGATCACCTACGTGAAGGAAGTGCGCGGGACGATCACCCAGGCGAACCCCTCCGCGCTGATCTCCACCGGCTGGAACCAGTACAACCACACCGAAGGCTATGCCAAAGTGGTGAAATACTCCAACAGCTACGGCTGGCGGATCGACGGCAGCTATACGGCGCTGAACTTCGTCACGGAGCCCGGCGGGACCGGGACGGCCATCACGCCGGACGCGAACGGCCTCTTCCAGGTATCCGGTGACGGATATGTCGAGGTGACGGATGGCGACGCCACGACGGCGATCTATCCGACCTGGAGCGACTGGGGCTCCGGGTACGTCGGAGAGTTCCAGGCGTACACGGAGAGCGTGGTCGATATATACACGATCATGAGCGGGCTGTTCCCGTACGGCCTGTGCCAGGTGGGCGACCTCCGCGACACGATTGACTTCGGCACGCAGAAGGCCACGAGCCGGATCCAGCGTACCGGCTACAGCGAGGCGAACCTGGCGGCGATCAAGGCGACCGGGCGGGCCTACGAGTACGACGAGAACTATATCTGGTTTGAGCGGTCTGCGCCCAGCGTAAGCGACATCAGCATCGAGGCGGAGTACAACTGCGACGATCACGGCATGGAGTGGTTCGAGGACAGCGAGGTCGGTGTGTATTCGGAGATCCTGTACGGCCAGAACCTCAAGGACAAGCTGCGCCGGCAGGTGGTCACCTACGGAATGACGATCGGCAAGCTCCAGGCGATGGGCACATAAGGAGGGATCGCGATGTACAGAGGTACGACGCCGACCCTGCCGATCAGGATTCCTGGCGCGGACCTGACACAGGCGCGGCTGTTCCTTACAATTCAGGACGGCAAGGACGAAAAGAAGCAGATCACCCTGGTGTCCGGCGAGGACTTCACGGTGACCTATGACAGCGAGAAGGCAGCCACGGTCGGAGATGTCACGCTCACGCAGGAGCAGACGCTGATGCTGAGCGAGGGCAGCTGCAAGTCGCAGATCCGGTTTACGTTCGCAGACGGTTCCACCGGGTGCACGCAGATCCGGTCCCTCAGCGTGAACGACGTGCTGCTGAAGGGCGTGATCAGTTATGGCTGAAGAACGCAGAGTGGACTTCCTGATCGAGGACGTGCCGCCGCTGGTGCTTGTGATCGGCGACGCAGACGGCCCGGCGGAGTTCCTGATTGACGATGACAACGACCCGCTGCCGTTCGAGGTGGACGGCACCGTGGTCGTGTCGGAAGGGTTTCCGGTGTACGGCGGGCCGGTTGCGGTGGTTCCGGGACCGGAAACGCAGGTGCTGGAGACGCAGTACATGACCGTGATGGACCGGATCACGGTGGCCCCGATCCCGAAGAACTACGGCCTGATCACCTATAACGGCCGGACGATCACAGTATCATAGGAGGACGGAATTATGGCAGACAACCTGATTATCAATGGAGTAACTTACGGATCTGTTCCGGAGATTGACGTACCGAACGACCAGGGAGGCACTACCAAGTTTTTCGACGTGAGTGACGCAGATCTGGACAACGCGGCGAAACTGCGGGACGGCGTGATCGCCTACGGTGCCGGCGGTACGAAGTACACCGGAAGCATGAGCGAGAAGGCAGCGGCGACCTATACGCCCGGCACCAGTGACCAGACGATCGCGGCGAACCAGTACCTGGTCGGGGCGCAGACGATCAAAGGCGACGCCAATCTCCTGGCATCCAATATTTTGAAAAACGTCACTATCTTCGGCGTCACCGGCTCGCTGGCGCTGCCGAGCATCAGCCAGGACTCCACGACCAAAGTGCTGACCATCTCCTGATGGAGGTGGTTTTTTATGGCGAAAAACATCACGCTGCTGGGGGCCAGCTATCCGGATGTGCCGGCGGTCGTGCTTCCGCAGACAGGCGGAGGAACGGCGAAATTCATGGACACCAGCGTGACCACGGCCACGGCCGGCGACGTCGTAGCCGGGAAGAAGTTCATCGCGGCGGACGGGTCGGAAACGACCGGCACCTTCGACATCTGGGAGCTCACGATCGCGGAGCTCTGGAACATCTGATAGGAGGAATAGATCTATGATCACTACGAATACAGGGGCGAAAAAACTCGAATCCAGCGACAACTGGCGGGAGATCTTCCCGAACCCCGGCACGGGCACTGCGGGCGCCCACAACGCCAGCGTGGACGCGCAGGACCGCATCCAGGCGGAGGTCGCGCCGATCATCAATGGCAAGCAGTGCGCCCTGGGCGCGGCCAGCGGCGACTATGTTCTGCTTCGGAACAGCACGATCACCGGCAAGAGCGACGGCGCGTACATCGCCACGAAGGCCATCCCGGCGAACACGGACATCGACAGCACGTACCTCGGCAGCCCCATCACCGGCGGCATGGTGAATGAGTTAAATAACAAGTTGACCACAATAGATGGTCAAAAAGTACAGAGATTCAGATGTTCGACATCTGCTGTCAAGATATATATGAAAGCAGGCGCAGGTAATGATTGTGCCGCAATTTTTGTTACACAACTCAACTGGGGTTCTTATAGTAACAGCTTAACGTATTTTAAGAAGACTGACGATCAAAAAGTCTATAAGGAAGTTTTATTTGGAAACGATATCTATTATGCTTTTGCTGCAAATGGCTATTTGCAATTGGAAGACAGGTCTGGATATGCTGGCATTATGAGCTATTATATTGTTGATCTGTATAACACTATTGATCGAGTTGAAGCGGCAACAGCAACTGGCACGGGGGCTCCGGATAATTCACAATTTGTCGATTTTCTATCAGTGCCTTCCATGTACTCTCGTTTGATTAGCCATACTATTCTGGCTGATATAACAAATCAATGCGAATGGGGTACTGGCATAACATGGGCAATAAAGAGCGCAGTGAGGCTTGGAAATCTTATAATGGTTAATTTTTCTTTTAATGCCGATCTTTCCAGTAGCAAACAAATTTTCAAATCTCCAAAAGCTGCTTATGGAACGTACAGAACGCTATCTCCTGTTTACAATACAGGAACACAACCAATTTCTAAAAAAGCAGTGTTAAGCATTGAGCATAATGAAACATGGGTGTATGCTACAATGGATGCTGGTGCAGCCCTTGGTCCCGATTACATTGCTGGAACGTTTATTTTCTTGATTAATGATAATTAATTAAAGGGTCATATAACTCCGTAACATTTCAACAAGCTACAACAAGATTTCAACAAGCTAACTTCATGAAAAACCGGTGACATGGCGTCACCGGTTCAATTATTAGAAAGGTGGTTTTTCCTTATGAATGAAAACAAATTCTTCCTTCACCAGATCAAGTGCACCAGCGGCACCTACTCCAAGGGCATCGTCGTGCACGACACCTACGACGCCGCGCTGCAGGGCTACCACGCTTACCTGGGTGCCTATGCCTATGGCCATGAGACCGGCACGGACTTCGTCGACTGCGCGGTGACCGACCGGAACGGCGCGACGCTGATCCGCGAGACCTGGAAGGCCCCCGAAGAGCAGCCGGAGGCGTAATCCATGCTTCCGTGGTGGTTTTGGGTGGCGCTGGGCGTCATGTTGGCTTGCTTGTTGGGCGTGATCATTCTGTGCACGCCTGACAAGTGGCCACGGAACAGGAGGGGCAAATGAACACAGCGAAACAGGTGGCTGATCTGATCGCTCAGATGAAAGCCGAAGGGAAATCGAACGTGGAGATCGCCTGGAACGCCGCGCTGGCCTGTGAGGGCTGGCCATACGTCTTCGGCGCATGGGGCGCGGAGTGTACCGTCGCCGAGCGCAAAAAGCGGTACAGGGACGACCATCCGACGATCAGGTCCGCGTGCAAGGCTTACGACGGCGGCAGCTGCTCCGGGTGCAAATGGTACCCGAACGGGGAGCGCGTCCGGTGCTTCGACTGTCGCGGCTTCACTGACTGGGTGCTGAAAAACGCCGGCGTGATCGACCTGGAAGGCGAAGGCGCGACGGGCCAGTGGAACAGCGCGAATAACTGGGACGATAAGGGAACGATCGACACCATGCCCGGGAACACGCTGGTCTGTCTGTTTGTCCGGAAGGACGGCAGGATGCAGCACACGGGACTGGGCTACAACAACGAGACCGTCGAGTGCAGCAGCGGCGTCCAGCATTTCACCAGCCGGAAGTCGAAGTGGACGCACTGGGCGAAGCCGAAGGGAAGCGGCGCTGTGCCGATCCCGCCCACACCCGAACCCGCACCGGCACCCACTCCCAGCCGGCCGACCCTCCGGAGAGGTAGCAAGGGCGAGGCCGTGGTGGAGCTCCAGACGATCCTGCACCGGCTGGGCTACGATCTTGGAGACTGCGGCATTGACGGCGACTACGGCCGGATGACGCAGAGCGCTGTGATGAACTTCCAAAGCGATCACGGACTCACCCGGGACGGCGTGTGCGGCGCGAAGACCTGGGCGGCGATCCTGGCTTCCGGCGACTCGCTGCGCCCGGTGGCGGATCCTTTGTACACGGTACACGTGCCGCGCTGCACAGCGTACCAGGCAGAGGCGCTGCTTCGGCAGTATCCAGGCGCCTACAAGACGGCGGAGGAGGGATGACCGAATGGACGCATGGGAAATTATCAAGGCGGCCGGAATCCCGGCCCTTCTGCTGGGCCTGATCATTACGTCGTTCATCCAGGTGAGGGCGGTCAAGAAGGGCATCCAGGCCCTGCTGCGTGACCGCCTGATTCAGGGATACAAGTATTATCGAGCCCAGGGCTGGGCGGATGAGGATGACCGGTCAAACTTAGAGAACGTATACGTGCAGTATCATCATCTCGGCGAAAACGGCGTGATGGATAACCTGCACGCCAGATTCCTGGAATTGCCTTTGGGCCCTCATCAACCGGCCCCGCAGACACAGGCAGCGGCTCAGCCGGTAAACCAATCGGCGACGCCTGTGACTACTTCTACTAATTAAGGAGGAAAGATGGATGAATCGGGATTGGAAAGCCTGGGCGCTGGCCGCCCTGATCCGTGCGGTGAAAACCTTCGCGCAGACGGCTGTTTCGATGATTGCTGTAGGTGCAGCTTTTTCGGAGATAGATTTTGTAAGGGTCGCGAGCTGCTCCGGCGTGGCCTTCCTGCTGAGCTGGCTGACATCCTTGGCCGGGCTGCCGGAGGTGCCGGAAGCACAAAAGAAACCTCCTGCGGATGAAGAAGAAGCGAACGGGTGAACATGAGACCCCTGGGAGAGATCCCGGGGGTTCTTTTTTTATGTCGGTAGTGTGTCGGTAGTTGCGCCAAAAATAGGGCGTTTTTGGGCCGTTTTTTAGAATCTGTGAAAAGGCATAAAAACCCCGGAAGCCTTGATTTTGTTGGCTTCCGGGAAGTGAGCCCGGCGGGATTCGAACCCACGACCTTTTGATTCGTAGTCGAGTCACCAATGCCGGAAAATAAAGGCCCTGGGCGCTTTTGGTCGGTAGTGTGTCGGTAGTACGCCCGCAGTTAAGGCGGTTTAGTCCATGCTGTCGACGATCGCCAGGCGCTCATCATCATCCGTCGACTGGTAGTTCGTCTGGGTGAACGTGTAGCTGCTGTGGCCCATCAGGGCGGCCTTGTCGATAGCATCGCCGGCGGCCTTCTTCAGCTTGTTCGAGAAGGTGTGCCGGGCGGCGTACGGGACCTTGCCCTCCGCGATCCCCAACTGCGCCATCATCGGCTTGAAGATCATACTGCGGAGATAATTATCAGTCATTTCTTTGAAGGCGACCAGAGGCGGATTCTGGTCGTTTTTTTTGTTTGGCCGGTCGAAGACGTACTGCGGGAAGACCAGGTCCGTCCCCGGGACCATCAGCCTGGCGCGGATGATATCCTCGATCTTCCTGTGGACGGGCACCGTGCGGTCCCTGCCGGCGTCCGTCTTCTTCCCCTCGATTAGGAAGAGGCGGCCGTTGTGCTCGATCACCTGGTCCTTCCGGAGCTCCAGCATCTCGCCGGGACGATAGCCCAGATAGCAGAGGGCGTAGATGTATTCCGCGTACCGGATGGAGCCGATGGCCTGCCGGACTTTCTCCACCTCGATGTCCGTCAAGGCCTCGCGCTTCACGGACTTCCCCCTGCCGGTGTAGAGTGTTTCGGACTCGACCTGGTCGACGATGTGCTTCGACTTTGCGTACTTCCACAGTAGGCCCGCGACGACCTTCATGTTCTGGTGGGTGCGCTTGCCACGCGGGCAATCGTCCATGCACTGCTGCAGGTCCCCGGCGGTGATCTCCGTTATTATAGTTTTGTGCAGTTTCCTATAATAAGAATAGGCGGCACGGTATCCGGCCATCGTGGAGGCGTCCACGCGGGGACTGTACCACTGCTCCCAGTCGTCATAGACCTGTTGCAGGGTGAGCGTGGATTCATCCTTCAGCCCCTTCAGAATGGGCACGTAGGCCAGGGCCTCCGCCTTCGTGGCGAAGCCGCCCTTCGTTCGCTTGATCGGTACGCGCTGGCGGGCGTTCTCCGGGGCCAGCAGATCATCCGGCAGCTCCCGGTAGCCGACGACCGCCTGGGCGACCCACCCGGTCCCGCGCTTATAGGCGCTGCCGGAGCCGTTTGGGGAGCGCTTCGGCTTCCTGGGCGAGGGGATCAGCTTCCGCCCGCACCAGGCGCAGAAGACGGCGTCCGGCGGTGCGGCTTTGTGGCATTTCGGGCAGTTCATAGGATCACCTCAATTCACAAACTCAAGTTGGTCCGCTGTATATTCGACTCTCTTCATGCCTACATTCATCTTGCCGACGGGGAACCAGATCTTCCCATCGCGGCATTCAAGCGCGATCTCTTCCGTGTCTGGAAACGAAATGATCACAGTCTTGTCCGTCGAGCGCCATGTTCCCAGTCGTGTTGCCACCTGATCCCCTGGCCCGGAGGACATCATAAGCGCCATTGTATTGTTCTCATTCAGAACCAGGACAGCGAACAGATTCCCGCTTCCGAATGTGGCGGCGTTCGACAACCATACGACCCAACAGCCGGCGAGGCTGTCTGCGTGAACGGCTGCCGGCAGGATCATGACGAGGATCAGGGTGAAGACGATCAGTTTCTTCATTTGTAGATACCTCCAAAATATTTTTCTCTTCATGGTTCGCAAACCGGATCGAAACCCTCCTATATATTAATGGCGGGGGAAATTAAAGATATTCGGTATAGGAGGGCTCGAACATGTCACCCCTGTCAATGTGGTCACGCTCGTGGTTGAAGGTTTCGCGGTTCTGTTCCCGGGTGAGCCTGGCGTTGAGAACGATCACCGGCTCGCCGTCGTCATCGTGATAGCAGAAGCCCCGGACACTGGTCGGCAGATCCACCAGCATGGCTGGGCGGTCAATCATAAGCATCACCCCTTTGTTCCTGTATAGTAAAGGATAGGATGCCGAAATTATTCGACATCCCGTTCCTTCAAAATCCTGTCGGCCATCTGAAGCATGAACTCCACGTCCTCGTGGCTCATCTTCCTGGAACGGTCGAAGAGCAGACCGAGGCGCGGGTTCTGGTGGAGAGCTTCCAGGCGCTCTTCGTCTTCCGAACTGGATCTGTCCGGCATCGGCACCAGTTCGACCGGGCTGATCTGCAGGACTTTCGCCAGGGCGGCGATCTTGTCACGGCCCATGTTCTTGATCATGCCGGTTTCCCATTTCCGGACCGTAGACCTGCCAACACCGACGGCCTGTGCCACTTCCTCGAGCGTCAGGCCAAGCTCATGACGGCGGGCTTTGATCTTGTTTGCAATCTCACACATTTTTTCAACCTCCTTCGTGGGACTTCATTATATTATAGAAGTATCACAAAAGCAACAAAAAGTTTCGTTTAGGGGTTGACAAGTACACTTTATGACACTAAAATGTATAGTGTCCGAAATGACACACAATATGTGGGAAAGGAGGAGCGCGGAATGAACAAGCGGGAACTGAAGGCTCAGATGATCCGGAAGGACAAGTCAGTGGATCAGCTGTGCACTGCGCTGGGAATCAGCAGGGCGGCATGGTTCAGGAAAGTAGGCGGTGAAAGTGAGTTTACCCAGGGCGAGATCGCAGGCCTGCGTTTCGAGCTGGACCTGGACGATCACCAGACGGCAGAGATTTTTTTTAGCAACGAAGTGTCCTAAATGACACGAAAAAACACGAGTAATGGAGGGCAAGACCATGAAAGACGAGTTCAAGAGCTTTTACAAGAAGGACCTGACCAACATGATCAGAAAGGCCG
>JAEIGA010015810.1_pt1 | contig 11486 bp, 9 predicted proteins | sample 9270691 | NCBI WGS metagenome assembly JAEIGA01 (sample SAMN17057246, study PRJNA624740) | gut metagenome | biome: biome; isolation source: fecal sample | host: Bos grunniens | place: China: Xizang | collected 2019
AACTTTTTTATTTTAAGATTTTGTGGATAAAGAAAAGCCCACCATATTTCGCATTTTGCGAAGTATAGTGGGCTATACTTTTGTACTAAAATTTAATTCCCTTATAGGAACTGTATAAAAATACAAGGGGTGTTTTTTAATTGCTAAAGCAAAAGTAATTAAAATTTTTTTGTTGATATAATGTTGTTTATTTTATTCGTCTTTTGTTTTTCCTTTGCACACCCGTCCAAACCCTATTTAGTGGAACGGCTGATACCCTTGCTTTTTGCGTATCTATTATATTTCCGTTTACCTTAACTTTATAACTTTTCAAAATTTAAAAAATTTCAAATCTATTTTTTAATTGTCTTACTCTTTAGGAATAATAGGATAAAGTTGTATCATATTTCCGCCGTCAACTACAAGTTCAGCGCCCGTTGTATTTCGTGCCATCGTAGCAAAATACCAAACGGCATCTGCAATGTCTTCACCTACGGCAACGTCACCCAGTGGCGTATAGCGACTTGGCACGTTTTTATAAAAATCTGGGTTTTTATCCCATCTGTCCGTTTTTATCATGCCCGGAATAACTGCGTTTACACGGATATTATATTTTCCCAAATCAAGCGCAAGTCCACGCATCATCCCAAGTTGAGCAGATTTTGAAGCTTCGTATGCAATTCTATCTGGAATTGCCCTATAAGCGGTATTTGAATTAACAAAGATAACGCTTCCGCCACCTTTTTCCTTCATACGAATGGTTGCTTTTTCAATCAACGCATAGTTCCAAACAACGTTGGTATTTATTACACGCATAAAATCAGTAAGCGGGTTTTCAAAAATCTTCATATTAAGCCCTTGGTCCGCCGCATTAAGAACTAAACAATCTACGAATACGCCCTTTTTATCTAAATCGCTAAATAAATCGTCGATAGCGATTTCGTTAACTGTGCGCTCATCAATAAGCGAATCAATAGCATACCCCACGATTTTAACGCTTGGAAATTTTTGTTGATAATTTTTTTCAGCAAGCATAACCTTTTCAGGATTTCTCCCTGTAAAAATTACGTTGTAACCATTTTTTGCAAATTTTTCAACTATTGCAACGCCGGTGTTAATGCATGCCCCGGTAATTAAAACAGTTTTCATCTTCACTCCTTAAAAATCACCAAAAGTTATAAGTAATGGGGAATCAGTTATAGGTACGTTTGTAAACTTATAATATCCATCTTCAATCGTAAAATGATTACTATCAAGCTCGTAAATACTGCCGTCAAGCAAATCTATAAGCTTAACGTTTAACGAATTGTTCATTTTTATCTTGAATGACGTTTCACCATTATACGTTTCAACTAAAGGATTAACTGATTTCCAATAAAACAAAGCCCCGCTTCCGTTTCCACGCTCAAAGTAACATTTTTTCGCTTGGTTAAAATCAAAGTTTTTGCTAAGCATTCGTTGCGAATAGTCTTCAACGGCAATAGTTTCTAATTCACAGCATTCATAATCTTCACAAAGTATGCTTGAAATATTACAAAGCGCGTAATACGACGGCTTTTTATAATAGTTGCCAGTAGCCTTAGCTTCATCATCAAAATCCGCACCAAGTATGCCAAAATAACCAAAGTCTTTTATTGTTTGAATATCGCCAACAGTACCTTTAAGTGCTTCCGCCATATCCATACACGAAAAATACGAAGTCATTTCAACCCCAAAAGAAAGGTCCATTATTATATGGCGAAGTAACGTTTTTGCTTGGTTTAATTCGTTCCAAGCTCCACCTTCTAACGCACCGCAACCGCATGACTTTGACTGCGCACCCGTTTCGCCTTGAATAATTTTAAGCGTTGGCTTGTATTTTTTAACATTTTCTTTATAATTATCGTTATAAAATGAAAACGTTATGTCAAGCGCACCGTAAGCGTGATAAGAAATTGCATCTACGTAATTATAAAATCCCGTTCCCCAAAATTCATCAAGAAAGTCACCATAAGCATGACAAGTTGCCATACCTATAACTTCACAATCAGGGTCAGCTGCTTTACACGCCTTTGCGGTAATTTCAGTTAAAATTAAAAGTTCCTTAGGGTTAGGCCCGTGTTTCCAACACCATTTACCGTCAGGCTCGTTCCAAATTTCATATCTACTTATTCTACCTTTGAAATGCGAAACTGTAGCCGTTACGTAGTTTGCCCAAGCATTTTGCTCTTCTTCCGTTCGAATTGGTGGGCAACCAACAGCACCAAACACAGTTTTTGCCGATGGTGTATATAAATCGTTTCCATAGCACAAGCAAAGCCAAGGTTGAATACCTATTGATAGAAGGTTATCAACAACGTCATCTAACCACTTGAAGTTGTAAACCCCTTTTTCTCTTTCGGTTCGTTGCCAACCAGATTGAAGCCTTGCCCACTTAACACCCGTTTCAGCAATTGCATCGTAAGCTTTTTCAGGGTCGAATAAATCTCTATCAAGTTTTTCAAAACCAAGGCTTATTTTTGATTTTTTAATATCTATTGATTTTTTAGTTTTTAGTGTGCCAATTTTTTTAAGCTGTTCTATCATTTCTCACCCCATCAAAAATAAAATTCTGTTTTCGGCGGTCTAATATCGGTAAGTGCACCAGTATAATGGCGAAGATTATGCTCAACGTAAGGATGCTTTAAGCATTCTTCTTCATTAAGTTCAATTCCAAGCCCGGGTTTGTTTCCAATTTTAATCCTTCCGTTTGAATACTCTAAATTCTCATCAGTTATAAATTTTCTATACTCAACGTCAGAATACACTATTTCTAATATGCAAAAGTTTGGACAGCACGCCGCAAGTTGAAGGGTTGCCGCATTAGCAATCGGCCCGCTTGGATTGTGCGGTGCAAACGGAATATAGTTAGCTTCCGCAATAGACGCTATTTTTTTAAGTTCCATTATACCGCCCGCATGCGAAACGTCTGGCTGAATATAATCGCAAGCCCTTCTTCTAAATAATTCGTTATAATCAAAACGTGTATAAAGCCTTTCGCCAGCTGAAATAGCAACGGGCGATTTTGCTTTAACCGCTTCTAACGCTTCAAGATTATTCGGTGGAACAGGTTCTTCTAAAAACATTGGCTTAAACTGAGCCACTTCATTTGCAATTTTAATTGCGGTTGGTACGTCAAAACGGCCGTGTGCTTCAATCAAAAGGTCCACTTTGTCCCCAACTGCCTCTCTAACCGCACCAATACATTTTAATGCTTTATCAAGCTCTTCATTCGATAGTTGAAGGTACGCCTTACCAAACGGGTCCCACTTCATTGCGGTAACGCCACGTTTAACTGCTTCTTTCGCTTTGCTTGCAAACTCTTCAGGCTCTTTAGCACCGGCAAACCAAGCGTTTACGTATATTCTACAATCATCATTTACCTTTCCACCTAAAAGCTGGTAAACCGGAACATTTAAGTACTTACCCAAAATATCCCAAAGCGCCATTTCTACCGCTGAAAGCGCACTCATTAAAACAACTCCGCCTCGCCAATACGCGTCACGATAAATATCGTGATAGTGCTTTTCTATTTGCATTGGGTCTTTACCAATTAAATAATTTTTAATATGCTCAATAGCCCCTACTAACGCCTTTTCTTTATATTCAAGCGTTCCCTCGCCAACACCAGTTATACCGCTATCGGTGTATACTTTTACAAACACCCAATTAGTTCTAAAACAGTCTACCACAAAGGTTTTAATATCCGTTATTTTCATTTCTTCCTCCCGATTTCGATTTTTACAATCACTTTTTACCCTGATATTTCTTGATGATAAAACTTTACAAATGCAATTTAGTTTGCTATTATATGATTGTATTTATATTTTATCATTATTTTTTAGTGATTTATAGTAATATTCTACATCTTTTTTGTCATATTCTTATGATTGGAGGTTTTATGCTTCTTGCACACAAAGATATATATTGTGGGGTTTTTGAAAGTTCTATAGTAAGGGGAAATCTAACTAAAAGCGACCTTCGAACCGTTGATTGCTTTGAATTAGAACTTTTTCATTCTTCGGGTGGCGTTAGCCATATAAACGGAGAAAAATATCCTACGGCATACGGAATGCTCCTTTGCGCCAAGCCCGGGCAAATTAGACGTAGCGATTTCCCCGTAAAATGTAGTTTTATTAGAATTTTTGAAAATGAAAGCACCCCAAAAAACTTAAAAGAAATTTTATTATCCTTACCCAACTGCACGTATATAAAGAAGCAAACGGATATTGAGAGTTTACTTGCTTTATTATCAAATCTTGCAAGCCTTTTTACTACTACCACCGTAAAAATTTCTAACGAAGTTTTAATTAACTCGCTATTTTACGATATTCTTCATAGGATATTAAATATTTTAGAAGGCACGGAAAATAGCCATTCTAGCAACCATATAAATCATATTGCATTTAAGGCGTATGAATATATAAACGAAAATCTATCTTCGGACTGTTCACTTAAAACCCTTGCTAAAGCCGTTAACGTTTCGTCAAACTATTTACAAAGCATATTTACTAAATCCTTTGGCATTTCACCCTATAAATATTGCGTTATAAAGCGAATAGAAAAAGCAAAAAAAATGATATCCGTAGGAAGTAAAAGTATGCTGGAAATTTCTTTAGAACTTGGTTTTTGCTCTCAATCGCATTTTAACAAAACGTTCAAAGAAATAACGGGCATAACCCCTACGGAATATCGAAATAAAAGATTTGATTTATAAATTATAATGCAGATTGCGTATCTATTGGGTCCCCTTTGATACGTCGGCGGTTTTAGAACTACCAAACAAACAACCTATCCCCTTATTGCCAGGCAAACACACTATCAAAGTTTAATAAGTAAATATAAAAAACACCCCGAAGCCGAGTCCCTACAAGGGATTCGGCAACTAAATAAATCCTTACGGATTTGTTAAATTTGTCTAACGACAAGTGATATTGCCTTTCGGCAGTTATATTTGCCTAATGGCAAGTTAAGGATTTATTTAATATCACTTTGACTTTAAGTCAAAATATAACTATTTGCAACGCAAATAATATAACTTTTAGCCACACGGCTAAAAATATAACTTTTTTATTTTAAGATTTTGTGGATAAAGAAAAGCCCACCATATTTCGCATTTTGCGAAGTATAGTGGGCTATACTTTTGTACTAAAATTTAATTCCCTTATAGGAACTGTATAAAGATACAAGGGGTGTTTTTAATTGCTAAAGCAAAAATAATTAAAATTTTTTTGTTGATATAAAGTTGCAAATTTTTTATTTTGCGTGATATTTTCTTTTCGTGTCCCCAGGGGATTCGCCTGTAACCTGCCTATAATATCGGCAAAAATATCCTATGTTTTCAAATCCGCTGGCGTACGCCGCCTCTGCTACCGTAAATCCGCTTTCGCTTAATAATTCTTTTGCTCTTTCAATTCTCAAACGATTGCGATACTTAAGTGGGGACGTTCCAAATTCTTTTTGAAATACGTTTCTAAAAGTATTTACGCTAACGTGACTAGCCTCAGCGTATTGCTTGATCGGTAAATTTTCAAGATAGGTCTGCTCTAATAAGTGAACGCCTTCTGCAATTTGCTCGTTTATCTCACTACTACTTACCAAAGAAAATCTTGGCGCATAAATCGTTCCAAGCAATCGATAGGTCAATTCCTTTTTGCGAAAGGTGGTTTCCATTGTTTTTGAAACACTGCAAAGTTCAAAATTAGTCATTATTTTTGCAATACGGCGAGTTACGTCATCCTTTGCCACTAAAACAATGTCTTCAAACAAAGCAATATCGTTGTTGTTTTTATCACACAAATCAAAGTTTACCACAACGAAGGTGGTGCTTGATGCAGTATATTCCATACGATATTTCTTGTTCTTTGGCAAAAACGCCAAATCGCCGTTTGATACGACGATTTTTTTGCGTTGCTCGTCGAAAAAGGTAGCCTCACCTTCCCAAACGAACAAAAAGCCATTATTTCTTCTTCCGCAACGGGTAAAATCTATCGTTCTACCTTTAGCACGAATGCCAGATATAACCGATACATCGAAAATATGCAGATCGTCAGCAAGCCGACGAACGTCTTCTATCATTAGTTTCCCTCCGTGTTGATAAGAACTTTAGAGAGTACGGATTTACAATACCCGCATCTATGACACATTTTATCACATGACGACGTTTTTGTAAACCAGTCCTTAGGAAACTCTGAGTTGCAAATAATATACGGTGCAATTCCTCTACTAAACGCCGGCTCAAACAAATCGAGCGTGTTTCCAAAAAAATTTCCACGCGCGTAAGCGTCTATCACCATGCCGGGTAACGAGTGCATTCTTGTAGCAAGTTTAACCGTATCAAAAATTCCTTCGTAATTATGAATATCTTCTGGGCGAACCCACGTGTTTTCAAGTAGCATGTGCCAATTGTCTTTATTTTTTAGTGAGCGCCAACAAGCATACGGAAGAAAATCGTCCATATTCTTAACTTCGCATATTTCGTGTTCGTGCGCCACCAAATTATCGTGAAAACTTTGCCCCGAACAGTTAATAAAGCACCCGCTGTTTGCAAGCATAACGAGTTTTTTACCGTGTTCGTCTGCCCAAGACTTAAGGGTTTTTAAATGTTCAAGATCGCGGTTGTAGTCGCGCTGAACGTGAAAAGAATCAAATAGGTCTGAAACGTATTCCATACCCTTTACTGTTCCGATACGCATATTTACCGATGCGCGCACCTCAATTTTGGGAAAATGTTTTTTTACCGTATGAGCGATAGATAATGAAGTCGTTGTAATAACGTCTACACCGCAGTCAACACTTTGTAAATATTCAATTACGGAAACAACGGTATTTGCAAGTTTTTCAGATATTGCATACTCACCGTAGCAATTACCGTTAAAAAGCAGGTCGAGTTTTATACCCATTTGCTTTATTGCGCGAAGTTCCTTTTCAGTTTTCGCTTGCCACGACCAGTCGGTATATCCGTGGCGAGTTGCAATAGCACTTCTGCCGGTCGCAATATCTTGCCATGCAAAATAAACTTCGGATATATGCTCACGATACGTTTTTACAATTTGAGAAAACGGCTCTTCGTTCCCTTGATACAGTTGAAATCCAACGCTATATTTCATATTAGTCGGTCTTTGTGTCGCACTTAGTATTATTTGGCGAATTTTTACCTTCGTACGGTGGTTTATAGTCAACCTTATGCGGTTCTTGCGACCAGTCTACCGACCAAGGTTTTTGAGTGCGGAAAGGATTTTCAAATTTGTTTTTCAAAACTCCGCGTTTTTCAAGGCTTATCATACAAGCACGAGTACAGCCCTTCGCTCCACATACCGCCTTACCGCTATTATACAAGGGGTTAGGTGCTTTTGGGAAGGGACTGATGCTTGACGCTTTGAACTTTCCTTTCCAGCCTGGCGACCAAACGTGGTCAAAGTAATTTCCATATTCGCCTTCTTTACATTCCTCACCGCCTTGAAAGGTCCAGTCGCATCTTGTCATATCAACGTCTGCCCACTCAAGTTCATGTCCGCCAATATTATCTTTAACAGTTCTGTCAGCAGGTATACATCCGCCTGGGCATTCGCGTACGCAAGCCATACAACGATTGCAAAGCGTACCAGGTTCCATAATTGGATCTGGTTCAAGTTCAAGGTCGGTAATAATAATACCTATACGTTGGCGTGGACCAAATTCAGGGGTAAGAAGCATCTTAGAATATCCAATCTCACCAAGCCCGCATAAATATCCCGCAATACGAAGGCTAACCATAACGTCAGGCGCAGCCTTTCCAGGGGCAACAGGGCGAGAATAGTTTTCTCTCATAAAGCCTACGTTATCAATGGCTCTCCAGTCGCTTTGGTGTCCCATAGGAACTGCTTCGTAACCTGCATCTTCAATCATTTTGCTCAAATTGATAACGGTCATCGGCATATAAATATAGGTGATACCGCCGTATCCCATTGAAGAATAGTTTGAAAAATACGTACCTTCTTCTACACCGCGAAGCGAACCTCTCATAACGCGGAAACCAAGTGCAATTATAGATTTAGCCCTGGGCATAATTTGCTTAGGGTCCATTTGAATTGGCGCTGTACTCCAACGATCAATAGAACCGATACCAACTAGATCCGCACCCAATCTTTTTGCTGCTGCTTTTATATCTTGTGATGTAATCATTACCTTTCTCCTTTTGATTAAGTTTAAGTGTATTACGTCAAATTGACGAACTTTAAATATATTATATCAAAAGAATCTTACACAAAAAAGAAATAAAACAACCAATTTGTTACACAAAACCACAATTTTGATTTTATAAAAAAGTGCTTAACCAACGCTTTTGTGGGTTTTATAATTATTATCTTCTTTATCTCTGTTTGTTCTTTTCAAGATTCTCTCGAGCCCACTTTTCATTTTCTTTTACACACTCTTCTATTTCTTCTTTTGTCCTATAAAAAGTTGGAAATATATCATTTACTTCTTTGATACACAGCAACAACTCAATATCACACAAATCATTATAACCGTAATTTGCCATCCCAGTTATATCAATCCCCTCGTATACCCATGTATCTGTTGGCTCAAAATACAAAACAAAGCCTAATGGATAAGCTGTAATTTCGCTCACTGCCATACAATCATAGCCATGCACACCTATTTTCCCCACAACAGAATATGGCGCATATTTAGTAAAATTACTTTTCGTGAAATACATACACAGTTTATATTTCGTTTTGTCTAAACCTTTCGTTTCCTTGTTTAAGACGAAATCACCTAAATAACGAAACCTTTCATCTTCTGAATCGTTATTAATAGAGCAAAAATTAGAAAGCACTTGTTTAATAAGCCGTAAAGGATAAACATCGTTTATTTTAACCACTTTGTTTTTTGATAAATCTTCTGTTGTTAACATTTTATGAATTGTATGAGCAAAACTTATGTATTCATTTGCATACCAAGACCCTGTGTTGTTATTACAACCTTCACACAAACATGTTTTTCCCATGCCTTGTTGTAAATTTTCATATCTTAAACCTGAAGTATCCCAAGGCAATCTTCCTTTCTGTCCAACAATTTTATCTCCTGTAACTGGCCTTGCAGGGGAAGAATTAAATGCTTCTTTCGGTGGTATATGCTCAAAAGTTAATTTTTCTTTTTTTCCACATAGAGCACAGTTTCCATAAATTACTTTCTTTGACAATTTTAGTGTTCCTTTTTCTTTCGTTTCTCATTATAACAAATAGGACAACCATTTCCACTATTTCTGCTTGCTATTGTTGCTTGCCATTCGTATCCTTTATCACATTTCCACCAAACTTTTTTACCACTACCAAGAGTTAAAGTTTTCGGGTCTAAACCTAATTCGTTATTCTTTTCCCAATTCCATTCCGCCATTAAGGTAGGATTATCTATTAAATACTTTTTTCTTTTTCCATATATTCCTTTTTTATAATGTCTTTTGTATTTTTATAGTTTCTTCTACTATTGCAACGATTTTCTTTAAGTGGCTGAATTTATCATAGTCTAAAACTTCGCCTTTGTGGGTTTTTAACCATTTGTCTATTATTTGATAGCCACCTATAAAGTAGTTCCAAACTTCTTCAGTTATACCACAAATTGCCGTTGCTTTATTAATATAAACTTTGCCATCTTGATATTTAACTTGCTCAATAGATAAATTTTGTGTTTCATCAAGTTCTAAATCAAGCTCTTTAGAAACGTTCGCTTTCATCAAGTGCAATTCAATCAGGCGTTCACCTGCTGTTGCAAACTTGTCAAATTCTTCTTGATTTGCAGGGATAGAAACTTTAGGATAATCAAGTTTTAATAACTCGTTAAACTTTTCTCTATACGCAGGATTATAGAAAACACCATAGCAGTAATTAAACACGTCTTTTTCGGTAACGTTATGCGAAAGTTTTTGCGTTAAAGTTTTTAATGGAGCCACGTTATAATTAACAGTTCGTTCTTTTGTAATATCATCAGGTGCAATATATAACGTCGCAATTGAAGCTATACTAGGACCTGCTAAAATATGCGCATCAACAATTTTATCTATCGCTAAAATATTTGAAAATTTCCTCGCCGAAGAATCACCTCTTGAAAAAACAAGCCCTAAATTATTTTCATCGTTAGCAAAATTACACATTACCTCAGAACGAGAACGACAATGGAAGCCATTTTGCTTGCCTGAATAATAAGTCCACCTATTATCAAAAATTCTATATGCAATTTCTACAGGTTTACCTAAATTGCTCTCAATATCTTTTTTAGCTTCGCCAACTTTCCAATCTGTATCTTTTCCTAAAGTATATTTGACTCTTAAATCACTTTCATCTTTAATCTTAAAATCTAAGATGACTTTTTCAATATCTTCTTTGCTGTTTTGCGCGCACAAAGAGTCTCTGCCCATTACTATACCTGCAGAGTAAATATTAAATAAATCTACTAAAGATACGCCTTTATCGTATTCTTCTTTGTTGGCATTATCTTGTGGGACAAAAACAGCTGTTTTACTATCTAATTTAACTTCTTTAAATTCAAATTCGCCTTTTTGTAATTTTGCAAATTTATCTTCTCTTAAACCATATAAATCTTGATAATAAACTTTACCCCAAGCACTATTTTTACTTGTTTTAATAGCAAAAATTATAGATACGCCCACACGAATATCAAACACGTTTTCATCTTTAGAACCATCAGGGCATTTTTCTTGTTTTATAGAATTGCCGTGTAAATTCAATATGTAAATTTTATCAAAGGTTCTTAATAAACTTGCCCTCATACCCCTAAAAGTTGGGTTATCTAAATAGCCGTTATTTGATATGAATGCAAGAACGCCTTTTCCGTCTTTTTCAATGTGCTTTTCAGAAAAACGAATAAACTTAACGTAGTCATCATTAAGCCATTTAGAATTTTTTTCTTTTAGAGCAGTTATTCCATCAGTTTCAAATTTATAAGCAGAGATATCATATTCATTTGTAGATGACGCTAAATAAGGTGGGTTGCCTATAATAACCCTAATAGGTCTTCTTGCTTTCCACTTATCTGCTTGCTCTGCTTCTTCGTTTATAGCACCTGAGAAGTCAAAGAAAGATTGTTGCACGTTAGTTTCAACAACTGATTTTGGTTTTGCTAAAGTGTTTGTTAAGTAAATATTTGTTTTAATTGAATCATCAGGAATTTCGCCTAACGTATCTTGAATAACTCTACGCAATTTTAAGTGCGCAACAACGTAGCTTGTCATCATAATTTCAAAGCCGATAAGGCGTGAAGTTAAGCTGTTTTTATCTTCTATCCACTTTTTATAGAAAACTGCGTTTCCACCTGAAAAATATTTCTCTTTAACAAGTTTAATAATTTCAGCCATAAAAGTTCCCGTGCCACAAGCAGGGTCTAAAATAGCAACTTGAGGAACAGTTATTGTTTTTTCAGTTTTTAATTTTTTACCATCTTTGTATGGGTTAGACTGCACCTTTATATCAAACGTATCGTTATTAGCAAAG